>Ga0192245_10005_pt1 | contig 121504 bp, 103 predicted proteins | sample Koala_Koa27_M3_FD_131238 | JGI IMG/M metagenome (GOLD analysis project Ga0192245, IMG submission 131238) | Enriched cells from koala feces incubated with labeled cellulose particles, San Francisco Zoo, California, United States - Koala_Koa2-7_M3 ...
AGGCAAGGGCAGAGGTAGCTTATGAAGCAAGTATCCGGATCTGTAAGAGATTGATACGTACGGTGTTATTGCCTGGGTTATGGACTGTTTTTCTTTCACTGCTGACTGATTTGTAGGTCGGAAAGTGTAGAAAAAATGATAGTTCTGGTTTTTGTGATACCGTATCGCCGGTTATTTCCTGTTTAAGTTTTCTAAACAATGGCTGCGAACTACCGGATCTTTTATTTGTTTTACTTACACTTATCAGGGCCGCCTTTTCTGTGAAAAAGTGCTCCTGAAAATGTTTTAACCTATTAATTTTTTAATTTAAACTTTAGCAATTATGAAATCTAAACATTCAAATGACGGCCGTGGAAGCCAGAGCCGTAATGAAGAGCGTGATTCAAATGGACGTTTTACTTCTGAATACGATCAGAAAGGACAAAACTCATCGTCCTCAGACAAAAAGAACAGATCTGAAGAGAGAGATTCTCAGGGACGCTTCAAGTCCGAAAGTCACAGAAAATAAGAGCGATCTTTTTTTTGTACCGGTTTACCGGTAAAAGGAACAAGCAGGTATAACAACTCAGTTGCTATACCTGCTTTTTGTTGAAGAGCAGGTTTCCCACTGATCTGTTCTCCAAAGTCGGATAAAAAATGGCTGAGATATCATTCATAGGGAGATGCTTTTTTGTGTGGTATGACACCTGTGTATAGAAACAACTAAATGATCTATACCTAAATATGTACTTATCTTTTTTTCCGATCGTTATTGTTTCTTATTTTAGCCCCGTATTTTACACGATACATTTAACAAAATACAATTTAAGAGAGGGAGATTGTTTCATGCCCAGATTTAGATGGGGGAGGTATATGAGGTATTCTGATCGGTATGATGGTAGAAACTCTCATCTATCCGTTTAGTATGGGTAAAGGAAGTTTAGTGCTTGTTCTTCCGTATCCCTGGAGTATGTATCTGTTCATCGCAAGAGGTATGGTCATCCTGGTCGTTGGTATTCGTCGGCATTTGAAAGAGTTTAAACTCAGAGGAGAAAGTGGCCTGATTGTTGTAGAAGAGGGTATGCCTACTTATCCGGCAGTTGTAGCAGGAGCGGTACAGAAGGTCAGCTTTCAGTTGAATGATGTGCAGAATGTAGGTTACGAGAAAGAAGATGAGGATTTTATTGTTGTAACCAACGCCTCTAAAGAGCATACATTTAATAAGACTTATTTCAGGGATCTGACAGAGTTCAATCGTTTCAGGGATCTTTTCCGGAAAAAATGAGGATTTCAGTTCTCCTTTCGCTGATTGTCAGTAAACAGATTTTGTTTTTACAGGTAATCCTTGCAGAGGTAAGATTTTACCTGTAAGAAGCAGAAAAAACGTATCGTGCGGTCAGTGGAAAAAATATATGTCTAAAAAAGGGGTATCAAAAGTGCATCCCTTAGTGTCACGGATCCCTGAAAGAGATTTTGCCACATCCCGGGGTATCACTATAAGATACCCCGGGATACATATACAACTGCCTGACCCTGGAAAAGGTTCCATAGAGACTTTTGATACACCCTCCTGAAAAAGGCTTAGGTTAAAAAAGAAAAAGGGAGCGTATGTTTTACTCTTACTATCCGTCTGTTCCGGCATACGACTTTTCCTGTTCCGGTATACTACTTAGTTACAGGTTCCGAAGAGATCATTTTCCAGATCACTGCACTCAACGCGGCTCCTGCAAGGGGGGCAAGAATAAACAGCCAGAGTTGTGATAAAGCTCTGCCACCTTCGAACAGAGCAGGTCCTATACTTCGTGCCGGATTGACTGAAGTACCTGTAATAGGAATACATACGATATGTATCATTACCAGAGTAAGTCCGATGGCCAGACCTGCCGCGGCAGGATTGCCTTTTTTAATGTCTGTAACCCCCAGAACGACCAATACAAAGACGCAGGTAAACAGGGCTTCAGCCAGGAAAGCAGTCAGGGTGGAGGTGGATTCCGCATAACTGTTGGCACCTGTGAGGGTGGCTGAGGCAGTGGGATACCCTTGTACCAGAAAAAAAAGAATGGTAGAACCTAAAATTGCACCGATCACCTGGAAAAGCATATACATGACACCTTCTTTGTTGGTCATGCGTCCGGTCAGCATACACCCCAGTGTGATGGCAGGATTGATGTGGCAACCCGACACTCCGCCAATGGCATGAGCCATGGCCAGTACAGACAGACCGAAAGCAAAGGCTATAGCTATCACCTGTGCGGTACTTCCTGCCCCTCCGTTGAAGACAGCACTGCCACAACCCATCAGTACAAGTACCAGAGTACCTATCATTTCTGCTACATATTTTTTCATAAAATAAAAATTAAAATTATTAATATGGTATAAAATTCATTTGTTTTTTCTTAACAAAAAGTGATGCGGATAGGTTTATGTGAATCGTTTTTTTGTACCGGATATTTTCCGGTATGTCTTCTTTTTCCGCATCTTCTCTATATATGTATACTCCGGCTTCCAAAGATTTCGAAACCGGAGTACGGGGATAGGGAAGGGTTTATATCCATCCAGACAGAAATGATCTGTATCTATAACACCTACATTCTTTTCCATTTGTTCCGTCTGTTTGGCTACGTGGACAAAGTAACAAAAAAAATGTTATTTTCCGGGTCCTTTTTAGTAAAAGAACATGATTTTTTCTACATACGTAATGCTTTACGGATTTGAAATAAAAAAGAGTATCCCTGATGATTCTGGTCAGGAGTTTGGTTCTTAGTCTTATTTTTTGTCTGTCGCTACAAACCGGATACTGGGAGCAGAGTTATTTCTTCCTATCGGTCTGTTTATTCTGTACGGCTCCATAATAGATAGAGTGATTTATTTTTTCTTTGATAATCAGACATACTTCTTTTACCTGTAGGTGGTGCCTGAGAAAAAATGTATATCTTTGCGGCTCGAAAAATGTATGAAATGAAATCGGTTAAAAAACCATTCTTTTCTTTGTTCCTGCTATGCTTATTTGCTCTGTATCAGACGGGTACCTGGATGTTTACGCACGTGCATGAAGTAAATGGAAGAAAGATCACACATTCTCACCCTTATACGGGTATGCACGACCATACCGCAGCGGATCTGATTATTATTGGTATATTAACCGGAGCTGAAACTTCTTTATCTTTCGCGGGTGAGGATTTTATCTGGTTGCTACTTCCTGGCTGTAAAGTGCACATACAACGTTTTATACAGATAAAGGCCTTGCAGATGGCTGAAGTCTGCCTGTTGCGTGCTCCTCCCTGTTTTTCCCTCTGATCCAATTGTTTTTCCCGGACACAGCAGAGCATATATTGTTTTACGGACAATTTCATTTTTCGCTTTGTGTCCGGTTCTCTATACACACAAATACAGGAGAACTGTATAAGTGTACATTTTAACACAGATCACACTTCTATTTTATAAACCTCACAGATGAAACATTTAATTCTTTTCCTCTCCCTGCTGGGGATGGGGATCTTTGTCAAAGCTGCTAATCCGATCAAAGAAGGAAATATGATCTCCGGACACGTCATTGTCAAAGGGAGTGAAGATCATATTCCGTATGCTACCATTCAAATGGTAGGTAGTAGTCGGGGGACAGTCTCTAATGAACAGGGACAATTTGAATTCCATAAGTTGCCCGCGGGAGAATATACGCTTCGTGTACAGGCGATGGGATATCGTACACAGGAAAAAACAGTTACCGTTAGTGCGGATTTCACTGCGGTAATTCATTTCAGAATGGAAGAGGAGAGTTTTATGACCGATGAAGTGGTTGTCTCTGCCAATCGTAACGAGATCAGCCGTAAAAATGCTCCTGTTGTAGTGAATGTGATGAATGCCAAACTATTCGATATGGTCAATTCTACCGATCTGGCTCAGGTGCTCAATTACCAGTCCGGATTGCGGGTAGAGAATAATTGTCAGAACTGTGGATTTCCTCAGGTACGTATCAATGGATTGGACGGACCCTATTCACAGATCCTCATCAATAGTCGTCCTATTATCAGTGCTTTGTCGGGTGTATATGGCCTGGAACAGATCCCGGTCAATATGATCGAGCGGGTAGAGGTGGTACGAGGTGGTGGATCGGCGTTGTTTGGAGCCAATGCCGTGGGAGGTACGATCAATATCATCACCAAAGACCCTATCAACAATTCTTTTCAGATAGCAGGTAATCTATCCAGTCTGAACGGAAAGTCCTGGGAACAGTATGTCGGAGCCAATGTCTCCCTGGTTGCCAAAGACCATTCGTACGGTATCGCGTTGTATCAGTCCTATCGCAACCGCAACCCGTATGATGCGGATGGGGATGGTTTTTCCGAATTGGGTAAACTGAATATGAATACATTCGGCTTCCGTTCTTATTACCGTCCGACGACCCTGAGCCGGATCAACCTGGAATATCACACTACCAATGAGTTTCGTCGGGGAGGGAATAAATTTGATCTGCAACCTCATGAGTCCGACATCACCGAACAGACCAGACATGTGATTAACAGCGGGGGGGGGATCAGTTACGATCTGGGATGGCAGGAGTACAAACAGAAAATGTCGCTTTATGCTTCTGTCCAGCATGTAGACCGCAACAGTTATTACGGTGCGCAGCAAGATCCCGATGCGTACGGCAAGACAGATGATCTGACCTGGGTTGTGGGAGGAATGTATGTGCGTACGATGGACAATTTCCTTTTTTCACCGGCCACTTTTACGGGTGGAATGGAGTATCAGAACAATTCTCTGCACGATGTGATGACGGGCTACCACCGGGACATGAAGCAAGATGTACGTATTGCCGGCGGATTCCTGCAGAATGAGTGGCGTATATATCAATGGACCCTGTTGCTGGGAGCCCGGTTAGATAAACACAACCTGATCGATAAAATGATATTCAGTCCTCGTGTGAATCTGCTTTATAAACCTGATGATGCTATACAAGGACGTCTGACCTACTCAACCGGCTTCCGTGCTCCGCAAGCCTATGATGAAGATCTGCATGTGACCGCCGTAGGAGGAGAAGGGGTGCAGATCCGGTTGGCGGACGGATTGAAAGAGGAGCGTTCAAACAGTTTCAGCGGATCGGTAGACTGGACCGGCCATATCGGCCATTGGCAGGCCAACCTGTTGGTCGAAGGGTTCTATACGGATCTGCGCCATGCGTTTTTTCTGGAAGACATCGGACATGACGCGAACGGTGACCTGATCCAGGAGCGTCGCAACGGTGATGGTGCCAAAGTATATGGGATCAATCTCGATGGAAAGGTAGCTCACGGACGGGACGCGCAATTGCAGGTCGGTTTCACCGTACAGCGCAGCCGTTACAACTCAGACGAAGTCTGGTCAGGAGATGAAGAGGTAGAACTTACTACCCGCCATATGCTACGTACACCTGATTATTACGGGTATTTCACCTTTTCATCGGCACCTTTAAAAAAATTTGATTTCTCTTTATCGGGTACATACACAGGTAGTATGTATGTACCTCACATGGCAGGCTATATCAACGCTCCCCGTCTGGAACATACATCCGATTTTGTAGATCTGAATATCAAACTGAATTATACATTTATCCTGCGGGATCATCTGCGGATGCAGCTAAGTGCAGGTGTACAGAATATATTCAATAGTTTCCAGAAAGATCTGGACAAGGGCAAGTTCCGTGACTCGGGTTATTTCTATGGTCCTACACAGCCGCGTACTTATTTTGTGGGGATCAAATTCAGTAACTGATCTACAGGGACATAGTATATCTGCTGCCGGGTGGCGGAAAGATCCGGATGGAAAGAACTCCTGTATGGTACTCAACCGTAGCAGGAGTTTTTTATGATAGGAACACCATAGAGGGGTGGAATATGTGTGAGGTATGATCCTTTCTTCCTGCCTGCCTATGAGGTTATCATCCGGATCCTGAAAAAACCGTTGAAAAGGGAAGAAGAGAAAAACAAAATATATGTATCTTTGCAGGTATTGTGTAACCCCCGAAACATATCACAGGATGGACAACAAAGAGATTGACCTGATGGTCAGTAATTACGGAGAAGTCAAAAAACATCGTTACGACCTGACTATCCTTCCCTGGGGTGCTACCGAACCCCATAATTTACATTTACCTTATCTGACAGATTGTATATTACCACACGATATTGCTGTAGATGCGGCACGGCTCGTTCTGGAACGTTCAGGTGTATATTGTATGGTCATGCCACCGGTTCCTTTCGGCGCGCATAATCCCGGTCAGCGCGAACTGCCTTTCTGTATTCATACCCGTTATGCTACTCAACAAGCTATCCTGGAAGACATTGTTGCCTCTTTGTATGTACAGGGAATGCGGCGTCTGCTTATCCTCAGCGGACATGGCGGCAATCATTTCAAAGGGATGATCCGTGACCTGGCTTTTGCCTATCCGGACTTCCTGATAGCAACGGCAGATTGGTTTGCGGTAGTGCCGCCTGCCGGGTATTTCGAAGAGAAAACAGATGATCATGCCGGAGAATCGGAAACTTCTGTCCTGTTGTATTACCGACCGGAATTGGTGGTTATGGAACAGGCGGGGGAAGGACGGTCTGAGCCGTTCAACCTACCTTCACTGAACGCGAAGGTAGCCTGGGCACCTCGTCACTGGGATAAAGCCACGAAAGATACGGGAGTGGGTAATCCGAAACTGGCTACAGCGGAAAAAGGAAAAGGCTATGTTAAGGATGTGGTGGAGAAATTAAGTGTACTTTTTGAAGAACTTTCTACTTTACCCCTATACAAGTAGTCAGTAAAACCCGGCTGGCGCAAAGCATACGTATGCAGGCAGATCGGTCTATACAAAGGGGGCAATTGTTAACCAATTCCGAGTGAATTGGTAACCCATTCTGTCCGGATTGGTTACCAGAACTGGTCTGTCTTTAAGATTTTTGTCGGTTTATAATAAATGCGGATCTTTGTAAGGAGAACCGCATTTATCTATCAGGAAGAAGGGAAGATCATTTGCCGCTCATATCTATCTTCCAGTCCGATTTCTGTTTCACCATATTGTAGGTCATCTCTTCGTCGTCGCCGTTCTTAAAAGTGATCTTCAGTACCACTTTCGCAGTCTCACCGTCGGCAGCGATTTCTTCGGATACAATGTCGATCTTATCGATACCGTTTTTCTGGTCGATGGCCATTTTATCTTTCTCCTGCAACATGGCGGCCAGCATCTGGCGACCCTGTCGGGCTTCTTCCGCGCTGACATCGTCGGACATCGCGATCCCTTCGGCGAATTTTTCGTAATTGCCACTTTTCAGGTAATTGGCGTATTTTTTCGCGGCCTCCCCCGGAGAACCGGCCGAACAGGCGGCGAATGTCAATACTACAGTAGCTAAACAGGCAAAATAAATAAACTTTTTCATACACGTTGTTTTTAAGTGATTATTGTTAGAATTGATAAATAAGTTCGATCTGTGAATTGTGGCTGATGTCACTGGGCAGGATATAAGAACCGTTCAACGCCGGCAGGCTGACGGATGTGATCCTTCCCTTTGCCAGGTCTGTCCCCTCTTTCAGGTAGGAACGCTGTATAAGTTCGGTACAATAGACGCGTGTGCTGTCAGAAAGATCGTACCGGTGGTCAAACAACATACCGGCTTCGTAGCAGGCCAGTGCATGCCGGGCAGCCAGCCTGTTGCGGGCAGGGTTGCCCTGCACACGCATCAGTGCTCCGCAAGCAGCGCGGTCTGGGGCGAAAAAGCGATAGAGAGGTTCCATCTTCACACGGTCGGAATCTCCCCGGAAATCGGGTTCGCCGGGTACGGCATGGACCACCTGCCACATACCTTCGTGGCAGATCACAATGCCTATGTGTGAATACAGCCCTTTTTTGTCGGCGACCAGTACCATGTGACTGGCTATACCTGTACCCCGTCGGAACACCAGATCGCCTTCCTGCAACAGATGTTCGGGAAATACATACACAGAGGCTTTTTCTTTCTTATGGCATCCGTAAAAAAGAGAAAGCAAGAGGAATAGCAGAACCGTGGTGTAGAAATTCGATCTGTACAAAAGAGATGTATGCGTTAAAAGATGTGGGACAAATATAGTTGTTATTTTTATACATACTCCAAAGAAGCGGAAAAAATAAAGAAAAAAGGATTCATATCTCTTTACAGAACTTATGAACCCTTTTTCGATGTGCTACCTAAAAACAATTTTTATCCCTGAAAAAACAAACCTATCTTTTAGGTATACAAAGATACATGGTTGGCAGGATATGTAAATTGACATAGGTCAAAAAATGGATCAGAGTGCTCCGGAACGCACCCGGCTCAGGGTTTCCGGTGTCATCAGCAGATAAGAGGCAATGTGGGAAAGCGGTGCCCGTTTGATTACCTCAGGATGTGTCCTGAGCAGAAAATTATATCGTTCCCGCGCGGTTTCAAACCGCCATGAATCCGCTTTCACCTGGGAGACGATCAGGGAGTATTCCAGGATTTTGCGGTAGAACATATTGATCTCCCAGGAACGTTCCGTCAGTTTCTGAAGTGTATCAAAAGGTAGCATGTAGACTACGGTGGGTTCCAGAGTCTCTGCCATCAGGTGAGACGGTTCCTGCTTGAGCATACTTTCTATGCACATCAGGATGCACCCCTCGTAGGAGAAATGTTCCGTTACATCTTTTCCGTTCTTGTAATAGAATTGTCGCATCATCCCTTTGCCTACGATGACAATATGCTGACAGGTCTGTCCTTCGTTGATGAGGAATTCACCTTTGGAAAGATCCTTGCGTATAAGTACTTCTTCAAGTAGCTTGCGCCCTTCGGGGTGCATCTGTGGATAGCGTGAGTTAACAGCAGCATCCACAGCCTGTTTCATTAATGTATCCATATTCTTTTTACCTGTTTATGTGCGTTTTTTATCATAGATTTCATTAGCAAAGTTACGAAATTCTTGATATAAATCAATTAATAAGCGATGAAACCGACTGATTTTTCACTTTTTGCTCTATGCCAAGTCGGAAAGATGACAATTGCATTACCTTTGTCATGTTTTCAGGGATAACTAATTTTTTAAAGTAAATGGAAAAAACGAAAAAGGTATTCATCCAATTCCTGCATAAGATCAATAACAATGCGGAACTGGTATGGGGACTTTGATCTCAGATCATAGCTCTGTTAGGGTAAAAAGGAAATGCCCCTGTTGTCCACAGACAATGGGGGCATTTGTTTACCAGCGGTTTCTTTGGGGATGCAGGATCAGTTTATTCGCTGAAAATTTGTTGCGTATCTCTGTGAAAGCTATCTTTGTTAAATTCCTCAATACCTTACCGGAATGAAAAAACGGAACTTTTCTTTATCCGTGGCTTGTTGCGCCTGGGCTACCCGGATGAGGTTTCGGTATCCGAAGAAAAAGATATGGGCCATGTACGTGTCTCACGCTCCTTTCGGGGGAAATGTAGTGAGGCTCGATGCCGCTTCGTGGCGCTATTTCGGTCGGGAACCGGAAGCGCTTTCCTGGGCCGAAGCGGCTACATGGGCCATTTTGTCTAATGCGCCTTCCATGACACCCCTTTCCCGGGGCAGGGTTGCACTCCTGCGGAAGCGCAACCAACATTTGGAAAGGGTGTAGCGGAGTTGAAAGATCGGTTCTGTTGACTATGAACTGACAGGGGAAGATCCCGCAAAGGAATACCCGGATCGTACTGTCGCGGCAACTCGATGGATCGGCCGGAAATCTCATGTTCGAACTGGCGTACAGCAACCCGCACAGGATGATCTATTGGCACCTGGGGATATTTATAGATCGGAAATACGGGGTTTTCACACATTGATCCTGACTCCCGACACGGGCATACATTCCCTGGCAGTGACAGATATTAAAGGCAACCGTTTGTCAGTTGCCTTTGATGTCGAATAGTAGCTCCTTTTCCGGTGTATAAGGGGGTGTTATCTGTGGCTGCCTCCTCCGCCTGGTCTTTCACTGCCGCTGTGCCTCTCATTCCCTTGTCTTTCGCCTTCACCGAAGTTTTCCCTGCGGGAATCTCCCGATGGGGCAAACTGATGCATGGAAGATTGTCTTACGGGAAGGTTATCTATGTTGCTTTTGTGGCGATTGAAGTCGTTGCTATCTGGCCAGGAAGACTCTTTTCGGATCGGACTGATCGAATTTTCATCTACTCTGCGCACCTGCGTAGGTTCGGGATGATACACCTGCGGACGATAGACGGGTATTTCTTTGGTATCGTTTCTCAGATTCGTCTGTGTGGTTCGGTGAGTGGCTTGTCGGTTACGGTCTGTCAATACAGCAGGTGTTACCTCTTTCCCGGTGTGTCCGGCAACCTGACGGGCATCGGGGCCTGTGGAATAATACCGGTTTCCCGCGCTGCGCTGGAAATTATTCAGTAAGCTGATCCTGCCTGCGTCGTTTCTGACTATGTTCTCAGAGGCAAGTCTGTGAGAGAGGTTGTGATCTGTGAGGTGGTTTCTCTCCACCACATTCCAGTAATAATCATGGTCCGGCTTCCAACCTCGCCACGAATCTGCTGAAATATCAACTCCGGGGCCTATAGGTGCCCAGGCATAATAATCGTCCATTTCACCCCATACTACCCACGAAGGAGCCCATTCGTAGCCGGGAACCCACAGCCAGCCATATGAGTTGTCATACGTCCAGCTGCCATAATGGAAAGGAGCCCAGCCTCAGTCATATTCCGAATCCCAGTACCAGCCGTCGGTGGTATATTCCCAATGTCCATTGGTGGCATAGGGCCTGAAATCCGATACATTCGGATGCCATACATTCCCATACTGGGGATATTCTATCCATGTACCATAGGGAGAAAGGATATTGTAAAACTCCTGAAAAGTAATGGCTGCCTTAGAGCCAGTCTGAGCAGAGAGCGTTATGTGCGTCACAGTCAGACAAATAATTATAAATGTACCAATCTTTTTCATACTCTTATTGTCTTGTTTTGGATTGAATCTATTTCTAACATATAATTTCCGCCTTTGTTCGGTAGTCTCTTATATCCAGCGTATATACGCGAAATCCATGCGGTGTGCCATATCTTTATTCTTGGGGAACATACGGAAGGCATAACTGAATATGCCGGATTGCCGGATCACATAGCGGTCACTGAAATACAAGCGCGATCCTTCCTCTTTAGCCAGTGTCAACTCTGTGGAGGCAACGAACCTATTTGTATGAGTTTCCGGATCGTAGCTGGTCAGTACCATATCTATACCCAGATTTTCCTTCATCTCTTTCCTGTCTATAACGATCTCAATGGTCACTTCATTCCCATTGAGCAGCAGGGAAGGACCGGTCAGGGCCTGTCCCTTTGTATCGGTCATAGCAATGGATACTACCTCTACACCGTCCCATCCGGCTACGGTCTGTTCCTTCCAGGCAGCCAGTTCTTTGGCCTTTTCGAATTGGTTTTCGGAGATATACCGGGTACGGTCGGCAAGGGGTCGGTAAAATTTGTTGGTGTATTCATCCATCATCCGTTTGGTTGTATACTGCGGGGCAATGTGAGCGATGGAATTTTTGATGTATTGTATCCAGTCGGCAGGGATTTCGTTCTGATCTCTTTTGTAATAGAGCGGCAGGATGGTATGTTCGAAGGTATGGTAGATGTATTCCGCGTCTAATAGGTCCTGATATGCTTCGTTATCATAGATCTGTTTGTCAGACAAGGCCCATCCGGCATCTTCGCGGAATGCCTCGTACCACCAGCCATCAAGTACGGAAAAATTGAGTGCCCCGTTCATCAGTGCCTTTTGTCCCGATGTTCCCGAAGCCTCCATCAGCTGTACCGGAGTGTTGAGCCAGATATCTACTCCGGATATCATCCGTTTGGCCAGTTGCATGTCGTAATCTTCAAGGAACAGGATCTTTCCCAGAAATTCCGGCATCCGGGAGATATCTATTACCCGTTTGATCAGATCTTGTCCGGCTCCGTCCGCGGGATGAGCTTTGCCTGCAAACAGGAATATGACCGGATACTGCTCGTTATTGACTAATTTCGCCAGGCGGTCTGTATCCGAAAATAGCAATTGTGCCCGTTTATAGGTAGCGAATCTCCGTCCGAAGCCCACAAACAAGGCGTTGGCATTAAATCGCTCGATCACTCCGTATACTTCCGCCGGTGAAAAGCGGTTTTTCATGGCTCCCGCTTTGAATTGTTGTTGCAGGTAACGGATAAACAACTTTTTCAGATCCAACCGTATCTTCCATAATTTCTCATCCGGTACGGATTGGATGGGGCTCCATTCGGCAGCATCGGACTGGTGGGTATAAAAGTCCGGACTGAAAGTTTCCTTATACAAGGCTTTCATCTCTCTGGAAGTCCAGGTAGGCATATGTACGCCGTTGGTCACGTGTCCTACATATAATTCTTCGGCAAAATAACCTTTCCATACCGGTTGGAACATGACGCGGGAGACTTTCTCATGCAGCAGGCTCACTCCGTTGGCTTGCAGACAGGTATTCAACGCGAATACACTCATGCTGAATTTCTCCTGCGATCCCGGGTCCGCTCTTCCCATGTCTACGAATTCCTGCCAGGAGATGCCCAGCCGGGCCGGATAACTGCCCATGTATTTGCCCAGGAGTGCTTCATCGAAATAGTCATGTCCGGCAGGTACAGGAGTGTGTACGGTATATAATCCGCTGGCGCGTACCACTTCCAGTGCCTGGTTGAATTCCAGCCCTTTGCCTTCGATCAGGTCCAGCAGCCGCTGAATATTTATAAATGCCACGTGTCCTTCGTTGCAATGATATACCTCTTTCCGGATGCCCAGTGTGTTCAACAACCGAATACCCCCTATACCCAGCAGGTATTCCTGTTTGATACGGTTCTCCAGGTCGCCACCGTACAACTCGTGTGTGATGGGGCGATCCAGGTCACTGTTCATATTATTGTCCGTATCCATCAGATAGAGTTCTATCCGTCCTATGTTTACTTTCCATATATTGGCATAAATGTTACGTCCGGGATACGGTACTGCCAGGATCAGCGGAGATCCATCTTCGCGGAGAACCTGCCGGATGGGGAGTTCTTCAAAGTTCTGCGGTTGGTACTCTGCTATCTGGTGCCCGTCTGGTGAAAGGGTCTGTCGGAAGTATCCGTACCGGAAGAGAAGACCCACTCCGGTGAGGTCTACCCGGCTGTCACTTGCCTCTTTCAGGTAGTCTCCGGCCAGGATACCCAGTCCGCCAGAGTATATTTTCAATACATTTGTCAGCCCATATTCCATACTGAAATAGGCTACAGTAGGCTTTGCCTGATCGGGCTCCCGGGACATATACTCCCGGAAAAGAGAGAGTACCTCGCCGATACGCTTCATCAACCCCTCATCATTCAGAATCTCCTGTATCCTTTCTAAGGTCAGATGTTGCAGCAGAAGTACCGGGTTTCGTTCACACGCCTGCCAGAGTCCGGGGTCCAATGCTTCGAATAGCTCTGTCGCTTCCGCGTTCCAGCTCCACCATAAGTTGTGGATCAGATCGGTAAGAGGAGATAGTTTTTCAGATAATTCCAGTTTCGAATGGATGGTACGCCAGTCAGGAGCGTTGGTATGGCTGTTTATGGTTCTCATGTAGATTATACAGTTAATAGTGAGTACTGAATGGAGCAAGTTTATCGTTGAACAACAGTTGGATCGTATGTTTTGTTTTTGCGGATGATGCGGTATAAAAGTGAATTTCTACGGAGAAGGAAACGCTGAACCGATAGAAATATGTAGCGGATCCTTTTGTCGGAATATGCCAGCGGGGAGGATGGATCCGTTCTCCGGGATGTGAAATGCGGAGGATATACCTGTATCGGTTTATGGGTCTCAGGGCCATATCAAATCAGTGAGTCGTTTTTCTCTCTGTAGACACTCTTCGGAAAGTGAATGTTTAAAACAGGACGTTACGGCCCGTGACAACCAGACCGCCAGTGTGTCATAAGTGAATATAGACTTTTATTCAATATGTGAGATACAGTATGTGTTTTTTATGTTGAAACAATCTGCCCGGTGAGACAGAAGGTATACGGATGTCTATAGTTGAAATAATAGATTTTTCTGTGGAGAGGAGGGTCGTTTTTTCTTGTTAAATAGAATAAGGAGATAGTGTGGCAGGGTGGTCCTGGCAACGGGAACCGGGAAGCTTTCGCAAAGTATATGACAGATCTGTTCTTTATCTATAGATCGTTCATGTATATACAGAAGAAAAAATATCTGTTTGTGTCCCGGTAAGACTTGGCAGTAGTTCCGGTAAGACTTGATCCAGGTGTCGGTAAGACTTCCGCTAAGTCTTGGTGAGACTTCACAGGTATCTTTCCGGAATGATTCAAAGAATATCTTTATACTTGTGTGTTACCTGGGAACTACAAAAAAGTCCTATAAAGCGGTTGCTTATAGGACTTTATCATTTTTCCGGTAATGTACCGCTATATTCAGCGGAAGCGGCGAGATTCGAACTCGCGGAACAGTTGCCCGTTCGTCAGTTTAGCAAACTGGTGGTTTCAGCCACTCACCCACACTTCCTTCCAAGGCATTTTCTCTCAAATGCGATGCAAATATAGGTTGAACTTTTGTACTATGCAAATGTTTGGAAAAGATTTTTTATGCCAAAATCTCACCTTCCCGGTAAGCAACTCAACTTCAATCTATAATACATGGAAGATGTCAGCGGTGCCGTTAACAGTCCGCAGGGTTGTTTTTGTTTGTGAATTTCTACTTTCCGACAGTGGGATATTGACATATATCAATTGCCCGGTGCGGAGGAATGGATAAATTTGCACTTCGAAAAGAGAAGGACTTGTAACACGTGAAGAAGATATTTCAGGAAAGTTTGAAACTCAGACTGACTAAACTGGCCGCGCCCATATTTATAGAGACCCTGCTTATCATGATGCTGGGGGCGGTGGATGTTATCATGTTGAGTCGTCACTCGGATACCAGTGTGGCCGCGGTGGGTGTGGTGAACCAGATCATTATGCTTACTTTCTTGGTTTTTGAGGTTATCAATCTGGGAACCTCTGTTCTTTGTTCACAGTATATAGGTGCCCGGATGGAGAAAAAGGTAGTGCAGGTAGTCGGGGTATCCCTTATGGTGAATGTGGTAGTGGGGTTGACTGTAAGTCTCTTTCTCTTTGCTCTGAATCGTACGATACTCGGCTGGATGGGACTGGGGCCGGAACTGATGGATGCCGGATCGGGATATATGCGGATCGTTGGAGCGTTTGCTTTTTTTCAGGCTGTTTCCATGACCTTGTCTGCCTCGTTGCGCAGTGCCAACAAAGCAGTTTATCCCATGTTGGTAACTGTGGTGGTAAATATATTGAATATCACAGGCAACTATACCCTTATTTTTGGCAAGTTCGGTTTTCCCGCTCTGGGTGTGGAAGGAGCAGCCATTTCTACGGCGTTTAGCCGGGGAATAGCCATGGTGATCCTTTTTATCATTCTTTTTCGCAAGCACATCCGTCGGTTCCCTTTATCCTATTTTCGTCCGTTCCCCTTTGAAGAACTACGCAACCTGATGAAGGTAGGACTCCCTTCTGCCGGTGAACAATTGTCTTACAGTTCTTCCCAGGTAGTGATCGCTTTCCTGATCAATAAAGTCGGAGTAGAGGCACTGGCAGCCCGTACTTATTGTGTCAATATCATCATGTTTTCCTACCTGTTCTGCATATCCATTGCCCAGGGAGGAGCCATCTGCATCGGCTACCTGATCGGTGAGGGCAGACTTCAGGCTGCCTTTATTCTGGGAAAATACGTAATGAAAAAAATCCATCCTGATCACGCTGATCCTATCCGTTATACTGGCCGTATCGGGTCGTACGATCCTGGGATGGCTCACCACCAATCCGGAGATCATTCGTCTGGGAGCCATGGTACTGATCATAGATGTGATATTAGAGATCGGTCGTCCGATCAATATCTTTGCTACCAACGCGCTACGTGCGGCAGGAGATGTGAATTATCCGTTTTATGTAGGACTGATCGTCATGTGGAGTGTAGCAGTCGGAGGAAGTTACCTGTTGGGTATACATCTGGGCTGGGGATTGCTGGGTATGTGGATGGCATTTGTACTGGATGAGAATATCCGCGGGGCTGTTTTTGTACGTCGCTGGTATGGTATGAAGTGGGTCGCCAAAGGATTTGTACACCGTTGATACTCAGGGTAGGCCTTTTCTTTATCGGTCTGCCGGAAAATCTTACGGAAAGAATTATTCACTTTTTTTACCTTTTTGGTGATCAAATAATCAACTACCTTTGTTTCCATCTTATTATAAAGAAGGAATATGCAGGTAAAAAAGATACCCGGGAAGAGAGCGTTGCTCGTCTGGCTGTTACTGGCTCTGTGGAGTCTGCCTGCCGTGGTACGTCCTGTGCATATTCATCACGAAGCCTGTATGGCCGCCACTTCCGGTGACGAGGAAGACCATACGACTACACACGACTGTCAACACTGTCTGTTGTGCGGTTTCACACTGGCACCTTATGTGGAAGCTGCGGCTACGGACCTTCCTCCGGTTCCGGTGTGTGTGTTCCGGCAGTGGAGTGCTGTGGCTTTCACGGGCCATGTGGAACCACACTTTGCTCCTGCACTGCGGGGCCTCCCACGGTATAACTTCTTTTTTCCGATCTTTTCGAACATACGGGTGGCTGTGGCAGCTCTGGCCTGGCAGTTATCCGGATGTATCTTTTGTTCCATTTAATCAGTAACATCTATGCATATCCGGATCATTCCGGTCGTGTGTATGCTTTGTCTGATGCCGGTTCTTTCTGCCCAGCAACAGGATTCGTTGAAAAGGGTAGATCTGGATGAGGTAGTGATAAGCGAAGACTATCGTTTGCCTGTCACCCTCCGCTCTACGTTGCCGGCAGAAGTTGCAGGTAAAGACTGGCTTGTGAGCCATTTTACCGGCAATCTGGTGCAGACCTTGCAATACATACCGGGAGTATACGCAATGAATATAGGCTCCGGTTTCTCTAAACCCATGATACGTGGTATGGGTTTCAACCGTATCGCGGTGGTGGAAAACGGTATCAAACAGGAGGGACAGCAATGGGGAGCTGATCACGGTCTGGAGACAGACGCTTTCAATGCCGAACGGGTAACTGTGATCAAAGGTCCGTCTTCGCTCCTGTATGGTAGTGACGCTATGGGTGGGGTTATCGAACTCGGACGGGTACCTACTCCGGTGGAACCGGGAGTTTCAGGTGAAGCCGCCTGGTTAGGAAAAACAGTCAATGGCACCGTAGGGGCCTCTGTGATGCTGGGCTGGAAGCATGACCGCTGGTACCTGAGGGGACGTTTGTCTGCCCAGAGTTATGGCGACTACCGTGTACCGACGGATACGGTGGTCTACCTCACCCGTCTCGTGCCTGTGTACGGTCGTCTGAAAAATACAGCCGGAAGGGAATACGATGCCAATCTGCTTGCCGAATATCGATACCGGCGCTATTTTTCTTCCTATGCCTGGAGCAATTCGTATCAGAAAGCCGGCTTTTTCCCCGGCGCACATGGTATACCGGATCTTTCCAGGTTGGAAGATGATGGCAATCATCGTAACATTGAGTTTCCTTATAGCCGGGTCAATCATATGAAAGTATCTACCCGTCAGCAATATATCCGGGAACGGATTACCTGGATCTGGGATGCCGGATTTCAGCGCAACGATCGGGAAGAGTGGAGTGCTTTCCATACTCACTACAGTACACAATCGCCTCCCGAACGCGATCCCGACAAAGAACTTTCTTTCACGTTGGATACGTACAGTTCATCGCTGAAAATGAAGATTCCCGGTGAGGGCACATGGGAACACACGGCAGGCTGGGATTTGCAGGCGCAGCACAACCGGGTAGGAGGTTATTCGTTCCTGTTGCCCGGATATCGCCGGATGACTACCGGATTGCTCTGGCTTACTACCTGGCGACCTGTATCTGCGCTGACTGTGAGTGGCGGCTTGCGTTACGACCGCGGAAAGATCCGGGTGAAGCCGTATGAAGACCTCCATCTGGCAGATTATCTCACGGGTATGGGGTATACCGATACAGAGATTGATGTGTATCGGTGGAGGAGTTATGCGGTAGATCGTTCTTTCGGAGACTTCTCCGGTTCGTTGGGAGTCGTGTGGAACCCCGGGCAGGCACATCAGATCAGCCTGAACGTAGGAAGGAGTTTTCGTCTTCCCGGCGCGCACGAACTGGCCTCCAACGGAGTACATCACGGTACATTCCGACACGAGCGGGGAGATCCCGCGCTGGATTCCGAACAGGGATGGCAGCTGGATCTGGCGTATGCTTATCAGTGCAGCGGGCTCACTCTCCATCTGAGTCCCTTTGCCAGTTGGTACTGTAATTATATCTACCTGCGTCCTTCGGGCGAGTGGTCGGTATTGCCGCATGCCGGGCAGGTCTATCAGTATACCGGTGCCAGAGCGTTTTTTACAGGTGCTGAGGTCTCTGCCGAAATACGTTTTTCCTGTGGGTGGGACTATCGGGTAGCCGGGGAGTATGTATATACCCGCAACCGGGATGAGCATATAGCACTTCTTTTTTCTCCGCCTCCGACGCTGCGGCAAACCCTGGGCTGGCAACGGCATGGAACAAGGATCTATCTGGAGATGGAGAATATCTCCCGGCAGAGCCGTACGGATCGGAATGAGGAAGAGACAGCAGGAACTACGCTGTTTCACATGGGGGCCTCCGCGCAGTTCCGGATCGGCACTGTACGACCGGAAATACAACTGACTGCTCAGAACTTGTTTGACCGGCGGTACTACAATCATCTGAGTTTTTACCGGAAAGTCGAGATACCGGAGCCGGGACGTAATTTCCAGTTGTTGCTCAGGATGCCTTTCTGATGGTATGAAATACTATTATTTATTAAAAACAATTATGACGATGAAAACAATAAAAATCAATTCACCTATCGTTTTTCTTTCTTTTTTTTCTTTCCTGATATTCACTGTGATCGCTTGTGACAGCGATAATGAGGGTGATACTACCAAACCGGTGATCCGGATCATAACCCCGGAGGAGAATGCTCATTTGCTTATTGGTGATGAAGAGGGCGTATTGTTTGAAGCAGAGTTTTCTGATGATACGCAACTCGCTTCTTATAAGATAGATATTCATTATGTCAGTGATAACCATACTCATACCCGGCATGAGGAGGAAGAGGATGATCGGTTGCCGGAATTTAATTACCAGCGTTCTTTCACGTTGAGTGGAACCAGTGAACGGGTATCTCACCGGAATATCGTGATTCCGGAAGGAGTTCTTCCCGGTGCCTACCATCTGGTTGTCTATTGCACTGATAGCTTTGGTAATGAAAGTGTGGCAGCCAGAGACATAGAACTGATAGAAAATGATCAGGATCACGATCCTGATCATTGAAGACTTTTGCTGTTAACACAGGCAGGTAGTGAGACTCCGGTTCAGGCCAGTTTGAACCGGAGTCTCAGTATACCATCGGCATAGGAATGGGTTGTGATGCGGAATGTACCGATCTCGGCGGTGTTGGATACGTGGGTGCCGATGCAGGCGCAGGCATCGTAATCGCCGATTTTCACAATACGCAACGTTTTACTTACCTCTTCCGGCAGTTTACTCAGATCTACTGACCGGGCTGCTTCTTCCCTGGTCATAAACTCTATACTGACAGGCAGGTGTCGCGCGATCACTTCATTCATTTTTGCCTCTACCTCTTGCAGTTGTTCTTCGGTGGGTGCTGTGGTGAGTTCATAATCACACTTGCTTTTTTTCCGTTCGATATGAGCGTTTTTAGATCGCGGACATCCGAAAGTACGTACCATGGTAGCATTCAGAATATGCTCTGCGGTGTGCATGGGAGGATATTCCTGTTTGTTATGTTCGTTGAGTAGGTTGGGTTGTTCCATGACAATGGTTATGTTATGTTTTTATGCAAAGATAGGTACTTTCTAAAAATGCCTGTCAGGATTATTATACTTATTCTAAAAACTTTGTATAAATTGAAGTCATGGCACGCAGCAAAGTTATGAATATAATAAGAGGAACGACGAAACTATCTGTAAGTTGGTAGCTATAATATGCAATGAGAATTATAAATACAATGCTTAAAGTAAGAATGATAAGATGACTATGGAATGAAAAAAAACGCTGTATTGGATTTTTGTTCATTACCGATGATACAATTTTATTGGTACTGTTTTCAATCCAGCCTCTCAAGTATCTTTTTATATACTCTTCTTTATTTCTAAAGTTAAATTCCTTATCTTCCCATAGGATCTGTTCGCCATTTTTTTCAGTTGTTCGTATGCTTTACAAAGTAAGATAAAATCATAAAATATATAGTAACCGGAATCATAGAACAGATCCCGTAATGCTTCTAATGTTTCTAAGATCTCTTTTTCGTTGTTTATTGCCTTTTTTGCCAAATATATTCCGTGGAATTTTAGTATGTCTTCCATGGGTATGGAATCTAAATGTAGTTCATCCAGGATGACATTTGCCAATCCTGTTAATCTGATCTGATTGTCGTCATCAACAGAAAGCTTTGAGAACTCCAGGAGATGATCGGAGGTATATCCGGCTTCCAGCATTTTGTTGGACCAATCTATCCATTGGGCATTTATATATCTTTCTTGTTCTTTATTGGATAGTAAAATCTTTGTAGTATGTGGTACTTTTTTCAGGAGTTCATTTAAATATGTATCAAATTCAGCCGTATGTATCGGAGGAGACTCAGTTTTATCAGGTCCAGTCAGTTTATTTTCCATATATTACAATTTCCCGGATAAAAATCCATATGGTTTTATTTTTTCAAATCTTGTGTGCATGCAGAAACGATAGCCAGGAGGTTCTATAGTACTATTTTCTCAGTCAATCCGGCATACGGATCATCTCTCCCGGGTATTTCGGTTGTTTGTTGACAGCCAGGTCTCGGAATACGGCCACCCTTGCCAGTAATTCACGTATACGTGTTTTGAAACCTGCTTTCCGGGTCACATCTTTCGCGTTATAGCCGATCGGGTGTATGTGGTAGGCCTGTGCCAGATAAATAGCACGTTCGTTGTGAAATTTCTGAGAGATCACCGTGAAGTCGTTCAGACCGAAGATTATTTGTGCCCGTACCATGGAATCCAATGTACGGAAACCGGCATAATCCGGATAGATATGAGAGGCGGGTACGCCAGCTGCTACCAATGAATCTTTCATGGCCTGGGGTTCGTTGTAATCGGGCCGGCTATTGTCTCCGCTTACAATAAAGTATTTCACTTTTCCTGCGTGATAAAGTTCTGCTGCCGCCTGTATGCGGTATTTGAAATAGAGATTTACCCGGCCATTGCTTAACTGGGGAGCAGTACCCAGAACAACTCCCACTTTCCGGTAGGGAATATCTGCTACGGAAGAATAGGTGTGTTTCTTTGTTTTTCCAACCACAGAGTTACAGACGATAAGAGTGATAACGACTCCTGCCATCAGGACCAACAGAATATAGAGCCAGGTCATTTTACGCATATAAATTAAATCTTAGAAAACTGCTTTCCGTCTTCCCTTGTATGAAAACCCGGGATTTCGGATAAAAGTTCGTTTTCTCACCTCAATCCCGGTTCTCATTCTTTTTTTACTTCTCAGGAAGGAGCCGGATATAAAAAATATCCCTTTATTCCCACTGATTTCTGAACTGTGGAATAAAGGGCAAAAAAAGGAGTCACGCCTGACTCCAACCTTTGTTAACCTTAAATCTAATACTATGAAAAACACATTGCAAAGATACGGCTCTTCCGAAAACCAGCAAACTTTTTGGTAAAGAAAATGTGTTTTATAACATTGTTTAATACTTTTCTTTCTTAACTATTTAATTATGTGAATAATTTCTCTTGTATCTTCCTACATGTGGAATTTTTCCTCCATCAGCTCTTCCAGCTTCAGCAGTTCATCCCGGTACTGAGCTGCTTCTATGAATTCCAGTTTCTTAGCCGCCTGCTGCATCAGTTTACGGGTACGTTGTATACTCTTTTCCAATTGAGGCTTACTCATGTACTCCACAATCGGATCGGCTACGATAGCTACCGTTTCCGGTTCCACATAGGTATATCCTGTCGCTACCTCCTGCGGATCTCCTGTTCCAAATACAGCCAGGTTGCGTGCTTTACGTATCTGTTGCGGAGTGATGCCATGTTCTTCGTTGTAGGCAAGCTGTTTTTCCCGCCGGCGATTGGTCTCGTCGATGGTACGTTGCATACTGTCTGTAATTTTATCTGCGTACATGATCACCAGACCATTCACATTACGTGCCGCGCGGCCCGCTGTCTGTGTCAGCGAACGGTGGGAACGAAGGAAACCTTCTTTGTCGGCATCCAGAATAGCTACCAGAGATACTTCCGGCAGGTCCAGTCCTTCCCGCAACAGATTCACACCTACCAGCACATCGAACATTCCCTGGCGCAGTTCGTCCATGATCTTTACCCGTTCCAGCGTATCCACATCGCTGTGTATATAGTTGCATCGTACCTCGTTGTTGAGCAGGTATTCCGTCAGTTCTTCCGCCATACGTTTGGTGAGGGTAGTCACCAGTACCCGTTCGTTGCGCTCTATACGCAGTTGGATCTCCTCCATCAGGTCGTCTATCTGATTGAGGCTGGGACGTACTTCAATGATGGGGTCCAGCAAGCCGGTAGGGCGGATCACCTGTTCCACCACAATTCCTTCGGACCGGATGAGTTCATAGTCCGCGGGTGTCGCGCTCACATAGATCACTTGCGGGGTCATCATTTCAAACTCTTCAAATTTCAGCGGACGATTGTCCATGGCTGCCGGGAGCCGGAACCCATACTCTACCAGATTGATCTTACGGGCACGGTCGCCTCCGTACATGGCACGAATCTGTGGTATAGACACGTGACTTTCGTCTACAACCAACAGAAAGTCTTCCGGGAAGAAGTCCAGCAGGCAATAGGGGCGTGTACCCGGTGCCCGTCCGTCGAAATAGCGCGAATAATTCTCAATGCCCGAACAGTGTCCCAGTTCACGTAGCATCTCCATATCATACGTTACGCGTTCGTACAGCCGTTTGGCTTCGAAGGGTTTGCCTTCACTTTCAAAAAAAGCAACCTGCTTGGTCAGATCATCTTCTATCTGATGGATGGCCCGGAAGGTTGTCTCTTTGGTTGTCATAAAGAGATTTGCCGGATAGATCTTGTAGTTTTCGTAGGTCTTGAGCATGGCTCCGCTGGTGGCATCTACCTCCTCGATGGCATCAATCTCATCTCCCCAGAAGACCACGCGCAGGATGTGGTCGGTATAAGCTAAAGAAATATCCACCGTATCTCCTTTGACCCGGAAATGGCCCCGGTTCAGGTCGATATCGTTGCGTACATACAGACTCTCTACCAGACGTCTCAGGAACACATTCCGGTTCACTGTACGGCCTCTTTCGATCTCGATCACATTTTCGTAAAAGTCGGCCGGATTTCCCATACCATAGATACAGGATACGGAAGAGACCACGATCACGTCTTTTCGTCCCGAAAGAAGGGCCGAGGTCGCTGCCAGACGCAGTTTATCGATCTCATCGTTGATCATGAGGTCTTTCTCTATATAGGTATCCGAGCCGGGAAGGTAGGCTTCCGGCTGGTAATAGTCATAGTAAGAAACATAATATTCCACGGCATTTTCCGGAAAGAAACTTTTAAACTCACCGTAGAGCTGTGCCGCCAGGGTCTTGTTGTGACTCAGTACCAGGGTAGGTTTGTTCACATTGGCTATCACATTGGCAATGGTGAAGGTTTTTCCCGAGCCGGTTACCCCCAGCAGGGTCTGCGCGGGTACATGGTCCAGTACCCCTTCGGTCAGTTGCGCAATGGCTTCCGGTTGGTCACCGGTGGGTTTGTATGCGGATGTCAATTGAAAATTCATGAAAATCTTTTCCTTATATTAAAGTTATACCTATCATCTGAGTGTACCCGGACTGTTGTCTTACATAAACAGTTGCACAGGCAGATCGGTTTCCTGGGTCGTGTGAATAATAATGGCTCTTTCTGTTTCCGGTGTTTGTTGTGATCTTTTTATCCATACATCTGTGACTGCTATCTTACAGAGAAGACAGCAGCTTTCGGGCAGTTCACAAGAGTAGGGAGGACGACAGTTTCAAACGGCAAGCAATATTCGGCAAAATAATTGGATTATACAAACAGAAACCTGGAATATTTGGTCCGCCGCATGTTGTTTTTCACAAAAAAACCTTTTCTTTGTATATCTTTGTAGAAGATAGGATACGCCTTAGCATAGCTGAAGTAAATTGTGCTCTGCATTCGCCTTTTAGTCTATTTGAAGTCTGTTTCTCTTTTTTTGCGAAAGGAAAGTTGACGGAGAACAGGAAAGAGAGAACGTATCCTTTGCGTAGAAATATGTGGCTGCTATCGTCAGGTACAGATGAGCGCGTCGGATGCAACAGATAGCATGGGAAGACCTGTTTTTCCACAACGTAATTAGCTTTGCTGACCGTTGGTTGACTTCGTCGACCGTTGGTTCGTCAATTAGTACATTGTAAATAAACTCTGCCTTTCGGGTAGAATACTTGTTAGAATTTTAAGACCTTGAAACACATGATTTGGAATGAGAACATGGAGTGCATGGATCGCGAGAGCCTGAGAAAGATCCAGAGCATCCGATTGAAAAAGATCGTTACACACGTTTATCAGAATACTCCTTTCTACCGGAAGAAGATGCACGAACTGGGTATCACCCCGGATGATATAGAAAGTATCGACGATATAGTTAAACTTCCTTTTACGACCAAGCTGGATCTGCGTGACAATTATCCGTTTGGGATGTGTGCGGTGCCCATGAGCCAGATCGTACGTATTCATGCTTCTTCGGGTACTACCGGGAAACCGACGGTAGTAGGATATACCCGGAAAGACCTGTCGGCCTGGACCGAGTGTCTGGCGCGTTGTTTCTATGCGTATGGTGCTGATCATTCCGATATTTTTCAGGTGGCTTACGGATATGGGCTGTTTACCGGTGGATTGGGAGCGCATTACGGTGCCGAACATATTGGTGCTTCCGTGATCCCGATGTCGAGTGGCAATACCGAAAAGCAGATCACACTGATGCACGATTTCGGGGCTTCTGTTCTTTGCTGTACTCCCTCTTATGCTCTTTATATAGCCGATGCGATCAAAGATTCGGGCATTCCCCGCGAAGAATTCAGACTCAAAGCCGGTGCTTTTGGCGCGGAGCCCTGGACAGAAAGTATGCGTAAGGAGATCGAAGAAAAACTGGGTATTAAGGCCTATGATATTTACGGACTGAGTGAGATTGCCGGTCCCGGTGTCGGATACGAGTGCGAATGTCAGAACGGAACTCACTTGTGTGAGGATCATTTCTTTCCGGAGATCGTGGATCCGCATACGTTACAACCGGTAGAGCCGGGACAGACGGGAGAACTGGTCTTTACCCACCTGACCAAAGAGGGAATGCCTCTGCTTCGATACCGTACCAAAGACCTTACAGCGCTTCATTATGAACCGTGTACATGCGGGCGTACGCTGGTACGTATGGACCGGATCCTCGGACGGAGCGATGATATGCTCATTATCCGTGGGGTGAATGTGTTTCCGACACAGATCGAATCGGTGATCCTGGAACTTCCGGAATTCGAACCGCATTATATGCTGACGGTAGATCGGGTCAACAATACCGATGTAATGGAGCTGAAAATGGAAGTACGGTCTGACTGCTATTCCGATGAGATCAACACAATGCTGGCACTGAAAAAGAAACTGACCGCCCGTCTGCAAAGTGTACTGGGGCTTGGCGTGGATGTGAAATTGGTAGAACCGCGTACGATTGAACGTAGCATGGGAAAAGCCAGGCGAGTGATAGATAACCGTAAACTGATATAAGATATGATAGCCAAGCAACTTTCTGTTTTCCTGGAAAACAAATCAGGACGTCTCACAGAGGTGACTGAAGTATTAGCGAAAGAGGAGATCAATCTCTCCGCGTTGTGCATCGCTGAAAACGCTGATTTTGGTATTCTGCGTGCCATTGTTTCCGATCCGGACAGGGCTTATCAGGCGTTGAAGGAGAATCATTTTGCCGTGAATGTGACCAATGTGGTGGGGATTACTTGTCCCAACATACCGGGTTCTCTGGCACAGGTGCTTACCTATCTTTCGGAACAGGGCGTTTTCATCGAATATATGTACTCGTTTGCCTGTAACAATGTGGCTCATGTGATATTGCGTCCGGATGATCTGGACAATTGCATTCGTGTGCTGACGGAGCATAAAGTAGATCTGTTGGCGGCAAGTGAGCTGTATAAGTTGTAAAGGGACGCAAAGGGATTTACGATTGACGGATTTACGATTTACGATTGAAAAGACAAAGTTTAATCTGTAGGATTTACCTGTAGAGACGCAAAGGGATTTACGATTGACGGATTTACGATTTACGATTGAAAAGACAAAGTATAATCTGTAGGATTTACCTGTAGAGACGCAAAGAGATTTACGATTTACGATGAAAATACAGAAAGCATATACATATATTATGTAAAGCTTTCATAAACGTAAATAGGCAAATCCTATATGCAAACATACGAAACGTACATATACGTCTCTATAAGTGAATACTGATCTTAGGGGAATTGTCTTTCCCATCGTAATCAGTCAATCGTTCTATGTTTCTTCGTATGAATAAATAGTTCTTTTGTGAGACTCATCGGATCCGGGCCGTGACCGAAGACGGAAGGAAGTAATCGTAAACTCCGGGTTTATATAAAGGGAGTTTTAATAAAATAGAGTAGAGAATGAAGACGTATCATATACTTTTGCTTTTTGTATCTTTCCTGCTGATGAGTAGTTGTGCTCAGCAGGCAAAAAATGCGCAGGAAGTTCCTGCTACTGATTTGCAGATCTACCAGCAGCAGATAGATAGCCTGATCACTGAAGAGTTGGAATTGCTTCAGAGAACCCTGGTAACCAACCTCAGGATTGTAGACAATCACATGGTATTTCCTTTATCTAAAGAAGAATTTACCGCACTGGGACTTCCCGGATTTTATTATGATAATTTGCAACAGGAACTGAGAGAAACCAATGAATGGATAGATGCCTCCGGGTTGGAGAATGTGGAAGAAATACTGGCAGAGTCTTATCAGGGTTTGTATCAAATCTATGGTTCGTCCCGGGAGTGAGCGACCGCGCATCCTGTTTCCTTTTTCTATTTCCGGCAGGATATGGATTTATACGGAAAATAAGGCTTTTTATATTAAAAAACATTGATTAATTGGTTTATTCCACCCGATTCTTTAACTTTGCGCATTATTTTTGAACGAGAATGAAAAAGAATATCCTTTTAGCTCTTTTGACAGTGCTCTTGCTCTCTTCGTGCGGGGAATATAATAAGATACTGAAAAGTACGGATTATGAGTATAAATACGAAGCTGCAAAGACCTATTTTGCCCAGGGTAAATACAACCGTTCGGCTACCTTACTGAATGAGTTGATTACCATTCTGAAAGGGATCGATAAAGCGGAAGAATCTCTTTACATGCTGGCTATGAGCTATTACAATCAAAAGGATTATGTGACTGCTGCTCATACGTTCATGACCTATTACAATACTTATCCGCGGGGTCAGTATACTGAATTATCCCGTTTCCATGCCGGAAAAGCCCTGTATATGGATTCTCCGGAAGCCCGGTTGGATCAGTCGGGAACCTATCAGGCTATTCAGCAATTGCAGTTGTTCCTGGAATATTTCCCGGAAAGCAGCAAGAAGCAAGAGGCGCAGGATATGATGTTTGAGTTGCAGGACAAACTCGTGAGGAAGGAACTCCTGTCGGCCAGACTGTATTACAATCTGGGCAACTATGGGGGAAATAATTACCTCTCTTGTGTGATCACAGCTCAGAATGCACTCAGGGAATATCCGTACACGCAGTACCGCGAAGAACTTTCGATATTGGTGTTGCGTTCACGGTACGAGATGGCCAACCACAGTGTGGAAGAAAGAAGGGAAGAACGTTATCGCGAAACCATTGACGAGTATTATGCCTTCCGGAATGAATTTCCTGAGAGTAAATACATCAGAGAGGCAGAACGTATATTCAAAGATTCTACCAAAGAGATAGAAGAAGATTAAAATCAGATATAAATTTATGGATTACAAAAAATCAAATGCGCCCACTAATACCATTACCCGTGACATGATGCAACTGTGTGCGGATACTGGTAATGTATATGAGACTGTGGCAATTATCGGTAAACGTGCCAATCAGATCAGTGTAGAGATCAAAAGCGATCTTTCCAAGAAACTGCAGGAGTTTGCTTTGTACAACGACAATCTGGAAGAGGTTTTTGAAAACCGCGAACAGATCGAGATCTCACGCTACTACGAAAAACTTCCTAAACCGACATTGATCGCCGCACAGGAATATGTGGAAGGAAAGGTCTATTACCGCAATCCGGCTAAGGAAAAAGAAAAACTTCAGTGATCCGGTAGCGATCTGCCGGGATCATACGAAATAGAAACAGTCAGGTATGAAGTCGGAATGTGATGTCCGTTACTTGTACTTGACTATTTTTATACCACATCATCCTGTCACGCGAACAAGTGGGTGAACATACCTGTGACGTATCCTGTTCCTCAATTAAAAATCTTCAGCCCTATGATACAACGTATTCAATCTGTTTATCTGTTATTAGTTACCGGATTACTGATACTCTCTATGGTATTTCCGGTAGGAACATTTATAGCTGCCGACGGTGCGCCCTACACATTTACTAACTTCGGAGTGAATACCGGAGTCATTGTGCACTCTACCTGGGGGCTGTTTGGGCTGTTGCTCATCAGTGCGATCCTCGCATTCGGCACCATCTTCCTGTTCCGCAACCGTATGTTGCAGATCCGGATCTCTGTTTTCAATTCAATTCTGATGATAGGCTATTACCTTTCTTTCGTTGTATTTGTCTATTTGTTGAAAGACGATCTGGATGCTACTTATACACTGTCCTGGGCATTGGGATTGCCACTGATCGCCTTGATCCTCAACTATCTGGCCATTCGTGCTATAGGTAAGGATGAAGTATTGGTAAGAGCGACCGACCGATTGAGATGAAGAAAGAACTGTCCGGTTTGTTTGCTGGCCAGGTGAGCCTGGGTAATTTCTGTTGTAACTTCTTACAGATACCTTTCCGGTACACAAATAAAAGTTCACTCTGTGGACAGAGAGGTAAACTGTGGAGTAATTTCCTAAGTATGTTGCCTCTTCCTGAACTATTTTATGTAGGTGAATTTCCCCGTTTCAGGCAGCTTACCTGTGATTGCGGGAGAATGGCACAAAGGTAAAAATGGGACTGTCTTCTCTACAGATACTGTATCAGTGAAATCCCCTCGCTACTATACATGAAGTGCCTCTCAAAGTTATCTACCTGACTTTGGGAGGCACTTGCATAGGATAACGAGAAGAATTTTCCTTTAGGGATGAAAAAACAAACCCCTGGAACTTTTATTTATAGAGGAGCCTGTAGAAAGGCCCTTGTGGGAAAAATCTATCTCTATACATCATGGATCGTTGAAAGATCAGTCAAACCTGCCGTAACGGGTGGGGAGCAGTTTGCGGTCGCCCAACGTATTGTCTATCCGCGCCACATTGATCCAGAATTTATTTTCCCGTACAGATTCCGTCGGATAGGCCGCTTCGGTGCGCGAATAGGTATGTTCCCAGGTATCACTTACGATCTCGTATTCCGGATGGGGAGCATTGATCAGTACATTATCCTCTTTACGCGTGGGATCGGAAGCTACTTCCTGTATCTCATTCCAGATATGCAGCATGACCGATACGAAGTTGTCCAGTTCGGTCAGGCTTTCACTTTCGGTGGGTTCGATCATCAGTGTGCCATGCACCGGGAAGGAAAGAGTAGGAGCGTGATAGCCATAATCCATCAGGCGTTTGGCTATGTCGTTCTCACTGATGCCCGTGTCCTGGAATACGTTGCGACACTCGAGGATCATTTCATGTCCGACAAATCCGTTCGCCCCCCGGTAAACTATTCCATAAGTGTCTTGCAGACAGGCTGCCAGGTAGTTGGCACTCAGGATAGCCACGCGAGTGGCCTGGGTCAGCCCGTCAGCCCCCATCAGGCGGATGTATCCGTAGGTAATGGGCAGGATGCCCGCGCTTCCGAAGGGAGCGGCGGAAACTTCGTTCTGCGGATTGCCTGTGCTGACGTGGCCTGGCAGGAAAGGAGTCAGGTGTTCAGCTACACAGATCGGCCCTATACCCGGGCCGCCGCCGCCGTGGGGCGAAGCAAAGGTCTTGTGCAGGTTGAGATGACATACATCCGCGCCGATCGCACCCGGATTGGTAAGCCCTACCTGAGCATTCATATTGGCACCATCCATATAGACTTGTGCTCCCAGGGCATGTATCAGTTGGCAGATCTCTTGAATATCCGTTTCGAAAATGCCGTGTGTCGACGGATAAGTGATCATGAGTGCGGCCAGTTCATCCCGGTGCTCTTCTGCCCTGGCACGCAGATCGTCTCTGTCTACATTGCCCTGGGCATCGCAGGCACAGATCACCGTAGTATAGCCTGCCTGGATAGCCGATGCCGGATTGGTTCCGTGGGCCGATGCCGGGATCAGTACCTTGTTGCGGTGTCCCTGACCGATGCTTTCGAGATAAGAGCGGATCACGCGTAATCCCGCGTATTCCCCGGCAGCTCCTGAGTTGGGTTGCAGGCTCACGCCGTGCATACCTGTGATCACGCGCAGGTCTTCACTGAGCCGGTCGATCAGTTCCCGGTAGCCTGCCGCCTGCTCTTCCGGTACCAGGGGGTGTATTCCCATCCAGCAGGCAGTACTCAGCGGCAGCATTTCCGAAGCGGCATTCAGCTTCATGGTACAGGATCCCAGAGAGATCATGGAATGGGTCAGGGAAATATCTTTGCGTTCGAGGCGCTTGATGTAACGCATCATCTCGGTCTCAGTATGGTAACTCCGGAATACCTCGTGTGTGAGGAAACTGCTGCTTCTGCGCAGGTATCCCGGTATCTTGCTGGCTTCCGGGATCGCTTCTATACGGGGACAATCTTTCTCCGCGGCAATAGAAAAAATACAGATCAGTACATTCACTGCTGCCAGATCAGTGGTCTCGTCTATACTCAATCCCACATCACCGTTTTCGAAATAACGCAGGTTTACCTCTTTGCTCAGGGCAATGGTACGTATCTGTTGTGCGGTCACCGTATCGGGCAGTTCGAAACGAAGCGTATCGAAGTAGGCAGCGTTGGTCTGGCGGTAGCCAAATTTAGTGATCTCTTTTTCTAAAAGTACCGCGATGCTATGTATGCGTGTGGCGATGGATCGGATCCCTTCCGCACCGTGGTAGACCGCGTAGAACCCGGCCATGGTAGCCAGCAGTGCCTGCGCGGTACAGATGTTGGAAGTTGCCTTCTCCCGTTTGATGTGCTGTTCGCGGGTCTGCAAGGCCATCCGGTAGCAGAGCTTTCCGTACTTGTCTTTGGACAATCCGATGATGCGTCCCGGTACGCTGCGTTTGTATTCGTCCCGCGTAGCGAAATAGGCAGCCGACGGCCCGCCATAGAACATCGGGGTTCCCATGCGTTGGGTGGTGCCGAATACGATGTCCGCGTCCCATTCTCCGGGAGGAACCAGCAGGGTGAGGGCAAGCAGGTCGGCAGCAACAGCTACCTTGCATCCGGCTTCGTGAGCCTGCCGGGTAAATTCCGCGTAATCTTCTACCCGTCCGTTGCCTCCGGGATATTGCAGGACACAGCCGAAGACTTCCGGGGTGAAGGTAAATTCCTGATAATTGCCTGTACGTATCTCGATGCCCTGAGGTATGGCACGGGTAGTGATTACTGCCAGTGTCTGTGGAAATACCCGTTCGTCTATGAATACTACCTGAGCTCCGGCCTTTTGTTTGTCACGTGGGCGCAGGCCGTACATCATGGACACAGCCTCGGCTCCGGCGGTCGCTTCATCCAACAGGGAACAATTGGCCAGCGGCATGGCGGTAAGGTCCGATACCATGGTCTGAAAATTCATCAGTGCCTCCAGGCGACCCTGGGACACCTCTGCCTGATAGGGCGTATAGGAGGTATACCAGACGGGATTCTCAAATACATTCCGCTGGATCACTGCCGGTGTCACTGTGTTGTACCACCCCATTCCAATGTAAGAGGTATAGATCTTATTTTTAGCAGCTATCTCCGTGATGTGTCTGGCATACTCATACTCACTCATCGCTTCGGGTAGCTGCATGGGAGATTCCAGTCGGATGTTGGCCGGGATGGTGCAGTCTATCAGCTCTTCTATACTATCAACACCGATCTTATCAAGCATAGCGCAGGCATCTTTGGGGGTGATACCTATGTGCCTCTGGGGGAAGGAGTCGTTTTTCATTTCAGTAAAGTTTGTAGGTTTGTGGGTTTTTATCTGAAAAATGGATTCTCTGCTTTTTCGATACCAATGGTGGTCGGTGCTCCGTGTCCGGGATACACAATGGTCTCGTTGGGAAGAACGAAAAGGCGACTGCATATATTCTCTTTCAACTCGTCGAAGTTACCTCCTGCAAGGTCGGCACGGCCTATACTTCCCTGAAAGAGTACATCGCCAGAGAAGAGGCATCCAGCCTGTTTGCAATAGTAGACCAGACTACCCGGAGAGTGTCCCGGCACGTGTATGGCTTCCAAAGTGGTATGGCCAAAGGTGATCTGATCGCCAACGTGCAGGTATTTGCCTAAAGGCACAGGTTCTTCTTTGAGCTGAAAACCGAACATGCGGCTCTGCTTGGGTGCGCTCTCCAGCCAGTATTCGTCTTCCTGATTGGCTTCTGCCTGCACACCAAACTCTTTGAGCATGAATGGGTTGCCGAAGATATGATCGAGATGCAGGTGTGTGTTGAGAAGATGTTTCACCGTCAGGTTGTTGGTCCGGATGTAATTTTTCAACGTTTGCTTTTCTTCTTCGTAGAAGCAACCCGGATCTATCACTACTGCTTCCTGTGTCTCGTCCGACAGGACGTAACAGTTGACAGGGAACATATTGAACTCAAATCTCTTTATTTTCATGGTCTAATTATGATTAGGAAACAGGTACATATACTACTTTCTTGGTTTCGAAGAAGGGTTCTGCGAACTCCTCTTTCAGCTCGTGCAACATGACTTTCTGACGAAAGGGGAGGGTTTCGTTTTGCAGTTCTCCCCCTTTCAGACAGATCAGTCCGTTGGGCAGGGCGTTCCGCTGTGCCGGTGCGATGTTTTTTCGGATGATCCGGATCAGTTCTTCCAGTGGCATGACGGCGCGGCTGACGACGAAGTCGAATTTCTCTTTTTCTTCCTGTCCGCGCGCGTGCCGGAAGCTGATGTGCTGTAGCCCGATGGCCTGGGCCACTTCACTGGCTACCTTCACCTTTTTCCCGATGCTGTCTACCAGGTGAAAATGTGTTTCCGGAAAGAGAATGGCCAGAGGTATACCGGGAAAGCCGCCTCCTGTGCCCAGGTCCATCACCCGGCTGCCCGGGCGAAACCGGATCAGGCGGGCTATCCCCAGTGAATGCAGCACGTGGTGAAGATAGAGGTTCCCGATGTCTTTCCGGGAAATAACATTGATCTTAGCGTTCCAATCCGTATACAGGTCATAGAGCGCGGCAAACTGCGCGCGTTGTTCCTCTGTCAGATCGGGAAAGTACTTAAATATAATCTCCATGTAGTCGTGAATATAATAATAGGTTAAGATCAGCTTCGGGCATCCCGGATAGCCGTATGGCTGCCCAGCATGTGCGACACAGCCGAATAGGGCAGACTGATCTGTATAGGTCCCATGTAATAGGGAGCTAATTCGTATACATTGTAGTAAAAGGTGATCTTATCTTTTCCGAGGTAGAAGTTCTCCGTCGGAGTCAGCTCACCGGTAGAAGCATATCCTTCCTCGAGCAAAGCCTCCCGGGAATCTGCTTTCTGGTCTTTCATCAATTGTTCCCAGAGCAGATCGGTGAGCGGTTCCGTATATTCGCCGATGAATATATCGTCCAGCCGCAGGGGGCGCATCTCCTTCAGATCCAGGTTGAGGAAAGAGCGGAAATACATCGGATGTGCTCCTCCGGTATAGTCGTTCCATTCGTTGCTATATACCAGAAGTTCGCCTTTGTTGAGCAGCACGCGGGAGTGTATACTTTGGTTGTAGTTGTACCAGGCACCAATCTCTCTTTCGTTGCCTCCCTCTTCGTCTTTCAGCAATATGGGCTCCAGATCGTGTTTGTATTCATGGATATAAGCATCCCGATAGCGCTCTATGGCCTCCTGTGGTTCCATTCCTATGTATTCATTTCCGAAAGAAAGAGCTAAGAAAAAATCATTGATCTCTTTTTGTAGCGTATCCGAAGCTGCTTTGGACACATAGGTCAGTCGTATTTTCAGGTCGCAGGCCGGACGGGCCGCGTCGCCGAACAAATGTTCACTTGCCTCTATAGAGATGCTATCCAACCGGAGTGTTTCCGCTGCCGCGTTTTTGTTCATCTTGTTACCACAGGAAAATAAAAATCCACTTACCGAAAGTATTATCGCAAGTAGAGTGACAGATTGTTTTTTCATACGAACTTTTGCTTTATTTTCAACACTTCTAAGCCGGTTCACTACTGACAAATATAAAACTTATTCATGAATTGTGCCTTATCCGGAATGGAAAAAATACTTTCAGGAGTTCTTCCGGAAGGAAACGTATTTTCCTTTTCAGTAGCTGCTCCGGACTTCTTTTGTAGTTGCCCCGGAGAAGAATGGGAAAGGCGTTTTTATAGAAATTTAAACAGACTTTCCTGAAGATTGTTTCTGAAAATGGTGTATATTTGCAAATACGATGAAGTGGTTTCGCTACCTATCCATATTCTTTCTCTGTTCCTTAGTCATCTATACTGGAGCGGGAGTTGCCCTGATGCAATTTTGTTGTCAGGGATGCCGGGATACGCAGGCGGATCACAACCTCTTTTGTCAGATGCAACACCCTGCCCTGGCAGAGCGTGGTTGCTGTGGTGTGGTACAGACAGAAACTACCTGTTGCTGTTCCGCGCTGACCTGTGTAGTAGGGGTACCGGATGCCGACAGGAAAGAAGAGAATTGTACGGTAGAGATCTATAAGCCGGATTGGCTCAAACAGGTATTTTCTCCTGAGATCGTATTGCCGGTATGTGACCTGTGGTTCACTCTTTCTGCCTTATCCCTGCCTGTAGCGGACATCTGTCCGGATCAACCCCTTGCCGTTTTTGCTCACGCTCCTCCCATACCCGGCCGGGAATACCTGGCTCTATATTCTACTTTTCTGATTTAGACAAGAAAAAAGTGATAAGTTTTAAGTCGGAAGTCATAAGTCATAAGTTTTAGTGGATGGATTCTTTTTATCTTATATCCGCATGTAACTTAAAACTTATCACTTAGTAACTCAGAACTTAAATAGGCAAACCTGCCAGATGCATAGTTGCGTCTTTGTGGCACACATCCCATAGGGCACAGCTCTCAGACCCCGACACGGGTTTCTTACTTTTATATGTTTAAACAGAAATTCTATATGAGAACTAATATATTCCTTATTCTATTTATTATCTCTCCTTCCATCTTTGCTCAGGTCAGTGGCAGGGTGACGGATGCCGCGGGCGACCCTTTGCCGGGTGCCAGTGTGAGCCGGTTGGGGACCAACCAGGGAACCACGGCTACTGCCGATGGTCGTTTTTCCCTGCCGGCGGTTACTGTCGGCAGCCAGTTAGTGGTAAGTTTTATCGGCTATGAGAATGATACCGTACGCGTTGAGCATACCGGTGAAGAGTTACTGGTTGTACTCCGGGAAGGTGTCCAATTGGAGGAGGTGAATGTAACTACCCGGCGCCTGAGCACGATGAAGCTGCGTAGCAGTGTATTAAATGAAGATATGATCAGCAGTGCTGAACTATTGCGCGCGGCCTGTTGCAACCTGGGAGAGAGTTTTGAGACCAACCCTTCGGTAGATGTCAGCTACTCCGACGCGGCCACAGGTGCCAGGCAGATCCGTCTGCTGGGATTGTCGGGCACCTACGTACAGATGATGACCGAGAATATCCCCAACTACCGGGGAGCAGCGGCTCCGTTCGGGCTCGGATATATTCCCGGTCCGTGGATGGAGAGTATCCAGGTTTCCAAAGGCAGTTCTTCCGTGAAAAATGGTTACGAGGCCATCACCGGACAGATCAATGTCGAATTCAGGAAACCTCAGCATCCCGAAGCGGACCGGGTGGCGGTCAACCTGTTTGCTGCTACTACCAATCGTCTGGAAGCGAACGCGGATGCTACGGTGAAGCTGGGACAACGCTGGAGTACAACGCTACTGACCCATTATGAGAACGAGACCCGAATGCACGATGGCAACAACGATGGATTTGCCGATATACCTCGTGTGGAGCAGTACAATGTCTGGAACCGATGGGCCTATATGGGCGACCGATACGCGTTTCAGGCAGGTATCAAAGCCCTCTCGGATCGCCGGAAAAGTGGACAGGTGTCTCACGGCGGAGCAGAAATACATACCCCGTATGAGGTGGATATCCGGACAGACCGGTATGAGTTCTTTACCAAGAATGCTTATATCTTAGATAAGGTGAAAGGAACCAATATAGCACTGATGCTTTCCGGTTCCCTGCATCAGCAGGATGGATCGTATGGCTATAAAGTATACGATGTGGATCAGCGTAATTTCTATGCTTCCCTACTCTATGAATCGGAGTGGAAGACCGGACACAACTTGTCGGCTGGTCTTAGTTTCAACTACGATAGGTTTGATGAGCATTACCGCCCGACCCACGATGAACTGGCCGGCAGAGAGAAGCGTTTTGTAAAAGAAGCGGTTTCGGGTGCCTATCTCCAGTATACCTGGGATATGAATGAAAAACTGACACTTATGGCAGGCCTGCGGGGCGATTACAGCAGTGAATATAACTTCTTTGTTACCCCCCGCGCGCATGTAAAATACAATCCGAACGAGTATCTGTATGTGCGGTTCTCCGCGGGCAAGGGCTACCGTACTCCGCATGTATTGGCGGAGAATAATTACCTTCTGGCCAGCAGCCGCCGGATAGTCACAGAGCCGGACCTGAAACAGGAAAAGGCCTGGAACTATGGTTTCAGTGTCTCTGCCTATCTGCCTCTGTGGGGAAAGACCCTGAATGTCAACGCTGAGTATTTTTATACTGATTTCCACCAACAGGTAGTTACGGATGTCGATACCGATCCGCACGCGGTCTTTTTTTCCAATCTGGACGGACGTTCCTATTCGCATGTGATGCAGCTGGAAGCCACCTGTCCGGTATGGAAAGGATGGACGGTGACGGCGGCGTATCGACTGACGGAGGTAAAGTCTACTTATGCCGGAGTGCGGAGGGAAAAACCGCTGACGGGAAAGTACAAAGGATTGCTTACGGCTTCTTACCAGACCCCGCTGGGACTTTGGCAGTTTGACGTTACGTTGCAGTTGAATGGGGGAGGACGTATGCCCGATCCGTATACACTGGCAGACGGTACACTGGCATGGAAAGAACGCTACAGTGGATTTGAACAGTTGAGCGCGCAGGTGACCCGCTACTTCCGTCGCTGGTCTGTGTATGTGGGCGGGGAGAATCTGACCCATTTCCGGCAACGCGATCCTATTATAGACGCGGCCCATCCCTGGGGCGATCGCTTTGACGCGACGATGATCTGGGGACCGATGCACGGTGCCACAGGGTATGTAGGGGTAAGATTTAATCTGGCAAGAAATTAATTTTCAGACATACGGACAAAAGACCCCGTCACATAAAAGAGGATAAGCATATAAAGAGGAAGCAACAGAAACAATAAGGTAACGGAAAGAATACGATCAGAGAAAATACAATAATAACCTAACAGGAGGAACATAAGTTCAGAGCGAACGAAAGACCAGTTTCAAAGAGTGATTGATATTCCGGTATATTCAATCGCATAGGTAGATAAACGGGTATTGCTTTTGTTCGTATGTTCTTCCGACTAAAAAAAGAAAACGTATGAAAAGTAAAAAAAGAGCCTGGACATTTGTACTGCTTCTGTTCATCGGAGTGTCTGTCGCATTTGCCAAAGACTACCGTACAGTAGTGTTCAAAGTGGCACAGATGGAATGTGAGAATTGTGAACGCAAGGTGAAAAACAACATGAAGTTTGAAAAGGGGATGAAGGAGTTCTCAACCGATCTGAAAACGAAGACGGTAACCATTGTATACGATGCTGACAAGACTACAGTAGAAAAACTACAGCAGGCTTTCGGCAAGTTCAACTATGTGGCCGAAGTGGTCGGAGAGGCTGGGACACCGGAAAAAAGGAGTCTGACCAACCATCCGCAGCCTCTGAGTAAAGGTAGATAGAAGGTCAGTAAACAATCGCTCTGTGTGGTTGTTGTAACTTATTTAATCAGCGAACAGATACTTTTTTCAGTGTGTACTTTCTCCGGAATGCAGACTGAAAAAGAGCGTTTCCTATTTCATTGGCTTCATGGGACAGATAGTAACCAAGATATTCCCTGTGTTGAATCTGCATTGTGCCGGTTGTGCCGCCAATGTGGAGAAAAGTATGAGAAAAGTGACCGGTGTGGAAGAAGCCGCGGTGAGTTATGCTTCTCATATGCTTACGATCCGGTATGATAGCGAACTCATCACTCCGGAGGATCTGCGTCGTATCGTACAGGCAGCAGGCTATGACCTGATCACAGAGGAAGAAGGCCGTGAAGAAAAACTGGAAGAGGTACAACGGGCCGGTTTTCTGGATCTGCGGCGGCGGGTGGTCGGAGCGTGGCTGTTTACCATACCGGTAGTGCTGCTGGGAATGGTTTTTATGCATATACCTTACGCCAACTGGATCATGCTGGTACTCACTATACCTGTGATGGTGATCTTTGGAAATACGTTCTATCGCAATGCCTGGAAGCAGGCACGCATCGGGCGGGGCAATATGGACACCCTGGTGGCTCTGAGTACCTCCATCGCTTTTCTGTTCAGTCTGTTCAATACCCTTTTTCCGGCATTCTGGTTGTCGCGTGGCCTGGAACCGTATGTCTATTACGAAGCGGTGGCGGTGATCCTGGCTTTTGTACTGACGGGTAAGTTGATGGAGGCAAAGGCAAAGGGAAATACTTCTGCTGCCATTCGGAAACTGATGAAGCTGCAACCCCGTACGGCATGTGTCATTCGGGAAGGAGAAGAACAGGAAATTTTGCTGGAAGACCTGATGGTGGATGATGTAGTGATCGTGCGTCCGGGCGATCAGATCCCGGTAGACGGGGAAGTGATCGCCGGGGAGTCTTATGTGGATGAAAGTATGATCAGTGGAGAGCCTATCGCTGTCGGAAAGCAGCCGGGTTGTCGGGTGCTGGCCGGTACGATCAATCAGAAAGGAGCCTTCCGTCTGATAGCTACGCAAGTGGGCAGCGATACAGTACTGGCGCGTATCGTTCGTATGGTACAGGAAGCACAGGGAAGTAAACCACCTGTACAACGGCTGGTAGATAAAGTCACCGCTGTATTTGTGCCTGCGGTATTGTGCATAGCTGTATTGACTTTTGTGCTCTGGATACTGATCGGAGGTACAGCCTATTTCTCCTATGCCTTGTTGTCTGCTGTGTCGGTATTGGTCATTGCCTGTCCGTGCGCGCTGGGACTGGCTACGCCTATTGCCCTGATGGTAGGTATCGGTAAAGCTGCCGATTCCCACATCCTGACCAAAGATGCGGTAGCTCTGGAACAGATGCGGCGGGTACATGCAGTGGTTCTCGACAAAACAGGTACACTGACAGCAGGCAGACCCGTAGTGACCGGTATCCTTTGGGCACAGGGTGAAGACGATCTGTATAAGCGTATTTTGCTGGCTGCGGAAATGAATTCCGAACATCCTCTTGCCGGAGCTATTGTACATCTGTTGCAGGACGAGGAGCGGATAGAACCGGTCTCCGCAGAAGGTTTCCTGAGCCTGACGGGCAAAGGCATTGAGTTGATGTATGCCTCCCGTCGTTATTGGGTGGGTAGCCATAAGTTAATGGCTGCTTCGGGCGCGGAGGCAGATCGTACTTTGCGGGAGATGATTACCGGGTATGAGGAGGACGGAAACAGCCTGCTCTATTTCGGTTGTGAGAATGAGTTGCTGGCAGTGATCGCGGTTGCCGATCAGCTCAAACCTACTACCTGTGAAGCTATAAAAGAGTTGAAACAACAAGGTATGGAGATCCATATGCTCACTGGTGACGGAGAGCGCACAGCATCTGCTATAGCCCTACAGCTGGGCATCGGACATTATATGTACGACGCGTTGCCTGATGATAAAGAGAAATATGTGCGTTCTTTACAAAAGGAGGGTAAAACCGTAGCTATGGTGGGAGACGGTATCAATGATTCGCAGGCGCTGGCCTGTGCGGATGTCAGTTTGGCTATGGGAAAAGGTACCGATATTGCCATGGATGTGGCTATGGTGACGCTGATGACTTCCGATTTGTTGCTCCTGCCCAAAGCATTTGCTATTTCTAAGGTCACGGTGCGTCTGATCCGTCAGAATCTGTTCTGGGCATTTATTTATAACCTCATCGGTATTCCTGTGGCGGCAGGTGTTCTTTATCCTGTCTACGGTATTCTGCTCAATCCTATGCTGGCCAGCGTGGCCATGGCTTTTTCTTCCATCTCGGTAGTACTCAACAGCAGGAAGATCCGTTGAACAGGATCTATCTCCTGAAGATAGGTACCAGCAAACGGAAGTCTGTCGTACGCCGTGTGTTCGATCGTAAATGGGTAAGTCGGAGATCAACATCCGCTTTTGCGGAACTCCTGCGGACTGGTACCCACATAGCGTTTGAAGTATTTCCCGAAAAAAGAGGCACTGGGAAAATTGAGTGAATAGGCCACTTCCTGTATGGTCATGCGGGTGGATTGTAACTTGGCCTTCGCATCCATAATGACCATGTGCGCGATGATATCCAATACATTTCTGCCAGTGACCTGTTTCACTGTGGCGCTCAGGTGTTGCAGAGAAATACCCAGCCGGTCGGCATAGAATTGTACATGCCTTTCGGTCTGGTAGTGATCCATCACCTCTTTCACTAATTGCCTGCATATCTCTTCTCCGCGGCTCATCTCCTTTTCCGGATGAGGTTTCATCTGGTACAGGCTATTGATCCAGGAGAGCAGGAAGGTAAGGTTGTTCTTGTTGACCTCGGTTTGCGGAGCATATTCCGGATGCAGCAGCATACGGGTCATGAGGGAGAAATAATCTTTGAAGTAACTGGCTGTCAGATCGTCTAAGTGCAGGACGGGTTCGTCCAGCATATAGGTGAAAGATTCTTTGGCCGAATTGAATATATTGATCCCGTTGACACAATCTGAAGAGAATGCCGCGAAAGAGAGACGTAGTTTTTCGTGCTGCTCGTTGATCTGTACGATCATACCAGGCAGAAGTACCACTAAGTCGCCCCGGACAACTACGTATTTTTGCAGGTTAATGGAAGCGGTCACCTTCCCTTCAGTACACAGAACAAATACGATCGCTTTGAGCCTGCAGGACTGCTGATAGACATTCAGGATGTCTTCGTTGACTTCGGTCCATGAGATGAACTCGGCAGGTATATCTACTTGTGGGAAGTTGATTCTCATAATAAACTTCGTATAAATGTATCGGCAAAAATAGGCTTTTTACTACAATCTTTTTCTGTGAATTCACACTATTTTATAAAAGATTAAGAGGGTATGCGTTAAAATAAGACCGGATGGCAGAGTTTGCCGGAGGAATTTAAGGATTTTTATTCTTTAATTTAGAACACAGATTCATAAAATTAGACCTTGCTGGTATGAACAGGAACCCCGACCTTTGCCGGGAAATATGTTCTGACTCTTTTCCTTTCCTTCACCCGTTTTGCTTTTTCCGCTCTGGCGAGTACTATCTACAGCGGGGAATTTCCGGAAAAGAGCTTTTCTAATTAAAAGACACGATTATGAGAACATCATGGCTTATGGCAATTTGGATCTGTCTGAGCAGCACAGCTTGGGGACAGAAAGTCACAGGATACATTTACGACGCGGATGGTAGCAACGAACCTCTGATCGGTGCCAGCGTCTATTACAAAGGTAAAGCCGGTACGCATGGCGCTATTTCCGATATCAACGGATATTATGAGATCCATGTTCCCGAAGGTGGGGTGGTGCTGACCTACAGTTTCCTGGGATATGAGAGTACAGATCATCCGCTGGTGATCCCCCGCAGGGGAACGGTAGAGCACAATGTATTCCTGAAACCCTCTATCAACGCCCTGGACGAAGTGGTGGTCAGCGTAGGACGGTTTGAACAGAAACTGAGTGATATCACGGTCTCTATGAGTGTGATGAAAGCGGCGGATATCGCTCGTCAGAACCCTTCTGACCTGCGTACTTCCTTAGCTTCTCTTCCCGGAGTAGAGATCACTGACAAACAGCCTTCGATCCGGAGCGGCAGCGGCTGGACCTATGGTGTCGGGAGCCGGAGCCTGATCCTGGTAGATGGTTTGTCTATCCTGACACCGGGAGTGGGTGAGATCAACTGGAATGCCATTCCTATGGAGAATATCGAGCAGGTAGAGGTGATCAAAGGAGCCTCTTCAGTGTTGTACGGTTCTTCGGCACTCAACGGGATCATCAATGTACGTACGACCCGTCCGGGACTGGAACCTGAGACCCGGGTGAATATGTATCTGGGTATCTATGGCAATCCTTCGGATGCAAACGCGATCTGGTGGGACCGTGGTTTCTGGAAAGAGGGACAATCTCCGGTGAAGCCTTTGTTGCGCAACTCCCTGTATTCGGGTATCCGCAATCCGATCTATGAGGGATTTGATTTTTCGCATGCCAGACGGATCGGAGACTATGATGTGAGTGCCAGTCTGAGCCTGCTTACCGATGAGGGATACCGTGAGGGCAACTACAACAAACGCATGCGCCTGGGTGGAAAGGTGGCCTATCACGATCCGGATATACAGGGACTGACGTATGGAACGGATTTCAGTTTCCTGTCTAATAATTATGGAGATTACTTCCTGTGGCGTTCGGCAGATGAGCCTCTGCGCCCTTCTCCGTTTTCCAATATGGCCCGTCAGGGAAATAATTTCTATATAGATCCTTTCCTGACTTATCACAATGCGGAGAAAAATACTACTCATCGTTTCAGAGGACGTCTTTTCTACCGTTCGGACAATCTGGTGACCCAGACGACGGATGCTTCCCTTGTGGAGATCGCGGATAATATGGGTGTGGATGTAAACCAGTTGCTCTCTATCAGCACGGAAGATGTAACCCAAATGATCACTTCGCTTGTTCCCAAACTGCTGACAGAAGACTATACCGGTCTGATCGATGATCTGAGAGGACTGGGCAAAACCTATTTCCCGGATGCCAAATCTTCCGATTACGCGGATCTGATTTCCTGGGTGATGGGACACTGGCCGTTGCCTGTTACACTGAGTGATGGTATCGGTATTGATATGAACCAGATCATTCCTTTCCTTAACGGAGACAACAGGAAACAGCAGGAGAAGATCACTCCGAACAAGACAGCTCAGTATTATCTGGATTATCAGTTCTCCAAACGGTACGAAACGGCCCAGCTGACCGCGGGAGCCATGTATGATCATCTATATGCCCGGTCGGCCAATATGACCCGTAGTCACCAGAGTGACAACGCGGCACTTTATCTGCAATACGACGATAAATTCTTCGACCGTCTGAATCTTTCTGTTGGTATGCGTCTGGAGTACTATCGCGTAGATTCTCACTACAAAGAGGCAAAGACCAAAATATTCGGTGCGGAAGCTCCCTTTAAACCGGTATTCCGCGCGGGGCTCAACTATCAGCTGGCTGAGTACAGTTTCCTGCGCGCTTCTTTCGGACAGGGATACCGTTATCCTTCGCTGATCGAGAAATATGTACGCCGCGACGTGGGAGGGATCGGAGCTTATCCCAACAATTCTCTGAAGGCGGAGAGCGGTTTCAATACAGAACTGGGTATTCGTCAGGGATACAAAGTGGGTCCTTTCAAGGGTTTCTTAGATGCGGCGGCTTTCTATACGCAGTATAAAGATATAATTGAATTCAATATCGGTCTGTTCAATAATGATACATACGCGTATATAGACAACCTGTCACAGTTGGTAACTATCCTGCTCAACGGACAGAGTATGGGTATCGGTGCGCAGTTCTCGAATGTAAGCGACGCGCGTATCTACGGACTGGATATTTCTACCACAGGTATCTGGGAGATCAACCGCAAAGCTTCGATGACCTATAACATCGGATATGTGTATACCGAACCGGAGGATATGAACTATAAGAAGGTAAATGAACTGGAGGCTGGCTATACCGATCCGTTGCAGTTCAAATCCAAATCCAATACTTCCAAGTATCTGAAATACCGTCAGAAACATTCGGTGAAGGGTGTGTTTGATTTCCAGTGGAACCGTCTGACACTGGGTACGAATATGGTATGGAGAAGCAAGACATTGGCTGTAGACTATTTCATGGTGGATGAGCGTCAGAAGAACCAGGAAGACCTCATGGACTTTGTGCGCAGTCTTCTTTTCGGTGACTTGGACGGATACTGGCGCAAGCACAACAAGAGCCATTTTGTAATGGATCTGCGCGCGGGGGTCAAAGTGACCAACCAGATCGGTTTTCAGTTCAGCGTGCAGAATCTGCTCAATACCACTTATATGACACGTCCGATGGATGTGGCTGCCCCACGTACGTTTGTGATGCAGATGACAGCTAAGTTCTGATCTGTGACCAGAGATAAAAGAAATGGCGGGGTACCGGGTCAGGTATTCCGCCATTTCTTTTATACGTATGCAGGTTATCATCCACCTGTAGAGACGCACGGCGTGCGTCTCAGCGAGGCAGGTCCAACATAGATATATTGTACTCATGGATGTGGAGTGGGGTATATGTCTCCATTTTCAGTAAAACAGATATCTCTTTGATATATCTATATATCCGCTCCTCTTGATAGAATATAGATCCTATATATATTCTATTAGTCACCCACCTCTATGGGAGGTACATCGCGCAGACGCGCGCCGTGCGTCTCTACAAGCGGATGATCACCCATTGTCAAATCGTAAATCCCACAAATTCTCCGTTTAACAGATGCTTTCACCAGACTTCCGCTACCTGAATGACTGTAATTTATCAGAAGAGCAGTAAGTGTCGGAAGATTATATTTATCTTTGTAATGCCGGGTTCCGCTGCCGGATCCGGCAGGCTCGGAAAAACAGCCGGGGGCAGTACGGAACTATACACATTAAATTCCTTTATGTATGGAAATCATTGTATTGGATTGGGGCATGATCTCTTTTGAGGATGCGTGGAACCGACAGATTACTTATTTCGATGAACTGGTCGCTGCCAAGAAAGCAGGGACTTCTTACCTGAACCGGATCATTTGCTGCCAACATCTTCCTGTCTATACCTTGGGCAGGAGTGGCAAAGAAGACAATCTGCTTGTCTCCCTGCGACAAGTAGAGGCTCTGGGTGCCACCGTGCATCGGATAGACAGGGGGGGAGACATCACCTATCACGGTCCCGGACAATGGGTCTGCTATCCGATCCTCAATCTGGAAGCATTTGGCTTAGGATTGCGGGCGTATGTCTACCTGCTGGAAGAGGCTGTCATACGTGTGTGCCGGTCGTATGGCATAGAGACGAAGCGATTGGAGAAAGCCACCGGAGTATGGATAGATCCCGACAAGCCGACGGCACGTAAGATCTGTGCCATCGGAGTGCGGTGTAGCCAATATGTGACCATGCACGGGCTGGCACTGAATGTGAATACCGATCTGAATTATTTCAATTACGTGAATCCTTGTGGTTTCCGTGACAAAGGGGTGACTTCTCTGCAAAAGGAGCTTGGCAGAGAGATAGCTATGGAGGAAGTGAAACAACGGCTGTCGGAGGAAATAATAAAACTTCTGCATGCGGGTTGTTCGTAGGTACATGCCATCAGCCTGTATTCTTTTGAAGAAACAGTTTTCCACTCATCGTTCGTCCGGATGGTTACCGGTAGTTGTTGCTTTTACTGGGCAGCTGTGGGGGTTGGAGCAGATTATTGCCCGGTCCGGATGAACTTCAGTGAAAGTATTATTCCGGATTGCCCACCATCTTCGACGGATCTACCCATTCGTCGTACTCTTCCGCGGTCACATACCCTGTTTCCAGCGCGGCTTCACGAAGGGTCTTGTTTTCCGTATGTGCTTTCCTGGCGATCTCAGCAGCCTTGTAATAACCGATTTTGGGATTCAGTGCGGTGATCAGCATCAGGGAGTTATTGAGGTGTTCTTTGATACGACTATAGATCGGTTCGATGCCTTCGGCACAATGGTCGTTGAAACTGACACAACCTTCTCCGATCAGTCTGGCGCTATGCAGGAAATTATGGATGATCATGGGTTTGAAGACGTTCAGTTCAAAATGTCCGGTAGCTCCTCCGACAGAGATAGCTACGTCGTTTCCTATGACTTGCGCGGCGATCATGGTCAGTGCTTCACACTGCGTCGGGTTCACTTTCCCGGGCATGATGGAAGAGCCGGGTTCGTTCTCGGGGATGCGTATTTCTCCGATGCCACTGCGCGGACCGGAGCTGAGCATGCGGATGTCATTGGCTATTTTCATCAGGCTTACCGCTACCGTTTTCAGTGCTCCGTGAGCTTCTACAATAGCGTCCTGGGTGGCTAAGGATTCGAATTTGTTGGAGGCTGTCACAAAAGGCAGTCCGGTGAGCCGGGCGATGTGGCGGGCTACATTCGTGGCGTATCCTTTCGGGGTATTGATCCCGGTGCCTACAGCTGTACCTCCCAGAGCCAGTTCGGCCAGATGAGGGAGCGCGTTGTGGATGCAACGTATCCCATGGTTGAGTTGTGAGACGTATCCGCTGAATTCCTGACCCAGGGTCAGGGGAGTCGCGTCCATGAAATGCGTGCGGCCGATCTTTACCACCTTCATAAAGTCCTGGCTTTTCCAGGCAAGCGTGGAGCGGAGTTTTTCTATGCCGGGCAGTGTGATTTCTACAAGTGTCCGGTAGGCCGCTATGTGCATGGCGGTGGGGAAAGTATCGTTGGAAGATTGGGATTTATTGACATCGTCGTTGGGCGAGAGTATTTTTTCCTTATCCGTCAGTTTGCCTCCCTGGAGCACGTGTGCCCGGTTGGCTATTACTTCGTTGACATTCATGTTGGTCTGTGTACCGCTTCCGGTCTGCCAGACCACTAAGGGAAAAGCGTCATTGAGCTTTCCCTGGAGGATCTCATCACACACCTGACAGATCCACTGACATTTCTCTTCGGAGAGTACGCCAGCTTCGCAGTTGGTAAGGGCGGCTGCTTTTTTCAGGATAGCAAATGCTTCGATGATCTCCCACGGCATACGATCTGTGTCGCGGGCGATATCAAAATTATTTATACTCCGTTGGGTCTGAGCGCCGTAGTAGGCATCTACAGGTACCGGGACATCGCCCATCGTATCTTTTTCTATTCTATATTCCATCGTACTTAAAACTTACAACTCAAAATTCAGCGCTATCTGCTACAGAAACAGGAAAGAGAGGGTCATCCTCTCTCTCTGGTATTTTCATCGACATTGATCTCGTCTGCTGCTTCCTGCACCTCCGTAAATGTCGGATCACGTTCAATGGAGGTAGGCATGACAGGTACCCGTTCTTTCAACGTTTCATCTACTTCAGATGCCGGACATTGTTCCTGTACCGGTTTTGTATTTTCTGTATCCATAACTATAATTGGTTTAAGTAAGTGATAAGTAAACAGCTGATTTCGGAAAATAGTTCATGGATATGTCCGGAAGGAAGCTCTATTCCGAAGAAGTATCGGGAGGTACTTCCGACTGGCAGTTGCGGCAATCTATCTGCTCAAGTTTCTTTTCGTAGAGTTTGTAAATGGCTTCGATAACGACTCCGAACAGCACGGCCAGCAAGATCAGGGAGATACTGATCCATCCTTCGGTACGGAAAGAGAGTTTCAGTAGTATCGTAGAGAGGATAAATCCGGAATTCCGGATCACCTTATCGAAATGTTCGGTGAGGTTGAAAGTAAAGAGCAGCAGCAGTACTTCGGTCAATATAAGAATGGTAAAGAAATGATTGAAGAACTGATAACTCATTTTCTTGAACATACTCACCAGTTCGGTAAAGGTGATGGTTTCTATATTCCTTAGTTCGCCGAAACTATGGAAGAACAGGACGGCAAATGAGGCGATCAGGAATAAGGAGATAACCTTTTTTATCGTTATGTAGCGGCTTTGTTTGGCTGTGAGCTTTGGCGGATGCAGCGAGGTGCGCAGGTTCTTTGTTCCGGAAAGTTTATAAAAACAGAAAATAAGCAGCAAAAGCAGGATCAGACCTCCGAAAGAGATCAGCAGTCCGTACAGGTCTGTAGGGTCGAAACGATCGATGTGATCCGAGGCTTTAGCCAGGTTGTCAAACAGTCCGCGGATAACGATGAGAGCGATGATCTCATATTGTTTGGCAATATAGATGGTGATGGACTGTGTGAGGTGGTAAATAAGGGAATAGATCTCATAGAGCAGGATGATAGAGAACGGGGTATAGATAGCCGAGAGCAGGTCGGGAATGGCCTGGAAATAGTCGGGGTTCTGCTGATGACTCCATCCGGAATTCATGATCAGGATGATGAGGCAGTGCATCAGAAAAAAGAAGATGGCGGCTACAAACACCATACGCTCCATGTATTGCTTGGAGCGCCAGGAGAGAAAAATGCTGTATATGCGATCAATACCTGTGGCTATCATGATACCATATTCTTTGTCGGGGCTATACAGGAGGGGGTGTCAAACGTCTCTGTGCAACCTGCTGCTGTTGCATCCCAGGGTACTACACGCAACCCCAGGTTATGGATGAATCCTTTTCGGAGATCTGCGAAGCTGGCGGACAGACTTCTGACACTCCCTTCCGTCTGTTATTTTTCTTGTTCCAGGGCTTTGCGGATGCCCGCTTCCACAATCGGTTCCATGACTATATATCCCTGTTCATCGGGATGTACTCCGTCGTAAGTATACTCCTCTTTCAGGCCGTTCCGCTCATCGGCCATAGCAGCGAAATAGTCTACATATACGATCTGCTGACGATCGGCATACTCCCGGATCATAGCGTTCAGGGCCGGGATCTTATCCGCCGGTTCCAGTCCTTTGCGCCAGGGATAGTCATACGCTGGCAGCACGGAACAGAGTACCACGCGTATGTCATTGGCATAGGCAATCTCACACATAGACATCAGGTTGTCCATAATCATTTCCGCAGAGCAGGGGCCGGTATTGCCGGCAATGTCATTGGTTCCGGCCAGGATCACTACTACGTCCGGATCTAAGTTCACCACATCCTGACGGAAACGTACCAGCATCTGTGGCGTGGTCTGTCCGCTTATGCCCCGCCCGATATACGGACGACCTTCAAAGAAAGAGGGGCGGGACTTCACCCAGCCTTCTGTGATGGAGTTGCCCATAAACACGACACGCTGCTCTCCGGTAGCTTTGGGGGCTACCGCGGCATTAGCCTCTCTGTATCTGTTCAGATTGGGCCAGTCTTGTTGCTGATCTTGTGCCAGGGCACACATGTGGTTCATCAGGAGTCCGATCCATAAAAGATAAACTGTTTTCATAATAAATGGTTTGTATATGTTGTTTTTTCATTGGGTCAGTCTCAGCACGCGCATCCCTGTCCATCCTTTGTTGCTGGCAAGGGTTTGCCGCAGGGGCATATCTTCGATCACTACTTTCTCTTTTCGCGACGAGGCATGCAGCAGGCGCAGTTCGTCGCCTATGTAGATTGCGATGCCCATGTGACTAACATCCAGTCCGTCTACCTGTGTAGTGAGTGCCAATATATCTCCGTCCTGTATCCAGGGAAGTCCTTCGTCAGGCAATTCTTCTTTGGGCAGCCAATGGATCACTTGTCCGGAAAGTCTTTTCTCTGTTTCGGCTATACGCGCTGTTTCGGCAGGGTTGTTCCTGAGTTGCAGGTAACTGTCCGGATGGGCAGACATAAAGTTCAAGCTGAGTGTCTGGGTATGCGGACTGCGCGCGGCCGTAACATCTTCTATAAATCCGGCTTTCACCGCGTTTTCTATCCATTCGGCTACATAATGCAGACGCGAAGCGTAGCCGTTGATCTCTCCGTTCCGGTATCGGATCTCTCTCAGACGGTCTGCAAAGTTTTCTGTATGCGCCCTGCAATCGGACTCACCGGAAAGGGTGAGGGCCATGACATACTCTACCAGTATGATGCAATCTACTTCGTTGCAGCGTATGATCAATTGTTCCGGTTCTGTTTCCAGGGTATGGGCCACATACGGAGTATCTAAGAATCTCAAAGCGTTAGCGATCACAGCAGATGGATTTTCCTGTGCCTCCAGGGGGGCAGCACAGGTCAGACAGATACCTAAACAAAGGAGATAAATCGTTTTCATATCTTTTTCTTTTTGAAGGGTGCGGATCCGTCCTTTCCCGGGAGAGGATCCGTTTGCTGGCTTCTGTAGGAAAACATACTGTAACGGTCCGATGTTTTCCTTTTGCCGTTTTCTGCCGGTCTCAAGGGCTATTTTTACAGTTTTAGCCCGGAAAACCACATTGCTTTGCTTTGCATGTCCCCGGGCTAATGCCTGCCAAATATACAAATTTCTTTGTAAACAGAGCTCAATGATAAGAACGATTTATGAAGTACGATCAGCCGATTTACAATTTACGATTGAAATCACCTTTTACCTCGTCTGAATGGGTTTATCTGTATGCTTCTGTTCTTCTTGTTCTTTATCAGCGAAAAGGCCGGAAGAACAAAAGGAAAGCGTACATGGCGGAGACGTAACGATGCGTCTCGTATGTTTACCTATAACAGGTTACGCATGGGGATTTACAAACAGATTCTTTCTGTAACTTCATTCGTACATCGTAATTGGCTTTGCTGACCACCTGGTTGATTACGCCGATCTTCGATTGACTTCGTCGGCCGTTGGTTCCGTAAATCGTAACTCTTTTTGCGTTTCTACAGAGGGAGATTATCTGTCGGTAAGAGAGTTGTCTTTCCAATCGTACATCGTAAATCCCTGCGCCATACATCACTTTATGTATTTTTTGTATTCCTCTTTACCCCGATAAGGGATCAGGGTGAAACCGTAAGTGATGGTTTCTAATTTCTCCGGACGCAGCAGGTAAGGCTCATTAGGTAGTGCCCCCCAGCTGTCGTCTCCTCCGACACCCATCATGCGGTAATCTATAAAGATGTCCACTAATTTTTCTGGTTGGGGATCGGTTCTGTGTTTGTGGTCGGTCTGTTCGGTACGGGGAGCATCGTTGTAGATACTTGCGCCACCGTCTACACTTTCCAGTGTGTAATTGGAGACATTCATTTCTATCTGATCGTCGGCAACCACCAGTAGACCTCCCGAACGTTGTGCCAGGGCAAACCAGTGTATATTTGTGCGATGGCTGTTCTCCTGCGGACGTACATACGCCTCAAACATATCCTTGATGGGGATCTGGTATTCGCCGATGAACTGGGAAGTCTTCCGGTCCCAGTAGTTTTCTTCGGGTCCTCTTCCGTAATAGATCAGATCCCGGAAAAGGTCAGTTGCCTGCATACGCAGACCGATACGAGGGATCATCGGAGCATTTTTGTTGAATACATCAAACTGATTTTCTACATGTATGCTGCCGTCTTCGTAGATCCGGTAGGTGATCTTCCAGTCGGCATCTACCCCCGGGAAATGATAGCTGGATTGTGCCACACTGGCATTTTCTCCCTGGAAAGAGGAGTAGGCGGCAAATCTGTGCAGCGCGGCGTTGTCATAGCTTGCTTCTTTCCATACAGCCAGTCTGATAGCCAGATCCGCTCCGTAGTCGTTGTCATTGGGAGCTCTCCAGAAGAAAGGTTTCGGGCCTTGTCCGTTGTGCAGCAACTCCGTGCCGTTGTATACATACGAAACCAACTGTCCGCTGTTCTTGTCGAAAACTGCCTTGAACCTGCTGCCCGAGAAGATCGCTTCGGTATCCGTTTCCTGCAACCGGGCCGGTGCTTTGGATGTAGCTGGTGCTTGGATGTAAGGGTATACTATGTGTTGCTCTCTGGCAATCACAAACCCTTTCGGTAAGAAGGGTTCCGGCGTGCGGATCGTCGCGTAGAATTCGATCTGTACATCTCCTGTACGGTGGGTATTTTCTGCAATGTGCTCCACAGGAACAGTTATCGTTTCACCCGGCTGTGCCGATACGGTGAATGTATGTCTCAGGATCTCTTTGCCGTGTTCACGTACTAAGTAATGGAAGTCGTATTTGTCCAGATCCGTGAAGAAGAAATCGTTGCGCACATCTATGGTGTTTTTCTCTTTGTTGTAGTTGCGGAACTTGATGTTCTGATACACCTTGGCCATCTCTGCCATCTGAGGTTTCAGTGTGCGATCGGCATACACCATCCCGTTGATACAGAAATTCCCGTCGGAAGGAGTTCCGATGGCTCCGCAGTCTCCTCCGTAGGTCCAGTATTTTCGTCCGTCCGGCGTATATTCGGCCAGTCCCTGATCTACCCAATCCCAGATGCAGCCTCCCTGCAGGAGCGGATACTTCTCGATCTGATCCCAATAGTCCTGGAAATTGCCTAAGCTGTTGCCCATGGCATGCGCGTATTCGCATTGGATCAGCGGACGGGTGGCCGTGGGATCCGTGGCATATTTTTCTACTTCTGTGATCGGGATATACATTGGACAATAGATGTCTGTGTTCCACTCTTTCAGGGCGCGTTCGTATTGTACCGGACGACTGTCTAACTCTTTCAGTAAGAGGTAGGTATTGTAAAAGTTTACCCCGTTGCCCGCTTCGTTGCCCAATGACCAGATGATCACCGACGGATGATTCTTGTCACGCTCGTACATATTCAGCGTACGGTCTTTATGCGCGTTCAGGAACAGTAGGTTGTTTCCTAAAGAAGCGCCTAAATCCAGGTCGTACCCCATACCGTGGGTTTCTATATTTGCTTCGTCTATCACATACATACCGTATTCATCGCACAATTCATAGAAGCGTTCCGGTTGCGGATAGTGACTGGTACGCACCGTGTTGACATTGTATTTTTTCCAGAGATCGAAGTCTTTCAGCATCAGTTCTTCGGTTACATAATGACCGGTGAATTCGTTGTGTTCGTGGTAATTGACTCCTTTGATCAGGATCGGCTGTCCGTTGACCAAGAGCTGGTTGTTCTTCATTTCTACAGTCCGGAACCCTACCTTACAGCTGGTTGCTTCAATCAGTTCACCGCCCCACTCACTCAGAGTAATGAGGAGCGTGTACAAGTTCGGGGTTTCGGCGGTCCACTGTTCCGGTTCTTTGATATCTTCACCAAATCCGATGTAGGTGAGTGTCTCAGGTATCTCTATGGTAGAGGTGGCTGAGGCAATCGTCTGCTGCCTGCTGTCTGTCAACTGGTAGGCGATCTGGTAAATACCCCCCGGATTTTTGTCATTCGCCAGGTGCAGACGCAGTTTAAAGATACCGTCGCGGTAGTTCTCATCCAGTACCGAGGTCACTTTGAAATCGGTGATCCGTACTTTGGGCTGCGCATACAGATAAATGTCCCTCTCTATACCACTGATGCGCCAGAAGTCCTGACACTCCATGTAGTTAGTATCCGAAAGTCTGTGTATCTGGATGGCCAGCACGTTTTTCCCGGTGCGGACCTGGTCGGTAATTTTGAACCGGGAAGGGGTTTTGGCATCTTTACTCATGCCGATGAACTCCCCGTTGAGGTAATAGAACGCCGCGCCGCGGGTGCCGTCGGCACTCAGAAATATCTCCTTCCCGTCCCAGTCTGCCGGAAGGTCAAATTCTCTCCGATAGGTTCCGGTGGGGTTCCATTCTTCCTGTACATACGGAGGGTTGGGTTTGTCCCAGAAAGGTTCATAGCCCGGAGAGCAAAATTCGTAGGTCGTGTTTACATAAATAGGAGTACCGAACCCCTGTACTTCCCAATTGCCGGGTACACGGATATCGTCCCAGTGACCCACATCTGTAGAAGGATCCATGAAGTTGAGCGGACGTTCCTGAAAATACTCTACGTAATTGAATTTCCAGGTCCCGTTCAGGTCTAAGCGGTAGGTGCCTGTTTTCCGGTTATTGGCCAGCGCGTCTTTTTCTGTGGTATAAGAGGTGAATGTGGCGCGTGGTGCCTCTTTGTTTATACTGGTCAGATTGGGATCGGTGATCTGACCGTAACGCTCATTCTGGTCCTGAGCGATAGCCATCTGTACCAACAGGCACAGACTGATGAAAGTAGTTAGTCTTTTCATAATACATCTTTATTAGGGGTTTTGTCAGGTTAAACAGAGGGGTGGAAAGAAGTTCAGAAGCTGAGGCCTTCGCGAAGCCACTTTTCCAGTTCTTCCGTCCACTGTCGCTTGTAGGTAAAGTTGTCCCGGAAGCCCCAGCCATGCCCGCCGGTAGGATAGGCATGTAGAGAGGCGGGAATATCGTATTGCGACAGCGAGCGGTAATAGCGGATCGTGTTCTCTGCCGGTACAGCTTTGTCGTCGGAAGACAGTGCGATAAAAGCCTGGGGAGTCTGTTCGTTTACCCGGAGTTCATTGCTATAAGCCTCTGTCAGACTTGTGTCAGGCGATTCTCCGATCAGGTTCCTGCGTGATCCGGCATGGGTATATTCCGCGTCCATCGTGATCACCGGGTAGAGCAGGATCTGAAAATCGGGACGGGTGGCCGGACTGCTGTGATGGGTAGCCAGTGTAGAGGCGAGGTGACCTCCCGCGGAGGCTCCCATGACACCGATCCGGTCGGGACGTATCTGCCATTCGGCAGCCCGGGTGCGTATGGTATGTATGGCCTGTTCGGCATCTGAAAAGGGCACTTCGTAGTTACCATTAGGCATGCGGTATTTCAGGATGACGTAGGTGATCCCTTGTGTGTTGAACCAGGAAGCCATATCGTGTCCTTCGTGATTCATGGCTAAGTTGGAATATCCGCCTCCCGGACACATGATAACAGCCATGCCATTGGGATGTTGGGCCGGGTATACAAACAATACCGGTTCATAAGATTGATCTTCTGGGAGATGATTGCTATTGGGAGCCCCTTCCGGCCATAAAAGGATTTCGACCGGTTGCTGGGCAAACAAAGCCAGCGTACTGGCAAAAGCCAGAAATAAGATTAACTTTTTCATAGGTACAGAAATTGAAATACGCGTTTTTCTTGTATAGGGAACATAAAAAAGATAAATACCCTTTTTACATATCCTGTAAATTACAAAGGTACAATATAGTTGCCTATTTTTTCTATCCTTTTATATAAATTATAATGAAATTTAAGGAATATGGCAGGCTTGGCTGTGTTTTTCAAAGAGGCTTATCGTTGTGGCAGCAGGGGTTTTCCGTAAACAGACAGGAGCGGTGCGGAGTTCTCTTCCATGGACTTCGGAGTAGAACATACAGGACTCCGGAGTTCTTTTTGGGGAGACCCGGGTGTCCAATGGGTGGAGACCCGGATGTCCAGGGGGTGGAGACCCGGGTCTCCACCGGTACATCTCCGGAGTTGTACCGGGAAAGATCCGGAGTACTCCTGGTACGGATCCGGATCTTTACGGGTACCGGATGGTAAAATCAGGAAAGGAAGAGTGGGCGTAGTAAATAAGAATGTATCTGGAAGTCGTTTGAAGTAGCTGATCGGAAGTCTGGTAGCTGGCACACATAAGTACCGCTCCGGCAGGGAGTATATCCTGACGGAGCGGGCATGGATGTACCCTCTTATATAGAGAAAAGGCTTATTTCACCTGCATGGAAGAGCGGATGAAATAGACGATCAGCAGGGCATACGCGCCCAGCGCCAGGACTTCGGAAAGTGAGTTTTGCAGCCAGGCTTCGTTGACCACGTCGATGCCCCCGAAACGAAGGGCGGCGCTTACCACTCCCATCAGGGCCCCTCCGGCAATGAATCCGGAAGCGAGCAACGTACCCTTTTCACCTCTTTCCCTGTTCAGGGTTTCGTCTTTGCTGCGGCTGGTCACGTACCAGTTCACGGCTCCTCCGACGATCAGAGGTATATTCAGTTCTAAGGGGATGAACATACCCAGCGCGAAAGCTAAAGCAGGGATTTTGAAATAGGTAAGCAGGATGGCCAGCAGGGCTCCGATACCGTACAGCAACCAGGGAGCTCCTACACCACTCATCAACGGTTCGATCACGGCAGCCATGGCATTGGCCTGCGGTGCGGCTAATTTGCCGCTGGTGAATCCGTAAGCATCGTTCAGGATGATCATTACTCCGCCCACTGTAGCAGCAGAGACAACAGTTCCCAGGAATTTCCAGGTTTCCTGTTTAGCCGGAGTAGTGCCCAGCCAGTAACCGATCTTCAGGTCGGTGATAAATCCGCCTGCCATAGAGAGTGCGGTACATACTACTCCTCCCATGATGAGTGCGGCTACCATACCTTCCGGGCCCCGCAATCCCACAGCTACCATCACTACCGAGGCCAGGATCAGCGTCATCAGGGTCATCCCCGATACCGGATTGGTTCCTACAATGGCAATGGCATTGGCAGCTACGGTAGTGAACAGGAAAGCGATACCTGCCACCAGTACAATAGCTACTAAGGTATGCAGCAGATTTCCCTGCATCACATCCAGATAGAAGAAGAGACCGATCAGCAGAATGGTCAGGCAAGAACCGAAACCGATGATCTTCATGGAAATATCGCGTTGGGTGCGTCGGACCTGTACAGAGGCGGCATCAGCCTTACCTCCCATCTCTTTGGCAGCCAGGCCGATGGCGCTTTTGATAATGCTCCAGGAACGTATGATACCTATGATCCCTGCCATGGCAATGCCTCCGATACCTATGCTGCGGGCATAATTGCGGAAGATCTCTTCCGGCGACATGCTGCCTACGGTGGCGGTGATCTGTGGGTTCCACATACTTAATACACTGTCTCCCCAGATCAGGGACATGCCCGGAATGATGATCCACCATACTGCCAGGGAACCCGCGCAGATGATAGCGGCGTATTTCAGACCGACAATGTATCCCAGACCCAGTACTGCGGCTCCTGTATTTACTTTGAATACTAATTTGGCCTTGTCCGCAATGGTTTCGCCCCAGGAAGTCACACGGCTTGTAAAGTCTTCGTTCCACCAGCCGAAAGTGGCTACAATGAAATCGTAAAGACCTCCGACGATACCGGCGATCAGCAGGGGTTTGGCCTGGCTACCCCCTTTTTCTCCGGATACCAATACCTGGGTGGTAGCGGTAGCTTCGGGGAAGGGGTATTTCCCGTGCATATCCTGTACGAAGTATTTGCGGAACGGGATCAGGAACAGAATGCCCAGGACACCGCCCAGCAGGGAACTGATAAATACCTGAATGAAGGTAACGGTAATCTCCTCCGGATAGCTTTTCTGGAGGATATACAGAGCGGGCAGGGTGAAGATGGCTCCGGCCACGATCACTCCCGAACTGGAGCCTATGGATTGGATGATGACGTTCTCTCCGAGTGCGTTTTTGCGTTTGGCCAGTCCGGACACGCCGACCGCGATGATGGCGATGGGGATGGCTGCTTCGAATACCTGACCGACTTTCAGTCCGAGATAGGCTGCCGCGGCGGAGAAAAGGATGGCCATGGCAATGCCCCAGAGTACCGACCACAGATTGACTTCCGGATAAGTTTTGTCGGGGCTCATCAACGGGTTGTATACTTCACCGGGCTTGAGTTCCCGGAATGCGTTTTCGGGCAAACCGGTGATCTTTTCATCTTCCTGCTTCATGTTATTTGGATATTTTTATGTTTATCTTTAACTGTGTTTCTCTTCATTTCTTTGCTCCGCCAGGATATTTACGATTTAACGATTTACGATGTACGATTGAAAATACATCGCATACCATCTGATTTGTGTCTCTTTGCCACTCTCTTTGCTGTCTGCCGCTGAGCAGGATAAACTCGCTCCGCTCAGACAGATCGTGCTCCCGGGTCGGCGTACAACAAATTCCGCCTGACGCTGCGAGACCAAAGGCGACGGTACACCTGTGCCGGGCGTGTTGCGGATGGTACGGGCTGAATTAAAATACCTGAAAAAACGTTCAAAGAAAGCAAAAAAGGAGAATCAAAAAGATTCTCCTCCGTGTTGTCGTTTATTTCTCTTATTTTGCATCCTTATTTGTTATAGGGTCTCCTATTGAAAAACTTAGAACTTAAAACTTATTTCGCATCCTTAGCTGTCATATCGCCTTCGACATACAGACGCATCATTTCTGTCTTGGCATTGGTACGCAAAGTAACTGATTTTTTGAAATGTCCGGGATATTTGCCTGTACCGTTGTATGTAACGCTTACAGTGCCTTTCTGGCCCGGCATGATCGGTTCTTTGGTGTATTCGGGTACCGTACATCCGCAGGAAGCTACGGCCTGGTGTATCACCAGCGGAGCATCGCCGATATTGGTATAGGTAAATGTGGCAGTCACCACCGGATCATTTTCCGAAAAGGTTCCGAAATTGTGGGTGGTTTCGTCAAACTTTATCTCCGCTTTACCCTGGGCAACTGCATAACCAACGCTTAGCAGGATCATAGCCATGAAAAAGAACAGTTTTTTCATTTTACCATCTTATTAAGTTTACGCTGCAAAGATAGGGTATTTTTCCGGAAATAATCCTGTATATTTGCCAAATAGTATTAAATAAATTACAAAAACAGCATGAACAGTATACGTGTATTAGCAGGTGTGACGGTGGTGGTGATCTTGTGTATAGCCTGTAAGCCAAAGGATAAAATTACTTTATCGGGTTTGCGTATCAGTGATTTTCGTACAGAGCTGGACGGTCAGCTCACCGATCTGTACATACTGAAAAACAGACAAGGTATGGAAGTTTGTGTGACCAACTACGGTGCCCGGGTGGTATCTGTGATGGTGCCTGATCGCAACGGTGAGTGGGCAGATGTGGTAGCTGGCTTTTCTGCCATCGGCGCGTATGTGGAACGGAAGCAGAATTTCGGGGCTACGATCGGTCGGTACATCGGACGTATCCTTAACGCGGAGTTTACACTGGATGGTGTGACTTATCATCTTACTAAAAATACCGGAGAACATTCCGCGCATGGAGGTGATCCCGGATTTGCCTCCCGTGTGTGGCAGGCGGAACCTGTCAATGAGTCTACCCTAAAGCTAAGCTATCTTTCGCCGGACGGGGAAAATGGCTTTCCAGGCAATCTGCAGGTTTCTCTTTACTATACAGTGACAGAAAATAACGAACTGGATATCCGGTACGAAGCGGAGACGGATAAGCCTACGGTGATCAACCTGTCGCATCACTCTTTCTTTAATATTTCCGGTGATTTCTATACTTCCGTAGAAGACCAGATCCTGTTTATAGACGCGGACTATTATACTCCGTACGATTCTCTGAAACAGGTGACCGGGGAGATCCTGCCTGTATCGGGTACTCCGCTGGATTTCACCGAACCTCGCAGGATCGGTGACCGGATCGATGAAGACTGGCTGCAACTGAATGTAACCGGAGGATATGACCACAATTGGGTCTTGAATACAGATGGTAACCTGAGCCTGCTGGCAGCCCGCTTGGTCGACGAAAAGAGTGGGCGTACTTTGGAAGTATATACCAATGAACCTGCGTTGCAGGTGTATACAGCCAATGGACTGAGAGGAGCCATGACTGGAAAAGAGGGAATAGCCTATGACAAGCGTACTTCTGTATGTCTGGAAACACAGCATTTTCCGGATAGTCCCAACCAGCCTCAGTTCCCTTCTACAGTATTGAGACCGGGCGAGAGGTATGATAGCCGGTGCATCTATCGATTCGGGATTTTGGAATAGGAGCCGATTTGTTGAGGAAGCTGCTCTGGTATGTACTTATCCCTTTCTATCTGTTGCTTGTGGTACATAAAATCCGGCAAAGAGTATATACCTCAGCGAGGATGTAAGCCTTTCACGCGATTTTTGCAACCTCTCGTTACTTGTTACTTGTGAAAGATCGTATTCCTGGTTGCTATGTTTTCCACGGATCATACATAGGGAGGGTCTTATTTATCTGCTTTTACCTCTTTATTGACTGCTTCAATGTAATTCAATATTTCCGAACGTCCGGCGCGGGTTTCCGCGGAAGAGATAAAATGGGGAGGAAGTTCTTCCCATTGTTCCTGCAACTGTTGCAGGTATTTAGTCACATTACTGTGTAGCCTGCCCGACTTCAATTTGTCGACTTTGGTAAATACAACAGAAAAAGGAACTCCGTTTTCTCCCAGCCATTCCATAAACTCAAGATCGATCTTCTGAGGTTCGAGCCGACTGTCGATCAATACGAACAGATTGGTCATCTGCGGGCGTTCGAGGATGTAGTTCTCAATAATGGTCTTGATCTGTTCTTTTCCTTTCTGACCTCGTTTGGCATATCCATATCCGGGCAGGTCTACCAGATACCAGTCTGTATTGATAAGGAAATGATTGATCAGCATGGTTTTTCCAGGTGTGGAAGAGGTCATGGCCAGCCCTTTCTTGTTAGTGAGCATATTGATCAGGGACGACTTTCCTACGTTGGAACGGCCGATAAACGCGTATTCGGGCAGATCGCCTGCGGGACATTTCCGCACGTCGGTGTTACTTATGACAAATTCAGCACTTTTGATTTCCATATTTTTGTTTTTAGCTGGTTTTATTTTCGTTTCATCGGATCGGGATTGGACAATATCCACATTCCTGCGAAAGTCAGTGCCCCGTTGAGCATCAGTAGTTCGTACCCGAAGCGGTAGCCTGTAGCGGAGGCACTCCACTGGTCCAGTCCGTAACAGAGAACAGGAGAAAGGAGGGCTATCAGAGGTATCCACTTGTCGCGGGTCTTTCTTGCAGTGAACAGCCCGAAGGTAAACATACCCAACAACGGGCCGTATGTGTAAGAGGCAATGGTATATATAGCGTCGATCACACTCTTGTTGTTGAGCGCGTGAAAGAGACAGATAAATACAATCAGCACCACGCACATTCCTATGTGTACCTGGTTGCGCTTCCTGTGCGCGGTCTCTTCCGGATCTTTTTCTGTATCGAGTATATCTATACAAAAACTGGTGGTCATAGAAGTCAGGGCCGAATCGGAATTACTGAATGCCGCGGCAATGATACCGATCGTGAAAAGTACCAGGACTACCGGCCCCAGATAACCTTGTGTGGCAAGTAAGGGGAGTATTTCATCGTTTACTGCCGGGAGTGTCCAGCCCATTTTTGCTGCGAGTACCAGCAACAAGATACCCAGACACAGGAAAAGGAAATTGAGTGGAATGAAGGCAAACCCATACCAGTACATATTTTTCTGTGCGTCTTTGAGGTTGTTGCAGGTCAGGTTTTTCTGCATCATATCCTGATCCAGCCCCGTCATTACGATCACGATAAAAATACCACTGATAAACTGCTTGAAGAAGTTTTGCCGTGATACCCAGTCGTCCAGGACAAAAATGCGGCTGTTGGGGTGTTCCCGGATCGTTTGCACCAGTTCCGGAAATCCCATTTCTAATTTCTGTACAATATATACGATGATACAGATCAGAGCGATGATCAGACAGAAGGTTTGCAGCGTATCGGTCCATACAATGGTGCGGATACCACTTTTGTGGGTATATACCCAGACCAGGCTTACTGCCACCACGGCGATCGGCCAGAACGGCACACTCATGTCGCGGAACAGGTACATATGCAGGATGGTGCATACCAGGTAGAGTTTGGCTGCTGTTCCTAACATACGCGACAGCAGGAAGAAAAGAGAACCTGTGCGGTAGGAGTGCCTGCCGATGCGTGTGCCCAGATAACTATAGATGCTGGTCAGCTGTAACCGGTAATAGAGAGGCAGCAGCAGATGTGCCACGACTAAATAGCCGAAAAAGAAGCCGAATACCGTCTGCATATAGGTCATATCCATGCTACGTACCATGCCGGGAACGGAGATGAAAGTGACTCCGGAAATGGAGGCACCGATCATCCCAAATGCCACTACATACCAGGGAGACCGGTTTTCCGCTTTGAAAAAAACCGCATTGCTGCTGCCCCGGCGTCCGGTGAAATGAGCGATCAGGAGCAGGGCAGAGAAGTAACATACGATGGTGATCAGTATCAGCATGACTGCAAAGATAGTATTTATTTACGATTTACTCCCTTCGGTCATGACTCCTTATTTACCTGATGACAGGAAGGAACGTTGAGGATGTACGATTGAGATTACATGGGTATGTATAAAATAAGGGGATCTGCAATGTATGGATTGACGGTTAAAAAATGTAAGTATCCTATTCGTAACCTCTCCACGTAAAGAAGCGCGGTGTGCGTTTTAGCGATACACGTCCCACATTCCTTAGGTACCTCCGATGAGTCAAAGGGTTGATTGTTATATTTTTATAAATAGGATAGACTGTATATGCGCGAAACAGTATGTACCTTATAAAAAGAATATATCATTCAAAAGCCTATGACCTGCCAGAGACCCCTTCCATCCTGTAAATCCCCTGTTAAAATCAATCGTGATACATACATCCACAGGTAATTTCAATCGTACATCGTAAATTGTCAAATCGTAAATAATATAGTATCTTTGCATAAATTTGAAATCGTATAGACAATGGATCAACAATACCCATCCGTGCTTCTGGAAAAAGCAGTGGGAGAATTTGCCAAACTACCGGGGATCGGAAAGAAGACAGCCATGCGCTTAGTGCTTCACCTGCTTCGTCAGGAATCTTCTGTGGTAGAGGCTTTTGGGAGTGCGATTGTCACTCTGAAACAGGAAGTGAAATATTGCCGGGTCTGTCATAACATCTCTGATACGGAGACCTGCCAGATCTGTGTTAATCCTCAACGGGATGCTTCTACTGTGTGTGTGGTAGAAAATATACGTGATGTGATGGCTGTAGAGGCTACGCAACAGTTTCGTGGGCTGTACCATGTATTGGGTGGGGTTATCTCACCTATGGATGGAGTGGGCCCCGGAGATCTGCAGATCGAGAGCTTAGTGCGGAGGGTAGAGGAGGAGAATGTACGGGAGGTGATCCTGGCCCTGAGTACTACGATGGAGGGAGATACCACGAATTTCTATATATTCCGTAAACTGGAAAAGACGGGTGTGAAACTCAGCGTGATAGCGCGGGGAATATCCGTCGGGGATGAACTGGAATATGCCGACGAAGTGACGCTGGGGCGTAGTATTGTGAACCGTACCGTATTTACCGGTTCCCATTGAGAGAGGTAATGGAGGATAAAACCTGATTAAACAGATCGTATGGAAGAGGAGATCCGGCAGATTGCGCGCAGATTGAAAATGTATTATGCTTTGTTGTGGATACTGCCCTTTATGGTAATGGTGGTTTTTGAAACAGGTATCCTTCCGGAAGGGATATGGGCCGACAATGGCTCTGCCATGTATGTGGCGGAAACGGTGGGTATCCTTCTGGCTATGGTCTGTATCCCGTTGTCGCTGCGATTGTTTAACCTGGTGCTGATCAAAAAGATCGATCTGATTCCTTTGGCCGATGCGATGCGGTTGTACAAACGCTGGGCGGGTATCAGGCTGCTGTTGCTGGGTGGGGTTGTGTGTGTAAATCTGCTGATCTACTACATGACGTTGAATTCAACAGGAGGATTGGCGGCACTGATCGCTCTGACGGCTTCGCTGTTCTGTCTGCCTGGTGAGAAGAAGGTTGGTTCCGATCTGCATGTAACACCGGGGGAAGTATGAAAAATTACCTGACAGGCGAGCGGGTCTGCCTGCGTGCCATGGAGCCGGAAGACCCGGCTGTGTTGTATGAGATAGAGAACGACCCGGCGATGTGGGTCGTGAGTAGCTTCACAGTGCCGTACTCCAGGTATACGCTGAAAGAATATATTTCTTTGTCGCAGAACGATGTTTTTGCCGACAAGCAGTTGCGGCTGATGATTACAGACCGGGCAGACCAGAGCGTGGTGGGTACCATCGACATTACCGATTTTGTCCCTCTGCACGGCAGGGGAGCAGTAGGAGTAGCTGTGCTGGCCCGGGAGCAGGGACAGGGATATGCCTCAGAAGCCTTGCGACTTCTGTGTGAATATGCGCTGGGATTTTTGCGTTTCAGACAACTGTATGCCCATGTTCCTGTTTCTAATGAAGCCAGTATGCGGCTGTTTACCCAGGCCGGATTTGTCCGCTGTGGTCTGCTCAAAGATTGGATATGCAGGGACAACAGGTTTGAAGATGCGGTATTGATGCAGCGTCTGGCAGACACTCCTTCCCCAAGCAGTGAGCAGATTAGTTGAGCGAGGGGTCCTGCGGGAACCGCGACCACGTCTGGTATTTACTGCCCAGTTTCTCTAACGTATGCTTCCACATGCTTTTAGAATCTTCGTTCATCAGGTAATCCGATTCTTCTTTAGAGAGTATCCAGGTATTCTCACGGATCTCCTGTGACAACTGATCCGATTCCCAACCGGAATATCCTAAAAAGAAACGCAGCTTTCCTTCCGTGGAATTGCCTTGCAGGATGTATTTCTTTATCACCTCAAAGTCTCCGTTGAGAAACAGTCCTTTGCTTACCTGAAAGGCTCCGGGAATATCTTCCAGCGTATGCAGGTAGAAAAGCGTATCTCCTCCTACCGGTCCGCCCTTATAAAGAGGTATATCTTCCAGATATTTGAATTCCTGGATAATGTCGTTGAGAAAGAGGGGAAGTTGCTTGTTCATGATAAGCCCCATACTGCCCTCCTGCGAATGGTCTATCAATAGTATCACTGAACGGCCAAATGTAGCATCACTCAGGAATGGTTCGGATATAAGAACCTTGCCCCGGGAAGGTATTAGGTTATTCGATTGAATTTTAAATATGTCCCTATCCATGTTCATGCCTCTAATATAAGAAGTTTTTTGCGGGAACAAAGAATCCTAACCCTTATTTTTCTTTAATTTATCAATTTTTTTACGGAACGGGATTGTTTTTAGCAAATAATTCCATGCGAATTTCCAATTCTTCATACTGGTGATCCTCAATGAAAGAGGTACAGGCGCGCAGGCCTTCCTGCTGGCTGCCAGTGGTCACTAATGAGATGGCGCTGACTCCGTAATACATAAATTCTCTGGCCAGTTCGCCCCCTGTCATGCCGGGGTAACTTATTGTAAAGTAAAATCCATCAGCTACCGGATCTCCGAGATCGTTGTCGTAGACCAGACGGAAACCGTGACGTAAAAATATATCTTTTAGTCTTTTCGCTCTCTCTCCATAGATGCGTACCTCATGCAGGAAATTGTAAGTACCCTCATTGGCCGCTTTCAATATAGCGGCCAGCGCGTATTGCGCGGAATGGCTGGTGCCCGATGAGAGGGCATAGAGTACCCGGTGGATGAATACAGTACCGAAGGTACCTCCTCCGTAACGTTCGTCGAACCCCTTGTAATGCCGGTGATAGAGTGTACTGGAAATACAGGCGACTCCAATGCGTTGTCCTGCGTAACTGAAGGCTTTGGAACCGGAGATCAGCAATACATAATTGTCTGTATAGCGCGCCACCGTAGGCTGATAGGGGGGGGCGAAAGGCGTACTCAGGTCCTGACGGAAATCCATACCGAAATAGGCCAGATCTTCCAGTACAATTACATCGTAGCGGGTAGCCAGTGTACCGATGATCTTCAGCTCTTCCTCTTTCAGGCAGATCCAACTGGGGTTGTTGGGATTTGAGTAGATGATGGCCGATATATTTCCCTGGTTCAGGTAACTCCCTACTTTCTCTTTCAATACCTCTCCCCGGTAGTGGTATACGTCGAAAGTTTCGTATTTCTGTCCCATCACCACTAATTGCTGTTTCTGTACGGGAAAACCCGGATCGATGAAAAGAATGGTGTCTTTCCGCGGGTCGCACTGGCTACAGGTAAGGAACGAGGCGAAAGTTCCCTGCATGGATCCGGTAACGGGGACACACCCTTCCGGTTGCAGGTCGATGTTCATAAAAGCCTTGATGAAACGCGCGGCTTCCTCTTTCAGGTTCGGCAGACCGTTGATATCCGGATACAGACTGGCTATTCCCTTTCGGAGAGCTTCTATTTCCGCTTCCACACCTATCTGTGAAGGAGAAAGACCGGGAACTCCCATTTCCATCTTTATAAATTCCACACCGGATTCTTTCTCTGCTCCGGCCGCAATGGCTTTTACTTCGCGGATGGTAGCGCGGCTGAAATCCTGAATGCCGAATTCTTCTATTTTCTGATCGATCAGTGACCGGGGGATGGGAGTATTTTTCATCTGTCTGTCTGTTATGGGATATATAATAAGGTGTCTGTCTGTAGCCTTCTTTTCCTTTATCGGGGCTTACGGACATGAAGTTACAAATATAAGAATTATTCCTTTTCATCGGTCTGTAACCCGTTTTGAAATACGTATAAAAGAGCAGAAGAAAATATTCACGCGTGTATGACTTTAGAAATCAGTGAACTATTAAATAAATTCAAAAATATCTCTCCAAAATTTTGCAAAATGGATATTAACGCCTATCTTTGCATCCGCAATCGAGAGAGATGCGAAACAAAATGAAATTCTGGTCCGGTAGTTCAGTTGGTTAGAATACATGCCTGTCACGCATGGGGTCGCGAGTTCGAGTCTCGTCCGGACCGCCAGATTTCTTAAAAGAAGTGGTCAGAATCAGACCAAAAAGAGTAACATACACATTCTCCTGTCTGGAGGTTGTGTATTTTTTTATATTTCAGTATGTCGCGTATAGACTATTCCATGGATGTTTACACCGTTCTGACAGAAATTTTGCCAACAGTTCTGTATGTATCTTCTTCTGTACTCACCCTACTTGTTTTCACCTGCTCCTGAATCAATTCTGAAACGGAACTGACCACAGTTTCTATATCCTGGGCAAAAAACTACTGTAAAGACTTGATAGATATTCTCGGAATTTTTTTTTATTTTTGCCTTTCCTGCCTGCTTATCTGGTCTTCCTACGATACACGGCTTAATTATAGATGGATGATGATAACTTTTTTAATTCCGACTGATAGGAGAAAATATAACTTTTACACGGTTTGTATAGTACTGATGGCGTGTATGCTGTTGTCCGGATGCCAGATCCGCAAACAGGACAGAGATACCCAGGTCCGGTCCGGGAGGATAGATGTGGGAAACGGTTCGTTGTGGTACGAAGAGGGTGGGACAGGCGAAGCGGTGATTTTCGTTCACGGGCATTCTCTCGATCATCGTATGTGGAGCGAGCAGGTGGATGTTTTTCGTGAGAAATACAGGGTGATACGTTATGATCTGCGTGGTTACGGAGTTTCCTCTCCGCAGACAGAAGATTATCCGTTCACCCATGTAGAAGATCTGGTACGCCTGATGGATGCCCTGCAGATAGATCAGGCACATATTGTGGGTTTGTCTTTAGGTGGATTTATCGGAGCGGATATGTTGGGGTGGTTTCCCGAACGGATGAAGTCGGCAGTGTTGGCATGCGGGAATATAAGGAAATCTCCCGGGCCCAGTCAGCCGATGGGAGAGGAAGAATCTGCCCGTAGAGACAGAGAGATTGCTGCTCTGAAAGAAAAAGGAACAGATGTGATGAAGAAGGAGTGGTTTGAAGGTTTGATGAATTCCGGAGGTTCCCGGAAAAAGCGTATGGAAAAACCTCTCTGGGAAATGATTGAGGATTGGGATGCCCGGCAACCTCTGCATAAGGAGGTGCGGGTAATAGCAGGGCTGGATGCCTGGGAGGAGTTGCAGAAAAAATGTCCGGAAGTTCCGGTATTGCTGATCGAAGGGCGTGCTCCTGACAACCGTTATTCGGAAAATCCCGAGATCCTTAACTATTTACCTCGGGGCAGACAGATCGTTCTGGACGATTGCGGACACATGTGCAATATGGAGCAACCGGAACTGTTTAATGAGGCGGTCATGGAATTTCTCAACAGTTTATAGGAATCCGACAGAATGTCTATACACACATAGTGATTTAACTATAGTTGGGTATAAGTTGTCTGTCTTTTCGGATAGTGATAGATTATATACTGTAACACAGGAATCGTTTTTATCTGTTTTTATGTGATAAATATCTGATAATCAATTAATTTGAAGACGGTAAGCTGAGAGTATATAGATCAGGATCCGTGTATCAGACAGGCAAAATGGAACAGGGAGAGTATATAGCGGTTGAGCTTTTCAGAAGGATAAACAGATCATCGGTGCGTTTTATATAAACAAATCAGCTGGTTCTCTGTAGCGTTCTGTGGAAGATACATCTCCGTAAAAACATCTTGTCTTCGTTTCAGCCTTTTTCATTCTTTTCTGTCTTGTCATTTTGATTTCTTTTACGAAGAGGAGACTGCCGGCTGCATTATATAATTTTACCCAATAAATATGAAGTTTTTTTAAATCCTCTGCTGTCTGACGGCTTTTTTAATTAAATTTGTCAGTTTGAAGAACAACCTTTAATGTACAGATAATACATGCTACTGATTACACAACTTGACGGAACGGAAAAGAGACTTTATTCTCTGATCGGTCCTCTTGTAATGGACCCGGAAGTACTTAAAAAAAACTATAATTATCCCTTTAAGACCTCACAGAATTATGAGTGGCTGGTTGCTACAGATGTAAAAAAGGTGATTGGTTTCATGCCGGTTGAAAAACGTAGCATACATTATATCATTAACAATTACTATGTGCCGGAAAACAGGGAGGATGTGTTGGAGAGCCTGCTGGCAAAAGCTGTCGGCCTCTTTTCTTCACATGTTCCTTTAGTTGCTGTGGCTTTTACCGAGCATGAAAAACTGTTCCTGAACTATGGTTTTGTAGTAGAAAAGAGGTGGAAGTTGTATGTGAAAATGCGTAAATGCTTGCGAACAAATGAGTAATACTGTTTCTAAGAATGTGTATGAGCTGGCTCTGGAGAGGCTACGAGTTGTATTTAATAAATTTGATAACATCTATCTTTCTTTTTCCGGAGGTAAAGACAGTGGCGTACTGTTGAATCTGTGTATAGATTATATCCGACGGAATCAGATCAGGAAAAAACTGATCATATTCCATATGGACTATGAAATTCAGTATAAAGTGACCCTGGATTATGTAGATCGAATGCTTGAGAACAACAAAGATATTCTGGAAGTGTACAGGGTATGTATTCCATTTAAAGTATCTACCTGTACTTCGATGTTCCAGAGTTATTGGAGGCCCTGGGACGAGAGTCAGAAGGATATGTGGGTAAGACCCATGCCGGAACGTTGTCTGACTAAAGAAGATTTTTCCTTCTATACTCCGGAGATGTGGGATTATGAGTTCCAGTTCTATTTTGCCAACTGGCTGCATGAAAAGATGGACGCGGTACGTACCTGTTGCCTGATAGGGATACGCACTCAGGAGAGTTACAATCGCTGGCGGAGTGTCTATCAGAATAATAAATACCAGATGTATCACAACTATCGCTGGACTTCCAAGATAGGAACGGACGTGTTCAATGCGTATCCTTTGTACGATTGGAAAACGACGGACATCTGGATCGCCAATGGCAAGTTCAAGTGGGATTATAACAAGTTGTATGACCTGTATTACATGGCCGGGGTGAACTTAGAGAGGCAGCGTGTGGCAAGCCCTTTCCTTTCGGAAGCGCAGGAGAGCCTTTCGCTCTATCGTGCCATTGATCCCGATACCTGGGGCCGGATGATCGGTCGGGTAAACGGAGTGAATTTTACCGGGATCTATGGAGGTACGTATGCCATGGGATGGCAATCCATTAAGCTGCCCAAAGGATATACCTGGAAAACCTTTATGCAGTTTCTGCTTTCTACACTTCCGGAGCCTGCGCGGCGGAATTACCTGAAAAAACTGATGGTAAGTATCGATTTCTGGAGAAACAAAGGAGGCTGTCTGAGCGATGATACCATTCAGAAACTGAAAGATGCCGGTATTCCTATCACTGTGATGAACAGCAGTAACTACAAAACGACAAAGAAACCGGTCCGGATGGAATATCTGGATGATATTAATATCACCGAATTCAAAGAGATCCCTACTTATAAACGAATGTGTATCTGTATCCTCAAGAACGATCATGTGTGTAAATATATGGGGTTTGCTATGACAAAGGATGAAATAAACCGAAAGAAAAAAGTACTTGAACAATATAAAGATCTGTTATTGTAATGATAGAAAAAAGTCCTATATATAATGTGATAGCAGTGCCGGTAGAAAAGGTTACTGCGAATGATTATAATCCGAATGTGGTGGCACCTCCTGAAATGCGGTTACTTGAATTGTCGATCTGGGAAGATGGTTTTACCATGCCTTGTGTATGTTATTACGACAAAGAGAAAGATCTGTATATTCTGGTAGATGGGTTTCATCGGTACACGGTGCTTAAGACCTCCAAGAGAATCTACCAGCGTGAAAATGGGATGCTGCCTGTGGTTGTCATAGATAAAGATCTTTCTAACCGGATGAGTTCTACCATCCGTCATAACAGGGCCCGTGGGACTCATAACATTGAACTCATGTGCCACATCGTAGCTGAACTGGACCGTGCGGGTATGTCGGATCAGTGGATCATGAAAAATATCGGAATGGACCGGGACGAACTGTTGCGTCTGAAGCAGATCTCCGGGCTGGCCGAACTTTTTTCGGATCATAATTTCAGTATTCCCGAGATGGCTCCGCCACCGGTGGATACGTTGTAAACCAAATAACTGGACCGACTGTTCATTTTCCTGTGCGATACTGATAAAAGATATGGATAAAAACGCAACAATTACTTGCAGATTTTGTCCATAACTTATATTTTTGTCCAATCAATAGTAAGGAGGAATATTTCAGAGATTCGAACGAGTAATAAAATGGAATGAAAAGAATATTAGTCAGTGGCGGAGCCGGATTTATAGGCTCACACCTTTGTACAAGGTTGATCGAAGACGGGCACGATGTGATCTGTCTGGACAATCTTTTTACCGGTTCGAAGGAGAATATACTTCATTTGATGGGCAATCATCATTTTGAATTTGTCAGACATGATGTCACTTATCCGTACAGTGCGGAAGTAGACGAAATATACAACCTGGCTTGTCCGGCCTCTCCGGTATATTATCAGTACGACGCGATACAAACCATCAAGACTTCTGTGATGGGAGCTATCAATATGCTGGGATTGGCCATGAGGGTAAACGCGAAGATCCTCCAGGCTTCTACCAGTGAGGTATACGGCGATCCTATGATCCATCCGCAACCTGAAAGTTACTGGGGCAATGTCAATCCCATCGGGATCCGTTCCTGCTACGATGAAGGTAAACGTTGCGCGGAAACTCTCTTTATGGATTATCACCGTCAGAACCATGTACGTATTAAAGTGATCCGCATATTCAATACATATGGTCCGCGTATGCTGGCCAATGACGGAAGAGTGGTATCCAACTTTGTGGTACAGGCATTGAGAAATGAAGATATAACGATATATGGCCCCGGTAAGCAGACACGCAGCTTTCAGTATATTGATGATCTGATCGAAGGCATGATTCGTATGATGGCGACAGAAGATGACTTCATCGGTCCGGTGAATATCGGTAATCCCAACGAATTCTCCATGCTGCAATTGGCAGAAAAGGTGATCGAACTGACCCGGTCAAAATCCAGGGTTGTCTTTAAGCCGCTGCCACACGATGACCCTAAACAGCGTCAGCCCGATATCACACAGGCAAGAGAAAAATTAGGTTGGTCGCCGACGATAGAGTTGGAAGAAGGACTGATTCGTATGATTGAGTATTTCAGAGAACACCGGGTTTAAATGTAATTTATAAAAAGAAAAAAACAAACTATGGAAATCAATCCTTCGGAATACAAACTACTTATCGTGGACGATGTGATGTCCAATGTATTATTACTGAAAGTCCTGCTTACAAATGAAGGATTTCATATTATCACAGCAAACAATGGTCAGCAGGGGTTAGACGCGGTGGAGCAAGAGAGACCGGATCTGATCCTGTTGGATGTGATGATGCCTGATATGTCTGGTTTTGATGTGGCACAGGTGTTGAAAAGCAAACCGGAAACCGCTGAGATACCCATTATATTTCTGACTGCTCTGAACAGTACCGCGGATATTGTCAAAGGTTTCCAGGTAGGTGGAAGTGATTTTATATCCAAGCCTTTCAATAAGGAAGAACTGATCATTCGTATCACTCACCAGGTTTCGTTGGTGGCGGCTAAGCGGATCATTCTGGCTCAGACAGAAGAGTTGAGAAAGACAATCATGGGGCGTGATAAGCTGTATTCTGTGATCGCGCATGACCTGAGATCTCCGATGGGATCGATCAAAATGGTATTGAATATGCTGATCCTTAACCTGAAAAGCACGGTGATCGGTCCGGAGATGACAGAGATGCTGGTCATGGCCAATCAGACCACCGAAGAGGTGTTTGCGCTGCTGGACAATTTGTTGAAATGGACAAAAAGCCAGATTGGTAAACTGAAAGTGGTCTATCAGGATATTGATATCACTGAGGTGGTAGAAGGCGTGATCGAGATCTTTACGATGGTTGCCGGTCTGAAGAAAATAGAGATCAGATTCCATGCTTCGGAATCTTTGCAGGTGTGCGCGGATATTGACATGATCAAAACAGTGGTGAGAAATCTGATCAGTAATGCCATCAAATTCAGTAACGAAGGCAGTGAAGTCCTGGTCAGTGTAGAAAAGAAAGGAAATGACGCGGTGGTCAGTGTACGTGACTATGGATGTGGTATCGATGAAGAAAGCCAGAAAAAACTACTTCATACCGATACTCATTACAGTACATTCGGGACCAACAATGAAGAGGGTTCCGGGCTGGGACTGCTTTTGTGCCAGGATTTTGTGATGAAGAATGGTGGAAAACTCTGGTTCGAATCGGTTCAGGATCAAGGTTCTACTTTCTACTTCTCTATCCCTCTGAAAGACTAAGAGATTCTCCGGATTTTATCTGTTTGAGCATACATCAATCCTTGCGGATTGCTGTCTCCAAATAGATTTTACTTTATTAGGTCAACCTCTGTAAGTAAATCAAGTTTTCTCTAATTCCTGTAAGGTCGGATGTTCAGCAGAGCCCGGAAAAGTGTTGACTGTTGGTTCAGGACTTTTAAATACCTTCATTTTTCTATATGGATCCGGACTCCCCAGGTTGGATAAAAAACCTTTGGGATACAGAACGTTGTGAAACAACTCTTATTTTTTGCACAACCCCCTGAAATCGCAATAGGTACAAGTTGCCGGAAACTCCGTTTGTGTGAATGCTTCTTCTTGATTGAAGATTTCTTCCAGAAGCTGACTTAACAACTGCCGGAATTCATTTTCTATGAGAGAGAAGTCGGTCACAGCATTTTTATTTTTTCCTTCTCCGATCTCTATCACCGGTGAATATTCTTCCGACGCAGCTTTGTGTATGTAGAGCAGAGCCGGAGCCACCTTAAGGGATGGTTGCTGTCGGTTCATAATGGCTGCGTATAAGAAGGTCTGGAATACATAGCCGGGTCTTTTTTCGGCCGGGGTAAAGAGTTGTCTGATGTGTGCCGGAGATTTCGGACTTCCTCCTGTTTTATAATCTACAACGCGTAGGGTATCTCCTTTGCGGTCTACCCTGTCGATGGTTCCTCCTATACACAAAGTTATCTCGCCCCGGCTGCTGGTCTTAACAGTCAGGGTTTCGGACACTTTTCTTTCCATGGATACCATTTCGAAGGGGGCGTACATCAGGTCGTTGCGGAGCAATTGGCGCAGGTAGAACACGATCACTCTGGAGTTTATAAGTTGTATGCCGTTGTAGACCGCTTTTTCTTCCTCCGGAGAAAAGAAAAATTCTTTTTTAAACGCTCTGTCTACCAGTCTGCTGAGACCGATCTCATCGTTCAGTATACGTTCTATATCTTCTTTTCGTATTTCCGGACCGCGGACAGTCAATTCCTGGTAGAGCCATTCGGCGGCTTTATGGAAGATGGTGCCGAACTTGGCAGAGTCTATCTCGGCAGTTACCTCCTGTGGCGCGCTCAATCCGGCTACGTAGCGGAAATAAAATTTCATCCGGCAATCTAAGTAAGTATTCAGTGCGGAAGGAGAGAAGAGCACGGGTTTTTCTCTTTCCGTGCCGCCATAGGTCTCATGCAGGTGACGGAGGATGGTCGTGTCTTTCTGTACGGTCAGGTAGGGCGTACTTCGCAGGCTGATGGGTGCGTTGAGGTAATAGCGTTGGATATCGTGCGGCCATTCGAGTAACAGTTGCAGCATATAGCGTGAACTTTCTCCTTTGTTAAGACCGTCCGACCCCGTATGGTATACCAGTGAAATGTGTTCCGCCCGCTGGATCAACCTGTAGAAATAGTAGGCATATATCGCATTCTGATCTTCTACAGTGGACATACCAAATGTACGTCGCAGGGAGTAAGGTATGAAGGAAGATTCTCCTCCTTTTTTAGGTAGTGTACCTTCGTTGAGTGAGAGTATAAGGAGATTGCGAAAATCGAGATTACGGGTTTCAAGTACTCCCATGATCTGCATCCCTATCGCCGGTTCTCCCCGGAAAGGAACAGAGGCACTGCCCAGCAACTGATTAAGCAGACGGCTGAAGGTTTCGGGCATTACTGAGAGCTCTTTTTTCTCTATCAGTCCCAGCATTCTGTTGATAAGGGTATAGGCTTTGAAAAGAGATTCTTTGTAGAGTTGCGTAAATATCTGTTTCTCTTCTTCTTTTTCCCGATACAGGGGAGTGATCTCCCGGATCAGCTTCAACAAGAGCCGGCACAATCTATCCGGACGGGAGACGGGTGTAAAGATGATCTCCAGCAACCTGTCTTTTTTCAGTTCCGCCGGATAGGGATAGAACCGGTTGGTGTGTGTCAGTTCATGATCCACTGACAGAGCAGCAAGGGATAACTGGCGCAGGTAGGGGTGTCGGAGGACTTTCTGAACATATTCATAGATGAAATATCCCGCTTTCTGGTCATATCCTCCTGTGTGTAGTTCCAGTATGCTGTTTATAAAACTATGTACCGGGGTCTGTGACAAAGGAAAGCCCATGGTCAGGTTGATGTTCTTTACCTCTTCGGGCAACGCGTGCAATACAGGCAAAAGGATGTTCTCGTTGCACAATACTACGGCGTTTTCATTTTCATTTCCCTGTTGCAATTCCTTTGCCCATTGGGTCATGTATTTGGCCTGTGCATTTTCTGTAGAGGAAGAGATGAAAGAGATCTTTTTCGGCTTTCGCAACGAGTCGAACCACTTTTCCGGCAGTTCATTGGGAAACTCCGGCAGGTTGCGTTTGAGAAAGATACCTGCTTCGTGCCGGAACTCCTTCATTTGTGTATAGAAAATATCATAGTCCCAATAGAACAATGCTTTTCCCTGCTGGTGAAGTGTTCTGAAAAGTCTGGCCTCAACCTGGTTGAGGGCATTGAATCCTACAAAGACATACGTTTTGGCCTTCAGGTCCTCTGGATGCAGTGTATCTGTGGCTATTCGCTGAATCATTCCTGCGTAGCCGATCTCCTGCTCCAACAAATTTTTCCGATATTGGTGATAGATCGCTCTCAGTTTGTCCCAGAGGGAGATGAACTTTTCTTTGATATGGCTGCGCTTTTCCAGAGAAAAATTATTGAAAAACTGTTGGATCGCCTCTTCCTGCTCTTTTTCCAGATGGTCTTCGGGGTTGCCCAGTTCTTTCAGTTCCTGTAAACTCCTGAATAATTTATCCGCGGGTATCAGGTTCTTATCTACCTCATCAAAATCTTTCAGCAGCAATTCGCCCCAGAAGTAGAAATCGTCCAGTGATTCCTGGCTTTGTGTCTGTTGACAGAACACTTTATGGAGTTCGCAGATCAACTTTATCGGATCGGCCTCACGAAGGGGAGAGAGTGAAGCAAACAGTTCACTGATCGTCAGATAAGAGGGTGCCCAGATGGGCTGGTCAGACAATTCAGAGAGATACCGATTGAAGAACAGGCCTGCGCGCTTGTTGGGAAAAACAACCGCTACATCTGAAAGATCCGTTCCCTTTTTAGAGAAAAGGTCATTCGCGACCAGTTTGAGGAAAGTTTCCATGTGTGTTTGTCTTTAGCGGTTCATTTCTTTTATTTTTTCTATCTGGTAGTGGTCTACATACCAGATGTAGCCCGCGATGTGCTGGTAACCCATGCGTATCAGTAATTCGATATAGGTCTCTATTTTCTTCCGATCCTTTTCTTCCTGTTCACCGAATTTGAAATCTACTACTATAGCTTCTCTTTCGCGGGTCATCACCCGGTCGGGACGTTGGCTGTGGGATCTGCCCTGTTCTTTGTAAAGGATGGTGCACCCGTTGAATAATTTCCAGTCTTTTGTATACCATTCCATAGCCTGGGGCAGGGCAAGTGATCTGTGTAGCAGATCCCGGATCTCTTCTGCGGGATGTTCATTTCCCAGAATCCCTTCTTCTTCCATCTGCCGGATGGCGGGATCTGCCTCCTGAAGTGTATGTATGGAACAAAGCAGGGTATGCAGGATCCGTTTTCTGTCTAAGAACGGATGGGGCGCTGGTTTGTCCGATATAAAATCGGCAGATCGGTTGGACTGGCGGAAGCGGATGTCCGGCCTGTTGGAGTGCATCCGGGAGGGCAATGCATGTGCCTTCTGGGTAAATTTGTTGGTGTTAAGTTTTTCCGATTTAGCTTCGGAAAGACACACTTCTCCTTCTTCATAGGGTTCTGCGGTGTCCCACGGTTTCTTATTTGCCGCGGATACTTGCATCAGGGCGTTTGCCAGTAACTCTGAAACTGTGTTCCGTTGGTCTTTTCGTGCCCACACGATCAGATTCTTCTTCGCGCGTGTGAAGGCTACATACAGAAGATTCAGGCTGTCGACCCACAGCTGGAGCCGCTCTTTCAGATATTCCGGATGGTATATGGATTCTGCCATGGAAGACGAGTAGTTGATCGGTACCAGGTCCAGTTGATTGTAAGGAGGCTGTTTGGGGGCGCACCACACCAGTTGAGTGTGGGTCTCATTCTCTAATTTCCAATCGCAGAAGGGAAGGAGCACGGTATGGAATTCCAGCCCTTTGGATTTGTGGATAGAGAGTATACGTATCCCCTCTATGCTGTTGCCGGGTATGGTTTGGCTACAGAGTTTTTCTTCCCAATATTGGATGAATGCGTCGGTACCGGAGAAATGCTTTTGTACATACTGGATGACGTGGTCGAAGAAGGTAAACAGATAGGCATCCTGCCCCTCCATACTATCCATGCGGAAGATGAGGTATAGTTCTTCCAGCATTTCGTAGAGGGGAAGCATGCGTATCTGGTCGGCTTTTTCGACGAAGCCGGCAGGCAGCATACTTGCATCGCATGGAAAAAGAAGTTCATGTAAAGACGTATCGGACTTCCTGATATCACGTTGATAGGTGAGGACCAACTGGCTGAGTACAAGTTTATTTTCCGGATCCGATAGGTAGCGCAATGCATCTATCAGCATACAGACCGCCGGTGAGGCATCCAGGCGGAATGCTTCGTCCGAGACTACTTTATATCCAAGGTGTTTGTAGAAATAATCGGCGATATGGGGTATATTTTTGTTTTTTCGTACCAGGATGGCTATATCTTTCTCAGAAACTCCGTTTGTGATCAGTTTGTGTACCTCTTCGCCCAACTGCCGGAGTGTCTCCTGTGTGTAGTTCCTCTCTTCGTCCGGTTGCACAAAAGAGACTTTTACATATCCTTTTTCTGCCTCTTTTACAGGTTCCTGCGCTACATCGGCATACGCGTCCGTAAGTTCTTTACAGTTTTCTCCCGGATGACCCCGGTGAAGTTGATTGAGAAACTCAACTCCCGCGTTAAAAATGGAATTGTTGAATTGAATGATACGTGATTCGCTGCGATAATTCTGTTGCAATGTTTCTACCCGTATCTGATAAGGGAAAGTAGGATGGTCACAGGTCAGGGAGTGGAGAATTCTCCAGTCACCGTTTCGCCAGCGGTAAATGGATTGTTTAATGTCACCCACGATCAGGCTCCTGGATCCTTGCGAAAGCCCCTCCAGCAGTAAGAGACGGAAATTGCTCCACTGCATCCGGCTGGTGTCCTGGAATTCATCTATCATGATGTGTCGCAGGGCAGACCCGCTTTTCTCGAATACGAAAGAAGAATCTCCTTCCCCGATCAGGTTGTGCAACAACGCCGTGGTGTCGGATAGCAAAAAGCGGTTGTTTTCCCGGTTCAGTAGTCTCAACTCTTCGTCAATATGTGCCAGCAACTGCAACTTGTTGAGATGCTTGAGAGAGAGAGTACAACTGTTGACGATCCTGTTGTTTTGCCTGCGGTGTGTCTCCGCTTCCTCCAGAAGGGGTATTAATCGCGAGCGTGCCAGAGAAAGGATCTGTTCGTAATGGACTGAGGTCTTCGTTACCCATTCCGTCTCATTAATTAAGCACTTTTCTACGGTGGCGTTCCTTGTTTTTTCCTTGATATCTCCCTGTGAGAGTTTCTGGAAATAGCGACCTATACTTCGGGAGCCACCTTTTAGGTCGTTTCCGGTCAGGGAATGTGCTGCCAGGATCTCTGTAAAGAGCCTGCTATAGCTTTTCATTTGCTCCAATGCCTTATCCTGTATCTCTTTCAATGCCTGACGATACAATGGAATGGTTTCAGCAGCTTTTAGCTTCCTGCGCAGTTCCTCTCCTCTTTCCAGATATTCCTCGTCCAGGATGTTGCGTCCGAATTGCTTGATCTCTTCCGATACGTTCCAGCGTCTGTCGGCGTCGATCTGTTCCTGTATGTAATCCAGCAACCACCCCAGTACCGGAGAAGAGAAGGTGAGTTTCTCGAGCATACGATCTACCGCTTCATTGAGCACTTCTACATGGTTCAGTTCTATATTCAGGTTGGGACTTAAGTCCAGTTCCCTCGCCAGATTTCGCATGACGGATTGAAAGAAAGAGTCTATGGTCTCTACCCGGAAATGATCGTAATCGTGCAATATATTCAGGAGGGCCTGTCTGCACTGTTCCTGTATGTATTCATCTGTCCACGATGTACCGGCCCTGATCTTTGAAAGATAGGAACCGGCAGCCGGATCCCCTGTCCATATCCCATACAGCTGGCTCAGGATCCGGCTTTTCATCTCTTCCGTAGCCTTGTTGGTGAAGGTGACAGCAAGTATATGTTGGTAGGCTTTGGGATTCCGGATCAGGAGTCTGATATACTCCACGGTCAGGGTGAAGGTCTTACCTGAACCGGCCGAAGCTTTGTATACTGTAAGTTCCATGCAAGTAAAGTGTGTTTCTTGCGGGCAAAGATACGATTTCCGGGATAACATACCAAACCTCTGTATACAAAAAGAAGCGGATTTTTAGAATAGCTGTATGTTTAGCTATGATCCGTAACGCAGGGATCTTCCTTCAGATAGAATACACAGATCATACGGGATCACTCCGACAGACTTTTCTTCATCAGGAAAAAGAGAGAGGTATTTCATACGCTATTCTTCTTTACTCTTTTCGGAGATCAATAGGAGTTTGTCTCCGATCCGGAGTTCCAGCGAACCGTTGGGGATCAGGAATTCCGTTTCACGTTTCACGATCATCACCAACGTACCTTTGGGAAGGCTCATATCTTTCAGGGTATTGCCTTTCTCGATCATTTCGGGAGTAACAGTCATGTCAGACAGGTCACTGTCTATCTCTTCCGGTAGTTCTACCCCGAATTCATTGCCTGTTTTCTCAAGCGGAGTAGACAGGTTCAGCAGGCGGGCCATACCGGAGACGGTAGTTCCCTGGATCACTAATGAGAGGATCGTAATGAAAAATACGATATTAAATATCAGATTCGAACCCTCTACCTCTTTTACTACCGGATAGGTAGCGAATATAATCGGTACAGCCCCGCGTAGTCCTACCCAGGATATAAATAGTTTGGAACGCAGATTTATTTTCCGGAAAGGAAGCAGGCAGAGGAATACGCTGAATGGTCTTCCGATGAAGATCATAAACAGCCCTATCAGGGTAGCCACTAATGCGACATCCAGTAATTCGTGCGGGTTGACCAGCAACCCTAAAGAAAGGAACATCACGATCTGGAACAACCAGGAAAGTCCGTCCATAAATGTGGTAATGTCTTTACGATTGACCAGTCTGCTGTTACCTACCATGATCCCGGCCAGGTATACAGCCAGATAGCCGTTCCCATGTAACCGGTCTGTAATGGAGAAAGTAAAGAAAACAAACGCGAGCAGAAGGATCGGATAGTAGGCCTGATTGTCTATATTCAGCCGGTTGATCATAAATACAGTAAATTTACCGATCAGGAATCCGCAGATGCCTCCGATAATAAATTGGATAGCGAATGATCCCAGGATCTCTTCGGCACCCATTCCTGTAGACTGGATAAACTGAATCAGTACGATCGTAAGCATATACGCCATGGGGTCGTTACTCCCACTTTCCAGTTCCAGCATGGGACGCATATTATATTTGAGATTCATCTTCTGTGACCGGAGGATGGCGAAAACAGAGGCTGAATCTGTTGAGGACATGGTGGATGCCAGCAACAGAGAAGTAATAAATGGCAAATAGAGATGGGTCCAGCTCATGCCGGAGAGAAACCAGATAAAGATCCCGGTCAGTAAGGCGGTGAGAAATACTCCTAAGGTAGAAAGTACGATACCCGGCGCCAGTACAGGGCGTATTTCCGAAAATTTGGTATCCATACCACCGGAATAGAGAATGACACTCAGGGCAACCATACCGATAGATTGTGCTTCTTTCACATTGCTGAATTGCAGTCCCAGCCCATCGCTACCGAAAAACATTCCGACAAACAGGAATAACAACAGAGCAGGTACTCCGAAACGGTAGCCTGTTTTGCCAGCCACGATGCTGATGAAAAGAATGATAGAGCCTATAAGTAGAATATTTTCTGTTGAAAATGGCATATGTATGATTCTGAATAATGGTGGATAAAAACTAACAATATCTTCTGTTTTGATTGTGCGAAGATACACAATTTTTATAACAAAAAGAACGGGCTTTTCGTTTCAATTTAACCTGGATTAATTTTTATGGATGGCTGTTTGTTATCCAGCCGATAAATTCAGTGTCTTGTACCCGGTCGCTTTTTCTCTTTACCGGGAAGATTGAAACAAATATGTAATAAGGTATCGTATGGATTTATTTAAACTTCAATACAAACCTCGTTTCCTTGCCACTGTGAAGTTCTATACTGCCGCCCGATAACCGCATGATCTGTCGGGATACGCTCAGACCAATATCGCTTCCTCCTGCTTTGGTGGTGAAGAAGGGGACAAAGATATGATTAGCTATCTCTTCCGGGATGGGAGGTCCGTTGTTGGTGATCTCCAGGATCACTTCCTCCTGTTTGTTGCTGTAAGCACTAAGTCCGATTTTTCCGTCGGGCTGAGTGCCGATAGCCTGTATGGCATTTTTTAAAATGTTGATGACGACCTGAGCCACCAGATTCTCATCCGCATACAGAAGCAGATCGGAAGGTGTCACCTGTGTCCGGATGATAATATGACTACAGGGTTCCTGATGGCGCGCCAGTTCAGTCATTCGTTCCGCGAATCCTTTTACATAGAACAAAGAAGGTTCCGGGGTAGGTATGCGGGTGAATTTGCGATAGGATTCTACAAATGTGAGTAATCCTTTTCCTGTGCTGCTGATGGTCTGCAATCCCTGGCGGATCTCTTCATTTTCTGTATGTGATCTGTTCAACAATGTTTCACTCAGGGAGGTAATGGGTGTTACGGAGTTCATGATCTCATGGGTCAATACACGGGTCAGTCGTATCCAGGAATCTATTTCTTTTTCATTCAACTCGTTATTAATATCATTCATCGCCAGGATACGCAGGGCTTCGTTACGTATCCGGATCTCCGATACACGGCCCGACAAATAGAGTGTTCCCCGTTCGTTATGAATAGTGATCTGGAATTTATCTCCTCCTTTGCACGCCATCAGTTTTTCCATCAATTCTTTACTGATGGGTTCGAGTTGCCGGAGGTGCGTCGGTACTTCCAGTCCTAAGAGGCGCATGATCTCGTTATTTTTCTGATAGACAGCTCCGTTTTCATTTAATACCAAAATGCCTGTATTCACGACATTCAGTATCTTCTCATAGTATTTCTCCTGTTGGGCTGTTTCGGCTTTCACTTTGTAGAGTATATGACCGACCCTGTTAATGGATTGGTTGATCAGCAGGTCTTCTCCATGGCTTTTTTCTTCCGGAAAATGAAACGAATTGTCATGGTTCTCTATGGCTTCCAGCAGGAAAAGGATCTTCTTTATATGCCGCAAGTAATATTTCCGTTGCAGATAAATACTGAAGGCCAGAGCTGCCGCGGAAAAGATAGTCCACAGCATATAATTATGGAAATAAAAACAGAGCGTGCACCAGCTTGCGGCCAATACCAGAAAGAGGCGGAACCAGTATTTCTGTATCAGATATTCCCACACATATTTCATAAACCGAATTTTTTCATTTTGTTGTAAAGGGTCTGCCGGGTGATCCCTAATTGCGCGGCTACGGCAGAGAGATTCCCTCCGCAACTATCGAGTGCCTTCCGGATCATCTGTTTCTCCATATCCTCCAGCGTCGAGATCCCGGCAACGGAGTTTTCCGTCTTCCGGGAGAGTTGGAACAGTTGCGCAGAGAGTAGGGAAGAGTCACTGATGATGATCGCTTTCTCGATGGCATGTTCCAGTTCGCGGATATTCCCGTACCACAGATGTTCTCTCAGCTTGTTCCGGGCTTCCCGGTCCAGAGTGGCTACCGGTTTGTTGTATTGTTTACAGAACTTTTCGATGAATCTTTCTGCCAGAGGTACAATGTCCTCTTTCCGGTCTCGTAGCGGAGGTATTTCCACATGTATGGTATTGATACGATAGAGAAGGTCTTCTCTGAATGTACTTTTTTCTACCATCTCCTGCAGATTGCAGTTGGTAGCGCAGATCAGTCGGATATCAACCGGGATGGGGTGGTTGCTTCCGACCCGGACCACGCTTCGGCGTTGGATTGCGGTAAGAAGTTTGGATTGTAGATGATAGGGCAGATTCCCGATCTCATCCATGAAAAGTGTGCCCTGGTGAGCTGCTTCAAATTTTCCCGCTCTGTCGGTACGCGCATCCGTAAAAGAGCCTTTGACGTGACCGAACAGTTCGCTTTCGAACAAGGTCTCGGTAAGTGCTCCCATGTCTACACTCACCAGTTCTTTGTCCTTTCTTCCGGACAATCGATGGATCTCCCTGGCAAGCATCTCTTTTCCCGTACCGTTCTCTCCTGTGATCAGTACATTAGCGTCTGTCACGGCTACCTTTTCTATAAGTGCGCGTAACGATTCCATAGAGCTGCTCTTGCCCCAATACATCTTTTCCGGCAAAGGCATGGGTCTCTCCTGTTTTTCCCGGTCTGAGGTGAGGCTGCGTGTAATAGAGTATCAATGAGTCGCTGATTGTCCCAGGGTTTCACAATAAAGTCTGTGGCTCCTTCCTTAATTCCCCGCACAGCCAGATCTATATCCGCGTATGCTGTAAAAAGGATCACCGGAAGTTCCGGTGCCAGCTTCCGGATCTCATGTAACCAGTACAAACCTTCATTGCCGGTATTGATACCGGAAGTAAAGTTCATATCCAGCAATACCACATGCGGTTTGTTTTCCCGTAGCCGGGAGGGCAGACTGACCGGACTGGAAAGGGTTGTAATTTCATTGAAATGGGGCTTTAGCAGCAGTTGAAGGGCAGTCAGTACCCCTTTATTATCATCGACAATGAGGATGTTCTTCTGTTTTTTCATAAGGCGTGCCAGGGTTTTCTACCCCAAAGATAAGCTTTTTGACGGAATCCGTGTCTACCCTGAATTTAATTTTAAGCATTGGACAGATAAAGAGCAAACTATATGTACCTGTATACTACCGTTTTTCCCGGATCTTTTTGTTGAAATAAAGAGGAGACTGTCTATTATTTATGCATGGCTTGTCTAATTATTAGACAATGTAGAAAAGTCTCCGGGAATGTTTATTCTTGAAAATCAGTTGTTTTACTATTCTGGCACAGTTTCTGAAAGAGTTCAGGTGATAATTATGATTACAGACAATCATCAACACAGGCTGATGCCTGAATAGAAAAGGTCGTTGCGAAACGTCCTTTTCTTTACCAGACAAACATATAAACTTACACTATAATTATGAGACAAATATACTATACTTTTCTGACGCTACTCCGTGGACGGGGTTCCCATGTGATCAAGACAGTCTCTCTGACGCTGGGTCTCTTTGTGGGAGTATTATTGTTTGCACAGATCGCTTTTGAAATGAGCTTTGACTCCCATTACAAGGGGGTGGAGCAGATCTATAAAATAGAAAATTATGTGTATAGGGGTGGAGATGGACCTCATTATGATCCGTGGCTACTTGGCCCTGCTACAAGTACCTTTGTGGAAAACCTGCCGGAAGAGATAGAGTGTGGTACTGTATGTAAAAACATGGGATCCATACATATGTTCTATAACGATCGGCGGACACAACCTATGCTCACATTCGCGGATACCGCTTATTTTCGTACCCTGGGGATAGAGGTCTTAGTGGGAGATCCGCGTGAACTTGCCAATCCGGATGTCTCTTTTGTTTCTGAAAGGTATGCCAATGATTATCTGGGCAAAGATTCACCTGTGGGTAAAGTTCTCCTGTATAATAAATCCATTCCTATCACCATTAAAGGGGTTTACAAAGAGATCCCGGAGAACTCTACCTTGCGTCCTGATATCATAGTATCTCTGGCTACTCCTTTGAAGTACGAGATGTTTCGCTGGAGTTGGGAGGGAGGATCTGCTTATTCGGGTTACCTTCGGGTCAGACCTGATGTGGATCCGGAGCGGTTGGAAGCACGCATGAATCAGGTAGCCAGCCAGTATATTTCTACCGATCCACAGAATGAATACGCGTTGCGTTATTCGCTGAAGTCATTGAAAAATATGTATCGGAAAAATGAATCCGTGCGAAGGATGCACACCATACTTTCTGTTCTGGCATTTTCCATACTTTTTATTGCCGCGATGAACTATGTACTCATTGCCATCTCTTCTCTGTACAAAAGGTCCAAGGCCATTGGAGTGCACAAGTGTAACGGAGCAAGCCAGGGAGATATTTTCTCCATGTTCCTCTGGGAGACAGTACTGATACTTTTTATCTCATGTATCTGTACAGTAGGGTTGGTCTTTACATTCAGGGAGATCATTGAAGATATTTTAGGAGCCTCTTTACGCTCTCTCTTTACCTGGCAGACCTTATGGGTACCTGTTTGCATACTGTTCTTTCTGTTCCTCTTGGCTGGTGTATTGCCCGGAAAGATCTTTTCTTCGGTTCCGGTTACACAGGTATTCCGGAGGTATACGGAAGGGAAGAACAGCTGGAAGCGTCCGCTCCTGTTTATACAATTCGCCGGTGTTTCCTTTGTTGTCGGTCTGCTGTGTGTGACGTGGGTTCAATATCAACATATTACAAACCGCGATGTAGGATATGACACGGAGACTGTAGCTTTTGTCGAGAACGAACAGATCGCTCATCCGGAAATGCTTAAGAACGTATTGAAGAGTTTGCCTATGGTAGAGCAGGTGAGTATTTCTACAATGGATCTTCTGGGCGGATACAGTGGAGACTGGATCACCGAAGAGAATGGCGAGTATTTGTTTACTGCGTCCTGGAATATCGCGGATTATGACTTTTTATCTACAACCGGATTGGTACTGCTGGAAGGACGCCATATACAGGCATCGGGAGAGATGCTGGTCAATGAAGAGTTTGTCAGACAAAGAGGGTGGAAAGGATCTGCGGTAGGCCAGCCAGTATATCTGTATGGAGAGTACGCAGGCATAATCGTAGGTATGTTGAAGGATTTTCCGACAAGCAGTGCATATGGGTCTATACTTCCTTTTATGATGGCTTCGGAATATTATTACGATGAAGAGCGGGTCTATAATGTGCGTCTGAAACCACCTTATAAAGAAAGTCTGCAGGCTTTGAATGAAGAAATAGAACGGATATTCCCGACGGATGATCTGGAGTTTCGCCTGTATCAGCAGGAGATAGAGAAACAGTACGATTCTGTACTTCGTTTCCGGGATTCGGTGGTGATTGCCTCAGTCTCTATTCTTCTGATCGCCCTGGTGGGACTCTTCGGATATATCAATGATGAGATCCGCAGGCGTAGTAAGGAGATTGCTGTTCGTAAAGTGAATGGTGCGCAGGAAGTGGATATTCTGAGCCTGTTCTCTTACAATATATGCTGGATTGCTCTTTCATCCGTTGGGTTTGGAGTAGTGATCTCCTATTTCGTCGGGCAGAAGTGGCTGGAACAATTCGCGGATCAGATCCATATCAGTATTCCGTTGTATGTATTGCTGATACTCGTCATTAATCTGCTGATCCATCTGGCAGTCTTCCTCAAAGCCCGCTCCATAGCCAGAGAAAATCCGGTACTGAGTATTCAGGCAGAATAAAAAAGAAAACGATATAATCATTTTGAAAACAACATAAAAACGAATCGTTATGATACAGATCCATGACATCAGCAAGGTTTTTCGTACTACAGAAGTAGAAACCGTAGCACTTAATCACGTAAACTTAGAGATTAAAGAAGGAGAATTTGTCGCCATCATGGGCCCTTCGGGATGTGGCAAATCTACTCTGTTGAATATCCTGGGATTGCTCGACAATCCGACAGAAGGTTCTTACCTGTTGATGGGACAGGAAGTAGCTCATCTGCGTGAGAAAGAGCGTACACAGATGCGCAAGGGCAAACTGGGCTTTGTGTTCCAGAGCTTCAACCTGATCGATGAACTGAATGTCTTTGAGAACGTGGAGCTTCCTCTGACCTATATGGACTACCGGGCCTCCGAACGCAAACGCATGGTGGAGGAGATGCTCCGGCGGATGAACATCAGCCACCGTTCCCGGCATTTTCCCCAGCAGCTCTCCGGTGGTCAGCAGCAGCGTGTGGCCATCTGCCGGGCATTGGTGACGAATCCGAAGCTGATCCTTGCGGATGAGCCTACAGGTAATCTGGATTCGAAGAACGGCGCGGAGGTAATGACCCTGCTGACTGAACTTAACCAGGAAGGTACTACCATCCTGATGGTGACCCACTCTCAGCACGATGCTTCTTTTGCTCACCGTGTGGTGCATCTGTTCGATGGCAGTGTGGTGGCCAGTGTAACCAATTAAATCTTCCCTTATCATGACTAAACTGAATTATACGTTCAAAACGCTGATCCGGGGCCGGGGATCGAATGTGATCAAGACCATTTCCCTCACGCTGGGATTAGCTATTTCTGTGATCCTGTTTGCCAGGATCGCTTTTGAGCTGAGTTATGACTCCCACTATCATGAGGCAGACAGGCTGTATGTGATCGAGAGTATCTATCACATAAATGGTGAAAAAACAGAGCCTTATTTCATCATTTTCGGTGCTGTACCAGGAGGCATTGTCGAGAATCTGACAGATGTGGCGGAGAGTGCTACTGTGGTACAGACCCTGGGAGCAGATCGGCCCTTTTTTATGAAGAATTCAGGCTACAGCCCCATATAATTGTTTCGGATACCCTGTATTTCCAGACCATGGGTATCCATGTGCTGATGGGTGATCCCAGGGAACTTGCCAATCCGGACGTGTTGTTTGTTTCCCGTGAATTTGCCAGAAGTACATTTGGTGATGAGTCACCTGTTGGCAAAACCTTGTCTTTGAATAAAGAAATCTCCATGACAGTGAAGGGTGTATATGAAGATATTCCGGAGAACTCTACCCTTAGGCATGATGTCGTGATCTCTCTGGGCAGCCTGATCAAGTATAATTGGGGAAGTATCAGCTGGAATCGGGGCGATATGTACAGAGGGTATGTCAGACTACGTCCGGGAGTAGACCCGGAGCAGGTAAACAAGCGTATCAATGTCATTACTCATCAGCATTACCCGTTTGAGCCGGAATCAGGTATAGCTGTGGAGTACCAGTTAACTCCTATAAAGAGTGTATATACCCGTAATAAAGAGGTACGCCAGATGAATCTCCTGCTTTTTATGTTAGGCTTTTCTTTGCTATTTGTCGCGGCTATGAATTATGTACTGATCTCTATCTCTTCACTGTACAAAAGAGCCAAAGCAGTAGGAGTACATAAATGCAGTGGAGCTACCGGAGGAGATATCTTTCTGATGTTCCTGCAAGAGACCGGCATTTTACTGGGAGTCTCTGTAGTATTGGCCTTTGTGCTTTTGTTTACGTTCCGTGAAGGTATAGAAGATCTGATCGGCGTATCTATGCAGGGCCTGTTCAACTGGGATACAAGTTGGTTGCCGGTTTGTGTAGTGCTGTTGCTGTTCCTGTTCGCGGGAGTCATACCGGGAAAGATCTTTTCCGCTATCCCTGTCACTCAGGTATTCCGTCGGTATACAGAGACAAAGAGTGGCTGGAAACGTCCTTTGCTGTTTGTGGAGTTCGCGGGAGTAGCTTTCATATTCGGCCTGATGTGTATGATCATGCTCCAGTACCAGCAGATCATGAACAAAGACCTGGGATATAAACCGGATCCTATAGCTACTGCTTATCATCGGTTTTCAGATGCGGAAGCGGGCAGAAGCCTTTTGAAGCGTCTGCCTATGGTAGAAGATGTCGGAATTACCATGATAAATCCTTTATGGGGATATGCAGGAGACGGAGTCGTGAATGAGAGCGGGGTCAGGATATTTACTGTCCAGTGGAATATCATAGATTATAATTACCTTCCGGTAATGGGTATTGAATTGGCAGAAGGCCGGAATGTACGATCTGAAGAGGAGATCCTGGTCAATGAAGAGTTTGTGCGTGCAATGGGTTGGACCGACGGAGCGATAGGCAAGCAGGTACATAGTGAAAGAAGGATGTTCGGAACCATTGTAGGGGTAATGAAAGATTTCAGCTTCAATGGCGCGTATGCTCCTATGCAGCCTGTTCTGTTCACTGCGGATGATATGTATCAGGCACAGTATACAGTCCGGCTGAAAGAACCCTTCGATAACAATCTACGGGCGCTGAATCTGGAGATGAAAGAGATGTTCCCCCAGAATGACATTGTGTTCCGATCGTTGCGAAACGAGTTGAACGAACGCTACGGATCGGTAAGACGCTTCCGGGATTCTGTGATCATAGCCTCTTTATCTATTTTTCTGATCGCTCTGATGGGATTGTTCGGATACATCAACGAGGAGATCCGCAGACGAAGCAAAGAGATCGCCATACGCAAGGTGAATGGTGCGGAATCTAAGGATATATTGATCCTTCTTTCATCCAATATATTCTGGACAGCATTTATTTCGGTCTCACTGGGAGCCGTAGCAGCCTATTTCATCGGTCAGAAGTGGCTGGAGCACTTTGCTGATAAAATAAATCATACCGTATTCATGTATATCGGTGTAATTCTTGTATTGAATGTGATCATCCATCTGGCAGTGATGTTCAAATCCCGGAACATCGCCAATGAGAATCCGGTGGATAGCATAAAGGATGAATAAGGAATGCGATAGGATCCGAATGTAACAATGGAGAACGTAAACTTCCTGTAAAACAGCTGGCTATCCGTAATCTTCTGGTGGTTACGGATAGCCTGTATATAGCCAGCGAAGATCAGGTCATGAACCGTTCCTGTTGCTGACTTTTCAGATCGTTTTGTTAATATCTGCCTGTTTCTTCCATCCTATTCTTTTTCTGTAATAAGTCAGATAGAAAATAGCAGTGACAAAAGCAAGAAAGTCTGCGATGGGTTGACTGGCCCATACTCCGTTGATCCCGAAATACCTGGGTAGGATAAGCGGACCGGGAAGCAGGTACAGCAATTGTCGGGTGAGCGAGAGGAAGATGCTGACTTTGGCCTTTCCTATGCTCTGGAAAAAGTTGGAGATAACGGTTTGTGCTCCTACCAGCGGGAACATCAATACACAGATGCGCAGACCGGACGAGGCGATTTCTATGAGTTCATCGCTTTTGGTAAAAATAGAGGAGACCAGATGAGGCACTGTCTCACAAATGATGAACCCGCTGCTGGTGATCAGGATACCAGTCACGATCCCTATCCGGAGCAACTTCCATACCCGGTCCATTTTCATTGCGCCATAGTTGTATCCTGCTATAGGTTGCATGCCCATGGTCAGCCCCAATACGATCATCACATACAGGGTAAGTAATCGGTTGATGATACCGTAAGCACCGATAGCCAGATCGCCGCCGTAAGATCGCAGGGTGTTGTTGATCACGATCACGATCATACAGGCACAGACATTGATCAGGAAAGGAGACATACCAATGGAATAGATATTTCCCACCACCCTGGCTCGCAGTCTCCACATTCCCGGTATGAAACGTACCAGACTGCTTACGCTGGTAAAGTGATGGATCACCCATACCATACCGATTGCCTGTGAGATCACGGTCGCGGTAGCTGCGCCCCGTATGCCCCAATGAAAATAGAATATGAAGATCGGGGCGAGAATGATATTGGTGATGACTGTCACCAACGAGGTCAGCATGGCTTTTCTTGGGTACCCCGTGGCCCGCATGATGTTGTTCAGAGAAAGCATGGTGTAAGAGATGGGGGTACCCAGCAGGATCACCTGCATAAAGTCTCTGGCATAGGGCAGTGTCTCTGTACTGGCACCGAAAAAGCGTAATACAGGATCCAGGAACAGGAAAGCGAGCAGGCCGAAGAACAGGGCGTTTGTCAGGCACAATATCAGTGTAGTGCCCAATATCTCCTGTGCTCCTTTGAGGTCATTTTGTCCCAGACGAATGGAGGAGATCGTAGAAGCACCTGCCGAAACCAGGGTGCTGAATGCTACCACAAGATTCATCAAAGGAAAAGTGATTGCCAGTCCGGCAATGGCTAAAGGACCTACTCCATGACCGATGAAAATACTGTCGATGATGTTGTACAGCGAAGTGATCGTAGTACCGATGATAGCTGGCAGGGAGTATTGCAGCAGCAATTTCCCTACAGGTTCCGTTCCCAAGGCCTTCGTTTTATTCTCCTGTACCATTCTCAGACAATGTTATATATTTTTAAGTATGACATTCGCGCGGATCATTTGCTGTGTCCGTTGATTATTTGGATATTTGCCAACAATTTGTAATGGGTAACGTTTGTAGGTAAAATAAAGTTTATGAAGGAGGAGATACAGGCAGCCGCTTTGTTTGATCTGGATGGAGTGATCATAGATACAGAGTCTCAATATTCCGTTTTCTGGAACAGTCAGGGAGATACCTTTCTGGGAGAGAAGGAGTTTGGCCGACGGATCAAAGGGCAAACACTGAACCAGATCTTTGATGGATATTTCCGTGGAAGAGAGGAAATCCAGGAGCAGATCAGAGTGGCCTTAGAACGCTTCGAACGACAGATGTCTTACGCGTATATTCCGGGGTTCCCGGAATTCCTGACCGATCTGTATAAACAGGGTGTACAGACGGCCGTGGTCACCAGTTCCGATGCGAAGAAAATGGAAAATGTCTATCGCGCGCATCCCGATTTTACCTCGCTGTTCAATATCATCCTTACCGCGGAAGATTTTACCCGCTCCAAACCTGATCCGGAATGTTTTCGGTTGGCTATGCGGCGTCTGGCATGCTCTCCGGCATATAGTGTTGTGTTTGAAGATTCCTTTCACGGGCTCACGGCCGGACGTGATTCCGGTGCCCGTGTAGTCGGACTGGCCACAACGAACTCCCGCGATTCTATATCGGGAAAATGTGACCTGGTCTGGGACGACTTTACCGGTAAAACCTGGAATACCCTGAAACAGGAATGGCAGGAATGAACGACAAATGCAGATCTTTTTTGCAATCCGGATTCCCCGGATCCCTTTCCGGTTTTTCAGTAAGCGGAAAACCCGGAGCACCGCGTGGGCTTCGGAAAGAAAAAATATATGCCACAGTTCGGCTATCATAGATCCGACAATTGCCAGATCGTTTTCCAACCGGATACGGACACGAAAAAAGAACCACTGATTTTTCAGTTCTCTGATCTCCGGAGCGATCTTCCTTACATGTACAGACACAGCAAACCGTTCTTCTATCTGCATCAGCTTTTCCGACTGTTGCAGCATTATTCTTAATAGAGGTACCGAATGGAAATAAGGCTGCATTTTCATCTTTATCTTAATAAGGGTAAAATGTGTTGCAACACAGTACTCCGATGAAGAGTAGCAGCAAGCAAGGAACATGAAAGAGGAGTGCCATTCCTCCCGATAAAAGAGGCAGAAACCGAAGTATGTGTATCGTGTACCCATCTGTCTTTGTCACAGTGTCAAATGAATCCGCAAAAAGGGAGGGAATGTAACAGGCGTTCGGGTGTGCCGGTTTTTCCAGATGTTTTCTGATATACCTATGGAGCGAAGTCTATGAGGCTATCTGTCCGAGCTCTGTTTCGTCCTATTCCACATCGGTCTTTTTACCTGCATGCAGCAGATGATACAGGTACTGTCTGCCCGGAGCAGACAACGTATGATCCAGGCAGTGAAACAAAGCTTCCATATTCAGATCCCGGTTGAGGCCTTCCCGAAGTTCTCTGTCACAGGGATCTGTTTGGTAAGTATGGTAAAGCGTATAAAGAGAGGTATAGACTTTATTCATACAGCCGATCTGTATTTCTGACGTATTAAAGATAGAAAAAATAATCGTCTTTTTTATACTCCTTTCGTTGATCCTGTCAAAAATGTATAAAAGGCGAAAGAAGAGGGTCATTTTACTTCGTTCCGGAGACAGATACGTGGTGATGTGTCTGTATACAGCTGAAAAGGAAGATAAAATCTCCTTCAACAGGTGTCTGTTATCCGGATGAACTGTTTTTCGGCATTTTATACCAATTTTTTCCCCTTCCTTCGGCCTTTTACGCTTATTATTGTAACCGGTAATTGTTTCAAGGAAAGAAAGGAGTGTATATGGACAAATTCTATAAAAAGAAAATGTATCTCTTGTGGCTTTTATTGAGTGTGGTGCTGCTGTTGTGGGGGTATATCTCTGTAAAATTAGTGTCCGCTCTGATCAGGTAACAGCCTGTGACAAACACCCCGGAATCTTATGAAAAGACTGCCGTTATTTTTTTCTGTTCTTTCCTTTTCTGACCGGTTATTCGGATGCCGGAGAAAAACCAGGAGTCCAAGAGCCGGAGCGTCCCACCCTGCCGGAAATCCCGGAAGTGAATGTTACCTGAGCAGTACTTATTTCCCAGACGATCCGCAGGTGTCGGCCGGCAACTGGAAAGGAATACGTGATAGTACCGGATGGAGAGAGCCAGTTCTTAAAGCGCGTACACCTTGTGCAACGGAGCCATTGACGGTGGAACGTATAACACTGGTCGCGTATGAACGGGTTCTTTTTTAAGCGGGTTGCAACAGGTCGGGAGAGGATATGGATCAGCGGTGTGTACAGGAAACGATTACAGGTACAGCACAGGGAACAGAGTGGACACAACGGAAAAAGGGTGTCCTGGAACAGTACCATTCATCCCAAAAAGGGGATGATTGACAGTCAGGACGATCTCAGAGCGGTAGGGGCAGGAAGTGACTGAGGCTCCTGGCCTGTAGGGAAGTCTGGAGCATCTCTGCTGGATACGTACAGAGATGGAATACCGGATGTCTGGGAGATAGCTGACGGACTTGACCCTTATACTCCGGATGCCCATGGACAGCACCTGAGTATGGCTTATGCCAATGTCGAAATATATAAACAATCTGTTGGATGGATAGTACCGGGTGGCAATCTTAATATAAGATGAGGTAAAATCGGTCTTTGTTGTCCTTTCGGGAGGTATGAGCCGCGCGCTCCATACCAAAGCGGTGAATCGTTGCCCGGGCAGAACCGATTTCTTGTTCTTTTGTTGCACTATCCGGATTAAATGTTATAACTTTGCAGTCTGTTTTTTCACATCCCTGTTTCCGGAAGGAGCAGGTAAAGAATTAATTATCAAAAGAAAAAGTTATGACTGGTTACATATCAGATGACAAAAGAAAGGTGACTACTCACCGTCTGATCGAGATGAAACAACGCGGAGAAAGAATATCGATGCTTACCGCGTACGACTATACAATGGCCAAGATTGTGGATGGCGCCGGGGTGGATGTGATCTTAGTCGGAGATTCCGCATCGAATGTAATGGCCGGCAATGTGACAACGCTTCCCATGACCTTAGATCAGATGATCTATCACGGTAAGTCTGTAGTGCGGGGTGTGAACCGCGCTATGGTGATTGTAGATATGCCTTTCGGTACGTATCAGGGTAACTCCAAAGAGGGATTGGCTTCGGCGATCCGCATCATGAAGGAGAGCCATGCCGACGCGTTGAAGCTGGAAGGAGGAGAGGAGATCATTGAAACCGTGAAGCGTATCCTGAGTGCCGGTATCCCTGTTATGGGACATCTCGGGCTGATGCCTCAGTCCATCAATAAATATGGGACCTATACCGTACGCGCCAGGGACAAAGACGAAGCGGATAAGCTGATCCGGGACGCTCATTTACTGGAAGAGGCCGGTTGTTTCGGTATTGTTCTGGAGAAGATCCCGGCCGAACTGGCTGCCCGTGTAGCCAGCGAACTCACCATTCCTATTATAGGCATTGGTGCCGGTGGTCAGGTAGACGGTCAGGTGTTGGTCGTACAGGATATGCTGGGTATGAGTAAAGGATTCAGTCCGCGTTTTCTGCGTCGTTACGCAGATCTTTATACCGTAATGACCGATGCCATCAGCCAATATGTGGAAGATGTCAAGGAAAGAGATTTCCCCAACGAGCAGGAACAATATTGATCCGGTATTCCTCAGACAGGTATATAAACATTTTCAGGAAGTAACTTATTTAATATATTTATGGAATCAGACAGGATGCCGGACTTGTGGACTCCCTCCTTTGTACGGCTTTCTCTGGGCAATTTGTTTCTCTTTGTCTCTCTCTATATGTTGCTGCCCGTGTTGCCGGTAGTAATGGGGAGTCGGCTGGGACTTCCGATCTATTGGACAGGGAGTATATTTCTCTTCTTTACACTGGGTATGTGTATCGCAGGACCATTCTACAACTACCTGATAGACACCTATAAGCGCAAATTGCTGGCGCTCCTTTCTTTTGCTCTGTTGGGAGTAGGTACCGTAGGATATGTGTTTGTAAGCAATTTCGGAGAGTTCGTGTTGCTTGCTTTGTTACAGGGCGTTATGCTGGGTGTGGTTACCACTATGATCATTACACTGGCTATCGATATTTCTGCTTCCCATTGCCGTAGTGCGGCCAATATGGCATTTGCCTGGCTCGCGCGGTTGGGCATGATCCTGGGCATATCGGTAGGATTGATCCTGGATCAGATACAAGGATTGGAGACGATCATCTATTCTTCTGTAGCCATAGGTGCTGTGGGGGTACTTTGTCTGATGGGGTGCATATCCCTTTCCGTGCTCCTATCGGAGTGAAAGTTTGCAGCCGTGACCGTTTTATCCTTCCGCAGGGATGGCTGCCTGTGATCAATCTGGTACTGGTCGCTGTGGTACCGGGTATTCTGATCCCTGCCGTACCTCAGTCCTATACCCATATTTCTCTCTGGTATGTGCCGATTCCTTTCTTTATATTCGTAGGCCTTGGTTTTTTATTGTCGGTGCTGGTGGCACGGCTGCTGTTCCGGGGCGAAAAGACCTGGCTGCAGATCGTATGCGGATTGTTGCTGATCGTGGTCGGACTGGCCATACTGATCGATCCGGATCGTACCATCGGGGCGGTTGCCGCTGCGCTTTTGATCGGGTTCGGGATCGGACTGACCACTCCGCAGTTTCTGCTGCTTTTTATTCGTTTGTCCGATCACTGTCAGCGGGGTACGGCCAATACCACTCATCTGCTCGCATGGAAACTGGGTATCTCACTGGGTATACTCATTACCTGCTATTTCACTGTTTATCTTACGCCACAGGCAGCCTTTCAGGCAGCTCTTCTCTCGGCGGTACTGGCACTGCTGTTTTTCATAGCGATCACCTATCCTTACTATAAAAGGAAAAAAGTCAGGTAGAAAGACGGGTGGATCTACCATTAGACGAACCAACAGTCGACAAAGCCCCTTACCGTTTACGATTGCATATTACATCGGATCATCAGAACCTTTGTATATTCCCTTGTAGAGACGCACGCCGTGCGTCTCTACAAGGGGATGCTACTCTCACCTTTACAACCTGATGTAATTTCAATCGTAAATCGTAAATTGTCTAATCGTAAATAACTATAGATCAATCTTCTTTGTCATAGTAAAAGGTGAGGTCGATCCGTTCTCCGGGTGCGAAGACTATCCTGGTGTAAGTCTCAGCAGATGGCTCACTTTCTTTGCCCTGCCGTTTGATAGTCACTTTAGAAGCGCCCGGAGGCATTTTGATTGTGAACTCTTCTGTCTGACGGTCTTTGATGGCAGGTGCCTCTATAGAAGCCGATACGGCTTTACCTTTTTTCCAGGTAAGGTTTACGGTAGCTCCTCCGCGTACCCGGAATCCTTTCAGTTCTCCCTGTGACCATACATCCGGCAAAGCGGGCAGAAAGTCGATAAATCCGTCGTGACTTTGCAGCAGCATCTCACTGATACCTGCGGTGCCTCCCCAGTTGCCATCCATCTGGAAAGGAGGATGTGAGCAAAACAGGTTGGGGAACGTACCGCTTCCGTGCCGACGCGGGTGTTCCGGGGTATATGCCGGTTCCATCAGGTTACGGAACAGTTTGTAAGCCCGGTTACCATCCCCCAGGCGGGCCCAGAAATTGATCTTCCAGGCACGGCTCCATCCCGTTCCGCCATCTCCCCGGCGTTCCAGGGTCCGGCGGCAGGCTTCGGCCAGTTCCGGTGTCCGGGTCAGAGTGATCTGATTGCCTGGATGCAGTCCGTACAGATGCGACACATGGCGGTGATGGACATCCTCCTCTTTGTAATCTTCCAGCCATTCCATCAGGTATCCTTCTTTACTGATCTGATAGGGAGGAAGTTTATCACATGCCCCGGCCAGTTCACTCCGGAATTCAGCATCCACATCTAAGATTTCCGAAGCTTCTATCACATTCGTATACAGTTCCCGTACCAGTTGGATATCCATGGTAGGACCCATACATACACTCACCGGAGTCGGGTCATTCCCTATATAGAACAGATTTTCCGGAGAAGAAGAGGGAGCAGTCACCAACCAGCCGTGGGTAGGCTCTTCTACCATGGTAGAGTGGAAAAATTCGGCGGCACCTTTCAGTACCGGGTACACTTCACGCAGGTAATCCGGATCTCCTGTATACAGATAGTGTTCCCACAAATGCGCGCACAGCCACGCGCCTCCGGTATTGGTAGCCCCCCACGACGGATGTTCGCCGGGAGCGGTGAAGTTCCACACGTTTGTCATCATATGTGCCACCCATCCTTTGGCATCCGCGCCGTAAAAAGCCTTGGCTGTCTTTTCGCCGTCTTTTACCAGACCTTTGGTCAGCTCTGTCAGGGGCAGGTGTAGTTCAGACAGGTTGCCCGGTTCTACCGGCCAGTGATTCATCTGTACATTGATATTCAGGTGGTAATCTCCATTCCATGGAGTCGCGCATTCATTGGCCCAGAGACCTTGCAGGTTAGGAGGCAGAGAGCCCGGACGGGTAGTACTGATCAGCAGGTAACGTCCGTAGTTGTAATACAGGGCCGCCAGCGCCGGATCTTCTTCCTGCTGGAAACGCAGGATACGCCGGTCCGTAGGTAGTTCCCAGGGAGCCTTTCCGTCCGGAGCTGTTTCCGCTGTAATGGATAGAGAAGCCCGGTCATACAATCTGCGGTAACTCTCTGTATATTCTTCTTCCAGTTGTTGGTAAGGGATGGCAAGTGCCGCTTCCAGAAGGCGGGCAGCCTGTCCGCGATGATCTTCCGGATACAGGAGATCAGTAGTCGCGGATAGGATCAGAGTGGCCTCTTCCGCCTCCTTTACTTCTATACCTTCAGTGCTTACAGAGGAAGTCCCGCCAGTAGTCACCACCTGCATCCGGCAGGTATAGGCTACTCCGTCCTGTCCCTCTTTGCCACTATCCAGTATACCTTCGATCACCCATGTATTCCCTTCGGTAGAGATCTGCGCGCGCTCCGGACGGTTGAGGGTAGCCTGAAAAGAGATGGCTTTGTCGCGTTTGCCATTTTCCGAGGTGAGGTGCACCACCATCACATCGCGGTCACGAGACACAAAATAGCGACGTATATAACGGGTCTCTTTTCCCTGGAACAGGGTTCCGGCCAGTCCGCTTTTCAGATCTAAATAGCGAAAGTAATCATCTTCGGAAGGGGATTCTCCGGTATAACTGTAACGGATATCCAGGTCAGCCAGCATCTGGTAATTACCATACGTGCCTCCTTTTTCCGGTTTCACGGGTACAAAGTGGCGGTACATTACCTCCTGCGCTTCTACGTTACGTCCTTCAAAAAGTAACTGACGAATGCGTGGCAGATAGCGCGCCGCTTCCGGATTGTTGTAGTCGGCTACCGAGCCGCTCCACATACTGATGTCGTTGAGAACGATTTTTTCCTGTATAATTCCTCCGTCGGGCATCATTCCCAACCTGCCATTTCCCACAGGGAGTGTCTCTTCCCATTGCGCGGCAGGCTGATCAAACCAGATCAGGTCGTGCTGGGCAGACTTGTCGATGGATGTGTCCGGTAAGGTACAGCTTGCCAGACACCCTGCTATACATGCGCTACTTATCAGGTACGTACATTTTTTAAAAAGTGTTTTCATGGTATGGTATACTTAATTTTGATTTTCTCTTTTTTTCTCTTCATTTCTTGGGGCCGCCGAAGAAACGAAGCAAAGAAAGGCGGCACTAAGAGATTTACAATTTGACGATGTACGATGTACGATTGAAAATACATCGTGTAATCTGTGATTTGTGTCTCTTCGTTACTCCGTTTACTGCCCTCCGATGAGCAGGAAAAACTCGCTTCGCTCAGACAGATTCTGCTCTGTTGTCTTCATACATCTGCACTCCGCTGTATGCTGTGAGACCAAAGGCGACCCAACGCTTGTCCCAAGCGTGCCAGCGGATGAGTATGTTTGGCGTTAGCTTGCTTCTCTCCGTTTCTTCTTTTATCTGTTCATCTGTTTGACATGGGTCGCGGATAAGTATGAATACTTGCTATTTCTTCCCATACAATGAATCGCATTTAAATCGTACATCGTAAATCAGTACATCGTAAATAGCGAAGCGTCCCCGTGCATCGTAAATCCGATGATGTAAGGCAGAAAAACGATACAACCTACAATTGCCGCTGTTACGGCAGTGATCAGCACAGCTCCTGCCGCTATATCTTTTGCTTTTCCCGCCAGGGGATGAGGCTGGGGGGATACAAGATCTACCAGTACTTCAATGGCGGTATTCACCGCTTCTGCCGCAAGCACCATCCCATAGCACAATACCACAGCTATCCATTCGCCCCGGCTGATACCGAACAACAATCCGGCAGTCACCACTGCTACCACTGCCACGCCGTGTATCCAGGCATTGTGTTCGTTCCTGATCAGGCAACCTATCCCTTTACAGGCGTATGTAAAACTTTTCAGGCGTTTGTTCAGACTGAATTTTTCCATATCGGATATCTTCTGAGTATGTATATGTTTCTTTGCGGCAACTTGTTACTTTCTCTGTCAGGCCGGGGTGGCGGATGCTCAGTTCCTGTTCACCTGTTTCACCCCCTTCACCGTGCGCAACTTCTTGATCAGCGTTTCCAGGCGTCCCGTGTCACCTACCATGATCGTCAGCATCCCCGAAAACAGTCCGTCGTTCGAATCGATCCCGATGGAGCGCAGCGTGATGTCATTTTCTTTGGAAATGATAGAAGTAATATTGGTCACAATACCTATATCATCCTGCCCCACCACACGCAGGGTGATGGGATAGTTCGTCCCTTTGGATTTCCCCGCCCAGCGTGCTTTCACGATCCGGTAGGGGAACCGTTCTTCCATCTGCGGCGCGTTCGGACAGTTTTTGCGGTGTATCTTGATCCCTCCCATTACAGTAGTGAATCCAAAGATCTCGTCTCCGTAAATGGGGTTGCAGCATCTGGCCAATTTAAATTCCAGTCCTTTGAGGTTTTCATCAATCACGAGCACATCTTCTTTCTGGGTTACTTCGTCCAGTTCAGACTGAAGATTATACTTCTCCGCGCTCCGGTAAGGGATCTCCTCGTTGTGCTCATTTTCCCGTTTCTGTTGTTCCAGGTATTTATCTATCGCCTGGTTTACATCCAGTACATCGTCTGCTATGGCCTGATAGAATTCGGATACCGTTTTGTAGCCCATTCGTTTGATGGTGCGCATCATCACTCCTTCGTCGTATTCCAGTTTGCGGTTGCGGAATTTACGTTCCAGCATCTCCTTGGCGAAGTCGTGATATTTGGTAGCCATCTCTTTCAGGGCCTGACGTATTTTGGTGCGTGCCCGTGAAGTGGTTACGATGTGCAGCCAATCCTGTTTCGGTGTCTGCGTGGTAGATGTCATGATCTCCACCTGATCTCCGCTGTTGAGCTTCTGCCGGAGTTGTACGTTCTTGCCGTTCACCCGGGCACCCGTACAGCGACAGCCCAGGTTGCTGTGAATATGAAACGCGAAATCGAGCACGGTAGCTCCTTTGGCCAGCTTGAACAGGTCTCCCTTCGGAGTAAAGACAAAAACCTCGTCTTCATACAGATCCATTTTGAACTGATCCATGACCTGCAAAGAATCGCTGTCCGCGTGTTCCAGCGCTTCGCGCACCGAGGTCAGCCAGTCGTCCAGACCACTTTCACCTTTCACGCCTTTGTAGCGCCAGTGGGCAGCCAGTCCTCTTTCGGCGATCTCATCCATCCGGCGCGTGCGGATCTGTACCTCTACCCATCTGCCTTCCGGTCTCATGACAGTGGCGTGCAACGATTCATAACCATTGCTTTTGGGGATAGAGAGCCAGTCCCTTAACCGTTTCGGATTGGGCTGATACATATCCGTGATGATGGAATAGACCTGCCAGCACTCCTGCTTCTCTTTTTCCGGACTGGAATCCAGGATGATGCGGATGGCAAACAGGTCGTATATATTTTCGAAACTTGTCTGCTGTTTCTTTATCTTGTTCCAGATCGAGTGGATAGATTTCGTACGCCCTTTGATATCGAAGGCGAGTCCGGCTTCACGCAGCTTTCTTTCAATGGGTTCGATAAAGGTCGCGATATACAGATCCCGCGAAGCTTTTGTCTCACTCAGTTTGTCTTTCAAAAAGTAATACGTCTCCTTCTGGGTGTATTTCAGTGAAAGGTCTTCCAACTCCGACTTCAGTTTATACAGCCCCAGTTTATGTGCCAGCGGAGCATACAGGTAGGCAGCTTCTGTGGCTACCTTCAGCCGATCTTCCTCATTCGGTGAGTCCTTGATCTGACGCATGATATTGACGCGGTCGGCAATCCGGATCAGGATCACACGCATATCTTCCGCGAAAGAGATCAGCAGGTTACGGAAATTCTCCGACTCGATCGCCGGGCTTTTGTCGTATAGTTCATGGGTCTTTACCAGACCCCGGATAATGACGGCTACATCCTCCCCGAATTCGGTCTTCACCTCATCAATGGTCATTGTATTTGTCTTCACGATCTCGTGCAACATGATGCCGATCAGGCAGTTCCCTTTCATGCCGATCTCTTCCGCGACGATCACTGCCGTTTGCAGATCACGGATCACCGGGTTCATTCCGAAATTATTTCTCTGCAGATGATGGGCACGGGCGGCTCTGACCAGGTTACGTTTCAGATTGAGTACCTCCTGGCGAGCGATACTGTCTCCGGCAGAAACCAGCAATTGCCTGTATAGTGAGATAAGTTCTCCTTTCTCTTTTTTTGTAAAAAATGAAATATCCTCTATTGTCATTTTCTCTGAATTTGCGGATATAATGAAACCATGGCCTGATCGTAGGACAGCGGTGTGCGGATGCGAGGCATATACCTCTGATGGCTGAATAAATTCATCCTGTTTTCCGTATCCCTTATTGCCGGAAGCCGACTTGGATAAGTACAGGCAGAGCAGCCGTACATTTCCGTTCTACGCTCTTTTTACACAGCCCTACGATGGGGCTGTTTATCTGTATAGACAGACATCTTTTTGTAATATCCATCGCAAAGGGTAAATCGCCTGAGCCTCATTCATTTTGTTTTTCCCTCTTTATTCGAGGGTAAAAATAGTTTTTTTTACCGGGTTTTCCGTAAAAACTAAATAACATTTTGTATTTTTGGACATCAAACTTTGGAATTCTTAAAAATCGATAATATGATCACATCACAAGACAAGGAATTGCTGGAAAAAAAAGGCATATCCGAAGCACAGATTGAAGAACAGCTCTCCTGTTTCCGGAAAGGTTTTCCTTTTCTCAGACTTGACAGCGCGGCCTCTCTGGAGAAGGGCATCCTGGCTCCCGGAACAAACGAACAACAGGCCTATCTGAAAGCCTGGGAAGAGTATATCAGCGGCGACAAAGTGATTGTCAAATTTGTACCGGCTTCCGGAGCCGCCAGTCGTATGTTCAAAGATCTTTTTGAATTTCTGGCAGCCGGATACGACACACCTGCTACCGCGTTTGAACAGACCTTCTTTGATCAGATCAGTCGTTTTGCTTTTTATGACGACCTCAATGCTGCTTGTCTGAAAACCACAGGCAAAGACATTCCCGCCCTGATCGCGGAGGGTAGCTACAAAGCCGTAGCGGAAGCCTTGCTCAAAGAGGCCGGACTTAACTACGGTGCTTTACCCAAAGGGCTGCTCAAATTCCATGCCTATCCGGAGGGTTCCCGTACTCCGCTGGAAGAGCATCTGGTAGAGGGTGCTCTCTATGCCGCAAGCGGCAGGGGCAAAGTAAATGTTCATTTTACCGTGTCTCCCGAACACCGGATGCTGTTCAAAACGCTGGTGGATGAGAAAGCCGGACAGTTTGCCGCGAAATACGGAATAGACTATAACGTTACTTTCTCCGAGCAGAAGCCCTGCACCGACACTGTGGCCGCGGATATGGACAACCAGCCTTTCCAGGAAAATGGAAAGATCCTGTTCCGTCCCGGCGGGCACGGTGCGCTGATCGAGAACCTCAATGATCTGGATGCCGATGTCATCTTTATAAAGAACATCGACAATGTAGTGCCCGACCGTCTCAAACCGGATACTGTGCTCTATAAAAAACTCATTGCCGGTGTGCTCGTCAGCCTGCAGAAGAAAGCGTTTGAATATCTGGAACTTCTCGATAGCGGTCAGTATACCCATGACCAGATCATGGAAGTGCTGCAGTTTGTTCAGAAAAAACTCTTCTGTAAGAATCCCCATACCAAGGATCTGGAAGATTCCGAACTGGTACTCTACCTGAAAAAGAAACTCAACCGGCCTATACGCGTCTGTGGTATGGTGAAGAATGTCGGTGAGCCGGGAGGAGGTCCTTTCTTAGCCTATAATCCCGACGGAACCATTTCGTTGCAGATCCTGGAAAGTTCCCAGATCGATATGGACGATCCGGTAAAGAAAGAGATGTTTGAAAAAGGTACCCATTTCAATCCTGTAGACCTCGTTTGTGCCGTACGAAGTTACAAAGGTCATAAATTCGATCTGGTCAATTATGTAGATAAAGCCACCGGATTCATCTCCTGTAAATCCAAAAACGGTAAGGAACTCAAGGCACTCGAACTGCCTGGTCTCTGGAACGGTGCCATGAGCGACTGGAACACTGTTTTCGTAGAAGTACCTCTTTCCACATTCAACCCGGTAAAGACTGTGAACGATCTGTTGCGCGAACAACACCAATGAAGAGATTTACGATTTGACGATTTACGATTTACGATTTAAAATGCATGGAAATATATGTATGTCATTACATACATGAGGTTGTCCCAAAAGTCCGGATTGAACAAATTTACCCTTGCTGCAGTATGCTGCAACGGGGGTAAACGTTCTATTTAGGGACTTATGAAACAACTCCAATACAGGTCTAATACAGAGATGGATCTGATGCGACATTTCTTTTATTACCTGGTCTCTGTCAAACGAATGAGGAAGTCAGGTTTGTCCGGGATCGGGTTATATATTTAATAGCGTTATCATCTATTGTATAAAAAACTATGTAGTGATACACGTACCCTATCAAGAATATTTTTCCAGTAAAGACCGATAGGGATGAATTGAAATAACTATGTATATACATATAGAGACGCAACTATGCGTCTCTATATGTATGTAGTAACATAGATATATTTCTATGCAATTTAAATCGTCAGATCGTAAATCCCCCCGCCTCTTTGTATGTATGTAACAGCATTATATAAGTCCAATGCAATTTAAATCGTACATCGTAAATCGTAAAATCGTAAATCTCTTTATCTTTGCGCACACAATCTATTAACACATATTATTCTCTACAATAAAAAAATACTTTTACTCGGTTCGGGCGAATTAGGAAAAGAGTTTGTCATCTCGGCACAGCGTAAGGGACTACACGTCATTGCTTGTGACTCCTATGCGGGAGCTCCTGCCATGCAGGTGGCAGATGCCTCTGAGGTAATCGATATACTCCATGGCGATGAACTGGCCCGGGTGGTCGGGAAGCACCAGCCTGATCTGATCGTTCCCGAGATCGAGGCCATCCGTACAGAGCGTCTGTATGATTTTGAAAAGCAGGGAATACAAGTGGTTCCCAGTGCCCGCGCGGTCAACTTTACCATGAACCGCAAAGCGATCCGTGATCTGGCAGCCAGAGAACTGGGACTGAAAACCGCGAAATACTTCTATGCCACTACGTTTGAACAGCTGCAAGAGGCTTCTGAAAAGATCGGTTTTCCCTGTGTCGTAAAGCCGTTGATGTCTTCCTCCGGTAAGGGACAGTCGTTGGTGAAAAGTGCGGATGATCTGCGGCAGGCCTGGGAATATGGATGCAGCGGCAGCCGGGGAGACATCCGTGAACTGATCATTGAAGAATTCATTCATTTCGACAGCGAGATCACCCTACTTACCGTCACTCAGAAAGAAGGACCCACACTTTTTTGTCCGCCCATCGGACATATACAAAAAGGAGGCGACTATCAGGAAAGCTTTCAGCCTGCGGTGATCGACCCGGCCCATCTGAAAGAAGCACAGGATATGGCCGAAAAGGTGACACGCGCGCTCACCGGTGCCGGACTCTGGGGAGTGGAGTTTTTCCTGAGCCACGAAAACGGAGTATATTTCTCCGAACTCTCTCCACGTCCGCATGATACCGGCATGGTGACCCTGGCAGGTACACAGAACCTCAATGAATTTGAACTTCATCTGCGTGCCGCTCTCGGATGGCCCATACCCGGAGTAAAACAGGAACGTATGGGAGCCAGTGCCGTGATCCTTTCTGGCATCGCGTCCGCGGAAACACCCCGCTTCCGTGGCATAGAAAAGGTGATGAAAGAAGAAGACGCCTATCTGCGTCTGTTCGGCAAACCGTTCACCCGTCAGAAAAGACGTATGGCAGTCGTACTGTGCTATGCTCCTCTGGACAGTGATATGGAGGCTCTGCGCGACAAAGCCAGGCGTCTGGCGGCGGAAGTGGAAGTCTTTTGATGTACGATGTACGGATTACGATGTACGATTGGAAATGGCATAGGATGGATATAAACCCTATATATACTATTCTTCATACGTAGAGACGAGGCTATGTGTTTGGTCTGTGTGCATACCAAATGTTACGCATAGGGTTTATAAACCTATCTTTCTGTAATTTCAATCGTACATCGTACATCGTCCAATCGTAAATCTCTTCCCGTCTTTGGTGTCTATGTAATCATGCTGTGCCATTTCAATCGTACATCGTCCATCAAAAAAGTCTCTTCTATTTTTGATTCAAAGCAGCTAAAATTCTGTCTGTTAACTTTTATTAACCTTAGATCCGGTGTTACAATCTACGGAAATAAACTGTATTTTCGTCCCTGTTTTCAGAAATTATAAGGTAAAAACAAAAAAAATGACCGCGTGAAAAACAACAGTTTCTCTCTTTTCATTGCGCCGGGCCGAAAAACGAAAGCGATAAGACCCCTGTCAGTGAGAAGAGAGGTTGTAAAAATTGGTTTTTTTCTATGAATAATAGGGATTCTTGCCACAATTGTTGCTCAAATCCGAGGAAATGCAGAGAATTGTTTATACATTTGCCATGCGGCTCACAGATCTGTCTGATGGTTACCTGAGCTAATATGAAAAACAACATTTTATTGTCATACGACAATGAAAAAGCGCCATAATCCAATATTAAAAGATAAAGAGAAATTTTGCTTATGTCACAGATTATCGGACATATATCACAAGTGATCGGACCTGTGGTAGATGTATCCTTCGAAGGAGCCGAGGCCGAAGTCACACTTCCGAGCATCCATGACGCATTGGTGATCCGGAGGCCCAACGGCAAGAAACTGATCGTGGAGGTGCAACAGCACATCGGAGAGAGCACAGTGCGCACTGTGGCCATGGATAGTACAGACGGATTGCAGCGCGGCCTGAAAGTATTTCCTACCGATCAGCCCATCACCATGCCTGTAGGTGCCCAGATCAAAGGCCGCCTGATGAATGTGGTAGGAGAGACTATCGATGGGATGCAGGAACTCGACCGGCAGGGAGCTTACCCCATTCACCGCGAACCCCCTAAGTTTGAAGACCTCAGTACGGTAGAGGAAGTCCTCTTTACCGGGATCAAAGTGATCGACCTGCTCGAGCCCTATTCCAAAGGAGGAAAGATCGGTCTGTTCGGAGGTGCCGGAGTAGGCAAGACGGTACTGATCATGGAGTTGATCAACAACATTGCCAAGAAACACAACGGATTTTCCGTATTCGCCGGAGTAGGAGAGCGTACCCGTGAAGGGAACGACCTGTTGCGCGAAATGATCGAGTCCGGAGTGATCCGTTACGGCGAAGCGTTCAGAAAAGGAATGGAGGAGGGACATTGGGACCTCTCTAAAGTAGACCACGAAGAGCTGGCCAGATCTCAGGCTACCTTAGTCTTCGGACAGATGAACGAACCCCCGGGGGCCCGTTCGTCCGTAGCCCTTTCGGGGCTGACGGTAGCTGAGTCTTTCCGTGACCTCGGAGGCGAGAGCGGCAGTCGGGATATCCTTTTCTTTATCGACAATATATTCCGTTTCACCCAGGCCGGATCGGAAGTATCCGCACTCCTGGGGCGTATGCCCTCGGCAGTAGGCTATCAGCCTACCCTGGCTTCCGAGATGGGTGCCATGCAGGAGCGCATTACTTCTACCAAGTCGGGCTCCATTACTTCGGTGCAGGCGGTATATGTACCTGCCGACGACCTCACAGACCCCGCGCCGGCTACCACCTTCTCTCACCTCGATGCTACCACCGTACTGAGTCGTAAGATCGCCGAACTGGGCATCTATCCGGCGGTAGATCCTTTAGAATCTACCTCGCGCATTCTCGACCCGTCGGTAGTAGGTAAAGACCACTACAACGTGGCTCAGCAGGTAAAGCAGATCCTTCAGCGCAACAAAGAACTACAGGATATCATCTCCATCCTGGGGATGGAAGAACTTTCTGACGAAGATCGTATCCTGGTCAACCGCGCGCGCCGGGTACAGCGTTTCCTTTCGCAACCCTTCACCGTAGCCGAACAGTTTACCGGAGTGCCCGGTGTGATGGTCTCTATCGAAGATACGATCCGGGGATTCCGTATGATCTTAGACGGTGAGGTGGATCACCTGCCCGAACCGGCTTTCCTCAATGTAGGAACCATAGAGGAAGCGATAGAAAAAGGAGAGAAATTGCTGGCGCAAGCCGAAGAATAAATGGGAGACCTGAAACCATGGAACTGAAACTGACGATCATATCTCCGGAGAAGGAGTTGTACAACGGTGAGGTACGTAAAGTAACGCTCCCCGGCACATTGGGACGGTTTACCATCCTGCCTCATCATGCTCCTATCGTCTCTTCCTTAGAAAAAGGAACAGTTGTATATGCCACCCCCGACGGTACGGAGCATACGCTGGACATCGGAGGAGGATTTGTCGAACTCAGCAACGGGATCATTTCTGTCTATGTAACTTAACCTGAATCGATAGCATGAGCTTTTCACTCATCAAACGTAAGTTTCTGATCGCTCTGACAGGGCTCACATTGCTCACCGGATGGCTGGGCGCGGGAATGCTGCTCTATATCTTTCCCGGACATTACTTTCCGGACTATCCGTTGATACCTGTCTATTTTTTTGTGTTCAGTTTCTTCTATATCAGTATGCTGGAACGCTGCCAGCATTTCCAGCCACAGAAGCTGCTTCTGCTTTATCTGGTCATGAAGGTGGTAAAGATCATACTTACGTTGATGGTTTGGCTCATCTACTGTTATTTTTTCAGGACATACGCCAGAGAATTTCTACTGACGTTTATCGTCTTTTATCTCATATTTCTGGTGTTCGAATCCAGGTTCTTCCTGGCTTTCGAAAAGGATAAGAAAAAACAAGATGCAAAGCATGAAAAAGAGGAGTAACATACCCTTCTGTCTTCTGGCCGCCCTCTGGTTACTGGTCGGCTTGCCTGCCTGCGCGGCAGGAGGAGGGGAAGCCGGCGAAGTAGATCCGAAAGAGATCATCTTCGGACATATCGAAGATGAATACGAATGGCACATCACCACATGGGGGGTGACCCATATCAGCATACCGTTGCCCGTGATCCTTTACAGCCAGGCAAGCGGCTGGCATCTGTTTTCTTCGTCCCGTTTCCATCATGGGAAGGACAGCTACAACGGATTCTATATAGCCGGGGAAGAAAGCGCGTGGCCCGGGAAGATCGTAGAGCGTGACGCGCGAGGCAAAGAAGTGCGTCCGGTAGATCTTTCTATTACCAAGATCGCTCTTTCCATCATGATCAACAGCATGCTGCTGGTTTTCCTGATCCTCTATGTCTCCAGGTGGTACCGCAGGCACAACCAGAAGGAGGAAGCCCCGAAAGGTCTGGTGGGACTGATGGAAATGTTCATTATGATGATCGTGGACGATGTGATCAAGCCTTGTATAGGGCATACCTACCAGAAGTTCACTCCTTATCTGCTGACAGCCTTTTTCTTTATTTTTCTCAATAACCTGATGGGGCTGGTACCCTTCTTCCCGGGAGGTGCCAACGTAACAGGAAACATAGCCGTTACCCTGGTGCTGGCTCTCTGTACATTTATCGCTATCAACCTGTACGGTACCAAAGGATACTGGAAAGAGATTTTCTGGCCCGATGTACCCTGGTGGATGAAAGCCCCTGTGCCCATGATGCCCTTCATTGAGTTTTTCGGGATATTCACCAAACCCTTTGCCCTGATGGTGCGTCTCTTTGCCAATATCCTGGCCGGGCACATGATCATTCTGGTGCTGGGGAGTCTGATCTTTATTACGGTGAGTATGGGACCTGCCATCAACGCGCCCATGACATTTGCTTCGGTACTTTTCAGCATTTTCATGAATTTACTGGAACTGCTGGTCGCTTTTATACAGGCCTATGTATTCACCTTGCTCTCTGCCGTCTTTATCGGGATGGCACAGGCAGAACATCATTGAACGGTGCAAATAATAACAATTATATAACCATTTAATTCGAAAAATTATGTTACTCACAATCTTCTTAAACGCGGCTGCTACAGCAGCAAGTATCAGTAAGGTAGGATCGGCCCTGGGAGCGGGGCTCATCGTATTCGGTGCCAGTATAGGTATCGGAAAGATCGGTAGTTCGGCTATGGAAGCCATCGCGCGTCAGCCTGAAGCAGAAGGTGATATCCGTTCCAGTATGATCCTGGCCGCGGCCCTGATCGAAGGGGTATCCCTGTTTGCGGTGATCGTTTGTCTGTTGGCACTCTTTTTATAATACCATAGCCTATGTCATTGCTAATACCTGAGAGTGGGCTCCTGTTCTGGATGACTCTTTCATTCGGTATTGTTTTCTTTATATTGGTAAAATACGGCTTCCCGGTCATTACCCGCCAGGTAGAAGATCGGAAAGAGTATATCGACGAATCGCTCCGTCTGGCTAAGGAGGCTCACACCCAGCTGGCTAACCTCAAAGCCGAAGGAGAGAGCATCATCGCCGAAGCCGGTAAAGAACAAAACCGTATTTTGAAAGATGCCATGCAGGAGCATGCCAGAATTGTTCAGGAGGGTCAGCAACAGGCGCAGATACTGGCTCAGAAAGAGATCGAGGAGGCCCGCAAACAGATCCGGATGGAGAAAGAAGAGGCCATCCGTGACATACGTCGCCAGGTAGCCGCTCTTTCCGTAGATATTGCCGAGAAAGTGATCCGCAAGAACCTGGATAAGGAACCGGAGCAGATGGCATTAGTCGACCAGCTGGTAGATGAAGTCTTGTCTTCCAAATCCTGATGCCTATGGATGTCGGGATCATTTCGAAAAGATACGCCAGGGCACTGATGAGCTTTGCCCGCCAGCATCAGGTGGAAGACCGCTTGTACGGGGAGTGCAAAACTCTGGTCAGCAGCTACCAGGCAGAGCCAGCCTTGCGCAAAGTGCTGGAAAACCCTCTGCTGCCTAAAGAGGAAAAACTGAAACTGATCTGTACAGCAGCCGTAGGTGACGCTGCTCCCAGTGATCAGTTGGTACGCTTTATCGAGTTGGTACTTGCGCATCACCGGGAAAACTATCTGCAATTCATGTGCCTGATATACATAGATATGTATCGTAAACTCAAGCATGTGGCAGTAGCTAAACTCACCACAGCCGTACCTCTGACTCCGGAGATGGAAGAGAAGATCAATGCCCTGTCCGGCAGAAGACTGCATGCCTCTATGGAACTGCATACCGTGGTAGACCCCGCTATCGAAGGAGGATTTATCTTCGATATCAACGACTACCGCCTCGATGCCAGTGTAGCGGCACAGATCCGCAGGATCAAACGGCAGTTTATTGAGAAAAACAAGAAAATCGTGTGATTTACAATTAGACGATTTACAATTTACGATTGAAATTACATAGAGTGAAGCCTATACTGTTATATAGCAGAATTTGTATAAGGAGGTAGGAAGAACAGGATCTGAGAGAGCTACTATCCATCGCGAAGCTTTTGACTTTACAAACGAACTCTGTATATCAGTATGGAATGTAGCAAAATAACGTAGATCTTCCGGTCTCATCCATGAAGTCTGTATATCAGGATTTAAAGTAGTAATATAAATCGTAAATCGTAAATTGTCCAATCGTAAATAAAAAAGAGTTTTTTTATGTCTGAAAATATAAAAGTCAGTGAAGTATCCGAGATCCTCCACCAACAGCTGGAGGGGATCGATGCCAGCATTCAACTGGATGAGGTCGGTACGGTGCTGCAAGTGAGCGACGGTGTGGTGCGTATCTACGGACTGAAGAACGCCGAAGCCAACGAGTTGCTGGAATTTGACAATGGCATCAAAGCCATTGTGATGAACCTCGAAGAAGACAATGTAGGGGCCGTGTTACTGGGACCTACCGATAAGATCAAAGAGGGATATACCGTAAAGCGTACCGGACGCATCGCCTCCATACAGGTAGGAGACAGTATGCTCGGACGCGTGATCGATCCGCTGGGCGATCCGCTGGACGGTAAAGGTCTGGTGGGTGGAGAACTCTTTGAGATGCCTCTGGAGCGCAAGGCTCCCGGAGTGATCTTCCGGCAGCCGGTGAACCAGCCTTTGCAGACCGGGCTTAAGGCGGTAGATGCCATGATCCCCATCGGGCGCGGACAGCGTGAGCTGATCATCGGCGACCGTCAGACCGGTAAGACTACCATTGCCATAGATACCATCATCAACCAGCGACGCAGTTACGACGCCGGTGATCCGGTCTATTGTATCTACGTAGCCATTGGCCAGAAAGGGTCTACCGTGGCCTCTATCGTGAATACGCTGCGTGAACACGGAGCGATGGACTATACCATTGTGGTAGCCGCTACGGCGGGTGATCCGGCCGCTCTGCAATATTACGCTCCTTTTGCCGGAGCAGCTATAGGGGAATACTTCCGCGATACCGGCCGCCATGCGCTGGTGGTCTATGACGACCTTTCCAAACAGGCGGTTTCCTACCGGGAAGTATCGCTGATCCTGCGTCGTCCTTCCGGACGCGAAGCCTATCCCGGAGATATTTTCTACCTGCACTCCCGTCTGCTGGAACGCGCGGCGAAGATCATCAGTCAGCAGGAGGTAGCGGAACAGATGAACGATCTGCCGGAGTGTCTGAAGGGGCGTGTCAAGGGAGGCGGATCGCTTACGGCACTCCCTATCATTGAAACACAGGCGGGAGACGTGTCGGCGTATATCCCCACCAATGTGATCTCTATCACAGACGGACAGATTTTCTTAGATACCGACCTCTTCAATCAGGGCAACCGGCCGGCCATCAATGTGGGTATCTCCGTATCCCGCGTGGGAGGTAACGCGCAGATCAAAGCCATGAAGAAGGTGGCTGGTACACTCAAGATAGACCAGGCACAGTATCGCGAACTGGAAGCGTTCTCTAAATTCAGTGGCGACATGGACGCGGTTACGATGCTTACCATCGACAAGGGACAGAAAAACACCCGGTTGCTGGTGCAGCCGCAGCACATGCCTATGCCTGTAGAGAAACAGATCGCGATCCTTTATTGCGGGATACAGGGATTGCTCCGGAAAGTGCCTTTGGATAAGGTGCAGGAGTTTGAACGGAATTTCCTTCAGACACTGGAACTGACCCACAAAGAAGATGTATTGGATGTACTGCGGAGCGGAGTGATCAATGACAGGGTGACCGACGCTATCAAAGAGACCGCCGCCCGGGTGTCTCAGCAATACGAAGAAGTATAACAAAGAACAGGTCTCTGCTGACCAGCGGAATGCTTTGCAGAAGAACTGTCCGGAACCGTATATACAGAAAATATGGCATCATTAAAAGAGGTAAAATCGAGGATCAATTCGGTCAAAAATACCCGAAAGATCACTTCCGCCATGAAGATGGTGGCTTCTGCCAAGCTACACAAGGCGCAGGGAGCCATTGAAAGGGTGTTGCCTTATGAAAATAAGCTGAATGAGATACTGACTAATTTTCTCGGTACCGGGACCACCCTCCATACTCCCTATACCGGAGAGCGTGAGGTGAAGCGGGTAGCCATTGTGGTCTTTTCGTCCAACAGTTCGTTGTGCGGCGCGTTCAATTCCAATGTGATCCGGAAACTGCTCCAGGTGCTTGATCGGTACAAAGAGCTGGGCCGGGAGCATATCCTGATCTACCCGGTGGGTAAGAAAGTGGAAGAAGCGGTCTGTAAGATGGGGTATGAACCACAGGGAAGCTACCAGAATATGTCTGCGAAACCCTCGTATGAAGAAGCGGCGGCACTGGCCCGCAGGCTGATGGAGGAGTTTGTGAACCAACGTGTAGACCGGGTAGAACTGATCTATCACCATTTCAGATCCATGGGTTCGCAGCTGCTGGCTACGGAGACCTTTCTGCCGATCGATCTTTCGGAAATCCGGGAAAAAGCGGCCGCGCAGCGGGTAAAGACAGACTATATTGTGGAACCATCGGTAGAGGAACTGATCGTCAAATTACTTCCGCAGGTACTGATGTTCAAGATGTATAGTGTACTGTTGGATTCCAACGCTTCGGAACATGCTGCGCGTACCTTAGCCATGCAGATCGCGACCGACAACGCCAGTGATCTGATCGATGAACTGACCCTGCTCTACAACAAGACCCGCCAGCAGGCTATCACCAGCGAATTGCTCGATATTCTCGGAGGAAGTATGCAGTAAGATCATATACACAACAGGAAAAAGGCTGTCTCCCATTGATAGGGTGTGTATCCCAGGAGTTATATAAAAAAACTTTTGGGATATATACTGTATGATGGAGATGCCTTTTTTTGTTTCCCTGTTCTTTATTGATTGATCTCTTGTGTTTTTCTTTTCAAGGGTCCTTTTGTAGAATGTCGTTGCTTGTTATCGCGTATGTCAGTAGAAAAAGTTGTTTGATGGAGTTAGGATACTGTCCGCGCTGAACTTAAATGATCTACATTTTGCCAACTTGTTAGTAAAGTCCTGGCAAAATCTTGCCAACTTGCTGGCAAGGTTTTGCCGACGCGCTGGCAGAACAGTGGCAACTTATTGAAAAAATAATGGCATTCTATGGGGAAAACCTGGCTGACTTATTAGTAAAATCCATCTTTTTATAGATAGCCCGAAAACTCTTATCTTTGTGGATCGGAAACCTGTATTCATATTCTTAAGAACACATAACATGAAAAAAACATTTGTAGGGATATTACTTGCAAGTATCTGTCTCTTCTCTGCCTGTTACTTCAAGAATCCGGATAAAATGTATCTTGCTACCGCGCAAAGGTTAGTAGATGAATTTCCGGATAGTGCGGCTCTCTATTTGGATTCTATTACAGATGTGGAACGAATGAAAATCCGGGACCAGCATTTGTATCAGTTGTTAAGTGTACAGATCAAAGACAAACTCCATAAAGACCTGTCTCAGGATACTTCCTTGTTTTGTTTAAGAGGGATTTATGATAAGTCTGATCCGGCTATGGCTTCGGCTATCTATTATTATTCGGCACTTGTGTATGAGGAGCAATTTAAATATGGGGAAGCGATGGAGGAATGTTTGAAAGCTGAGAAACTTTCTGACGGAATCCATGCTAAACAGAAGGGGCTGATCCAGAATACATTGGGGCGTATGTTGCAAAAACAAATTTTTATGGATGAAGCCCGGGAAAAGTATCACAATTCATTAGCATATTTTCGAGAAATAAAAGACATAGATAGTGAGATATTTACTAATCATCAGATAGGGAATACTTTTTTAGTAGAGAATCATATAGATAGTGCGTTTTCATATTATAATAAATGTATAGAACTTTTGCCCTATTTAAGTAGTGATTCTCAGAGAGTAAATATAATTATTAATTTAACTATTGCCTATAGAATATCCGGAGAGTATCAAAAGGCTCACCATTATTTGGAAGAGACTCTGAACTATCCTCTAACTCATTCTCAATTAGCCCGGATTAACTTCAATCTTGCAGAAGTAAATGTAGATAATTCTGAAAAAGTATATGCATATTTGGATGAGGCATTAAAATTAGCTGAGGAAGAAGATGATATAGCTCTCATGTTATCTATGTATGCTTTTCTGTCTTCTTATGAAGAAAACAGAGGAGAATATGTACTGGCTTTAGACTATTATAAAAAGAATTTTTTCTATATGAATAAATTTTTTGATACCAATTTCAATGAATCTATGTTGGAAATACAACAAAGGTTCCACGTGAAGGAATTACAAAATCGGAATATGATCTTAACCATTCGGGAACAACGTTATATAATAGTAGGCTTGATATTTACGATCCTTTTGTCTGTTTGCAGTGTCTGTATGTACAGACAGCAAAGAAACCTTACTCTGGCAAACAATCTTATCTTACATTTGCAGAAAATGTCTCTGGAATATAACGAGCAGGAAAAGAGTTTGAAGAATATAGTATTGAAACACTTCAATCTCCTGAAAAAGGTGGCGTTGCTGGAGAATTATATGGTACATAATGCAACCAACAGTCGTTTCGTCAGGAAACTTCATGAGATCGTATATGATCAGGAAGTTATGGATTGGGACAGTCTGTACGAAACCATGAATAGTCTGCATAATAATCTGTTCAATAAAATAAGAGAGGAGTTCTCTGTATTGAACGACCACGATTTTAAAATATGTTGTCTGACTATTGCCAGACTCTCTAATAGTGAGATCGGGATTATTTTGAATAATGCGGCCTCTACCATACAATACCGAAAAACATACATCAGAAAAAAACTGAATATGCCTCGTCAGGGAAATATCAGTGATTTTTTTAAAGAGCGTTGTTCGGGTAATTCCTGAGGTATTAGGTGGTAAGTAATAAGTTAAGTAGAAATTTATAATTAATTATACACCAGTACCCTGTAGAGACGCACGGCGTACGTCTCAGCACACCGAATGGAAATGCACATAACTACGGGATTATTTTTTGTTGGACCTGCATCGCGGAGACGCACGGCGTGCGTCTCTACGGGCAATCCCTTTCTTTATAGACAAAGTAAGAGAAATTCATGCTATGAATATACTTATGCAATGATGGGTGGGTTGACTACTTTGAGGCATCTGATCAGGAAAGTCCATGACATATTTATTTAATAACAGGAGACATAAACTCCGAAGGGGTGGTGGGGTTATTTATTTTTTAAAACGACTACCACACATTTTCATTTTCTGATTTGAAGCACGCTGAAAACCTGTTATCTTTGTTGAGTAAGAATACATAATTATCATCTAAGATACACAAATATGAAAAAAGCATTGGTCGGTTTTTATGGGTAGTTCTTTGTTTCTCTTTCTTAGGTTGTCGCCCGAATCCTGATAAAACTTTTCTTGAAACAGCTCAAAGATTGGTAGAGGAATTTCCCGATAGTGCGGCTCTTTATCTGGACTCTATTGTCAGTCTGGAAAAAATGAAAGTTCGTGACCAGCACTTGTATCAGTTGTTAAGTGTACAGATCAAAGACAAACGACGGGAAAGGATAACTGGAGATACAATCATTTGCACATTGAAAGGTATATATGATAAATCTGATCCAGCTATGGCTTCTGCTATATATTATTATTCTGCTTTGGTGTATGAAGAACAAGGAAAATATAATGAAGCAATGCAGGAGTGTTTAAAAGCAGAGAAACTTTCAGATCTATCTACAGAAAAGCACAAAGGGTTAATCCAGAATGCTATAGGTCGTATGTTCCTAATGCAAGCATCGACGGAGAAAGCAAGAGAATATTTTGAAGAATCTTTGAATTATTTTCAAAAATTAGAAGACATAAATAATATATTGGTTGTTTATACTCAAATAGGACTTTCTTATTTAGTTGACAATGATATAGACATAGCATTTTCATATTGCGAAAAATGCATAGAGATTATGAATTCTTTTAATAATTTTAGTCCTAAAGTTAGTATTATATTAGACCTTTCGTTAATTTATAGAATGATAGGAGATTATGATAATGCACGTTTATATTTGGAAAAGACACTTACTCTTCCTATAAATCAACTTGATATGGCTAAAATTAAGTTGAATTTTGCAAAAATTAGTATACATGATTCTGATTTAATGTATAGCTATGTAAATGAGGCATTGATGTTGGCAAAAGAAGAAAATGATCTATTATTATTATCTAACATACATAACTTTATTTCTTCTTTTGAAGAAGAAAACGGAAAACTTCTTTCTGCATTAGATAATTACAAGAAACATACTTTTTATATACGTGAATATTTAGAAGTTAATTTTGCAGAATCATTGTTAGATATGCAACATCAATTTCAATTGACGGAGTTACAAAATAAAAATATGGATTTGACTATCAAACATCAACGTATTTTTATAATAGTATTGCTTATTATAACTCTATTAATTGGGTCATGGATATATATGTTTAGGCAAAAGAAAATTATAATTCAAGCGGAACGCGATATTGAACGTTTGCAGAAAATGTCTATTTCTTATAATGAAAAGGAGACTACATTAAAAAGTATAGTTCTAAAGGATTTTGACATACTAAAGAAAGTTGCTTTATTAGAAAACTACATGATACATAATGAAACTAATAGTCGACTAATTAAAAAATTCAATGAGATTGTGTATAATCAAGAAAGTATGGATTGGGAGAGATTATATGAAACAATGAATGGATTATATAATAATCTATTTACTAAATTAAAGTCTTCTTTTCCTCAGTTAGATGAATCTGAATTTAAAATTTGTTGTCTTTCTATTGCTAAATTCTCTAATGCCGAAATAGCGCTTATTATGAAATATAGTACCAGTTCTATTCAATGGAAGAAAGCTTGTATTCGGAAAAAATTAGGAGTAAACCGATGGGTAATATTCTTGATTTTCTAAATACACTTTTTGAAAATGAGAGGGATGAACGTTAATTTAAATAATAGTATGTATTGATAATCTATTCTTTATGTAATTTTGGTTGTTGAAAAAATAACAATTGGTTAATAATATATTGATTGGACCTTAGAAATCCTCTACTTTTACATCGCAGTTTCAAGAAATAAGCATGTTATAAGTATGAATGGATTAGCTATTATATTAGTAAACTTGTTATTGTTTTCTCATAGTTCCTCAAAAATTATTGATATTATAGGGGATGCTCTCGTTTTACGTCCTCGTTCTTTAAACTCACCTATTTTTGTTCTCCAAACAGAAGATTGCTTACAAATATGTTTTGATTTGTATAATATTGATGTGTTAGATATTAAAATAGAAAATACCATGACTTCCAAAGTCATGTATACCTATAGCCTCAATCCTCAGCAGGAAACTACCCTTTACATCCCCATTTCGGATTGGGAGTCGGGGAGTTATACCATTTATTTCGTCAATCCAATAAACGATCTTTATATGTATGGGGAATTTTATAAAGAATAGGCAAGGCTTTATGAAATGAGGTAGGTGTGAGCAGTATTCTAACGATGAGCTTGGCGGTTCCTGATCCTAGAATACTCGCTCACACTTTTTTGTTTTTAAAGTGATCAGTAAATCGTATAAATCTCTCCTGTAAATCAAATAAATTGGCTAATTTTGCGGTATGGAACAGACCAATCCGGAACTGACGCTTGCCTGGCAATTTATAGAACATACAGGTACTCATCTTTTCCTGACCGGTAAGGCCGGTACCGGGAAAACTACTTTTCTGCGCAAACTGCGCGAGGCCTCTCCCAAACGTATGGTGGTAGTGGCTCCTACGGGAATCGCGGCGATCAACGCGGGAGGAGTGACGATACACTCTTTTTTTCAGCTTCCTTTTGCTCCTTACGTACCGGATACCACTTTCTCGGCTGCTCAGACTCCTTATAAATTCGGTAAGGAGAAGATCTCCATTATCCGCAGTCTGGATCTGTTGGTGATCGATGAGATCAGTATGGTGCGGGCCGATCTGCTGGATGCGATGGATGCCGTACTGCGCCGTTATCGCGATCGCTACAAACCCTTTGGTGGCGTACAACTGCTCATGATCGGTGATATGCAACAGTTGGCTCCGGTGGTCAAAGAGGAGGAGTGGACCCTGTTGAGTAACTACTACGATACTTCGTTCTTCTTCGGAAGCCGTGTACTTCGTGAAACGGATTACGTGACGATTGAGTTGAAGACAGTCTACCGGCAGAGTGATGCGACTTTCCTCTCTCTGCTCAATCGCATACGCGGCAACCAGGCCGATGAGGAGGTGCTCCGGCAACTCAACAGCCGCTATCTGCCGGGATTTCGTCCGGCAGAAGAGGAGGGATACATTCGCCTGACCTCGCACAACCATCAGGCACAGCGCTACAACGAGTCACAACTGGCTGCTCTGACGGGCAGTGCGTTCCGGTTCGTGGCACAGATAGAGGGTACATTTCCGGAAACAGCTTATCCAGCCGACCAGACCCTGGTATTGAAGGCGGGGGCACAGATCATGTTTATCAAAAACGATACTGCCGCGGATAAACGGTATTATAACGGGAAGATCGGTAGGGTGATGGCCGTGGATGACCGCACCATTATAGTGAAAGGCAACGATCCGCAGGACAAGCCTTTCGCCCTGGACCGGGAAGAGTGGAGCAACAGCCGCTATACGCTGAACGAAGTGTCCAGGGAGATCACTGAAGAGATAGACGGTGTATTCAGGCAATATCCCATACGCCTGGCCTGGGCCATCACCATACACAAAAGCCAGGGACTCACTTTCGAGCGGGCCATCATAGATGCCAACGCCTCTTTCGCGCACGGACAGGTATATGTAGCCCTGAGCCGCTGCAAGACACTGGAAGGGATGGTACTGAGTTCGCCGTTGCGCCGCGAAGCGATTATCTGCGACGATGCCATTGAACAATTCAATGAAGAGGCACGGGCCCGAACCCCGGACGAAGCCCGGCTGCAAACCCTGCAACAGCAATATTTCTATGAATTGCTATGCGAACAGTTCGATTTTAAATTGCTGGAACGTCACTTCTCCTATGTTTTGCGGATATTAGATGAACATTTGTATAAACTGTATCCCCGATTGCTGGAGCGGTATAAGCTGGCTCATGGACTGTTCCAGGAGAAGGTAAGCAAGGTGGCCGATACATTCAAGACGCAATATACCTCTCTGCTGATCGCTGCCGGTGATTCTCAGGACCGCAGGTTACTGGATCAGCGGATCGTATCGGGCGCTGGGTATTTCCATACCCGGTTAGAAGAGTTTCTCGTGCCTGTGGTCTCGGAGAGTCGGATGGAGACAGACAACAAAGAGGTAAAGAAGAGGCTGACAGAAGGGCTGGAAGCTCTCCGGCAGACCCTTCGGATCAAGCAGGGAACGCTGGAGCAGACCGCGGCGGAGGGATTCTCCGTCACCGCTTATCTCAGAAAGAAAGCGGTATTGGCGCTGGATCAGGAGAAGATCAAAGACAAGGCCACCGCGGAACGTAAGAAACGGACGGCTGAAAAGATAGAGGTCTCTTCGGATATCCTGCATCCGGAACTGTATCGCCGTATCATGGGATGGCGTAGCCGGGAAGCTACTAAGCTCTCTTTGCCTGTCTATACCATCATTCAGCAAAAGGCTGTACTGGGGATTGTGAATCTGTTGCCTGCCAGCGAAGAGGAGTTGATGCGCATTCCCTATTTCGGAAAGAAAGGGGTAGACAAATATGGAGATACCTTGTTGCAGATGGTAGACGAATATGTCCGTAAGCATGACGTGTCTCGTCCGGAAACCGCTGAAGTCCCGCTCAGGAGTGTGGCGCGCAGGAAGAAGGAGAAGGAGCCGAAGCCGCCCCGGGAGGATACGAAAGAGATTACCTATCGTATGTTCCGGGAAGGAAAAACCGTCGGGGAAATCGCTGAAGAGCGGGAATTGGTTACGGGTACCATCGCGGCCCATCTGGAGCATTATATACGCGGTGGTCAGCTTCCGGTAGAGGAGGTGGTGGAACCGGAGAAGATCCGCCTGATCCGTGAATGTATCCGCAAGCGGGGACTGGCAGGGGGAATGACCGCTTTGAAAATGGCTCTGGGAGATAAAGTCTCTTTTGCCGATATCCGACTGGTGGTAGCTGCCACGCAAGGGAGGTAAGCAGCCTGTCACCGATTGTCCTGTTAGATAGGGTACTCCACAGATGGTTTCTTTCTGATTTGAGAACCACATCGAACAAACCTATATTATCCTGTAAGTGCAGGAGAGGATGGAGTGGAAAGGACTATTTTGTGATGGGCTATCGCGTCACAAACAAGATCGTATTCCATGCGAAATGTATGCTGTTTGCAAGTTATTTTGTTTGCAAGGTAGTTGTAGGGATGCAGGCACGTTAGATTTCAGCACTCCATTGTTTATGCGGGTCT
>Ga0192245_10006_pt1 | contig 107423 bp, 104 predicted proteins | sample Koala_Koa27_M3_FD_131238 | JGI IMG/M metagenome (GOLD analysis project Ga0192245, IMG submission 131238) | Enriched cells from koala feces incubated with labeled cellulose particles, San Francisco Zoo, California, United States - Koala_Koa2-7_M3 ...
GGAGAGTATTACAATTCCCGGATCTGTAACCACAGTTAGTACAAGTGCATTCGCCTATTGTACAAGCCTGACAAACGTGGTATTAGAAGAAGGCGTAACAAATATCGGAGAGAGTGCATTCTACAATTGTTCTGCACTGGAGACAATTAATTTACCGGAATCTAGCTTAGTTCGGATTTTAAGCGATGCTTTCTGCTACAGTGGAATCACTTCTTTTGATATGCCAGACAGCATAACCAGCGTAGCTGCCGGTTCTTTTGGACACTGCTAAAATTTGAAATCGGTTACTTTTTCAACAGGACTCACTACGATTGGAAAGGACACATTCGCATATTGTGGTCTAGAAACATTGGATATTCCAGACAATATCACGAAGATTAACGCCAGTGCGTTCGCCTATTGTACAAGTTTAACTTCCATCAACTTACCGAGTTCGTTAACCACGCTGAGCGACCTTGCATTCTATGGTTGTTCCTCTTTGACGAGTATCGTCATTCCCGATTCCATCACAAAAATTAGTAACAACACGTTTTATCGCTGCACTAGTCTGTCAAGCATAGACTTTGGATTCGATCTTACCTCCATTGGCAGTTCTGCGTTCTACGGCTGTACTTCGCTGGAATCCATTACGTTCCCAGATAGCCTCACCACAATTTCTGACAGTGCTTTTGCCGAATGTTCGAATTTGACAACGCTGGTGCTGTCGGATTCTATCACCTCCATTGGAAAATGGGCGTTTTATAACGACACGAGTCTGACGTCCCTGACGATTGGAAGTGGCTTAACGAAGTTGGATAACTACGTATTCTATCGCTGCTCTGCACTGGAAACGCTAGTAATTCCGGATAATATCCAGACAATTGGGCAGTACACCTTTGCAAGCTATACCGCTCTATCCGATGTTACTCTGTTAGAAACACTCACTTCTATTGGAAAATATGCTTTTGTCACTTGTCCGTCCTTATTAGAAATCACTATTCCTGTAGGAATTTCTATCATTGATGCTTATGCGTTCGGTTACTCCATTTCCGGCGATGTACTGACAAATGACGAAGCCATGACAATTTATGGTTATACCGATTCCTCCGCAGAACGGTATGTAATTGAATATGATGTAAACTTTGTAGCACTAGATGCACCGTCAACGACAACAACAACCGTTGCAACCGATACAACCACCACGACAACAACTACCGCAACTGATATACCAATTGCGATAGGCACCACAGATACCACAGGCGACGGCACAGCTTCACTCTACGGCGATATCAACCTAGCCGGTACTGTTACTTTGTCTGACCTTGTACAGCTGAATAAAGCAGTTTCTGGTTCTATCGAATTGAACGCTACCGCAAAACTGAACGCTGATTGTTATTATGACAACAACATTGATGCAAGCGATTCTTTGGCACTGCTGCAATTTCTCGTACAAACATCCACTGATTTACCGGTGATTCCATCATAAACAAAATCCATCATAACCATCCTAGCGAGGCAGTTTCAAAAAACTGTCTTGCTTTATTGATTTTTGAGTTCACAAAAAATCCATATAAAATATTGAAAATCCACTTGTATTTTTGGCAATCGTGTAGTATACTAAAAAATGAATGCGAGTTTAAAAAACACTCGTTGTTGATACTGTAGAAGGGAAGTAGGTTTGAACATGACAAAAATTACAATCTTTTCCGGATTTTTAGGTGCCGGAAAAACAACCCTAATCAAAAAATTAATCGCAGAAGCATATACCGGCGAAAAGCTCGTGCTGATTGAGAACGAATTTGGCGAAATCGGCGTAGACGGTGGATTCCTGCAGGACGCTGGTGTTGAAATTACAGAGATGAACTCTGGCTGCATCTGTTGCAGCTTAGTTGGTGACTTCGGAAAAGCACTGCTTCAGGTGCTGGAGCAATACCATCCAGATCGAATTCTCATCGAACCATCCGGCGTCGGAAAGCTTAGCGACGTCATTCGTGCAGTACAGAATATCCACGCCCACGATGTGACTTTAGACGGTTTCACGACAGTCGTTGATGCAAAAAAATGCAAAATGTATCAAAAGAATTTTGGCGAATTTTTCAATAACCAAATCACATACGCAAGCTGCTTGATTTTAAGCCATACTGCTGGTTTGGTACAGTCAAAACTAGACGACTGTGTCAAACGCCTTCGTATCTGTAACGCAAAAGCTCCTATCGTCACAACCGATTGGGCAGAGCTTACCGGCGCACAGCTGCTGGACGCAATGCGACAAAACAATACGCTGGACGATGAGCTAAAAGCACTATTGGAAGAGGCAAGGGAACAGGATCACCATCATCACCATGACCACGAACACGATCATGCACATGAACACGAAGAGGGACACCACCACCACGATCGCCACCACGAGGAATGCTGCGGTCACGAACATGAACATGAACATGAACACCACCATCATCATGCCGACGACGTTTTCACCAGCTGGGGAATTGAATCTGCGAAGAAATATACTGCAGAGGAAATCACAGCTGCACTGGAATCTCTATCCAACGAAAAGAAATATGGCGTCGTATTACGTGCCAAGGGTATTGTTCCAGCACAGGATGGCAGTTGGATTTACTTCGACTACGTGCCGGGAACACCTGATGTACGCACCGGTAGTCCGAGTACCACAGGCAGGCTTTGTGTCATTGGTTCGAAGCTACAGGAAGCAGCACTGGCTGACTTGTTCCATGCAGAATAAGGAGGCCGTTTATGCCAACAAATAACGGTGCAAATCAGATCGATGTTCCAGTATACCTGTTTACCGGATTTCTGGAAGGTGGCAAGACAAAGTTTATTCAGGAAACCATGGAAGACAAGCGATTTAACTCTGATGAACAAACGCTGATACTGCTATGTGAAGAGGGCGAAGAAGAGTTGGACTTGTCCACTTATCCCTCAAAAAATGTCACCATACAGACCATTGACGAACCGGAAGAATTAAACCCAGTACATTTGGAACAGCTGCTGAAAGACTGCAGTGCAAAACGTGTGGTGATGGAATATAATGGGATGTGGCAAGTAACACAGCTATTCCAAAGTTTGCCAGACACTTGGGCCGTTTATCAGGAAATGTGTTTTGTGGACGCTACAACATTTTTACAATACAACGCCAATATGCGCAATCTTGTTGTGGACAAACTCAGTTCTTGTGAATTGGTTATATTCAATCGCTTTCAAAAGAGCATGGACAAAATGGAATTCCACAAAATCGTCCGTGGCATTAGTCGACGTACAGATATTGCCTACGAATATGCAGATGGCACTGTGGAATATGACGATATTGAAGACCCATTGCCGTTTGATGTCAATGCACCCGTCATTCAATTGAAAGACAACGACTATGCACTCTGGTATCGGGATATTATGGAAGATCCCAAGAAATATGACGGAAAGGTCGTATCGTTCCGTGGACTCGTTGCGGTCGATCCAAGTTTCCCACCGAAAACTTTTGCAGTCGGAAGACACGTCATGACTTGCTGTGTGGAAGATATTACCTACAGCTGCGTTGTCGCAGAATGGGATAACACTAATGTCCTCCAGACTCGGCAGTGGATTCAAGTTACCGGAAAAATTCAAGTAAAACGTCATAAACTCTACCGTGGAAAAGGTCCTGTTTTTCAAGTGCAAAAAGTTGTAATGACCTCGGCACCCAAACAGGAAGTGGTAACATTCTATTGATTGCATATTAAATAGCGAATAAATCAAAAAGCCTCGAAACACAATGAATTTTGGGTTTCGAGACTTTTTGCAGAAAAAAAGCTCGACATTCCGAGCTTTTTCAAAATATGGGGTGGGAGATGGGATTCGAACCCACGATCTTCGGGACCACAATCCGACGCTTTAACCAGCTAAGCTACACCCACCATATGCGTCCTCACCCCATTCACAAGAAAAGGACGATTGGTGCGCCTTACTGGATTCGAACCAGTGGCTTACTGCTTAGAAGGCAGTTACTCTATCCAGCTGAGTTAAAGGCGCATCTGGAGCGGGTGATGGGAATCGAACCCACGTAACCAGCTTGGAAGGCTGGAATTCTACCATTGAACTACACCCGCATCTGTCATCAATCAACTTTGTTATTATAACATAATTCTCCTTATTTGTCAAGTTTATTTTTCAAAGTTTTTTTCGTCATTTCCTAGTGTGGTATCATTTTTGCTTTCATAAAAAAACAGCACTGTAAAATTTTCTTATCTGCATACTGTGTACAGTGCCGTTTTCGTCAGCCAGTAATTTTATTGTCTTGTTCCGTAATCCGATTGAGCTGCCGGTTCATTTGCCGTGTGCGAGTCCCTACGAGCTTTTCTAAATCATCGTCCACCTGTCGCATATGCTTTTGGGTTCTTTCCAATGCATCGGAAAACGTCTGAAATTCTGTTTTCACTGCGCCCAATACTTCCCATACTTCATTGGAACGCTTTTGAATTGCCAACGTCTGAAATCCCATTTGCAGCGCATTTAAAAAAGCTGCCATGGTAGACGGCCCGGCAATGTTTACCTGTTCCTCTCGCTGTAGAACCTCAATCAAACCGCTATTTGCAATTTCAGCATAAATTCCCTCAAAAGGTAAGAATAAAATACCAAAATTCGTGGTGTAGGGCGGCGAAATATATTTCTCGTGAATATCCTTGGCACAATTACGAATGGTACGATATAATATTTTTCTTGCTTCTTTCACTTTCTCTGAATCACCGGAATCAATCGCATCTTGTAATGCTGCATAAGTATCCCCTGGAAATTTAGAATCAATTGGCAGCAACACACGGCTTTCCGTATCCTACCCAGGCAGCTTCACAGCAAACTCTACGTGATTTCGACTACCGGGAATTGTTGAAATCTCTCGCTCGTATTGTTCTGGTGCCAAAATTTCTTCTAGGATACTCCCCAGCTGTACTTCACCTAGAATTCCACGTGTTTTTACGTTAGACAATACTCTTTTCAGATCGCCGATTCCAGCAGAAACCGTCTGCATTTCGCCCAGGCTTTCATAAACCTTTTCCAACCATTCACTGACTAAGTGGAATGATTTTTGCAAACTGTTATCCAACTTCTCACTAACAGTAGATTGTATAGCAGTAAGCTTTTGCTGATTTTCACTTCCAATTTGCTGTAGCTGCTGCTGCATAGTCTTTCGCATACTTTCCAGTTTTTGTTCATTCCCCATTTCTAACGTCTGTAATCGCCGTTCCAACTGCTTTAGGCTATCCTGCGTGGCAATACGCATACGTTCCTGTCGATCCACCAAAAGCTGTGCCATATCGTCTAATTTTTGCGATTGTGCTGCAGCGGTATTCCGCTGTAATTCCGTCAGCTGCGACCCTAGGTACTGCACATTTCTCTGCACCTGATCCGAAATTTCCTCTCGCAGCTGCCGTTGTGAGACCTGGGTTTGCTGCTCCAAACGTTCCAAAGATTCTGCATGACTATCCTGTGGCTTACGCAGCAATAACACCAAAACAGCACCTAACAGCCCCAAAATCAAGATGCATAATATCATCAATGCCATATTCATTTCATATACACTCCTTAAAAACTCCCCTTATGGGGAGTTTTTTCTCAATCCTGACCACTCTTTTTCCTTGGTTCTTGCCCGTGTCCGATCTGATGTACGCTGCTGTGCTGCATCGTCTGTTCATAGGACACTAGCATTTCACCATCATCATCATCATCGTCCACAATGCTATGATACCCATCATTCTGTTCTTCGTCGGAATCAAGTGTTTTTCCATCGGTAATGCGCAATTCTTCTTTTTCTTCCTTCGTCATTTTCGTGTGCATAATAATCCGCACCGTCAAGAATATTACAACAATAATCACTGCAGCAATTCCCACATACATTACCAACGACGCCCAGTCAATATCCAATGCATGAAAATCTAAGTCTACTTTACAATTCTTTACATAGTCCTTGGCAACGCCGGTGTATCCTGTCAATTCAAAATCCGATACTGCTTTCAGCGACATAGACTTACCCGAATCTGTTTCAATAGTGATCACATCATCGCTATCTTCATCGTCGTCCGCCTCAGTAATACCAAAGGCATAATCGCCAATCGAAGTCACACGCTTTGGCAAGGTGACCGATTTCAGACTATCGCAGCAAAAGAACGCATATTCGCCGATTTCCAAGTCTTCCCCTTCGCTGCCATCCTCATTATCTGCACCTTCGAAAACCAATTCTGTCAGTCCTGTGCAATCTGAAAACGCTGTTGTTTTTATATTCGTAACCGTTTCCGGAATCGTGATACTCGTTAGCCCTGTGCAATAGTCAAACGCCATTTCACCAATATATTGTAGTTTTGCACCGAAATCAATCTGTGTCAAATTACTTGCCGAAAAAAATGAACCTGCATAAATAACAAGCACCTCATCTGGTACAGTAAATGATGTATCTGTCTTCCCCGCTGGATAGAGATACAAAATCGATTGATCTGCACTATAAACCACGTTATCTTCTACGGTATAGTTGGAATTATCCTCATCAATTGTAACTGTTTCCAGATTTTGACAGCCAAGAAAGCTCATCGCACCAATATCTTCCAATGTAGACGGTATATGAAATTCCGTCATACTCATACAGCCGTAGAACATATATGCGCCTAGCTCCGTGATGTTTTCCGGAATCTCCACGCTCTCTAAAGCAATACAATAATAAAACAATTGATCCCCAATCGTTGTCAAAGTATCTGGCAAAGTAATCTCTTCTAACGATGTACAATAACCAAATGCCATTGCACCAAGGCTCGTGGTTTCGTCACCCAGTGTTATGCTGGTCAGCGCAGTACAATCAAAAAAACAGCCATCCGGAATTTCTGTGACGCTATCTGGAACGGTAACGCTCGTGAGTGCAGTACAGCCGTAAAATGCCGCTTCTTCAATCTCCGTCACAGAGGAGGGAATTGTCATACTTTGTAAATTTTCACAATTTGCAAATGCTTCTTCTCCAATAGAAACCACCGTATAACCGTCGATAGATGGCATTATGCTCACGTTCGTCGCCGAAGTGTCACAGCTTGTCACCTCCACATCTGTCTGATCCAAATAGCTATATGTCAGCGTTCCGTCAGTAAACGAAGTACTATCGGAAGTGGAACTATCGTCTGCAAAAGAGACCCCAGATGAGGCAGCACCGACGAAAGAGATTCCAAATAATAGTGCAGCGACGGCAACAATGCCACGACAAACCTTTTGATGATTCATGATTGATAAAACAGTCCTTCCTTTTTACATACAGACGATGAAATTATTTCTTCTTTTTCTTCGCATTCTTTTTTCCGGAATTCTTCTTTTTGTCAGAGCCTTGCTGTCGATTCTGATAGACTGCATTGCGTGTGGTTGGTCGAATTTGATTTCGCTTTTTATAAATCAAAACAATAACGACAATTCCAGCTGCCACCACAACCACAATTCCAATGCCAATGAGGTAATAGACCAGATTACTGCCATCTGCTTCCCATGCTTCTATATATTCTGCCACGGCGTCATTTCCGGCGTTACTTACCACCAACTCATCCATTTTTTCTTCTTCACTGGTTTCAGAGGCTGTATAATAGCCCCATGCCTCGTCGCCGATTTCTGTAATGGTCGAGGGCAGCGATAGCTTTACCAAATTCGCACAGTTATAAAAACACTGTGTGCCAATCGAAGTAACCCCCTCTGGCACCGTGATTTCTGATAATTCTGTACAGGCATAAAAACAGTGATCGCCAAGGGATTGTAAAGTGGAAGGCAAAGAAACAGTCTCCATTGCGACACAGTAAGCAAATACTGCGCCATTTAACGCCGTAACACCCTCAGGAACTTCTGCTGCCGTCAATGCCGTACAATAATAAAAACAATCCTCCCCAATCTTTGTCACTGCATTCAAATCAATCGTTTCCAAAACCGTCGAGCCAATAAAGCTCCAATCAGCAAGTGTCGTGCAATCGTCAGGTACGGTATAATCCGTTGTTTCCTTTGCTTCCGGATAACGAATCAGTGTAGTACCATCACTGGTAAACAGTACACTATCTTGGGAAATATAGGCAGTATTTCCGTCAGCAACCGTAATTGCTGTTAATGCCTGACAGCCATCAAACACATATTCACCCATTTCCGTCACCGTAGAGGGAATAGTAACCTCTGTCAATCCCTCACAAGCCTGAAATGCGTAATCACCAATTGTCTCCAATCCCTCTGACAGCATAAGGTCCGTCATTCTGGTACAGCCGTAAAAGGTTTCGTTTCCAATCGACTTTATGGTATCCGGCAGGTCAAACGATGTAAAATAACTGCATTCGTAAAACAGAGCATCTGAGAGATTCGTCAGTGTCGAAGGAAAATTGATTTGACTAAGCATAGTGCAAGATTCAAATGCACCACTGCCAATTTCGGTTAATCCTTCCGGCAATGACACCTGACATAGCATGGTACACGATCCAAAGGCACTCTCTCCAATCGAAACAACGCCATCTGGTACGACAATATTTGTGACAAACTGACAGTTCATGAATGCTGCATCGCCAATTTCTGTCACCGGCATACCGTCGATTTCAGAAGGAATTTCAGAAACCGTTGCCGCCGTATCACAGGAGGTAATGGTCACACCTCCACTGTCGTTCTCTCGATATGTATACACATCATAAGTAGAGTCGTTAGAGGTGTCGATCGCAATACCACTGTCATCATCTGCCTCAGTAGAATCTGCTGCGATACACGGCATCGTCAAACTGACACCCATCATACACACTGTCAAAAAAGCAGCACCTATTTTTTTCCATTGTTTCATTGTTGATCCCCGCCACTGGTGTTATTTTCATCGGATACTTCTTCCACATCTGGCTTTTGTTTCTGCTTCAATGTATCATCGATTGCTTTTTCTGCCTTTTTCCGTGACTGACGATTCGTCTTATCCTTGTCCGTTTTTCCTTTTCGATTCCCACTGACAATGAGAATAATACCAACAATCAAAACCAGTACAGCGACTCCATCAATGAATATCCACATTCCGTACTTGTCAAGAAAGCTTTCAGAAGAATCCATTCCTGTTTCTGTCGTGTCTGTCGCAACCTCATTTTTGGAACTAATGGTACGGAACGTAAAGTTGTTGCTGTAATCATTCTCATCGTCTGAATCAGTACAATAGGTTTGTGCCTGTGAGCCGGTGACACCGTACACTACAAAACCACTCACCGTTGTATCCATATCCAATTCATAGCCAAAAGCACAGAAACCAATTTCTGATACACTGGAGGGAATGGTTACTTCTGTCAATCCCGTGCCAGCAAAAGCTGCCATCTGAATAGTTGCTAAATTCCCCGCATCCGAGAACGTCACCTCCGTAAGATTTTCACAGCCTGCAAAGCAAGCCGCTTCCATCAATTCCAAAGAATCCGGAAATGTGACTTCTGTTAATCCTGTGCAGTAGGAGAACGCATACTGTCCGATTTCTGTCAAAGATTCCGGCAGATTCAACGTTTCCAAGCTGGAATACGCAAATGCCCAGCTGTCTATATAGAGAAGGGTATCCGGAAAGACGACATCAGTCAAACACGTTTGTGCAAATGCAGAGGGCATAATCTGCATCACGCCATCTGCAATGCTATAGGAAGTATCCGCCTTTGCAGTGGGATAGTAAATCAAATACAATCCGTCCGCAGAATATAATACCCCGTCTTCCGCTTGTAATGCAGTGTTACCGTCCTCTACGACAATTTCCTCCAGTGCCGTACAGCCATAGAAACACGAATCACCAATTTCTTCTACAGTTTCCGGAATCGTTACAGTTTCCAGCTCTGTATGATTCAAAAGCACAGCGTTGCCCAACTTACTGATCGTGATGCCATCTACCGTATCCGGTAAAATCAAATCCGTATCCGACATACCGTTATAGACCGTCAGCGTTGCTGTGCCCGTGTCCTCATCCACGGTATAACCGTAGTCACCAGAAGTGAACACCTCAATGTCTGATTCTTCATCATCAGCAGAGTTTGCGTCCTCGCTTTCATCATCTGTGGAATCATCCACACTACTCTCTTCTTCTGCCGATACATTCGCCCCGAATGCAAAAGCCGCACTCGTCCCCGCCAGCATTACCGTCAGCAGAATTGCAATTGTTTCCTTTTTACGCATAAATATCTCCCTTTGAAAATTTATTCAACCGTCACGGATTTCGCTAAATTTCTCGGCTTATCCACGTCGTTTCCTTTTAAAACAGAAGTATAATAAGCTATCAGTTGTAACGGAACAACTGCAATCATCGGCATAAGCATATCATCAAAATCTGGTAAGCCAAACCGCATATCTACTGCGTCTTTGTCAACCACATCGCTTTTCCGACAAACCAAAATAACCTTTGCACCTCTCGCTTTTACTTCTTTAATATTACTAATGGTCTTTTCCCACAGTGCCTTTTGGGTCGCCACTGCAATGACCGGCATATTCTCCGTAATCAGAGAAATCGTGCCATGCTTTAGTTCTCCTGCCGCATAAGATTCCGAATGGATATAAGAGATTTCCTTCAGTTTCAAAGAGCCTTCCATACTCAGTGCATAATCTAAACCTCTTCCAATATACAATAAGCTGTCCGCCGTAATCAGCGAGGAAGCAATATATTGCGTCTGTTCCTTATGATTCAAAATTTCGGAAATGACATCCGGTGTTTGCTCCAAAAGATGTACGAATGACCGACATTTTGTCTCGTCGATTTTTCCAACAGCTAGTGCCAATTCAAACGCAAACAAGTACATCACTGCAATTTGTACCATATACGCCTTTGTCGAGGCTACGGCAATTTCCGGTCCTGCGTACGTATAGATTAGCATATCGGCTTCTCGTGCAATGGAACTGCCCATAGCGTTCACGATTGCCAGTGTTTTTGCACCCAATTTTTTTGCAAGTCGCATTGCCGCTAGGCTGTCTGCCGTCTCACCGGATTGAGAAATGATAATCACCAAATCGCCCTCTCCTACCAGCGGATCCCGATAGCGAAATTCTGACGCAATATCCACTGTCACCGGTACACAAGCTAGCTTTTCAATCACATATTTACCAACCGTTCCTGCGTGCATAGCAGTTCCGCAAGCGATAATATGAATATGCCGAAATGCCCGAAGCACCTCCAACGTAATGCCGCACTCCTCCAAGTTTGGAAGACCATCCCGAATACGAGGACGGATTGTATTGCGAATTGCTGTGGGTTGTTCGTGAATTTCCTTGAGCATAAAATGGGCATAGCCACCCTTACCGATTGTCTCAACATCCCAATCCGCCGTTTTTAATTCCTTTTGTACCGGCTGACCAAACGCATCATAAATATGTACACCATCTCTGCCCAAAACGGCAATTTCCTCATGCTCCAAAAGATAGTAATTCCGTGTGTACTCGATAATCGCCGGAACATCAGAAGCAATAAAGCTTTCTAATTCGCCAACACCTACGATCAAAGGACTCTCACAGCGTACTGTATACACCTGTTCCGGATGATCTGCAAAGATAATCCCCAACGCATAAGAGCCTTTTAAATCTCTTACTGTTTCAGAGATGGTCTGAATCGGGCTACCATTATAGCGATAGTCCAATAAACGTGCCACAACCTCTGTATCTGTGTCACTATCAAAGGAAACTCCTTTTGTAATCAAAAAGTCCTTGATTTCCTTATAATTTTCTATGATGCCGTTATGAACAATGGTGACTCTTCCACCACTATGGGGATGAGAATTCACATCAGATGGCTCCCCGTGGGTAGCCCACCTCGTATGTCCAATGCCAACCTGCCCTATCGGTGCGCCATCCTGTTTCATACGCTCTTCCAAATCATCCAGTCTGCCTTTCGATTTGGCAACCGTAATCTCACCATTTTGAAAAACAGCGATACCAGCAGAGTCATATCCACGATATTCTAATTTTCGCAGTCCATTCATCAGGACTTCTGTGCAATCTCGTTTCCCAACATATCCAACAATTCCACACATTGTCATTCCTCTCTTTCATATCATTCACTATGTACCGCCAATTTACAATCGATCAACACAATACCCTATTGATTATAACATAATTCTTTTCAAATTGCAACTGATTTTTTCGTGAAAATTGCGTGATTAGGCTTTGATAAGAAAAAAATTATCCCATAATGATTTTTACTTGCCAAATCTTATGCAAATATGTTATAATATCATCATAAAATTAGTTTATTTCACGAAAGGAATGCCAAATATGAAACGTCTCACCATCGGTATTACTGCACACGTTGACTCCGGCAAAACCACCCTTTCCAAGGCACTCCTCTATCACGCTGGTGAAATTCGTCGTCTCGGTCGTGTGGATCACAGAGATGCCTTTCTCGATACCCATGAAATAGAGCGACAGCGTGGCATTACTATTTTTTCGCATCAAGCACAGCTCCATTTTCCCGATGCTGAATTCACTTTACTAGACACACCGGGACATATTGATTTTTCTGCGGAAACAGAACGCACCATGCAAGTCCTAGACTATGCCATTCTTGTAATCAGCGGTACAGACGGTGTCCAAAGTCACACAGAGATGCTCTGGCGATTGCTCAAACGATATCACATTCCCGTTTTTCTCTTCGTAAACAAAATGGACTTTGGCGGCACAGATAAAGCGACTATCTTGTCTGAACTGAAACAGCGGCTCACGGAAAAATGTACCGACTTTACGCACGCAGAAACTGACACATTTTACGAAACAGCTGCGTTGTGTCAAGAGGCTTGGATGGAAGAATATCTGGAAACAGGATCGATTTCTTTGAATCATCTCCAAAAAGGAATTGCAGCCGAAGCACTTGTGCCGGTGTTTTTTGGTTCCGCCCTAAAACTACAGGGGACGGAGATGTTTTTTCATCAGCTCAATCGCTACACCATGGAGAAAAGCTACCCTTCTTTTTTTGGTGCATCCGTTTTTAAAATTGCCACAGATGAAAAGAATAACCGTCTCACCTACTTAAAAATCACCGGTGGCACGCTGCACGTTCGTGATAGTATCACTTATACAGACAATAGTGGCAACACGCATTCTGAAAAAATCAGCCAAGTGCGTGTCTATTCTGGTGCAAAATTTACGACACCGGAATGCATCTACCCCGGAATGGTCTGTGCCGTCACTGGACCAAGCCACACTTATGCCGGACAAGGTCTTGGATTTCAACCTGACAAGACAGACGCCCTACTTGAACCAATTATGCGTTATGGAATTCGATTGCCAGAAGGATGTCAGCCAACAGATGTTTGGGAACAATTGACACAGCTGGAGGAAGAAGACCCCACGCTCCATTTTCAATGGAATACACAGCACCAGCAAATCCAAGTGCAAGTGATAGGTGAAGTGCAATTAGAAATCTTGGAAAAACTAATTGCAGATCGATTTGGTCTGATGGTTCAATTTCATATGGGACAAATTGCCTATCGTGAAACCATTGTTGCACCAGCGGAATGTGTCGGACACTATGAACCACTCCGCCACTATGCAGAGGTACATCTTTTATTAGAACCGCTGCCTTCCGGAAGCGGTTTGCAATTTGCGTCAACCTGTCGAGAAGATGACCTAGATCAAAATTGGCAGCGACTCATCCTGACGCACTTATCCGAAAAGACACACCTTGGCGTCTTAACTGGTTCGCCTATCACGGATATGCGAATTACGCTCTGCGCCGGACGTGCCCATATCAAACACACGGAGGATGGTGATTTTCGTCAAGCAACTTATCGTGCGGTCCGTAACGGACTGCGAAAGGCGGAAAGCGTACTACTGGAGCCTTGATATGCATTCACACTGGAAATCCCAGATACCATCGTAGGAAAGGCAATGACAGATTTGCAGCAAATGGGTGCTGATTGCCAACCTTCTGAAACGCTTGGAACGACTGCTATTCTCCGTGGTAGTGTACCTGCAAGGCGTATCGCCGGATACGCCAAGGAAGTTGCTGCTTATACCAAAGGAAATGGACGCCTTCAGTGCGTGCAAAAAGGCTATGCACCATGTTCAGATCCACAGAGCGTCATTACAGAAATTGGCTATGATTGCGATCGGGATTTAGAAAACACAGCAGATTCCGTATTCTGCGCACACGGCAGCGGGTTCACAGTAAAATGGGATCAGGTAGAAAATTATATGCACCTGCCACTGCAAAAAAGCCGTAAATCAACAGGCACATTCTGCACAGCGACAGCAGCTGCACCGATGGTAAAACTACCTGCAACAAGCTTTTCCGAGGACGAAGAACTGATGCGGATTTTTGAGCGCATCTACGGAAAAATTGGGCGAAATGAACGATATGCACTGCATACACCAAAAGAACAGGATCCCGATGTACAAAAAACCAAATAAACAGCAATAAACGCCGTACCACAGGAGGAATATCTATTGGTCGACGGATACAATTTAATTTTTGCTTGGGATGAACTGAAAGCATTGGCACAAAAGAGTTTAGACACTGCACATGCAAAATTAGAACACATTTTAGAAAACTATAACGGCTATCGACAGTGCCACCTGATTCTCGTATTTGATGCCTATCGTGTGAAAGGACAGCACTGTGAAGTGGAACAGCACGGCAATCTACAGGTGGTATACACCAAAGAAGCAGAAACAGCGGACAGCTATATTGAAAAAACTTCTCACCGGCTGGCAAAAACATATCGTGTTCGGGTCGCCACGTCGGATGGTATGGAACAGTTGATTATTTTAGGTGGTGGCGCACTACGCATTTCTGCGGAGGAATTTCGACAAGAAGTATTACAGACCAGTGCAAAAATTCGTGGCTTTCTCCTCGAAATGGAAATGCACAGTCAAAAGAAAACCATTGAAAAAAAATAAGAAACGACATCGCATACTATATGCGATGTCGTTTCTCTTTTAAGGAACAATTCTAATTAGTTTTTATCAGACGTAGAATCATCTTCTGGAGGTGCCGCTTCTGTGTTGTTTGATTGTGTCTTCTTTCGCCGAGGTTTTTGCTTTTTCAAAACACTATCCTCTAATGCTGTTTCCGATACTTCATCCACGTCAGATTTCTGTTAATTTTCTCGTGACTTTTGTTTCTGCAAAGCACGCTTCTTTGATTCAAATTCTTTCTCCGTCAGCAATCCCTCTTCATAAAGCGATTCCAGCTTACTTAACAGCGTTTCTTCTTCGTTGGTCGAATTGTTCTTCGAACGATTTTGATTGGAGCGGAGCTTTGCACGTTTTTGTTTATTCTTCTCCTCTTGTTCCTTCTGCCGTGCCAATTCAGCAATCATGTACGCATAACGTTTCCGGTCGCTGAACCAAATGAATACCATTACAACGATACCGCCGCAGAGCAATGCGATACCTGCCCACCATCCCGGTGGTGTATAAGTCATCTTTACGGTATGCGTTCCGGCAGTCAAGCGAACGCCGATCATTGCATCTACTACAACAATTTGTCCTACCTCGCCATCGTCATTGGACAGAGAAACTTCACCGTCCTCGTCTTCTTCCTCGATGACCAGATTATCTACCTTCTCACCGTCTACTTCAATGCTCCAGCCCGGTTCATACGGAATCGAAGTCATCATAATCTGTCCTTCTTCCGCCGTAATCGTACCTTCAATCTTGCGATCATTGTACTCTGTAATATCCCACTGATTCTCCTTCAGAATATCAATATCCTGCTGGAACAGGTCATAGTCAAAGCAATAGAACAAGAAATTCTTGACAATCGTAAATTCATCTGTAACCGTCATTCGCAGCGTCAATTTTGTACCTGCTTCATACGTACCAAGTGTTCGGATAACGTAATTGTCCCCTTCAAAATATTCGCCTAGGGAATCAAATCCACCGTACGCCGATGCATCTATATCCGACCATGTAAACGTACCAGTATTTTCTTCGCTCCAAGTCGCTTCTGCTTCTGCCCACTCGTCCGTCGTCCAAGTATTCAAATAGAGGTTCACCTTGTTCTGGAATCCCGTCTTGAAATAGATATAAATCGGCTTTCCAGCCATCTCTTCTGTCACTTCAATATGGAAATCTACCGTCGGGTCGCCATCGCCCGATGCCACATATTTCACCTGTTCGCCATAAGGTTCCGTTGTAACAGAATCGCTAAGCACCGGATCTTCCGCAAGTTCTATTGCAGTGTAGTATTCATCCCAAGTGGAGAAATTACCGCTGCTGTCGAACTCTGTCTGACCTGCCATCGTACTCAGGAAAATGTTCTGACTGTTAAATGGATTATCATTTCCAAGATGGTCAATGTTTAGGACATCATCATCGACCATATAGCCGATGGAAAGTGCATTCGTATTTTCATAAATCGTAATCGTCTTATCCGTGCCATTCTCGTTGGTGTAGTCATAGTAAAGTACCGGCTCATAAGTATCATTCAGCCGTTTGGAATCGCCGCTGTCGCCACGATCCAACACATACTTGATGCCCAACAACGAATCCGCCAACGGCGTGGTACCGTCGTAACGTGTGTAGTAGCTGTGCATACAATAACCCATCGTTTCGATAAAATTGATAATACGGGTATTCATGACAGAACTGGAATGAGAAATACCATTCAATCCAAAAGCAGCATTGTCGTTGACACAGCGGAAAAACGTCTTTTCTGCACGATACAGACTGTCGTCATACTCCTCCAGTGCATCCACTGCAGCACGACCGTTTTGTACATAATTCTGATAGGATTTTCTTGTGGAATATGCCACCTCATCGTCAATATCCTTCATCGAATCCAGTGCATTATACACGGCTTCACCGCCAGTCGCCACCAGCAATACAGATGTCAGGAATATACTAGCACCACGCTTGTTTCGGGTCGCATTGCTGCAGCACATAAAGTAAAGTACAATCAGATAAATTCCTAAAAGTACTGCAGACACCCAAAGTGCGCCAGATGCCATCTGTTCGAACTTCATACCTGCAACAATCGCCACAAGCAATGCCATGCAAATCGCCGAGCCAATCAGATGTTTACCCTTGATTGCACTTCGATTTGTAAAGGTCGATGCCGCCATCGATAAGAAGAGGAACGACAGCAAGAACGAGTAACGGAACGGCAGCCAGTTCGGAGACTGTCCACCGTGCCACCACATATCTACCGGCACGATCATCATACAAGCGAGCATAACCAAGATTAACAGAGTATAGCCAACTTTTTTGCGTGTTTTGATATTCTTGTTCATGTAGAACATTGGCAGCAATGCTACGGTCAACAAGCCGCAATATATTTCCGGTTTTCCTTGTACATTGACGGAATCATACTGTGCCGGCAAAAACTGTGGCAGCATATCTACCAAATCCAGTAGCAGTGTCAAAATCGGATTTGCTTCTGTATCCGTCAACAAGGATTCACTTAAGAGGAACGATTGGAATCGAAAGTGATAATCCGGATCGGAAAAGTCAAATTTACCGAGTTTCAGAGCATTATACACCGGCAACAACATAAACGCCGCACACGCCAGTGCAATCACAGCAGAATAGAGCGCACGTACCAATACTTTACAGATTTCAGGTGCTTTTCTGCCACGCTTGTCCGTTCCAAAGAACAGATAAAACAGGAAATAAAGTACGACAAAAATACAAATCATGTATCCGATATAGAAATTTGCCACACACATTAGTGCCAGCGGAATAATGAGATTCAACCGTCTGCCATCATCTACAAGGTATTCAATGCCCAGCATAATCAACGGCAAAAATACCAAGCCATCTAACCACATCGGATCAATCAGCTGAATCACAGCATATGCCATCATCGCATACATCGTGGAAAAAATGAGAGAATGCAGTGGCTGCACATTCTTGCTCTTTTGTAAGTAATAGCTGAACGTCACGCCGGCTGCACCCAGCTTACACAGCTGCATAATCAGCAGACTGCCCAGCATAAACTTTTCTGGCAGCAATAATACAATCAGCGTAAAGGGACTCGCCAAATAATAGCCAATAACCCCCATAAATCCGCCGGACAGATTTCGTGACCAGCTGTAGAAAATACTGCCATCACCCCAAAATGCGTCACGCAGGGCTTCAAAATAATAGACGTACTGACCATTCAAGTCCAGACACAGCACCGACTCTTCCCCAAAAGGATAGAGTCCAAACAGGGCGTATGCCAGATAAGTTAGAGCAGCCGGGATCGCAAATGCTGCAAAATAAACACGATTGCGCCAGATCCAGTCTCGCAGGAATGTGAGAAATCCTTTCAAACTGATCTGTCGCTTTCCGGCAGCAGCGGTCAAGGCTCCGGTGTTAGTAGTTGCCATGAAATTCCTCCTTCAAAATTTGACATCGATTGGCAATTGTACCGATATCCAGGGTCATAAAAATTCTTTTCGTCTTTCCCCTTGGACGACAAAACACAAACATAGTTATTATAACATATTTTTATGGGTGGTGCAATAGTTTTTCAAAAAAAGATGTGAAATCCTACAAAAAAATTGATCCTTAACCTTTGTCTGCTTCATCCTTTTCGCCATTTCGAATCAATTTCACTGCCGTCCAATCCGCTTTTTCCAATTGCTCTGCCACAGTAAATCCATAAGGCACCACCGTGTCAATCACCTCCTGCGCACGTTCTGAGATGATACCTGACAAAATCAGCGTACCACCCAACTTTAAAAATTGTGGAAACAGCGGTGCCATCGCTTTTAGCACATCTGCAACAATATTGGCAGTGACAACATCATAGCCACTTCCGATTCGTTCCACAAGTGCAGTATCCGTAATGATATCGCCACAGGAAATTTGATATTGCGTCGGAGACAGTGCATTCTTTTCTGCATTTTCCGCCGCAATCCGCACAACATTTTCTTCAATATCCACGGCGTAAACATCCGTCGCACCCAATAGCATACCGCCAATAAATAAGATGCCACTGCCACAACCCAAATCCAAAAGCTTCGTGTCGCTCGTCACCGAGCGTTCCAATAACTCCAAGCATAATCGTGTCGTATGGTGTTGCCCTGTACCGAAGCTGGATGCAGGGTCGATCTCCAAAACAATTCTGCCTTTTGCTTGGTCTGTCACAGATTCCCAGCTCGGCTTAATATACAGCTTTTCGCCTACGGCAAATGGTTTAAAGTATTGTTTCCAATTATTCGCCCAATCCTCTTCTCGTATGCCGGAACAGGACATTTCTAATCTTCCGTAGCGGCTCTCTGTGTCGGACGCTTTCCACTGCGCCAACATATTTCGCAGTGCAGCCAACGTTTCACTCCCTTGGGCATTCTGTGGGAGATAAGCTGTAACGCAGGTCTCACAATTCGCCAGTTCCATCAAGCTGTCTTCTAAATAATCCCATTTTCCATCTTTTTGTTCTAAGAAATCCCGAAAATCATTTGCATCCTGTACCGAACATCCACGAATTCCCAAATCCTGCAGTTTCATACTCAAAGGGTCGATTCCATCTGTCGTTGTGTAAATATCTACCTGTGTCCAATTCATGTGCCGGATTCCTCCATTTCGCTTCGCTTTCTCACATTTTCCTCCTGTATTTGTCGCCCCTCCGCAATGAGATATTGCAAACGTTCCTCGTCATGCTGCTTCAATGCATCTCGATAATCGGTCAGATTCTCAATCAACAAATCCAAATGATAGAGCAAATTATCCCGATTGTCTAAGAACAGTGCAGACCACATAGTCTCATCCATAGTTGCAACACGAGTCATATCTTGAAAACTGCCGCCGGAAAAGGAGAGCGCATCCTCCATGCAAAAATCCTTCACGTATGCACTCGATACGACGTGCGCCAGCTGTGATGTATAAGCAATCATGTTATCGTGCCACATCGGCGTTGCAGTAACAATATTGCCGAATCCCATTTGCTTTGCAAGGTCTTTCACTGTATGCAAAGCGTCCTCATTCGTACCGTCTACAGGCGTAACAATCAGGTTGGCATTTTGAAATAAATTCGATATACTGGCATCATAGCCGGAGCGTTCCCGTCCCGCCATTGGATGCGTCCCCACATAGTGAATTCCCAACTTTTTACAGCGATAAGTCAAATCCCGCACCATTCTGCCTTTCAGTCCACAAGTATCTACCAAAATCGTACCAGCAGAAATTTGGGGCAACGCATCCTTGAGCAAAGAAAGGGCGACACGCTGGTGTAAGCAAAGAATAATCATGTCATATTTGTCATCTGTCATCTCGCCGATACCATTAATCACGCCCTCCACAAGCGCTTGTTTTAGGACGGTTTCCTGCGTATCACAGCCGTAAATTGTATGATTCGAGACTGCACGGATCACCTTACAAATCGAACCGCCAATCAGTCCCATTCCCACAACAAGAATTTTCATTTTATAAAGCTTCCTCCAATTTTTAAGGATATGATTTCATGTTTCCCATATTTCTATAGTATCACAATTTTAACATTCTGTCAAGGGAGAGATAAATGATAAGTCTGCCTCTTCAAACGAAAAAAATACCCTTCAGAGCCTTTTATTTCTGAAGGGCACTATTTTTTAATCGCTTTCATTTTGTATCCGCAATATTTTTCTATGTCACTTCTGTCATTTCAAATTTTTTCGCATAAATTCCTCTATTTTATCAAACGGAATCACATTCATCTTGTCATATAAATCCGTATGTACAGCTTCGGGAATCAAGAAAAGCTCCTTATTGTCTCCAATTAGCTTTTGAAATGCATCTTTGCTGAAATAACAGGAATGGGCTTTTTCACCATGAATCAAGAGGACGGCGTTTCGAATTTCCTGGCTATACTGTAACATCGGCATATTCAAAAACGATTGGCATCCTGTCACATTCCAACCATCGTTGGAATTTAAAGAACGAGAATGGTAGCCACGTGCTGTTTTGTAGTAATCATAATAATCCTTCACAAAAAAAGGTGCATCTTCCGGTAATGGATCAACTACGCCGCCACCCAAGGCATAACTACCGTTTTTATAATCAATGGTACGCTGTGCACAAAGTGCCTTGCGCTTTTCATATCTGGCTGCTTCACTATCCTCTGCATCAAAGTAACCATTGGCATTTACACGTGTCATGTCGTACATAGTAACGGCAATCGTTACTTTAATGCGTGTATCCAATGCTGCAGCATTCAGTGCCATACCACCCCAACCGCAAATACCGATGATTCCAATTTGATTCAGATCGGCATTTTCCTGTACGGACAAAAAATCCACTGCCGCCATAAAATCCTCTGTGTTCACGTCTGGAGAAGCCATATAGCGTGGTTCACCACCGCTTTCTCCGGTATAAGAGGGATCAAAAGCAATTGTCAAGAATCCTCTCTCCGCCATCGTCTGGGCATAAAGACCAGACGACTGTTCCTTTACTGCACCAAATGGTCCGCACACTGCAATTGCTGGAAATTTTCTACACGCACACCTAGGTTCGTAAAGATCAGCCGCCAGCGTAATCCCATAACGATTATGGAACGTCACTTTTCTGTGATTTACTTTTTCACTTTTCGGAAAACCCTTGTCCCATTCCTCCGTTAAGTATAATTTCTCTTCCATGATAATTTCCTCGCTTTTTTTATTTTAAAATTGTGTATTGGCTATCGTCTACAGCCTCCAGCCATTCATTCGAAGTGTTTTCTCCGGGGACTTCAATCGCCAAGTGTGAAAACCAGCTGTCTGGTGCTGCACCGTGCCAGTGCTTTACGCCAGTCGGAATATTGATACAGTCACCTGGATGCATTTCCTGTGGCTCTTTTCCCCACTCCTGATAATAACCGCATCCGGCGACGCAAATCAAAATTTGACCGCCGCCCTTGTCCCCATGGTGTATATGCCAGTTATTGCGGCAACCCGGCTCAAAGGTTACATTAAAAATAGCAACCTGCGACGTAGACACCGAAGCTAGATAGCTCTGACCAATAAAATATTTTGCAAAAGCATCATTTGGCGCACCGATAGGAAATATCATTTCAGCAGCATGAGCAGATTTTGCGTCGGTTACCGCACCGTCATCACGCCAAATTTCTTTCGCCATATGAAAAACTGCCCAACCCTTTGGCCAGCCAACATAAAAAGCTGCATGGGTAATGATCGCCGCAATTTCCTTTTTGGTCACTCCGGCTTTCTTTGCATTTTCCAGGTGAAATTTGAGAGAATTATCGGTAATCCCCGAGGACATCAACGCTACTACTGTGATGATACACCTTGTCTTATGGTCAATATCCGAATTATTCCAATTTTCTCCAAACAGCACATCGTCGTTAAAATGTGCAAATTCCGGTGCAAATCCTCCCAAGGTGTCACGTCCTGCCGTCTGTACAATTTTATCCATAATTTACCTCCCACGGAAATGCCAAAAAGATTTGACACTTCAAATATTTCATGATATACTGATTGTAGCACCTAAACCCGACTTTAGGTCAATACCCAATTTGAAAATTTTTTGTGAACAAGGAGACGATAATCATGACATATACCATTGGACAAGTTTCAGAGATGATTGGATTGCCCATTTCGACGCTGCGCTATTACGATAAAATGGGACTATTCCCCCATATGAAGCGTGTTTCCGGTGTCAGACAGTTCAGTGACACGGAAGTTGACGCTTTACGCATCATAGCGTGCTTAAAAAAATCCGGACTGGAAATAAAGTATATCAAACAATTCATGGACTGGTGTGTACTGGGACGTGACACCTACCCACAGCGAAAAGCACTATTTGAAAAGCAAATTGAAACAGTGGAAACAGAAATCGATCGCATGAACCATGTTCTGACATTATTGAAATATAAACGCTGGTACTACACGCAAGCGATTCTGGATGGCAACGAAGAGCGACTACAGACAATACAGTCGGAGGATATCCCAGAAGAAATCAGAGCGGCTTTTGAAGAACTGCATCCGTCTGTATAAATCGCTGATAGATGCTGCGACAAAAATCCCATCGGAATTTTTCCGATGGGATTTTATCTATGGAATCTCTATAAAAATTTCAATCAATCGGTATAAGGTAACGTCTTCACGATTTGTACAACAAATTTCAAGAGGATGAGTGCATCGTCTGCATCAACATAACCGTCGCTGTTCACATCTGCTCCTGCAACGGCAGCTTCGTTCAGTGTAACCGTTCCGGCAACTACCTTATTCATAAAGATAACGTCGGAAAGCGTGATGGAACCATCTAAGTTAATATCGCCAAAAGTAACATTTTCCGGGTCGATTTCCGTAGTCGTCGTTTCGGTAGTGGTCGTTTCTGACGCTGTCGCTGTCGTGGTAGATTCGTCTGTTGCCGTCGTGGTTTCTTCTGTTGTAATTGTAGTCGTTTCTGTTGTGGTGGTGGTTTCCGTAGTTGCAGTGGTAGTGGTAGTTGTAGACAGCATAAAGGTCGTAAATGTCACGCTCGCCGTATTTCCATTGTCGTCCATTACACGAATGGTTACAGTTCCCTCGCCGGTAATTGTCACCTCGCCATCCTGTGTTACCGTCGCAATCGAAGCATCATTGCTCAGCCAAGCCATTCCGCCGGTATAGTCATCTGCAACTGTATATTCCATTGCAAATGTATTTCCAACATAAAGATTTCCAACATATGGGTCTAGTAGTGTTATTGCACAGTCATTGGATTCTGTGGTTGTGGTGGTAGATTCTTCTGTGATGGTTTCGGTAGTGGTGGTTGTGGTGGCCGTGGTTTCTGTTGTGGTAGTAGTTGTTGTCGTCTCTGTCGTGGTAGTCTCTGCGTTCGGGTCGGATACTTTAATATTGATTGCACCATCAATCAGTTCTATTTCATCCATTATGTCATCTAAAGAAGCGTCGAGATAAGTAAAATATGGTACCGTTACTTCGACAGTCTCTAGATCCTCTTGGCTGGAATATTCATCCATTTTGGAAAATGTATCAATTGACCCAACCACAAAATTCATAAGCTCTAGTGCATCTGATGCATCCACACCGTCACCAGAGCAACAATCTGCAACAACTAACCCTTCATCCGTCAGGAAACACCCACCAGATACGTAGCTATTTAAAATATTGCAGTCTGCCACTGTAATTGCATCATCATCTATCGAAAGATCTCCCATCAGCGTTGTAATGGTAGAACTCTTACAAGAATACGCCGTCGAGCCACCGTCCCGATCTGCCCACGTAATGGGGAAAGCGTAATAATAACCCTCTTCATCGTCATACTGTAATTCTAATCCATATTCTTCTGCCGTTGCGATAACGGTTTCTTCGTCTGCAACATCAAAATAACCACCAATGATTTCTCCGGATAATTCATCACTATAACCATATAAAGAAGTAAGACTCGATGCTGTAGCAAAGCAAACCAATCCACTTTCTTCATAATCATTCGCATTGATAGCATTGTTATAATCATTACCATAAGAACTAGATAAGCTATATACAGAAACAAAACTATCTTCGTCAAGTGCAAGTTCCAAAACTGCCCTCGTTTCCTCTGGAAAATACATTGCCACCGTCATTCCCAAGGTGTTTTCTGTGTTATTCGCAGAAGCTAAGCTTATATCCACACACGAATCCCCACTGGAAACAAAAGGCGTTCCAATTTCTAAAGAAGCAGTTTCTGCGTTCGGGTCGGATACTTTAATGTTGATTGCACCATCAATCAGTTCAATTTCATCCATTATGTCATTCTTAGAGGAGGCATCGAGATAGGCGAAATATGGTACTGTCACTTCGACAGATTCCTCATCCTCTTGACTGGAAAATGTATCGATTGATCCAGTTAGAAATCTTATCAATTCTAGTGCATCTGATGCTTACACACCGTTATCAGAACAGCAATCTGCATTAAGAAGTGCTTGTGAACTTAAATCAAGAGCACCGGCAACATAGTGATTCAGCAAAAAGAAGTCATACATTGTAATCTCATCGTCCAAAGAGACGTCACCCATCAATGTAACGGTGTCACTGGTATAAGAATACACCATCGAACCGCCGTCCCGATCTGCCCACGTAATGGGGAAAGCATAATAATAACCCTCTTCGTCGTCATATTGCAACTCTAATCCGTATTCTTCTGCCGTTGCGATAACGGTTTCTTCGTCTGCAACATTAAAACAACCATCCAGAATATTTCCAGATAAACTTGTAGAAGAACTGCTGGAACCGTTATACAAGGAAAATCGAACGAGTCCACTTTCTTCATACGCATCGGAATTGGGAATATCTGTCATCGTACCATAAAAACTATTTTCGTCCAATGCAAGTTCCAAAACAGCCCTCGTTTCTTCTGGAAAATACATCGCAGCAGTCATTCCCCGAGTATCCGGCGTATTATTCGCAGTGACTAAGCTTATCTCTGTGTAAGAATCCCCACTGGAAACAAAAGTCGTTCCAATTTCTAAAGAGGCAGTTTCTTCGTCACTCGACGAATCTTCTTCCGCCGACGTCAAAATACTCGTCGCTGTACCCCCCCCCATTTCCAGAAAATGCCATTCCAGAAATGAACATCGCACCGGCAGTCAGTCCCGCCAGCCATTTTTTCATCTGTAACATCATTCGTTACCTCCAATAATAAAAATTTCTCATAAGGATAAAACACACCCTACTGATAAATCAATTATATCACGATTGTTTCAAAATTGCAAGCGATTTTCCAAAATTCCAAAAAAAACTATTGAAAAAATTTTTTTACTATGCTATAATATTAGAAAAAGCATATATTATTCTAAAATTTTCACTTTGAGCAAGGAGGTCTCTCAATGGGCATTATTCGTGCAGCCGCCGGCGCAGTTGGCGGAACCTTGGCTGATTCGTGGTTGGAGTATATCACCGCTGGTGAAATGGGGCCGAATACCGTTATGACAAAGGGCGTTCAGGTCACTCGCAGCAAACGTGGCAGCAATAAAAAATATACACCCGGTATCATTTCTAACGGTTCTCGGATCGAAGTCGGTCCGAACCAAATGATGCTGCTGGTAGAAAGTGGCAGAATCGTAGACTATACCGCAGAAGAGGGATGCTATGAGGTCTATCTCTCCTCTTCTCCTTCGATGTTCAACGGGGAGTTGGGCGACTCCATTCGGGAAAGCTTTGAGCGTTTCCGCTTTGGCGGACAGCCTGGAAAGTCTCAATACGCTTATTTTATCAATTTACAGGAAATTCGTGGCATTCGCTTCGGTACACGCAATGCCCTCCAATATTTCGACAACTTCTATAATGCGGAACTGTTCATTCGCTGTCATGGGACTTATTCCATTAAAATTGTTGACCCCATGAAATTTTACATGGAGGTCGCTTCCCGCAACGCCTCTCGTCTGGAATTCCAAGACTTAAGCGAACAATTCAACATGGAATTTCTCGGTGCTTTACAATCCGCTATTGGACAAATGTCCGTAGACGGCGTTCGGATTTCAGCACTGCCGTCCAAAAGCATGGAACTTTCAAAGTACATGGCGACGGTTCTGGACGAGGACTGGATGCAAGCACGAGGCGTTGATATCTGTTCCGTGGGAATCGCCAGCATTAGCTATGATGACGAAAGCAAGTCGCTCATCAATATGCGCAATCAGGGGGCTATGATGTTCGATCCCACGATTCGAGAAGGTTATGTACAGGGCGCAGTCGCAAGAGGCTTACAAGATGCCGGTTCCAATACTGCAGGTGCTGGCCAGGCTTATATGGCAATGGGCATGGGAATGCAAAACGCAGGCAATTTCATGGCAACGGCTTCGGCAAACAACAACCAGCAAATGCAGCAGCAAGCCTCTGCACGGCAAAGCAGCTGGACTTGCAGCTGCGGTACAAAAAATACCGGTAACTTCTGCACTAACTGTGGGAACAAAAAAACACAAAATGACAGCGGGAAGTGGACTTGCAGCTGTGGTACAGTCAACACTGGCAATTTCTGTACCAACTGTGGAAATCGGAAATAAATATGAATACAATACAATATAAATGTCCCAACTGTGGGGCAGAATTGACATTTCAACCAGATACGCAAGATTTCGCCTGTCATTTCTGCAACTGTAACTTCTCCGAATCGGAAATTCAAACACGCTACGCTCGAATGGAACAAGAGGCGGAACAGTCCGCAGACCAAAATACCAAAACTGCAGCAGATATCAGCGACTTTGAAGACGGTGCAAAACTCTACCACTGTCCAAACTGTGGCGCACAAATTATCGCTGATGAGGAAACCTCCGCTACATTTTGCTATTATTGCCATTCGCCGGTAATGCTGTCTGGCAGACTCTCCGGAGAATATCGACCGGCATACGTCATTCCCTTTGCGATTTCTCGTGAAAAGGTGACGGAACAATTTCATCAATAGTGTAAAAAACGTTGGTTTCTGCCAAAGGAATTGCGTTCTGAAAAACAACTGGAGAATTTCTCCTGTATTTATATACCTTTTTGGCTGACCAACTACCGTGCGGACGCTGCCATTTCTGGTAACGGCGATCGTGTGCGATCTTGGCGTGAGGGTGACTATCGGGTGACGGAAACCCAACATTTTCGAATCGAACGAGAGGCAGAAATTCCCTTTCGTGGAATTCCAATGGATGGAGCGAAAAAAAATCGACGATTCCCTTATGAACGCCATCGAACCGTTCTCCTATGAGAAAATGAAGTCTTTTCAAATGCACTACTTAAGTGGCTTTTTGGCACAAAAATATGATGAATCTTATGACGAAGTATTCCCTCGCATCCAACAGCGTATCCAACAAAGCTGCATATCATTACTACGTGCTGACGTAAAAGGGTATACAAAGTGTCAAATCACATCCACACAAGTAAATCTTTACGAAGTGCAGCATGACTATGCGCTCTTACCAGTCTGGTTTTTGCACTATGCCTATAAAGGAAAAAACTATGACTTCGCCATCAACGGACAAACAGGAAAACAAGCCGGTACGCCTCCTTTTAGCTGGGGAAGAGCTGCGCTCTTTAGTGGAGCAGTTGCGATGGTTGTCACATTGTTGCTGGCACTTATCTGCTTCTTCGGAGGTGCTGCATGAATCACCTACACATATTCTAGAGAATATTTTTTACGGTTCTCGCTGCTATGACAATCATGCTCTTCCCGTACGCTGCTTTCGCAGCGGAAACAACGCAGGAAGAAGAATCAGAACAATTGGAACAAACTGAAACGGTTTACTTCTACGATGAGAGAACAGTACTCACAGACAATGCTTTTTAGGATACCTTGGATATATTGGAAGATACCGCATCTCAAACAGAAATGTACATTGGCGTATGGCTAGGTAGTCGATACCGTAGCGAATACTCAACAGAAAATCTCTGCGACGACACTTACGATGAGATATTTGGCACAGATATAGACGGTGTGTTTTTGTATTTAGATTGTTCCGACTCCAACGATTTATATGACTACATTTCTACGAGCGGACTCGGACAATTTTATTATAGCAATGATTCCAGCTACGACCGCATTTCCGCAATTTTTGAGGAAATGGATCCCTATCTGATACGTGGACAGGAAGATTTGTCCGGTGCAATTCAAGTGTTCTGTGACAATTTAATCCGCTACAAAGACGCAGGTGCTCCAAGCCATACTATATCTATGATACCGCCACTGGGATGTATTATTATTTAGAAAACAGCGAAATCGTTGCTTTTATGACATTGCCGGCAAATTATCGTCTCCACGATACGCTTACGCTATTGCCCGGCTGTCTCCTGATTGGACTTGTCGTTGGCGTTGTTGTATTGCTGTCACCACGGGGGTTTTATCGCTTTAAACAGGGCAAAAGTGTCAATCAATATTTACAAAACAGCGATATTCGCTTTACACGCCGTGTCGATCAATTCATCGGACAACATATCACTCGTACACGTATCAACAATGGTAGCAATGGTGGTCACGGCGGCGGAAGCCATGGTGGCGATGGTCTCAGTCACGGCGGTCATGGCGGCGGCGGTCATCATCGATGAAAATAAGATACCAATCTTAAGGAGGGTAATCCTATGTCGAAAAAGAAAAAACAGGAGCAAACGTCTAATGCGGACACACAGGAGAAAACAAAAAAGCAGCCCAGCATCTGTGCAGTCTTCGGATCAATTGCACTATGCATCATCACCTTTTTGGTGACAATTATGCTAATTTTCTCTGCTTCGCTGCATCTTATGTTAAAACAGGACGGCATTCCAAAGGCAATCGAAAGATTAGATCTTGCTTCTGCTACATTGTCCTACGAAGGAGAGAACCGAAGTATTGGCAGCCTCATTTATGAATGGTATATGCAGGGTGCGCCTAATCTGACCGAAAGCTATGCAGAATCTGCTGTCGCTACGGACGAATTTAAAAATGTGTTATGTCAATATTTTTATGATCTGGGCGATTACCTCTTGAAAGAAAATAATGCTCTGCCTACGCTGAACGCTGAGGACTTTGCGGACGTATTACAAAACGACTTAGCTGGTACTTTAGAACAAGAAACCGGCGTGATATTTACAGAAGAGGACAGGACTTATTTTCTATGGGCAACTGATGAAGACTTTCCAGAATGGAACGCAGACATGGAATCGCTTGTCGGATCCGGCTTTGGGCGATTCTGCATACGCTTTTTCATTTCCGTCCCGGGACTCATTACATTAGTTGCACTGCTAGTAGTACTGTTTATCCTATGGCTGATTTTTGCCGTAAAAGGACATTGGCGAAAAGGTAGAATGCTGACCGGCTATGGCGCAGCAATTGCTATTCCCGGACTGCTTCTGCTCTGTGGTGGTGGAATTTTCTTGCTGCTCGTAACCGGCATGGACGTCATCGACACCCTGTCTTTTCTCAAACAATCACTGCCACTTCTGGTATTGCCTGTAATTTGGCCATCACTGGCTCTAGCACTCTATGGTCTTATCTTCGGCTCTATCGGAATTTGTTGGAATAAAATTGCAAAAGCAAAACGTGAAAAGGCAGAAGCAAAGGAAGTAGATGAAATATTGCCGTCTGAAAACACCAATACACAAAATCTGGAGTCCACCGCACCTCCAACTCCCGTGCCTACAGAGGAACCATTCCAATATACGCACATTCCAGCAGAAGCATCGGCGACAGAAGAATCTCCTATTACGGAAACAACACAGCCGGAACAGCCGGAACTCACAACGTGTACTTGTCCACACTGTGGCAAAGAAAACGAACCCGGCAGCGTATTCTGTGGCGGATGCGGCAAAAAAATTTAGTTGGGAGGAGCTTATATGAAACGTTATCTCCAAAATATTCGGAAAGTTGTACCTTATGTACCCGGCGAACAACCGAATTTTCCGGATATGATTAAACTCAATACCAACGAAAATCCCTATCCCCCTTCGCCTAAAATTCAAGCAGCTCTACAGGGTATTGCGGATTCTCAGCGGCTCTATCCAGATCCGACTTCACATACACTCAATGCTGCCATTGCGCAGGTCTATCAGGTAGAGGAGTCACAAGTTTTCACCGGTGTCGGGTCGGACGATGTCCTCGCAATGATATTCCAGACATTCTTCAACGATACGCTGCCAATACGATTTCCCGATATTACTTATGCGTTTTATCCAGTCTGGTGCAGGTTATTTCAAATTCCCTACGAAACAAAACCACTGAACGACAACTTCGAAATTGTACCATCTGATTATTTCAGTGAAAATGGCGGCATTGTTTTTCCGAATCCAAATGCACCAACGGGAATTGCATTGCCCATGAATTCCATTGAAGAAATTTTACAGCACAATCCGGATTCCCTAGTTGTAATAGATGAGGCGTATATCGATTTTGGCGGAACATCTGCACTGCCACTGCTCCAAAAATATGAAAACCTGTTAATTGTACAAACTTTCTCCAAATCCCGTTCGCTTGCAGGTTCACGGATCGGTTTCTGTCTTGGTGCGCCAAAGCTAATACGGGCACTACACGACGTAAAGTATTCGTTCAATTCTTACACCATCAATCAAGCATCACTGGCAATCGGTACAGCATCAATGCTAGATACAGACTATTTGGAGAAAACAACACGGAAAATCATCGCCACAAGAGAGCGAACGAAACAACAACTGGCATCCCTTGGTTTTACGTTCCCCAATTCGAAAAGCAATTTTCTATTTGTCACCCATACGGTGTGGAACGCCAAGCGGCTATACAATGCACTACGGGAAAATCATATTTATGTCCGATGGTTCAACATCCCACGAATTCAAAATTATTTACGGATTACCATTGGAACAGATGAACAAATGGACACCTTGTTCCGCTTCTTAGAAAATTATTCCGAAACATAAAAACATAAAAAAGGCGACTGCGTTCTCCCATTCTGGGAACACAGCCGCTTTTCTATTTTCCTTACTAGGCTAAACCAAAATACGCTGCAATCACTGCCGCTTCTGCATACGCCATTTTTTCCAAATTAGAATCTACTAATAACCAATTGGTTGCCGCCAGATTCGTGTGATAGCTATGCTCGAGCAATATGCCCGGAACGCCGATGAAAGCAGCACTATTTAATACTGTGTACCAATCTCCACCGTAAGTGCCAACACGATTTCAAATCGTTCCGCCTTGACTCGTACCTATAACGCTTGCAACAGTATCTGCCAATTCCTGTCCCAGATCATTCACCTCGCCACTTACTGTACAACAAGCCAAAGGAGCATCTACCGAACTGCTGTTGCACGCATTGCTATGTAAGCTGATAAACAAGTCACAGCCTTCTGCCGCCTTGCCTCGAGCCGTCAGAGACAAGTCTTTCGTCTGATCCATCCGTGTGTGGTAACGACTTCGATGCCGTAAGACTCCAGTGCTGCTTTTAAGTAAAGATGTAGCTTCCACATCATTTCCGATTCATAGTATGCACTATTCACCGGGCTTTGGTTATATTGACCATAATGTCCCGCATCAATACAAATCTTTACAATCTTCAACGTGCCATCATCCAAGAAATTGTATACCTTGCCATCGATGGTCTGTCTGCCAGTACGCATCACGCCATCTGTGCCAAAATAATACTTATTGCTGTTAATGGTCTGCCAGCCAGTCTGCATGACACCAGAAGAACTGCAATAATATGTACTGCCGCTTACAGTGATAAAACCAGTTTGCATTACGCCACCGCTGCTAAAATAATAGCGACTGCTGCTTACGGTTACCCATCCAGTTTGCATAATGCCGTCTGTGGAGAAATAATACGTCTTGCTGCTAATTGTTTGAAATCCAGTTTGCATCACGCCACTTTCGTCGAAATAGTAGGAACTCCCTTTTTCCTCTAACCAACCAAGTACAATTTCTCCCATTTCATCATAATAGGAAACCGTATCATCCGAAAACGTACAGAACCCCAAGGATTGGGTGCCATCCTCATTTAATAGGTAACGCACACCATCTACTTCGATTTCTCCAGTCGCCTTTCCGGTGATCTCGTCCACGTAATAGCGATAGCCAGAGGTTTCAATCCAACCATACAGCATTTCGCCGGTATCCGGATCATAATAACGCATGATGTTTTGAATCCGCTGCCAACCGGTTTGTTGATAGCCATTTGAATCGAAGATATATAAAATCCCATCGATTTCAATGGTCTCTACCGCATAAGAGCCATCACCGTAAACATATCATATGTCATCGTCAGTGACTGTCCAACTGCCTGTGTCCAATTCTGTCACAGATGTTGCAATTGTTACATCTGTTGCCACAGAAACTTCCGTCTCTGTTGCTGATACCGAAAGCTCTGCAGATTCCGCCAAGGTAGATATACCCGGAAGCAGGAACAGACCGGCACAAGCCACTGCACCCAACGGCAGCACTTTCCGTATCAGTTTTGAAAAATGCATTTTAAAGTATGCCCCATTCTGAAAATATGAATTTGGATGATTCCCCCAATGATAATAAAATATGACTGCAATTATTTTACTATAAAAATTCAAGTTTGTCAAGAAATTTTTCCATAAAAGCAATAATTGCCCCAAAAAAGCGCCTTTCATAGAAGGCGTTTCTCTCTTCTGCAATAAAAAAATTATTTTCTCCTCGAGCGATTCTTTCGCTCCGTATTTCGTTTGATGTCGCACATTCGTTCTTCACTGTTCTGCTTAAATTTAGACAGCATATCCTCGAATGTCATCTCCGATGGCTCTTGCCGCTTTTTGGGTTCATATATATTCGGCTTTCCGCCGCCACTGCGGCGTCCTCGAGTCTGACCGTCGTTTTCTCGTCCTTCACGTCCGATTTCCTGGTCGCCACGCTGTTTATATCCAACACTATTTTCACTGCCGGCGTGCCGTCCGACGGCATTGTCATTCCGTGATTCCGGCTCTTTCAATTGCTTCATCGATAGGCTGATCTTCCCCTGTGGGTTGACCCCAATGCACTTTACACATACCTGTTCTCCTTCGCTGACAAACTCATGGATATCGTTGACATATTTTCGAGAAATTTCCGAAATATGTACCATCCCTACCACACGTTCGTTTTCTGGATTATCAATATTCACAAACATTCCGTAGTTTGTGATATTCTTCACAATTCCTTCGTAGATGCTCCCAACTTCGACCTGCATATTCTCCTTTTCCCTTTCTACACGTACACAAACGTTCTTCTCTAGACTGCGTCATATTTCCTGCCACACACCAATTCCATAAAACGACTCAATTTCTAGAGGTATCATAATAACGATATTCATCCGGATAAGCATAATTATATTCCTCTCGTGCAAGCTGCTCCATATAACTATCCATATCACCACTCTCTAAAATCTGTTCCAAATCTTCGTTTTCCGCCGTCAGATTATCTATCTGCTTTTGGATTTGCGCTAACTCCGTTTCCTTTTCTGCAATATTCGATTGTATCGAAATGACACTAACCGTACAACCTACAATTGCTGCGACGATGCCCGTTCTCGTGATGATTCGGAAGAACCAGTGAGATTCTCGTGGTTCTTTTTTTTTGACTTTTTTAGCTTTTGCCATTTTCGCCGTTCCTCCCATTTTTTTCGTTTCTTTTATTATACAACACTTTTCCGCTTTTGTTCAAGTGGAAAACGAAAAAAAAGATTCCTTTTCGAAAAACTTTGGTGAATTGAATAATTTTTCTATGAAAAAACGAAAAAATTCGCACGACTATATAAAAAATCGGTCGAAACAGCCAACACAGCACGCATCTCAGAGCACTGCCCACATGTCGGAGTAACAGCACAACACAGATGCCCAGTGTACACTGATAAAGAAAGAATCCCAGAGTACTGCCCAAAACATAATACCCTCGCATTTCACCACGTGCCATTACCGTCGCAAAACAAAGTAAGCTACTGCTCCAAAGCAACAGGAAGTAAATGTCCTCCACAGCCACGAGCCACTTCCCGTGCGGAATACAAAGGCGCAGCGTACGAAATACGTCAAAACACAGTCCCAGCGGCACACCAAGCAAGCATGAACAGATAAACAGCTTCATCTGCTCAGATACCGTAAAAAAAGTCTCTGGCACCATTATCGAAACAGCTTTCCCAGCAGCGACAACGGTCCGTGGCGATCTTTTTCCCCATATTGCAGCGTCCATATATCACCGGTGATGGTCATATCACCACTCTCTACACTAACATCATTGATATGTAGATTTCTTCCTTTGATGGTCAATTCCCCATAGGTGGTGAATAAGTTAATCATTCGCTCATCAAAGCAATCCACATCCGTTACACCAGATAAAGACAGCTTTTCTCGATTCTCCAAAATTAAATTGTGGAAACCGGTAGGTGTCGGCAGTTCTTTTTTCATTGATATGCCTCCTTGTGTGATTGGCTTCTCTTTTGCAATCTTATCTTATGCTGTCCGATCGCTTCCTATGCCTATATGGAGAAATTTATAAAAATTCGCTAGTTTCTCGCTGCGTTCTTTGTACATTTTTTTTTTGAAAAACGACTTGCATTTTTAGTGAGATTATGGTATAATAATTTAGATTGTGTAGGTTCGTTTGCCTGCCCATTGTAAACAGGAAAGGAGTGAGAAGAATTGACTGCGCTTGAAATCGTACTGGGTATTGTCGTCTTGATTATTAGCGTCGCTCTGGTTATCATTTGTATGATGCAGGAACAAAAACCACAAAATGCTACTTCTGCACTGACAGGAGCGTCGAACGATTCGTTCTATGACAAAAACCGTGGACGTACCAAAGAAGCACGCCTCAAGAAAGTGACTTTTTGGTGTTCTTTATTATTTTTTATCTTGATTTTATTTATGGATATTGTTATGCCACTGATTACAGGCTAAAATTGCACACATACGTTCCTGTGCTTCGGTCTTCGAAGCACAGGATATTTTTTCATTGCCAGTGGATTTTATATGCTATACTTGATTGGAGCAGAGAGGTTAGAGGTAAGAAATTAGGATGCTTAACTTTTTACCTCTAATCTCTCCAAAGCAACGGCAAAATTCTTCCGCTTGGCATTTCTAAAAGAGAAAGGAAAAGTGAAATGAATACACAACTTGGCGGAACAGAAACAATCGAGGGATATCGCAGCAAAATCGTTGCCACTCTAAAGAAAAATGGCAGAACGCCACTCAGTGACAGAGAACTTGCAACAAAATGTCGTACAAATCGAGGTGGTGCGGCAAACTTCCGAAAAGCTGTCGATGCACTCTTGTCTGAGGGCATTATCTGCAAGCGGCGTAGAGGCTATGTATTATCCTCGATGATGGGCTATTTCCCGGCTACGATCGTACGTTTAAGTCGAACGTTTGGCTTTGCCCGCCCGGATAAGGAAGGCGCACAGGATGTTTTTATTCCCGGAAAATATTTGCAGGGTGCGTTGACAAATGACCGTGTCCTAATCGGACGGATTCCCTCTCGAAATGGCTTAAAGCCGGAGGGCGAGGTACTGACAATTTTGGAAGAAGCAGATGCTCGCCTAGTCGGCGTTATCGTCGATGAAAAGGGCTTGCTCATGTTTAAGTCGGACAATATAGCAAAATTGCCACTTCAAATCTCCCGTAAGGGCAGTGTCCTGTACCACGAGGGAGAAAAGGTGCTGGCAGAAGTAATCTCTCGTGGGCAGCGTCACGCAGAACACAAGGTAAAAATTGTCTTTTCTTTTGGGGAATCTACGAGAGCCAGTGTTTGTGCAGAATCGATTGTAGCAATTCACAACGCCAAAACGATATTCCCCGATGAGGTGTTGCAAGAGGCAGAAACCTTATCTCAAGCACCCATTCCTGAAGAAGAATATACAAAACGCTTGGATTTAAGAAATACACCGATTTTCACCATTGATAGTGCCCATTCAAAAGATTTGGACGATGCCGTCTCTATAGAAAAAACAGCAACCGGCTATCGGCTCGGCATACACATCGCCGACATTTCCCACTATGTAAAGCCAAAATCCGCCTTAGACGTGGAAGCATTGGAACGTGGCACAAGTATTTATTATGCCAATCGAGTTATCCCTATGCTGCCAGAAAGTCTGTCTAACGGAATCTGTTCCCTAAACCCACACGAAGATCGCCTCGCTTTCTCCGCTCTGATGGACTTGGACGAAAGGGGAGAAATTATCTCTTATCAATTTTCCAAATCCGTCATTCGCTCTGCGGTCAAGGGCGTGTATAAAGAGGTCAATCAAATTTTAGATGGCACAGCTTCGCAGGAACTACTGGAAAAATATCATGATGTAGAACACATGATTCCACTGATGGACGAATTATGCGACATTCGGCTGCGTGAACGAAAACTGCGTGGTGCGCCAGAATTGGAAACGGTAGAGGGAGAATTGATACTCAACGAAGAAAACGTCTGCGTGGATGTTGTCGCAAGACAGCGTGGCAAGAGCGAATGCATCATCGAAGAAATGATGCTGCTTGCTAATGAGGCGGCTGCCAGAATGGCACGTGAAAAGCACTTGCCCTTTGTCTATCGTATCCACGACAAGCCCACTACCGAGAAAATCGAAAATCTGGAGGGAATTTTGCTGCGTCTGGGTGTTCCAATTCCGAAATTCGATGAAATTCAGCCGAAGCACCTAGCAGAAATTTTAGATGGTACAAGAGGAACGGAGCTATATCCTGTTTTAAATGTTATGGTGCTGCATTCCATGGCAAAAGCTTGCTATTCACCGGAACCAGTTGGACATTTCGGCTTATGCCTTGCTGATTATGCCCACTTCACCTCTCCCATTCGGCGGTATCCCGATCTGGCAATTCACCGAATTTTAAGCAGCTATCTGGAAAATCCAGATTCTACAATTATGCAGCGACAGTACTCTTTATTCGTAGAATCGGCTGCTGATCGTTCCACAGAAGCAGAAGTACGTGCCATCTCCATCGAACGCAGTGCAGACGACTGCTACAAAGCAGAATATATGCAGCAACATCTGGGTGAAGAATTTGATGGTATCGTTTCCGGTATCACCGACTTCGGATTCTATGTCTCCCTACCCAATACAGTGGAAGGGTTGGTACACGTCGCTACGCTGCCTAAATCCGACTGGATTAACGATGACGGAATCGTATTCCGTGAAGAACAAGGAACAGTTCGCTATCGTCTGGGTGACACGGTTCGGGTTCTTTGTACCAAAACTGACATCAATAGCGGAAATGTAGATTTTGAATTGGTGGATGGAACTAGCACAACACAGTGATATTATATCATTCTATAAAATAAATAAAAAGCACCTCAATTGTCTGTAGAAATACAGAACCTCTGAGGTGCTTTTATTATTTATATGTTTTCAGTTAAAATTCAAGGGTGATTGTAGGTGTGTCAACGATATCATCTATCATATTTTAAAATTTCTCCCAATGTACCTTGGAAGTATCAAACGATTCTACCTGATGTGGTTCCGGCTTTTGTAACGGAATCCCTAGAGAAAGAATCGCTTCTAACTAAAAAATTTCCGGAAATTGCAACAATTGTCGCAAATATTCCTCCGTGGTAGTATCATCCTCTGCATATCACATTCGACCTTGAATCCAACAGCTGCCCAACCCAAGATGGTCTGCCATCAGATGCATATTCGACATGACAATTGAACAATCCTCCACAAGCATATCCGTCTTTTCTCGATTACCCAGAACAACAATTGCACAATCTGCATTCTGAAGCATTTTCGCTGCTCCGTTTTTTCGACAATGAGACATTTTCACTAGTGTCTCACGATTTCGCACCACAACCCATTCCCATGGCTTTTGATTTCGTCCCGAAGCAGACGCTAAACCCGCTTGTAGCACAAGTTGCAGCGCATCATTCGAAATCTCTTCACCGATATACTGCCGCACACTGCGTCGGGCGAGTAGCTGCTCCAAAAAAGCATCCATATTATTCTTCTTCCTCCGTTGTATCAGAAGTCGAATCATCAGAAGTAGACGTTTCAAACGGCGTTATCGGATCTGGTGCATCTTCCAATTCTTCACGGTTGAACGTAAACGAGTAGGCAACGGTATAATCCAGCAATCCTGCGCCGGGATAATAAATCAACGTCGCCTCTGAAAAACCAGCTGGCATTTCTATATATACATAACCTATTCGAGTCTCACCGGGTTCAATGTTATCGTTAAAGCACTCTGCATCTTCTCCGAATTGATAAGTAATAAAATGCATCGAACACACTGCTACAGTAGCGTATGACTCTCCATCTGCCAAACCATAGAACGTTCCAGATAAGATATTAGCGGAAATAGATTCATCAGAACCATTGGTAATCGTAATCTGATAAAAGATGATTTCCAAGTCTTGATCTCCATCAGTAAATGTATACGAAGACAAATAAGCGTGATCTAAAGTCGCTGTAACATCATCAAGAGAAACCTCTTCTCCGATGTTGGCATCATATCGTTCTGCGATAACTGCTATTGTTGATGTTGTCGCTTCTGTTACTTCCTCTGCACTGCGTACTGTCCCACTGGATTTGTCACCACATCCCGGCAAAACAAGTAAAGCCGCACACAGAAATAAGCTAAGCAATTTTGTCTGTATTTTGAATATTTTTCGCATTTTCAATTTCTTTCACGTCATCGAAAATTTTCGAAAACGTGTCTATCATTAGAGTATCCGAACCAATTCGGCACTCGTTTCTTACAAGGTTAGAAGCAAGAAGCAAGTCCACTTGTTTCTAACCGAACATCGATACAACTTCGCTCAATCTGCTTCAATTGCATCTGCTGGACAGGCACCAGAACAAGAACCACAGGAAATGCACAAATCTTCAGCAATGACATATTGTGTCTCACCCTCAGAAATTGCATCTACCGGACATTCATCCTTGCAGCTGCCACAGCTTAAACATGCGTCTGTAATTTTATATGCCATAATTTTTCACCTCCGTAAGGATTTGTTATAAAACAGAATGGAGAAATCTCCACCGTTTTTTATTATAACAGATGCAACAAAAAAAATCAAGAGTTTTTTGTGACTTTCCAAAAAATTTTCAATAGTACCGCAAAATTGGAATATATCGTGAATCATTCTCCTATTCTTGGATATGTTCCATTGCCTGTCCAAAAATCGAAGAAATATGTGCATCTGCCAGTGCATAATAAATTGTCTTTCCATCTCGACGACTTGTCACTAGACGAGATTGCTTTAAAATGCGCAGCTGATGCGATATGGCAGAGGACGACATATCCAGTTTTCGTGCAATTTCCATCACGCACTCTTCTTGTTGAAATAGGACGAAAATAATTCGCACCCGTGTCAAATCACCAAAAATTTTAAATAATTCCGCCACATTTTCGAGAACATCTTCTGGCGGCATGGCATTTGACAAGGTATTGTTTATAGAATCTGAATAATTTACGTGCATAATATCTCCTCTTTTATCGTGAAAAACATAATAAAAATATCCAAACTCACACAGAGTTCGGATATTTTCATTTGGCTCCCCCAGTTGGACTCGAACCAACGACAACTCGGTTAACAGCCGAGTGCTCTACCGACTGAGCTATGGAGGAATATAGAAGAGCAAGAAAATTACTCTTCCAAAATCGGCACCGACCAATTTCCCCACAGGGTCGCCCCTAAAGTATCGTAGGCGCAAAAGAGCTTAACTGCTGTGTTCGGAATGGGAACAGGTGAAACCTCTTTGCCATAAGCACCGACTAAAAGAAAAATGGTGACCCGTACCAGAATCGAACTGGTGATGCCGCCGTGAGAGGGCGGAGTCTTAACCGCTTGACCAACGGGCCCCTAGTGGTGCACCATCGGGGACTCGAACCCAGGACCCACTGATTAAGAGTCAGTTGCTCTACCAACTGAGCTAATGGTGCATATGCTATAATATATTATAGCATATTAGACCAAATTTGTCAAGGGGTAAATCACATTTTTCTCAAATTGTTCAAAAAGTTATTCAGTACATCTTATAATGCAAACAAAAAATGAATTTCTTTTAAAAAAATTAACTCAAAAACAGAAAAAGGAGAAGAAGGAAGCGAAGGAACGACGAAAGGAACAAAAGGAAAAGCGAACGACCGATTAGTATCCACAAGCTGAACATATCACTATGCTTACACTATAGACCTATCAACCTCGTAGTCTACAAGGGGTCTTCATGGAGATCTTATCTTGAGGGCGGCTTCACGCTTAGATGCTTTCAGCGTTTATCCGTTCCGCACATAGCTGCCCAGCCGTGCCACTGGCGTGACAACTGGTACACCAGAGGTGCGTCCATCTCGGTCCTCTCGTACTAGGGACAGCTCCTCTCAAATCTCCTACGCCCACGACAGATAGGGACCGAACTGTCTCACGACGTTCTGAACCCAGCTCGCGTACCGCTTTAATTGGCGAACAGCCAAACCCTTGGGACCAAATTCAGCCCCAGGATGCGATGAGCCGACATCGAGGTGCCAAACCTCCCCGTCGATGTGGACTCTTGGGGGAGATCAGCCTGTTATCCCCAGGGTAGCTTTTATCCGTTGAGCGACGGCATTTCCACTCACATACCGCCGGATCACTAACTCCAACTTTCGTTCCTGCTCGACCCGTCAGTCTCGCAGTCAGGCTCGCTTCTGCGTTTACACTCTCTCGCATGGTTTCCGTCCATGCCGAGCGAACCTTTGAGCGCCTCCGTTACTCTTTAGGAGGCGACCGCCCCAGTCAAACTGCCCACCTAACAATGTCCCCCGACCTGTTTCAAGGCCGCAGGTTAGAATTCCAGCACCTCAAGAGTGGTATCCCAACAGCGACTCCACATAAGCTGACGCCCATGCTTCCCTGTCTCCCACCTATCCTGTACATGAAATACCGAAATCCAATATTAAGCTGCAGTGAAGCTCCATGGGGTCTTTCCGTCTAGTCGTGGATAACCGGCATCTTCACCGGTACTACAATTTCGCCGGGTGGGTTGTTGAGACAGTGCCCAAATCGTTACACCATTCGTGCGGGTCAGAACTTACCTGACAAGGAATTTCGCTACCTTAGGACCGTTATAGTTACGGCCGCCGTTTACTGGGGCTTCAATTCAATGCTCTCACATCTCCTCTTAACCTTCCAGCACCGGGCAGGTGTCACCCCATATACGTCATCTTTCGATTTAGCATAGAGCTGTGTTTTTGCTAAACAGTCGCTTGGGCCTATTCTCTGCGGCTTACCTTCGTAAGCACCCCTTCTCCCGAAGTTACGGGGTCAACTTGCCGAGTTCCTTAACAACCCTTCTCCCGCTGGCCTTAGAATCCTCTTCCTGTCCACCTGTGTCGGTTTGCGGTACGGGCTCCCTCGATATCCTCACAGCTTTTCTCGTCTCTCTCCACGCTGACTTCGGTCTCATTCGACCTCCCTTACGACCGGGTCTACCATCGCCCGGCTCAGCTCTTCAAAAGCGTCCCTGTGTTTAAATCTTTGGGAGGCTACGGAATCTCTACCGTATATGCATCGGCTATGCGTCTCCGCCTCACCTTAGCTCCCGGCTTACCCTGAGCGGACGAACCTTCCTCAGGAATCCTTAGACTTTCGGCCATTATGATTCTCACATAATTCTCGCTACTCATTCCGGCATTCTCACTCACATACAGTCCACCACCGCTTCCGCTATGACTTCTCTCCGTATGTGACGCTCCCCTACCCCGCTGACTTTCTTCAGCAGCCCAAGCTTCGGTATGGATTTTAGCCCCGTTGAATTTTCGGCGCAGGATCACTCGACCAGTGAGCTATTACGCACTCTTTTAATGTATGGCTGCTTCTAAGCCAACATCCTGGTTGTCTGGGCAATCCCACATCCTTTTCCACTGAAATCCATTTCGGGACCTTAGCTGTGGGTCTGGGCTGTTTCCCTCTTGACTATGAGACTTATCTCACACAGTCTGACTGCTGTACAACAATTATCCGGCATTCTTAGTTTGATAGGGTTCAGTAACTTCTCAGCCCCTAGCCCAGTCAGTGCTTTACCTCCGGTAATCTTATACAACGCTAGCCCTAAAGCTATTTCGGGGAGAACCAGCTATATCCGGGTTCGATTGGAATTTCTCCTCTAGCCACACCTCATCCGCCGCCTTTTCAACGGAGGTCGGTTCGGCCCTTCATGGAGTTTTACCTCCACTTCAGCCTGGACATGGCTAGGTCACCCGGTTTCGGGTCTATGGCATACAACTTACTCGCCCTTGTCAGACTCGCTCTCGCTTCGGCTCCTGACCTCTAGTCATTAACCTTGCTGCATACCATAACTCGCCGGACCATTCTACAAAAGGTACCATATCACACTTTGACGTGCTCTATGTGCTTGTAAGCACAGAGTTTCAGGTTCTTTTCACTCCCCTCCCGGGGTCCTTTTCACCGTTCCTTCACAGTACTTTGCGCTATCGGTCATTGGGTAGTATTTAGGCTTGGAGGGTGGTCCCCCCTTCTTCCTACGGGATTTCACGTGCCCCGCAGTACTCTGGATCCTGCCAGATCCTCGTCCCTTTCGCCTACGTGACTCTCACACTGTCTCGTCAGCCTTCCCAGACTGTTCAGCTAGAAACTTAGAATTCCTTCTGCAGTCCTAAACCCCGATGAAATTTCTCCCATCGGTTTGGCCTCTTCCGCTTTCGCTCGCCACTACTCACAGAATCTCGGTTGATTTCTCTTCCTCGTCCTACTTAGATGTTTCAGTTCAGACGGTTCCCCTCCATAAGCTATTTATTCACTTATGGATGCATAGATTTCTCTATGCGGATTGCTCCATTCGGACATCTGCGGATCTATGCGTGCTTACCGCTCCCCGCAGCTTTTCGCAGTTAACCACGTCCTTCTTCGGCTCCCAATGCCAAGGCATCCACTCTGCGCTCTTCTCTACTTTACCATTTGTTTCAATGATTCTTCTCAGAATTTTTGCGTCGTTTTTACTAGTTGTAGTTTTTTACCCAACATAAATTTTAATCTCTTTACTCTTCATGTCGTGTATCAAGCTTCTTCAAGCTTGTACTTACTCGTAGTTTCACTTTGCTTTCTTTTCTATTCTGTTTTCAAGTTCCTGTTTCTGCTCTCTCTCAAGAACAGATATCAATAGACAACTTTCTTCCTTTTATCTACTGATATACATTCTTGATTACTTATGCTTATTTTTCAGCAAAAATTTTGTCAATCATCGAGCCGTTCCTTTACCGTTTCCAGTAAATCTAACTTGATATTTTTTTCTTTTGGTTACTTTTCTTTTTTTTAGCAAAAATTTTATCTATCATCGAGCTGTTTCTTTATCGTTTTCGATAAATTCAACCCGAAATCTTTTTTCTTTTGGTTACTTTTCTTTTTTCAGTAAAAAGAAAAGTAACTGGTGGGCACAAATGGATTCGAACCATCGACCTCACGCTTATCAGGCGTGCGCTCTAACCATCTGAGCTATGCGCCCGTTTTAGAGATAAGATGCCATATGCAAGGAATCTATTTCCCCCTCCGCTTCCCATCCTTTTCTCTTTTGGTGGAGATGAGGAGGATCGAACTCCTGACCCCCTGCTTGCAAAGCAGGTGCTCTCCCAGCTGAGCTACACCCCCTACTAGAGGCTAGATAGAATCTTCATTTTTTTCTCAGTACCTTCAAAATTGAACAATGCTTTCTTTCTACTTCGCTCTCTTCCCTTGCTGACTAGAGTAGAACTTTTCTTTCAGTTCTTTACTCCTTAGAAAGGAGATGATCCAGCCGCACCTTCCGATACGGCTACCTTGTTACGACTTCACCCCAGTCATCAATCCCACCTTAGGCGGCGTCCTCCTTGCGGTTAGACGACCGACTTTGGGTGTTACCGACTCCCATGGTGTGACGGGCGGTGTGTACAAGGCCCGAGAACGTATTCACCGCAGCATGCTGATCTGCGATTACTAGCAATTCCGCCTTCATGCAGGCGAGTTGCAGCCTGCAATCTGAACTGGGACAATTTTTGGGGATTCGCTCCACATCGCTGTCTTGCTTCCCTCTGTTCATTGCCATTGTAGTACGTGTGTAGCCCAGGTCATAAGGGGCATGATGATTTGACGTCATCCCCACCTTCCTCCGTTTTGTCAACGGCAGTCCCATTAGAGTGCTCTTGCGTAGCAACTAATGGTAAGGGTTGCGCTCGTTGCGGGACTTAACCCAACATCTCACGACACGAGCTGACGACAACCATGCACCACCTGTCTTCGTGCCCCGTAGGGAAAACCTATCTCTAGGTTCGTCACTCGATGTCAAGACCTGGTAAGGTTCTTCGCGTTGCTTCGAATTAAACCACATACTCCACTGCTTGTGCGGGCCCCCGTCAATTCCTTTGAGTTTCAGCCTTGCGGCCGTACTCCCCAGGTGGATTACTTATTGTGTTAACTGCGGCACGGAAGAATCAGTCCCCCCCACACCTAGTAATCATCGTTTACAGCGTGGACTACCAGGGTATCTAATCCTGTTTGCTCCCCACGCTTTCGAGCCTCAGCGTCAGTAAAGGCCCAGTAAGCCGCCTTCGCCACCGATGTTCCTCCTGATCTCTACGCATTTCACCGCTACACCAGGAATTCCGCTTACCTCTATCTCACTCAAGAACAACAGTTTCAAATGCAATTTATGGGTTGAGCCCATACATTTCACATCTGACTTGCCATCCCGCCTGCGCTCCCTTTACACCCAGTAATTCCGGACAACGCTCGCTCCCTACGTATTACCGCGGCTGCTGGCACGTAGTTAGCCGGAGCTTTCTTGAAGAGTACCGTCATCTCTTTCGTCCTCTTCGACAGGAGTTTACAATCCGAAAACCTTCTTCCTCCACGCGGCATCACTGCATCAGAGTTCCCTCTATTGTGCAATATTCCCCACTGCTGCCTCCCGTAGGAGTCTGGGCCGTGTCTCAGTCCCAATGTGGCCGTTCAACCTCTCAGTCCGGCTACTGATCGTCGCCTTGGTGAGCCGTTACCTCACCAACTAGCTAATCAGACGCGAGGCCATCTCTACGCAATAAATCTTTGATTATTCAATCATGCGACCAAATAATTTTATGGGGTATTACCATCCGTTTCCAGAAGCTATCCCCCTCGTAAAGGCAGGTTCCTCACGTGTTACTCACCCGTCCGCCACTAAGTAAACTACCGAAGCAGTTCACTCCGTTCGACTTGCATGTGTTAAGCGTGCCGCCAGCGTTCGTCCTGAGCCAGGATCAAACTCTTTATTAGATTGTATAGAAAATTAGAGATTAAATATTAGAATCCAGTGATTCTATACAAACGCTCTAACTTTTTATCTTGATCCCGGTACATCACGATTCGCTCGCAATTACCGTTTTTCGATTTTTTCGTCTTTTCTGACTTCTCAAAGTTCGAAATTTCTTCCGAATTCAAGGGCTTTTCGCTTGTAGTGCATTGTTCAATTTTCAAGGTACTGTTCCTCACTGCTCACACTTCCAAGGCAAGCCCTTCCGTACGACAGCTTCTTTATTATATCGCATCTTCTCTCTTTTGTCAAGTAAACATTTTGTGAACACTGCTCGGTTCTGTGACATTCACTTCACTTCCAAGAAAATTTGTAATACCCTGTCGCTCCAGGAAATTTCTCCCCCCCCTGCGACAGCTTTATTATTATAGCACATCTCCTATCAATTTATCAAGTGGAAAATTGTGAAATTTTTATTTGGTTTTTTATGCATAGTGTACAAAAACTGTGTTGTGTACAAAAACTGTGTTATTTCTCATCATCGCTATTTTCAGATTCTTTATGAAGTTCTTCCATATAACCCGCTATAATAATTCCAGACGGTAACGCCACAATTGCAATCCCCATGAAGGATGATACCATTGCAACAACTCTCCCAGCTATACTTAAAGGATATATATCCCCATACCCCACTGTTGTCAAACTCACCATCGCCTAATATATAGCATCAAAAAAGTATCGAAAGTATCCGGTTCAACGTTATAAACCAATAAAGCAGATAAAACCACATATGCACTTGCCAAACCGCAGACAGACAATAGTGGTACATATTGTTTTTTCATCACATGAATAATCATAGAAATACTTTTAGAATATCGAAATGCTTTTAATGCACGAAAGACTCGAAATGATCGAATAAGCCGAAATATTTTCAATAGCCGAAATCCCGCACTTATCGATAAAATCGTCGGCAATATCGAAACCAAATCAATAATCGCCATTGGCATAAATGGATAATACAAAAAAGATAATTTTCCCTTACCGCACTTAAAATTCGCCGTTAGAAGTCTTAAAAAATAATCAATAAAAAAACAATTGTTGTAACAATATCAATTCCCTTAAAAATACAATTACTATCTTTAAATGCAAGTGGGATAATACTTGCAATAATCATCACAATCATGCTATAATCATATATTTTTCTTATATTACTACATTCATCTGATGGTTCAATTATACAATAAATGTATTCTCTCCATCGCATATAATTTGCCTCTTTCAATTTTATTCAACTTCATTTTCCGTGATAGTATCGACCTCTTTTCCAAAAATCTCCGCTTTAATCTTCGAAATCCAGTTATCTTCCATTTGCATCACCGTAAAGCGCACATTTTCCCACTGTACCACCGGTTTTGCACCGGATTCCGGCACGTAGCCGAGTTGATCTACAACAAAACTGCTCATCGTGCTGATTTCGGATTCCTTCGGCAGTTTCAGTCCCAGCTCTGGTAAAACCTCCTCCGGATCGGCATCGCCGTCAATCAAAAATATCGTATCCGTCACACGCCGCAGCTGCTGTTCTTCATCATCATATTCATCTTGGATATTCCCCACAATTTCTTCCAAAATATCTTCCATACTGACTGCTCCTGCTGTACCGCCGTATTCGTCTACCACAATCGCAAACTGCATTTTCTTGCGAATCATTTCCGACAACACATCGTCACACTTCGCTGTTTCCGGCACAAACAACACTTCTCGTAAAAAAAGCCGCACATGAAATCCTTGGATATTTTGGCAGCCAATTAGTCCCAACAAATCCTTTGCCATCAGCATTCCAATCACGTTGTCTATGCTATCCTGATAGACCGGCATTCTGGAATAATTTTCACTTCTAGCAATTTCTACCACATCTTGTATTGCCGCATCCACGTCAATCGCTACAATATCCTTTCGATGGGTCATCACTTCTGCAATTGTCTTATCATCAAATTCAAAGATATTGCAGATCATTTCTCGCTGCTGCTCTTCAATTGCACCGGTTTCATTACCGACATTGACAAGCTGCATAATATCTTCTTCCGTCACTTGTTCCTTATTACGCCGTTCACCACCAATGAAACGATTTACGCCAGCGTACAGTATGCGCAGCGGAAAAAGCAGCGTTACAACCGCCTTGACATAGCCTACAGATGAAATTGCCACTTTTTCAGCATATTTTCTGCCGATACCTCTTGCAATCCCATCTACCACGAGCGACAACAGCAATATCACAATCCCAGGTAAAATCCGTCAAATCCACCGATGCGGCATATCCGCAGACAACCATCCATGCATTGCCGCAAAAAAATAGGCACACACCGTCAAAAATACTGTATTCGCAATCATTTCTACTGCTACTGTACAAATCAACGTTGCTTTTCGTTTGGAATAATACGCCAGTTTTGGATATGTTTCTTGCAGCGTATGCAGCTAACTCGATAACGTACGAATTGCAACCATCGCTGCTGAAAACCAAATATGTAATACACATAAAATCAATGCCAATATAACCAGAAACGTGTCACTGGAATCCATAATCTACTCCTAAATTTTTTCTTTGAAAAAACGCCATCAACACAGAAGCCGTTGACAGCGTTTTCGATTTATTCATTTTTAGCATTCTTCGCAAATCAACTTCATCGCTGTCCGTTCTTCGCCATCAATGACAATATTTGCAAACGCCGAAACACAAATCAAATCAACATCAATCGGTGCTAAATAGCCTCTTGCAATCGCAATTGCTTTAATCGCCTGATTCGCAGCTCCTGCGCCTACCGCCTGAACTTCTACCACTTTTTTTCACGAATCACACCTGCAATTGCACCGGCAACAGAATTCGGTGAAGAATGCGATGATACCTTTAAAACTTCCATGTGAAATGCCTCCCTGTAATACGGTTATTACAAATATAATACTGCATACCGTCTTGTGCTTTTTCGCACATCTTTGATAAAATTATTATACAATAACGCTTGTAAAAATACAAGCCTTATTTACAAAATTTGTGCATTATCGAACAATTATCCGATCTATTTTCATACATTCCCCACACTTTTCGTCAAAATTGACAATAACGCCACACATAATACAACTGCCATCCGCTTCTGTAAAGCGTGACGGAAATCGAAAGCGAAAGCGATCCAGTGCCGGTTCAACGGCAACGCCCAAAATCGAGCGTTCCGGTCCGGTCATGCCCACATCGGTCAAATAACCAGTATGGTCTTCTAAAATTGTCTCATCCGCCGTCTGTACATGAGTATGTGTACCAAGTACCGCTGTTACACGTTTTGCCAGATGATAACCCATCGCTTTTTTTTCAGCGGTTGCTTCTGCATGAAAATCCAGAAATATGTTGGGTGTATCGATTTTCTCAAGCAGCCGATCCACTGTCGTAAAAGGATTATCTAACGGATCCATATAAGTCGTACCAGATAAATTCATGACAGCCACCCAACAATATCCAAAATCTATCTCTGCAACGCCTTTTCCCACGCAGCCCTCCGGATAATTCGCCGGACGCAACACCATGGAATTATCATAAATACGAAGTGCTTCTCGACATTTAAAACAGTGATTTCCAGTGGTAATCAAATCAGCACCTGCTGCAAAAATCTGTTCCATCGAATGCACGGTGATGCCGTTCCCCTGTGCGGAATTTTCACCATTGACCACTGTTATATCGATATGATGTTCTCGTTTGATTTGGGGCAGCTTTTCCTGCAAAAAGAGACAGCCAGCCGCTCCGACCACATCTCCAATGTGTAATAAATTCATATGTCACCTCGAACTCCTCTGTTTTTCGTCTTGCACAAGCTTTACTCATCAAAGTAATGTACAGTATTATTTTATTATACCATGGTTTCGGAACACTGTCAAGAAATTTTTTGTCATTTCTTCATTTTATTTTGTAAAAAGTGTAAAGCAACACTGTCAAAAAAAAACAAACGTCAACTTTTATATTGAATCGCTGACGTTTGATCTTGGAAGAGATATTATGATAATACTTTGGAGCGGATTACGAGGCTCGAACTCGCTACCTCCACCTTGGCAAGGTGGCGCTCTACCAGATGAGCTAAATCCGCATCAAGAAGCATGGATACCATCTCCCGTTGTTACAGAAAACTGTCACACACTTCATGGTGCCTCCGATCGGAATTGAACCAATGACACGGGAATTTTCAGTCCCCTGCTCTACCGACTGAGCTACAGAGGCATTGCAGCAAAACTGCAAAAAAATGGCGATCTGAAGGGGATTCGAACCCCTAACCTCCGCCGTGACAGGGCAGCGTTCTAACCAACTGAACTACCAGACCATATGGTGGAAACTATAGGGCTCGAACCTATGACCCTCTGCTTGTAAGGCAGATGCTCTCCCAGCTGAGCTAAGCTTCCACGCTTATTTATCGCTCACGGATCACCCATTGGCCGGTAACTTGTTAAGTATATCACATACTTCCCATTTTGTCAAGCTTTTTTTGCAAAAAAATCTGAAAAAATTGTCGTTTTGGATAAATGCACATATTTTCAACTTAAACAGTGTTTAAAATTGTGCTATTCTAACAAATATGTACCTCAGTTGATGCTGTTTTCTCCAATCTGACCGAACAATCGTGCCACAGCAACCTGTAAACTGCTGTTCTCCCGAGCTGTCAAATTCGGATCTTCTTGTAAAATTTGCCGTGCCATTTCCTGTACCTCCTGTAATAACTGCATATCATGAGAGAGGTCGGCAATCTTCAGCGGCGGCAAACCATGTTGTCGCTCTCCAAAAAAATCTCCAGGACCACGCAGTCCCAAATCTGCCTCAGCAATCTGAAAGCCATCGCTGGTACGGCTCATAATTTGCAATCGTTTCCGACACTCGTCCGTTACGTGGTCTGTAATCAAAATACAGTAGCTTTGTGCGCTGCCACGTCCTACCCGTCCTCGCAGCTGATGCATTTGGGAAAGTCCAAAGCGATCTGCATCCTCGATCAGCATAATAGTAGCATTGGGTACGTCCACGCCCACCTCGACAACTGTCGTACAAACGAGCAAATCAATCTCGTGCTTTCGAAACGATTCCATCACAGTGTCTTTCTCCGCTGCTTTCATCCTTCCGTGGAGTAACCCAACTCGATAATTCCGAAATACACCGTTTTGTACATTTTCCGCATAAGCCGTGACCGCTTTTAAGTCACTGTCCTCGTGGTCATCAATCGTTGGACAGACGATATATCCTTGATGATTTTGATTCAGCTGTTCTGTGACAAAGCCATAAGCACGTTCACGCAGCTTTCCCGTGACGGCGAACGTACGAATCGGCTGACGCCCTTTGGGGAGTTCCTTGAGAACAGAAATATCCAAATCACCATAAATCATCAATGCCAGCGTCCGTGGAATCGGCGTAGCAGACATAACCAGTTTATGTGGACAGCTGCCCTTATCCGCCAATAACGCACGCTGTGCCACGCCAAAACGGTGTTGTTCGTCGGTAATCACCAGTCCCAGCTTTTGGAATTCTACATCTTTTTGAAAAATTGCGTGCGTACCTACCACCAGCTGCATGGTTCCGTTTACCAAATCAGCGTAAATAACCCGTTTTTCTTTGAGACGGAGTGAACCTGTCAGCAAACCAATTTTTACGCCCAACGGTGCGAGAAATTGACATAGCGTACGATAGTGCTGGGTCGCCAAAATTTCTGTCGGTGCCATAAGCGCACACTGGATTCCATTTTGAATCGCATAATAACAAGCTGCTGCCGCCACAGCTGTTTTTCCGCTCCCCACGTCCCCTTGGAGGAGTCGATTCATTGGCGTACCGCCGCACATATCCTTTACGATTTCCTCTACCGCCTTTTGCTGTCCATTTGTCATCGTAAACGGGAGAGCAGCATAAAACGGCTGTAAATCCGTATCCAAAGCCATAGGATAACCAGATTGATTGTGATTATTCGCACGCTGTAAGAGCATTCCCAATTGCAGCTCTAACAATTCATCGAACACCAGTCGACGGCGTGCCTGTTCCATTCGGACTGTATCCAGCGGAAAATGAATTTGTGTCAGTGCCTCTTGCAAGGTGATAAGCTGATGCGCCTGACGCTTTTCCGGCGACATCCAGTCCCGAATTTGATTATCTTCTAAGATTTTAACTGCCTGTTCCATTGCCTTGGTCATATTCCACGCCGTGATGCCACTGGTCAAGTGGTAAGACGGCACAAGCAAATTGGAACGTGCGTCCGGCTGAATCTGGGGAGCGGACAGTTCTCGCCGCAGGCGATTCCCTTGAATTTTTCCGGACATCCGATACCACGAGCCAACTTTCAACGCCTGAAATCCGTAGGTATTATTATAGATAACAACCACCACATCCGACACGCCATCTGTGGCAATTGCCTTGTAGATGGTCATGCCCTTGTGGATATACTGCGGCGGAAATTTTTTTACAATCTGTACTCGTACCACGTTTACGGCATTTAACTGAACCTGTGCCAGTGGAACCGGTGTCGTATAATCCAGATAAGACCATGGGAAATGGTAAAGTAAATCATAGACAGTTTCAATGCCGAGTCGGCGAAACGCTTCGCCACGCTTTTCTCCAATGCCCTTGAGCTTCGATATCGGACTGAATAGTGCATCCATTTGGTTCACCTCCTGTTCAAATGAGACAAAAAGGGCTGTCAAGAAGCCCTTTTTGCGATTTATTTATAAATCAAATGATATATTCCTTTTTAAGAAAGAATATCGTCCCACGTCGGATAATTTCCCGCAGCAGTTTGTGCGTAGTATTTCTGGATATAATAAGCGTCTTGTACGGTAATCTCACCGTCTCCGTCCACATCTGCGGCAATCCGCTGTGTGTCCGTCAAGCCGTCGCCGTTCCCAGCGGCTGCATTCGCAAAGGCGCATTGATAGAGATATGCGTCTTGGACGGTGATTTCATTGTCGCCGTCGAGGTCGGCGAGAGAGAGGGGTGTGCCCAAAGAGATAAAAATATACCCATAGGTTTCGGCATAAGCTTCAGCCGTGGAATTATCATGGTCGTAGATCGTACCAGTATATAAATAATCTTCATTCCAAATTGTCAATGAGCTATCGGGAATCTTACAATTTGGATTAAAAAATATAATACTAGTAAGACTCTTACATTCATAAAATGCATCACTCCCAATACTCGTCACGCTGCCCGGAATGGTGACGTTGGTGAGACTTGCACAGTGATAAAACGCATAATCCCCAATACTCGTCACGCTGTCCGGAATGGTGATGTCGGTGAGATATACACAATAATAAAACGCAGAATCACCAATACTTGTCACGCTGTCTGGAATTTCTACATCGCCCTCGCATGTCATACCGTCAATTAAAATATTGTTCACAATAACCAATGGATTTTCGCTTTGCTTTCCTTCCAACCATGGTGTATCATAAAACGCCTCAGACCCAACATTTGTCACACCATTTCCGATAGTGACGCTAGTTGAGACTGGTGCAGTGTTGAAATGCATAATCTCCAATACTCGTCACACTGTCTGGAATTACAACGCTTGGGAGACTCTTGCATACAGCAAACGCTGCTTTTCCAATACTAGTCACACTTTCTGAAATCGTGACGTCAGTGAGACTGTAGCAGTAGTTAAATGCCCGCTCTCCAATACTTATCACACCATCCTCAATCACGACGGTTTCAATACTGCTTTTGCTAGAATACCAAGACATTCCGTTCATCGAAGAATAATCCTCCATCTCCCCCGTTCCAGAAATCGTCAGCAAACCATCCTCTAAGATCCAAGTCAAATTATCTCCACAAGAGCCGCTTGTTGCATCCTCTGCGCTCGCCACAATCTCCGGCACGCCGGTGAGGGTTTCACTTAATGTACCCCCCTCCCCCGATTCCAGAAAATGCCATCCCAGAAACGAGAACCACGTCAGCCGTCACTCCCGACAGCCATTTCTTCATTTTCATTTGTAACATCACTCGTTACCTCCTAAATATAATTTCACGCAAACGTTTCTCTGCTCGAAGCATTCTACATAATCTTAGCATACCACGATTTCGCAGAATTTTCAAGTGTTTCATGGATTGTTTTGAAAAAATTTACATCAGTCCTGTCTTTTACCGCCGGACTGCGTTTTCGTGTGGTCTATCCTCTCGTCAGAAAGATAATGCGCAATAAAATATTTCGGGCGGTGTTTTGATTCCAGATAAACTTTACCGATATACTGCCCGATAATACCAATTGCGAACAGCTGTAAACCGCCGATTGCCCAAATGGACACGGCAAGGGACGTCCAACCAGTGATTGTCGCTCCCATCCAGTGGCGAATAACCGAATAAACCAGCATACCAATGCTCACGAGAAAAATAATCAGTCCGAGTTTCGTAATCATGCTAATAGGCTTAATCGAGAGCGACGTGACGCCCTCCCACGCAAAGGAAAACATTTTTTTCAAGGGATATTTCGACGTTCCGGCGAATCGTTCCTTGCGTGCATAATAGACCACATCACTGTGATAGCCAATCATGGGGACAATACCACGGAGGAAGAGATTCGATTCCGGATATTGTTCTAACGCCTCCAAAGCTCGGCGGCTCATTAGCCGATAATCCGCATGGTTGTAGACAAGTTCTGCTCCAAGGTGTTTTAGTGTTTTATAATACCCTTGGGCAGTCGCCTTTTTGAAAAAGCTGTCTGTATCCCGATTATCTCGTACCCCATAGACCACGTCGCAGCCATCGTGGTATTTTTCAAGCATCTGGTCGATGGCGTCTATATCGTCCTGTAAATCCGCATCTAAAGAAATCGCCATATCACAAAATCGCTTTGCAGTCATAAGACCCGCCAAAAGGGCGTTTTGGTGTCCCTCATTCCGAGAGAGCGAAACGCCCTGATAGACAGGATTTTCATGATGCAGCTGTGCTATAATTTCCCAAGTACTGTCACTGGAACCATCGTCGACAAAGAGAATGCGGCTTTTCGGAGAAATTTTTTTCTTTTGTACAAGTATGCTGATTTTTTCCAGAAGCTGTCTTGCGGTTTCCGGCAAAACCTCTTGTTCGTTGTAGCACGGCACAACGAGATATAACAAATCCATTCCAAGACCTCTTTCATAAGACGATATCAGGCATTTTCACCCTATTCTCTTATTATAATATCTTCTTCCGAGTTTGTCAACGGATTGGAATGGATTTGATTTTATTTGATTTCTGCCTCCTGTGCCACGGAAAGCATTTCGTCGCATTGGACATAGACAGGAACATAAACTTCATCTTCATCAAAATCTAAGTAGAGGATGGTGCTGCACGTTTCGTAATACTCCTCATACTCCTCGAAGACCGATCCTTCCGGCGGATAGATAATTAACAGGTTGTCGTCTAACATGGTCCATTCGCCTTCGCCATCATAATCTCCATCCATTTGATATGTTCCATCATCGCTGAATTCGATTTCATAGTCGGTGCTATCGTAATCATAAGACAAGGTAAATTCTTTTCGTTTCTTTTCTGTTTCTAGAGAATATCCCTTTTGTTCGCAGACAAGGTAGTCGTTCTTTTGCTTGTGTTGAACAAGACACGCATCATCATAGCTTGCAGATACATAGCTATCAAAATAATAATCATAAACGTATGGCAGTTCAAGATAATTATATTCATCAGACACAAGATTTGTATTCACAAAATTTGCAGCGAGAATTGCACCGCCATCTTCATTATTGACAAGAAAACTGCCGCTCTCATTGGAAACAGTTATAACTTCTTCTATAAATTCATCCTCATTATCGCTTACTTGTTTGTAGGTCAGTTCGATCGTTCCATCCTCGTCTGTTTCAACATCTCCTGTACATACAAATGTAGTAGGAGAAGCAACTGGAACGCTTAAAAATTCTCCATCATTGAAATAAATAATTCCATAGTCACCCAATTAGTTCTTCTGAACTTTCGTAATCTGAGTCTTTCAACATATCTGCAACCGCTTCATCCGCTTCTTCACGTGTAGCATAAAATGACACATTCTCATAATCCTCATAATCTAATATATACATCCATACTCCCACATACGCCACTTCATCGCTCGCTACGTTTACCGTCTCATTCTCTGTAACGTCAACATCAGTACCTCCACGATGCAAGATAAAATATGCGCCAGTACCGCCACCACCTACAACAAGTACAGCCGCCGCTGTTGCGAGTGCAATCCACTTTTTCTTGGATTTCTTCTTTGGCGTTTCCGGCTGAACCTGTACAGTTGGTGGGGTTTGGGTGACGGGTTGGGACTGCGGTTGTTGCCATTGCGTCTGCCACTGCGACTGCTGCGTTTGTGCAGCGTCCATTATCCTTTTCCCACAGCTTGTGCAAAACAAGTTGCCATCCGCTATTTTTGCACCACATTTTCCACAAAACATAACATTTTTCCTCCATTTATGATTTAATAATTTATTACAGATATATGATAGCAAAAAAACGTATATTTTTTGAATATTTCATTAATTTTGAGATTTTCAGCAATTTAAGCACTTTCATCTGCTGATAAATCTTCTCTGTCTTATCACAAAACCAGATTTCGATTTCAATCTAAAATAGGCTTCTGACTTTTTATTTTTTAAGCAATGACGCAGTACTTGACAAGTATGACCGAAATTTGCTATAATTATATGGTATTCAGAAAAAACAATAGTCTTCGGCAAAAAACCGAAACGCATTTTGAGATATGGCACAAATCATTACCGCCGTATCTACCTTGAAAGGAATGATGAACATGGGGTTGACCCTGACGGAAAAAATTTTGAAAGCTCATCTCGTGGAGGGTGAACTAAAAAAAGGTTCGAAAATTGGTATTCGCATTGATCAGACGCTGACACAGGACGCCACGGGTACGATGGCATATCTCGAATTTGAGGCAATGGGCGTGCCGAGAGTCCGCACCGAGCGTAGTGTCGCTTATATCGACCACAACACGCTGCAAAGCGGCTTTGAAAATGCAGACGACCATCGCTTTATCGGCAGCGTTGCTAAAAAACACGGTATCTATTTCTCCCGTCCCGGCAATGGTATTTGTCATCAGGTGCATCTTGAACGCTTTGGTGTACCAGGCAAAACGTTGATTGGTTCTGACAGTCACACGCCGACGGGCGGCGGCATTGGTATGCTGGCGATGGGTGCCGGCGGTTTAGATGTGGCAGTTGCTATGGGCGGCGGTACGTACTATATCACTTGTCCCAATGTTGTAAAGGTAGAACTGACCGGAAAGCTGTCCCCGTGGGTTGCCGCAAAGGATGTAATCCTAGAGGTACTAAAACGCCTGTCCGTCAAGGGCGGCGTAGGAAAAGTGATTGAATACTGTGGCGAGGGCGTCAAGGCCTTGTCCATACCAGAACGTGCCACGATTACAAACATGGGTGCGGAATTAGGTGCAACTACTTCAGTTTTTCCGTCAGACGAAGTTACCAAGCAGTTCCTAGAAGCACAAGGACGTGGAGAAGTCTGGACGGAACAAAAGCCGGATACAGACGCCGTCTATGACGAGGTTGTTGAAATTAACCTGAGCGAACTCGTACCGCTTGTCGCCTGTCCACATTCGCCGGATAACGTCAAGAGCGTGGCAGAAATCGGCAAGCTCAAAGTCGATCAGGTCTGCATTGGTTCTTGCACAAACTCTTCCTTGCTTGACATGATGAAGGTGGCACATATCCTCAAAGGCAAGACCGTACACCCGGATGTTTCGCTGGCAATTGCGCCGGGTTCGAAACAGGTGTTGAATATGATGGCGGATATGGGCTTGTTAGGCATTATGATTGACGCAGGTGCCAGAATTTTGGAGAGTGCTTGCGGACCCTGTATTGGCATGGGACAGGCACCGAATTCCGGCGGTATTTCGCTGCGTACGTTCAATCGGAACTTCCTTGGACGTTCTGGCACAAAGGATGGACAAATTTATCTGGTGTCGCCGGAGCTGGCAGCATATTCCGCACTGACAGGTTATTTAAGTGACCCGAGAGAACTCGGTGAAATGCCGGAATTTGTTTTACCGGAAAAGTTTACGGTACACGACAACATGATTGTATTGCCGGCAGCGGAAGAGGAAATGGACAGTGTAGAAGTTCTGCGTGGGCCAAACATCAAGCCTTTCCCAGAAACTGCACCGCTGGAAGCAACTATTGCCGCAGGCTGTTCGCTGAAAGTCGGTGACAACATCACTACCGACCACATTATGCCGGCAGGTGCAAAGATTCTGCCGCTGCGTTCAAACATTCCGGCGATTTCACAGCACTGCTTCACAGTATGTGATGAGGCATTTCCAACCAGAGCCAAAGAAATGGGTAAAAGCATTATTGTGGGCGGCTCAAATTATGGACAGGGTTCTTCTCGGGAACACGCTGCACTTGCACCGCTCTATCTGGGCGTAAAGGCTGTTTTAGTGAAAAGCTTTGCGAGAATCCACCGTGCGAATCTGGTGAATGCAGGCATTCTACCACTAACATTTGTCAACGAAGCGGATTATGACAAGATTTCACAGGGCGATATGCTGGAATTGGCAGACGTACGTGCAAAAGTTGAAGCAGGCGAAACAACTTTGACCTTAGTCAACAAGACGACCGGCACAGAAATTCCGGTGCTTTGCGAGCTGACTGGACGGACGAAGGACATTATCCTTGCCGGTGGACTATTGAATTATACAAGAGAAAACTTAAGCAAATAAGTGCATGAAAAATCAGACGGCAAAGGGTATTTTTAATCGCAACCAGCTGAAATATTTGGCGATTGCCGCCATGCTCATTGATCATGTGGCATGGAGCTTTGTGGCAACAGATTCCCTGTTGGGGCAATTGATGCATTTTGTTGGGCGACTCACCGGTGGGGTGATGGCATATTTTGTGGCAGAGGGATATTATTACACCCGAAACGTGAAGCGGTATGCTCTACGCCTTGGAATTTTTGCACTGCTATCGTGGCTGCCTTTCGTCTATTTCGACTATGGCACATTGCCGCTTGTGATAACTGAAGAAGGAGTGCAATGTTATCCATATTTTGGTGTGTTGTATACGCTGTTCTTATCGCTCCTTGCCATCTGGCTATGGGATCAGGGAAGGTGCAGTCAAAATATGAAAATTTTGGCACTTGTAGGAATTTGCGTCTTGTCTGTCTTTGGCGACTGGCCTATTTTCGATATATTGTTTGCACTGATCTTTTTCACATATCGGGAAAAGCCGGTGGAAAAGTGGTCGCTATTTTCGGCAGTGGCAATGCTGTATTGTCTGATTTCCATTTTGGAAGACCCTTGGTGGGCAGGACTGTATAGTTTTGGGATATTTCTTGTTCCACTGCTTCTACGGTTTGGCTATAATGGCAAAAGCGGCAGCAAGCATGCATTTCACAAGTGGTTTTTCTACGCATTTTATCCAGCACATTTGGCTATATTAGGTGTATTGCGATGGGTGGTATTTACTTAAAACATAAACATAAAAATAACATTTTTGACTAGGGCATAATTTCAAAAAAAGCAATCAAACAAAAACATGGAGGTATTTATTATGGCAAAGATTCAAATGACGACGCCGTTGGTCGAGATGGATGGCGACGAAATGACCCGTATTCTCTGGCAGTGGATCAAGGATATTCTGCTGACTCCGTATGTCGATCTCAAGACGGAGTACTACGACTTAGGACTGGAATATCGGGAAAAAACCAAGGATCAGGTGACTACCGACAGTGCAAATGCAACACTGAAATATGGCGTCGCTGTTAAGTGCGCCACCATTACCCCGAATGCTGCAAGAATGCCGGAATACAACTTGTCCCAGATGTGGAAAAGTCCGAACGGCACCATTCGTGCGATTTTAGATGGCACCGTATTCCGCACACCAATTCTCGTCAAGGGTGTCGACCCTTATATTCCCACATGGACCAAACCGATCACCATTGCTCGTCACGCATATGGCGATGTTTACAAGAATACCGAAATGAAAGTACCGCAGGGCAGCAAGGCGGAGCTCGTTGTCACAGACGGAGAGGGCAAAGAAACAAGAGAACTTATCTATGATTTTGCAGACACAGACGGTATCATTCAAGGTCTGCATAACAAAAAGAATTCCATTGCCGGATTTGCACGGGCTTGCTTTAATTATGGCTTAGATTTAAAGCAAGATGTCTGGTTTGCAACTAAGGACACCATTTCGAAAAAATACGACCACACCTTCAAGGATATTTTCCAAGAAATCTTTAATGCGGAATACAAGGAGAAATTTGAAGCAGCTGGCATTGAATATTTCTACACGCTGATTGACGACGCAGTAGCTCGTGTCATTCGTTCCAACGGCGGCTATATTTGGGCTTGTAAGAACTATGATGGCGATGTCATGTCAGATATGGTTTCAACTGCTTACGGCAGCCTTGCCATGATGACTTCCGTTCTGGTTTCACCCGACGGCATTTATGAGTACGAAGCCGCACATGGTACGGTACAGCGTCACTATTATAAGTACCTCAAGGGCGAAGAAACTTCGACCAATTCCGTTGCCACGATTTTCGCATGGAGCAGTGCACTGCGCAAGCGTGGTGAACTGGATAATCTGCTGGAGCTGATGGCGTTTGCGGACAAACTGGAAAAAGCAACCATTCAAACTATCGAGGACGGCGTGATGACCGGCGACCTCTATCTGATTTCAAAACTGGAGAACAAGAAAAAAGTGAACTCCAAGAAATTCTTAGAGACAATCAACGAACGCCTGTCGACACTTATGGCATAAGGGAGCGATTGGCTTGACACCAAAACATGAGGCTTCGGATTCTGCAATTCGACGGCTTCCTCGCTATTATCGGCTCTTACAGGAAATGGAGCGCAGCGACAAGACCCTGACTTCCTCTCGGGAGTTGGGACAAAGACTCGGACTGACGGCATCACAGATTCGACAGGATTTGAGTGGATTTAGCTGCTATGGACAACAGGGCAGCGGCTATGTAGTATCAGAACTGCGAGAGAACTTAGAGCGAGTCATGGGACTTCCAAGACCGCTGCCGGCAATTCTGGTGGGAGCAGGCAGTCTGGGAAAGGTTGTTTCGGAAAACGTCTCGTTTGAACAGCGTGGCTTTTCACTGATTGGCATTTTTGACATCAAACCGGAGCTATTGAAAAAACAACTAGCGGGACAGACGATTTTACCAATGGAACAGCTGAAATCATTCTGCGAAATGAACCATCCTGTGGCAGCAGTTCTCTGCCTACCGAAGGAATCGGCACAGGCAGTGGCACAGCAGCTCGTTTCCTATGGCATACAGGGCATCTGGAATTTTAGCCACTGCGACATTTCTGTCCCGGGAGCGCAGGTTGTCACCGTCCACTTGGACGATAGCCTGATGACCTTATCTTATAAGATGCACCACAGACGGTGCGATTGTGACAAAAAAAACGGATATAGAGGATGATATAATATGAATGATAAACGAACAGAATTGATCTTTATTTTAGACCGCAGCGGTTCTATGCACGGACTGGAAGAAGACACCATCGGCGGCTTTAACAGCATGATTGAAAAGCAAATGAAAATAGAGGGCGAAGCTTTTGTAACAACGATTCTATTTGACGATAATTACGAAATTGTTCATGACCGCTTGCCATTGCAGAATGTGCCGCCAATGACACAAGAGGTGTATACGGTTCGTGGCAGCACGGCACTTTTGGATGCTATTGGAAAAACCATCGAGCATATTGCAAAAATTCACAAATACGCACGGGAAGAAGATGTACCAAAGCGAACGTTGTTCGTCATTACAACAGATGGTCATGAAAATGCAAGCCGTATTTATCCCAGCGACAGCGTTAAAAAAATGATTGAATACCAAAAGGCAGAATATCAATGGGAATTTTTATTCCTCGGTGCAAATATCGATGCGGTGGAAACAGCAAAGCACATTGGAATCAATGCAGACAGAGCTGTTAGCTATCACAGCGATAAAGTTGGAACAAGACTCAATTATTCAGCCGTAGGAGATGCAATTGTATCATATCGCAAATCAGAAGCCGTTCCCCCCCAAAATTTCGTCTCAATGGAAAGAAGCGATCGAAGACGATTTCAAATCAAGAAAGAAACACGGCAAAAAAGGCGACAAGTAAGGGACAAAAATCGAATAAAAGCGTACTGCAACCAGTACCCTTTTTCGGTATTCTATCAGAAAAGAGGTTTTGTATCATGACAACAACGATTCCTGATACTTCGGTGATCCTAGTTTGCGCTGGAAATGCTACCCGAATGCAAGGACAAAACAAAATTTTCCTGCCACTGGGAGACAGCAGTGTCATTGGATATTCCATGCGTGCATTTGAACAGTGTGACCGTGTGGTGGAACTGATCGTTGTGGCACGTCCCAGCGATACAGACACTGTTTGGAAAACTGCCAAACAGATCGGCATACAAAAGCTAAAAGCTGTAGTACCCGGCGGTACGACACGTCAGGAAAGTGTCTCTCACGGGCTGGAGGCGTTGTCGAAAGAGACGTCACTTCTTGCCATACACGACGGTTCAAGACCACTGGTACGCACCGATCAGATTGAACAGGTGATTCATGACGCAGCCGTATTTGGCGGTGCAACACTCGGCGTCCCGGTAAAAGATACGATCAAGATTGTACAGGATCACCTCATTACTGACACGCCTTATCGACCACACTTGTACGCTACCCAAACGCCTCAGGTATTTCAACGAAAGCTTTATTTTGAAGCGATAGTGTTCGCAAAGTCACACAATCTGGATTTTACCGACGATTGTCAACTTGTAGAATCGCTGAACCACAAGGTTTATATGAGTGATGGAGATTACACCAACATTAAAATTACGACGCCGGAAGATATTGAAATTGCACGTCTTTTTCTGGCACAGAGAATTGGAGCGACACCATGACAAAATATTTTCGTGCGTATCTCACTTTCTTAGAAGAAATGCTAAAAAATGATGATACCGACTGGCAACGGCTAATACAGCTGCATTGTCAAAAAATACGAGACTTTCAGCATGAACGACTGGTACATTTACTGGTGATGATGTTGGTGGCAATTTGTACGTTGGCTTGTTTCCTGGTGATTATTATATCAAATAAAATCACACTGATTCCTTTGGCATTGGTGCTGCTAGTGCTGCTCGTTTTCTACATAAAGCACTACTATTTTTTGGAAAACAATGTACAGCTGCTATATCGCTACTATGATGACATCGAAAAAAAGTGCTATGGCACATGGGAAACAACGCATACGGAGGTAAAAAGAAATGCAAATACGAATCGGACACGGTTATGACGTCCATCGGCTGGTGGAAAATCGCAAGTTGATTTTAGGCGGTGTGGAGATTCCCTTTGAAAAGGGTTTATTAGGACATTCTGACGCTGACGTGCTGCTACACGCAGTTTCAGATGCACTTTTGGGAGCGTTGGCACTGGGCGACATTGGCAAACACTTTCCAGACACTGACCCGAAATATGCAGGTGCTGACAGCCTGATGCTGCTGCGATATGTGGTAGAACTTGTTCAAGAACAAGGCTATACCCTCGGGAATATCGATGCGACGGTTCTTTGCCAAGAGCCGAAGTTGGCACCGTATATACCGAAAATGCGAAAGAACATCGCTAATGCCTGTGGTGTCACAATCACACAGATCAGCGTCAAGGCAACAACCGAAGAAAAGCTCGGCTTTACTGGCGAGGGATTTGGCATTGCAGCGCATTGTATTTGTCTTCTGGAAAAACAAGCGTAATGCGAACTGAATCAATAGAAAAACATCCCAAAGCAATGGCTTTAGGATGTTTTTTTCTGGCAATGACCTATATTTCATGATTGTGCTGTTTCGATATTTTGAGTCGATTCATGGCACGATTCAATGCCACCTGGCTATGATAATACTGCATAATACTCTGCTTGTGCAGAAGTCGCTCTTTTGCACGCTTCGCCGCCTCTGCAGCTCGCTTCACATCAATTTCTTCCGGCAGCTCCACGGCGTCGCTCAAGATTAACACATAATCCTTTCGTACCTCCGCAAAGCCCTCACTGATTGCCACATAACGCCAAACGCCATCAACCATATACTTTAGCTCTCCGGATATAACCATCGTAATCATAGATTCGTGTCCGGCTAATACACCTAATAAACCGTCCATTGTGGGGAATACCAGGTGAGACGCCGGTCCCACGTAGAACGGGTGATCTGACGCCAAAATCTCCAATTGAAATGTCTTTTCGCTCATGTTCCTCGCCTCTCACTCGCTCAAACGTCCTGTGTTTCCATCGTCTTTGCCTTTTCGATAACTTCATCAATTGTGCCAACCATAAAGAACGCATTTTCCGGATATTCGTCCATTTCGCCGTCCACAATCATGCGGAAGCCTCGAATCGTCTCTTGCAGCGGTACATATTTACCCGGTAATCCGGTAAACACTTCCGCCACAAAAAATGACTGGGACAGGAATTTTTGAATTTTTCTCGCACGGTATACCACCAGTTTATCTTCCTCGTTCAGTTCTTCCATACTCAAAATTGCAATAATATCCTGTAGTTCTTTATACCGTTGCAGCAGCTCCTGCACTCTCCGAGCTACACGATAATGTTCCTCACCAACTACGTCCGGTTCCAGAATACGAGAAGTAGACTCCAGTGGATCTACTGCTGGATAGATACCCTGCTCCACGATTTTTCTAGATAATACGATCATTGCATCCAAATGTGTAAATGTCGTCGCCGGTGCTGGGTCTGTTAAGTCGTCTGCCGGAATATAGACCGCCTGAATAGATGTAATCGAACCATTTTTCGTGGATGTAATTCGCTCCTGCAGCTCGCCTAATTCATTCGCCAACGTTGGCTGATAGCCAACGGCGGATGGCATTCGTCCCAACAGGGCGGATACCTCCGAGCCTGCCTGTACATAACGGAAAATATTGTCAATAAACAATAGTACATCCTGATGCTTTTCATCACGGAAATATTCCGCCATTGTCAGTCCCGTCTGTGTCACATGCATACGAGACCCGGGAGGTTCATTCATCTGACCGAAAACCAGTGCCGTTTTATCGATAACGCCGGATTCTTTCATCTCATTCCATAAATCGTTTCCTTCACGAGAACGCTCACCTACGCCGGTGAAAATCGAATAACCACCATGCTCCGTCGTAATATTGTGCATCAATTCTTGAATCAAAACCGTCTTACCAACGCCTGCGCCACCGAACAGTCCAATTTTACCGCCCTTGGCGTACGGAGCAAGCAAATCGATTACCTTGATGCCGGTCTCCAGAATTTCTACTACCGAACTCTGGTCACGAAACGATGGTGCACTTCGGTGAATCGGCCACTTTTCCTCCGCTTTTACCTCTCCTGCATCGTCAATGGTTTCGCCCAATACATTGAACATTCTGCCCAGCGTCGCCGTCCCAACCGGCACTTGAATACAAGAGCCAGTCGCCGTCACCTCCATGTCTTTGGCAAATCCTTCCGTAGAGGACAGGCTAATACAACGAACAACGCCATTCCCCATATGCTGCGCCACTTCCATGACACACCGTTTCCCATTTAAATTGAGTTCTAATGCGTCTTTTATCATCGGGAGTTTTCCCGAAAATGCCACATCAATAACCGGTCCTAAGACCTGTACAATTTTTCCTGTTTCCATACCCGATTGTTCTTCCCTTCCGTTTCTCTGAGACTAGAAATTCAGAAGCTAGAAGCTAGAATTTAAAATAAAATTTCTAACGAACATATTTCTAAAATCCAGCTCCTATACCTGCGCACCGCCGGCAACTTCCGTAATTTCTTGCGTAATGGCAGCCTGTCTTGCTCGATTGTATTGCAGAGAAAGATTCTGCAGCATATCTTTTGCGCTGGTTGTCGCAGAATCCATGGCAGTCATTCTCGTCTGCTGCTCACTGCAAAACGATTCGACCATTGCACCGTAAATCGTCCCTTTCATAAAGTTTGGCGTCAAATGCTCCATTACCTCGTTGGGACTCGGGAAAAAATTCGCCTCGTGGTGTCTCGTGATTTCGCCCTCTTTCTGGATAAAATGCGATGCATCCAAAGGCAGCAGCTGCAATACTCTCGGTTCGCACACCATCGAGGACACCATTCGTGTATAAATCATATATACCTCATCCAGTCTGCCCTCTTCAAATTCTTTTAGTATCAGCTCTGCAATACTTCTTGCACGATATAACGTCGGGTTTTGTGTTGTGTAGATAAACTCCGTATTCACATCAAGTACTCCTGCATGGGCACGCCGTTGAAAATACATTCTACCCATCTGTCCCATAACGTACAAGTATGCATGGTCGATGCCCGCCAATTTTTCTTCAGTCAGCTTGGTGACGTTATGATTATATGACCCGCACATTCCACGGTCTGCTGTGATAACAATATAGCCAACCTTTCGCTTTTCCGCTGGAATCTCTTCCCGTCGGTCAAAATAACGCATATTCAAATCCTCCGGCGCACGAGACAAAATACTACGCATAGCGTATAACAGCTTTTCAAAATAGGGCTGGGTTGCCGCCAAATCCTTTCGTGCCTTTTTCAGCTTCGAAGAGGAAATCAGATACATGGCATTGGTGATTTTTATAATATTGTTAATGCTCTTGATTCGATCCAGAATCTCACGCATACTGCCCATTTTAGTTCACCTGCTTTTTGTACTTGATGATGAGCGCAATCAGTGCCTCCATTGTTTCGTCTGACATCATTCCAGTCTTTTGAATTTCCTGCACCAAATCTGCTCCATTTTGACTGACATAGTGCAGCATTTGTGCCCGAAAATCATTCAGCTCCGATGGCTCTACATCGTCCATCAGCTTTTTCAATACTGCTACAAGCAATACAACCTCTTTCCACATCGCCAGCGGATGATACAGCGGCTGTTTCAACAGTTCCATCAAAATACGACCATGATCGAGTATTGCCCGCGTTGCAGGATCGAGATCCGAGCTGAACTGGGTGAACACTTCCATTTCACGAAACTGTGCCAGTTCAATTCGCATTTGACCGGAGGCTTTTTTCATCGCCTTAGTCTGCGCCGCACTGCCAACACGGGATACGGACAAACCCACGTTCACTGCCGGTCGCATACCCGCATTAAACAGCTCACTCTCCAAAAAAATCTGTCCATCCGTGATGGAGATAACATTTGTCGGAATATATGCCGAAACGTCACCCGCCTGCGTTTCGATAATAGGCAATGCGGTAATCGATCCGCCACCGTGTGCATCATCCAATCGGCAAGAACGCTCCAAAAGTCTGGAATGCAAATAGAACACGTCTCCTGGATACGCTTCACGCCCCGGCGGACGATGCAACAGCAGCGACATAGCACGATATGCCACGGCGTGCTTCGACAAATCGTCGTAGACAATCAATACGTCTTTTCCCTGCATCATAAAATATTCTGCAATTGCCGTGCCGGAATAAGGAGAAATATACTGTACTGGAACCGGCTCGCTGGCGGATGCTGATACGACAATCGTATAATCCATCGCATCCATTTTCTTCAGTGTGGACACAATTTTCGCTACTGTCGAGGACTTCTGCCCAATTGCCACATAAATACAAATGACATCCTGTCCCTTTTGATTAATAATAGTGTCTACAGCAATCGATGTTTTCCCCGTCTGACGGTCGCCGATGATAAGTTCACGCTGTCCTCGTCCAATCGGAAACATAGAATCGATGGAAAGGATTCCGGTTTGAAGCGGCACAGAAACAGATTTTCGATTTGCTATGCCGGGTGCCTCCCGTTCAATCGGGAAAAAATCTTCTGCTTCTATGGAACCGCCACTGTCAATCGGGCTTCCCAAAGCGTCTACCACACGTCCAACCATTTTCGGGCTAATGCCGATGCCGGCACGTTTTTTCGTCCGAACGACTTTTGTACCTTCGATGATGCCATAATCACTGCCGAGTAATACCACACTAATGGTTTTCGTTTCTAAGTTTTGTACGATACCTCTCACGCCATTTTCAAATTCTACCAGTTCTCCATACATAGCGTGTTGTATGCCGTAAACAGTTGCAATCCCGTCACCGACCTGAACGACGGTGCCAGTCTCTTGTACACCAGATTTTCGATCAAAATCTTCAATTTCACTTTTTAAAACGGATATAATTTCACTTGCACTCATGGTACTCATGTCTTACTCTCACCTCCGTACCAAACTTTTTCGCAGATTTTGCAATGCACTGCGACTGCTTCTATCATATGTATGTCCTTCGATTTGTAGGACAAATCCACCGAGCAGTGCAAGATTCTGTCGCAGCTCCCATTCCACCTTCGCCTTTCCGGTTTCGGCGCAAATTCTTTGTTCCATTGCCGTCAGCTGCGGCTGCGTCAAGGGTGTCACATATTCTAAAACGGCATAGACAACGCCACTATTCTGACGTAACAATGCTCGATATTCTGCAAAAATATCCAAAATCTGGTCTATTCGTTCATTGCGGCAAACAAGCTTCAAAAACGAGTGAAGTTGTTTTGGAAATAATCGCTCCAGAACAGAAAATTTCTCTCGCTCTGGAATTGTCGGATTCGACAAGGCTTCACAAAGCAACTCGTTTTCTTGAAACAGTGTCTGTGTCTGTGTTACTGCCTCCTCTGCCGGATGCATCGAAAACAGCACCGCAGCATAAGCCGTTATACTGTCATTCATGACGGGTCGCCCCCTTCAGACAAAAACGCATTCACCAACGCCCGATTCTTTTCATCGTCCAGCTGTTCTTCCAGAAGCTTTGAAGCCGCAGCCAAAGCCAAATCTGCGATTTCACCCTGTACATCCAAGAGGAATTCCTGTCGCTCCAGTGCAATTTGCTTTTGCGCTTTGCTCAGCATTTGCGCCGCCTCCTGTTGTGCAGCAGTGGTGATTTCGTTGCTTTGGGTGTACACCATCTGCTGCGCATCCGCTACAATTTGGCGTGCCTCGTCTTTAGCATTGGAGAGTGTCTCTTTATAATTCTTCTTCAATGCTTCCGCCTCTTCTATGCGTTGTTTGGCTTCATCCAAATCCGCCTGTACCATACTCGCCCGTTTTTCCAGCATCGCATTCACTCTGCCGAACAAAAACTTTTTCAAAAAGAAAAACAACACTAGGATATTGATGACAGAAAAAATCACGGTCCAAATATCAAAATCTAACATATCCTTCTTTGCGGCTTTCCGAAAAAGCCGTTCTCCTTTCTACAGGATTTTGGCGGAGCAGTTACTTCATGATGATCATGAGCAAAGCGATAACGAAACCATAAATTGCCGTTGCCTCCGCCAATGCACAGCCCAAAAGCAATGCACTCTGAATCGACTTCGACGCCTCCGGCTGTCTTGCCATCGATTCCACTGCCTTTGCTGTCGCATAGCCAATACCCAGACCTGCGCCAAGACCTGTTAAAACCGCAACACCTGCACCTAAAAATACCATAAGAATTCCTCCTCCATTTTAGGAAATTACTGCATAATAATCATAAGCAAAGCGATAACGAAACCATAAATTGCCGTCGCCTCTGCCAATGCACAGCCTAAAAGCAGTGCACTCTGAATCGACTTCGACGCCTCCGGCTGTCTTGCCATCGACTCCACTGCCTTTGCTGTCGCATAGCCAATGCCCAAACCTGCGCCCAGACCTGTCAAAACTGCAATACCTGCACCTAAAAATACCATAAGAATTCCTCCTAAATTACATCGCTAAGCTTTTTTCAGCTTCGGAACCGGCTCTTCTCGTTCTAGACCCTCCGCCACAAACAGCGACGTCAAGAACACGAATACATACGCCTGAATAATGCCATCAAACACGTCGAAATACATACTAAGTACCATCGGGAGTATGACACCACAAACATTTTCGATAAGCTTCATTACCACGAATGCGCCCAAAACATTTCCGAACAGTCGCATACATAGAGAAAGTGGACGAATCCCAAGCTCCAAAATATTGATGGGAGTCATCACTGCCATAGGTTTTGTAAAGGAACGCAAAAAACCCTTTAAACCGCCCTGTGCAGAAAACGTAGCCACTTCAATCAGCACAATACTCATCACTGCCAGCGACGCCGTCACATTAATGTCCTTCGTAGGCGGCTTGAGTCCAAATCCAAACATACCAATCATGTTTGCAAGTCCTAAATAAATCAAGACGGTACTCAAATATGGCACATAGCGTTTCCCTGCTTTTCCCATGTTGCCCTCAAAAAACTGATTGAGCCACGTGACACAAAATTCTACCAGTGCCTGACGCTTTCCAGGGATTACCTTCATATTGTGTGTCAAAACCAGCACTACAATCATGATAATCGCCATAATCAGCCAAGTCACTGCAACCGATTCGTTAATATGGATTGGCCCCAGAAGTGGCACATCGAAGGAGCTTTCCCACAGGATTCGTGTTTCAAGTTCTTCCATAAGCTCTTCCGCCATTCTCGTCCACCACCTTTTTTATGGATTTGATTCTGCAAGAAAAGTGAGAAAATCCGAAAAACGATGCAATTTCCCATAATCTTTCCATTACTGTTTTTTATTATAAACCCTTTTCACAAAAAAGTCAATCCTTTTTTTTTTACATTTTCACTTCACTTTTTTATGAAGAAACTATAAAAATGGCACATATGCCAGAAATGATTTTTGAATTTCATTCGATTTTACAGAAAAAATATTTGATTTCTCAATTTTTTCAAATGTTTTGGATTGAAAAATTAGGCTGAATCTTTCGATTGTCACATCTCACAAACTTTTTCCCCGAAATTCTCGATTTTTGGAACGCATCAAAAATGCCACATTCAGTCAACCCGAATGTGACATTTCTATTCATATTCACAAGTCTTGTAAAATATTCACAAGCCTTTTACATCACGAAGTGTATGGAAGTGTATTCACCAACTGTACCATGAAGCGGAGAAGTACCAACACATCGTTGGAATCTGTATATCCATCGCCGTTGCAGTCTCCATTTGCCGTTGCTTCGCTATTCAGTGTAACAAAGCCTACGCCAGCCTTTGTCAGCAAAACTGCATCTGCCAGTGTTACATTGCCATCCAAATTGATGTCCCCACACAGGGATGCTTCTGGATTCACTGTAACCGTAGTCGTTGTGGTTGTTGTTTCCGTTGTTGTGGTAGTTTCTTCTGTAGTCGTTGTTGCATCTGTGTCTGTGGTGGTAGTAGTTGTTGTGGTAGTTGTGTCGTCCGTATTTGTGGTAGTTGTTGTTGTGGTAGTTTCTGTTGTGGTATTGGTCGGACCAGCGGTAGACTCGGTTGTTGTCGTGGTCTCGTCCGTATCCGTGGTCTCGGTGGTGGTTGTAGTTGTTGTTGTCGTTGTAGTATCGCTGCTAGCCTCGATGCCTGTGCCGGAAATTGTAAAGGTCACAGTGATATTGCTTTCGATATCCATATCATCCAATACTTCAGCACCGGTCTTTGTCCAGTCATCGTGGAGATAAATTCTCGTCACGCCATCACTCTCATAATACCGTGTGTTGATATAAGCTGTGCTCAGATCTTCAATTGCTACACCGTCAACGGTAACAGAATCCAAAGTAACTTCCAGATCCTTGAAGGTATCCGTCGTAAAGGTATCTGCTTCGCCTGCCGGATCAATCTGTACTGCCAAGAACCAGCTGGAACCTGTAGAAGTTGCTTCTTCTAAATCCCAAGAAACAGTATAGGTGCCGTCACCAGTGACAGAAGCACTTGTGATACCATCACCATCCGCTGCCCAGTTTCCTGCTGTACCAAAGCTGCCGATCAGATAAGCATTGCCCACTGAATCACCAGAAGTAGTGTCGTCTGTATCATCTGTAGCGGTTGTTTCCGTTGTTGTTGTGGTGGTACCATCGCCACTCTCAGTATAAATATAGCCATCGAAGATAACGGTTACACTTTCAATCGTGATGGTGACAGTATCGTCATCCGTGCCAGACCATGTCCACCAGCTTTCAAGTTTCAGATAATCCATATCCAGTTCACCATTCAATATAGTAATTGCGTTACCATCATCGTCCGTTTCGGTGACATAGGTGTTGTCAGACGGGAAATCGAAAGTATACACTGTATCGCCGACTGCTAACCCACCGGAATCCAAATAGCACCATGTCGGATCGGTTGCATCGTTGCCATCTTCGATGATATTAAAGCTCAAATTGATGTCGCCTGTGTATTCGGACGAGCCAAGTTCCGAAGTCATCGTATAGTTAACGACAACGGAGCTAACAGTTACACCGAGATCTGCATATTCAGACAAATCGATAAGCCAAGAGCCATCACCTTCATCAATTTCATCTGCATCGAAAGAAACACGGTCGGTTTTTTCGTAAACGTCAGATGTTTCGCCGTTTAATACTTCTTGCAAAATGTCATAAATCTCAGTTGCATACCAGCTGCGAGTCTTCCTGCTGAATAATGCAATCGTACCAGAGTCAGAGTCATCCCATGCAATGGCACAAACACCTTCTATTTCATAAGCTCTGCTCATGACTTCTTTGTAGTATGCTTCGATAGAATCCTGATCTTTGTCATAGGACGTGGTGGTGTAATACTTATCAGCATTGCACACACCGTATTCACCAATGATTACGCCATAGCCGTTGTCGGTAAACTTTTCTTTTAAGTCTTCGAAATCATTTGCCAAAGTCGTATACTCCGAAGTCGTACCCCATGTACTGGAATAACCCCATATAGAATCAGTAGATGCGACGCAGAAAGTAGACGGTTCATAATAGTGTACAGAAACTGCTAACATATCGGAATCATCATCTGGCATAGAAAAATCAGAAGACAGTGCCTTCGAAGTGTTATTGCTTACTGCTGTAACAATCAGCAGACGATCTGAGTTGTTGCCGCCGGTTGCACGGACGGTATCAACAAATGCCTGGTTATATGTCATTGCCTCTGCATTGCTGGAGAAGCTAACCTCATTCATGCCTTCAAATACCAGATGTTCGTCATAGTCAGCAAAATAAGTTGCAATTTGATTCCAGAGCTTTTCAAAGATATCAATCTTTGAGGTGTCCTTTTCCCAATCCTCATCGTGGTGGGTGTTGATAATGGCATACATATCATTGTCGATACAATAATCAACAACTTCTTTGACACGTGCCAAGAACTTTTCAGCAACCTCGCCATCAAAATCGCTCATACTTGCAGTGCCAGTTGTTCCCGTCATATCCCACCAGGTGACAGGAATACGAACGGTGTTGAATCCAGCCTTTTTAATTTCTTGAATCATTGCTTCAGTGGTTTCTACATTACCCCAAGCAATTTCAATGTCAGACGGTTCTAGATTCGCCGTCCATGTGTTGGTGCTGTCCAGTGCGTTGCCCAGGTTCCAACCCAAGCCCATATCCTCCACCAGCTCTACTGCAGTCATATCAGCCGCCGAAGCAGTAGAAGTCACAGTGCCGGTGGACAAGGCAGTGGTCATCGTCAGACCCAGAGCCGCCGCAGTCACCGCACTTAGCAGCTTTTTCATCAGCTTCATAGTAATCGAACTCCTTTTCGCTTTTTGTACCTCACAGAATTTATCATCTCTACTGTTTTTTCGAGATCTGATAAAAGTACATTTTTAAATAATTATACCATTTTTTTTGTACGCTGTCAATAGTTTTTCGCCACATTTTCATTAGAAACTGCGCCAAAACAGCAGTTCACACAAATTCACGCCCCGCTTTTTTGTACAAGTTGTACACGTTTTTTAAGATCTCGCATTTCCTAAGAACGCTGCGCCAATAATTCCAGCATCGTTACCCAATTTCGCAATAACAATTTCTGTATTTTTGGCGGAGTTTCTGGTATAAACCTGTTCCTTCACCAGTGCTTTCATCGGTACTAACAGTGGATCGCCCTCGTTGCAGACACCGCCACCTACACACAGCACATCCGGCTGGAATACGTTAATCGTATTGATGATACCAGCAGCCAAATATTTAATATAGTCGTCCACCACTTGCTTTGCCGTCTCATCACCAGCACGCATATAGTTAAACGCTGTTCGAGCAGAAATGTGCGGTTCATCTTTCATGGCACTCTCCGGATGTGCCGCCAAAGCCTCTTTCGTCATGCGCACAAGTCCTGTCGCCGAGGAGAACACCTCAAAACAACCTCTCCGTCCGCAGGAACACTGTGGACCATCCACCGAAATTACTGTATGCCCAATTTCGCCGCCGCCAAAATTTGAGCCGCCATAGATTTTTCCATCGATAACAATGCCGCCGCCAACACCTGTGCCGAGGGTAATACAAACAGCATTCGTTGCACCTTTCGCCGCACCTGCTACATATTCACCATAGGCTGCGGAACGTGCATCATTTTCAATATACACAGGTTTTCCCAACGCTTCTTCCAGATACTTTACCATTGGCACATTGCGAAATCCCAAGTTGTTGGAATATTCAATAATACCAGTATCGGCGTTTGCCGTGCCGGGCGTACCAACGCCCACCCACTGAATATCATCCAGCGATAACTCGGCGTTCTCGATTGCCTGTAACGTCACCTTTGCCATATCTGTGGCAATTTCTGTTGCCGGACGAGGCAAATTGGTTTTGACGCTGGCTTTCGTGAGAATCTGATAGTTCTCGTCCACAACGCCTGCAACAATGTTTGTACCGCCCAAATCAATTCCGATATAATATTTCATGATGATTACCTCCGTAAATTTTTTATCAATCTTTCCAAGTCTCTAAATAGCGGCAGCTGCCTGTGACGTGATAGCTGCCATAGCCTGCCGGAATCAGCAGACTATCTCCCTTTTGAAGCGAAATGGTATCATTTTCTCCATTTAGCGTGCCGCTGCCGGACAGCATAAGCAAATGACGAAAAGAAGTTTCGTCCGCCGTCCCAACAACACTGCTAGTTACTGTGACAACCTGCGTCGAAAAATAGGAGCATTTTTGGAGCAGCTGCACTGTTCCGCCGGAAACGGGTGTCATCGGAAACGGACGCATCAAGGGCTGTGGTGCCAATTGCGCCGTTTCCAGTGCCTTTTGGATATGCAGCTCCCGTAAATTTCCTGCAGCATCTCGGCGATCGTAGTCGTACACTCGATAGGTGATGTTAGAATTCTGCTGGATTTCCGCCAAAAGTACACCACCGCCGATGGCATGAATCGTTCCAGCAGGAATATAATAGGACATTCCAGGCACTGGCGTCACACGCCGCAGTATCTCCGGCAAGGTGTGATTTTGAATCCGCTGTTCCAGTTCCTCTCGTGTCACAGCTCGATTGACACCGCAGTAAAGAAACGCATCCGGCGTCGCATCTAGGATATACCATAATTCTGACTTTCCCGTACCGTGTTCCACACGTTTGGCGTAAGCGTCGTCCGGATGTACCTGAATGGACAAATCAGTCTTTGCATCAATCAGCTTAATGAGAACGGAAAGTGCATCCGAACCGGCACAGTGTGTACCGAGAAACACCGTGCCATATGTGGCAAGAAATTGAGACAGGGTGATTTTTTTGCCCTCCCACAAAATAATGCTGCTGCCGTCGGGATTTGCCGCCAGTTCCCAGCTTTCGGCAATTTTATCGGAATCCCCACGCTTCCCGAACACCTGTTTTAATCGATTACCGCCCCAGAGATAGTCCTTAGAAACCGCCTCCAGCCGCAGCGGCGTGAAGTGATTTGCGATAATATCACGCTCCTTTCATTCGCATAATTCTTCCCAAGTGACGTCGTTTCCTGCGGCAGCACTTGCAAAATATCTTTGGATGATATAGGCATCCTGCACCGTAATCGAACCGTCGCCATTCACATCTGCAACCGTCCGCTGTGCGTTGGTCAATCCGTCGTCTTTCCCTGCGGCAACGTTTGCAAAAGCACACTGACAAAGATAGGCGTCTTGCACCATGATTTCACAGTCACCGTCGAGGTCGCCGGTGTCCGTGGGATTGATAATGCCATAGTAGATATTGGCAGAAGTAAAATAAATATTCGAGTCGCCAACTTTGATGTTGTTCTACTGTTCCTCCGTGCCTGCATAGTAGACATTCTCTAAGCTAGAACAAAATCCAAACGCATAGCTCTCCATGGCGGTCATACTGCTGAGAATAGAAATTTCTACTAGGTTTTCACAGTTATAAAAAGCATAACTTTCAATTCTTGTCACACCGTTTCCAATAATAACACTGGCGAGATTGGTACAGCCTAAAAATGCATAGGCACCGATAGTAGTAACCGTGGAGGGAATCACGACAGAGGTTAAGTCTGTATAATCTGAAAAAGCATAGTCCGCAATGCTGGTAACTGGTACACCATCAATTTCAGATGGAATTACTACGTCTGTTTCGTTGTTATAATAATCATGATAACCAGTGACTTCTAATGTGCCGTCGTCGAGTGTGGAATAAACGAAACATTGATCTCTATCAACCATTGTACTTAAAACATCGTTCACATTCGACGTACCTGTTTGACCTGTTCCGGAAATCGTAAATACTGCTGTCACTTCTTCATAAATCGTGCAATCTTCTAAGGCAGTCGTATTCGTACCTGCCCAGTTATCGTGTAGGTAAATTCTCGAAATACCTGCTCCACCGTCATAATTTGCCAAATCAATTGTGGCGGAACCTACAGAAACTTTTTCGCCATCTACGTAAACTTCATCTAACGTAGCTGCCAAATCTGGATAACTATCCGTTGTAAAGTCCATGGCACTGCCATCGTCCCCATAAATCTGTTTGCCACCGTCAGTAGTGGAAATCACAATAGCCAAAAACCAACTGTTACCGGTTTCAGCAGGTTCAGATAACTTCCACGTCACAGCATATTGTGTGTCACCATCGATAGTTGCAACTGATGCACCACCATCTGTAGAACCGCTTCCTACTGCCCAACTTTGATTTGAACCGATTATACCAAAAAAATACGCTTCTCCAATCGTACTATTGGCACTTACCAAAAGCTCTTCCAACGAAACCGCCGTCAAAGATGCTGCTGCTACCAAAGTCGCCACAATCACGGAAACCCATTTTTTCCATCTCATAAATTTTTCCTCCTTTTTTCTATTCCAACCCAAACGCCGCCAAGAGCTCCTCCAGCGTGCCGTTATACACATTTAAGTCAATATATTTCTGATCTCCGTCATAGCCCTCCAGCTGTCCAGAGTCGGTATATTGCCAAAATGTCCAGTTGAAATATGGTTCATAATAATAATTACTAATCCAAATGGGATAATCCCCTTTGAAATATTTCACATACGTCCGATAGGTATTCGGGGCAGCGTAGAGAATCGGCTTTACACCGTAATATTCCTCCAGTGCGTCCAGCATCTCCTGTAAATTCTCCCGTACCTCCTCCACGTCCGGCTCTTCCGTCAAGGATTCGTACAGCTCCACATCAATCACCGGCGGCAAGGTGTTTTCCGTCAGCGGTACGGTTTCTATGTAGTGTGCCGCCTGTTCTGCGCCACTGTCTTCAAATCGGTAAAAATGATATGCACCCACATAGATTTCAGAATTTACGGCACTGCTCCAATTTTCCTCAAATCGACTGTCTAAGTGATCCACGCCCTCTGTCGCCTTGATAAATGCGAACGTGATTCCTTGGGATGCCAGTGTGTCCCAGTCAATATTTCCTTGATAATACGATACATCTACGCCACGCACGGGATAATCCACTACGCTAGGGACGTCTGGCGATTGTTTGCCGGTACTGGTCATGTATATGTGATAAAGCCGTGTGCCGCCAATTCCAGCTGCTGCAATCACTCCAATCAACAAAGCGAACGTCACCAACCAGCGGAAGATGTATCTTCCATAATGCCGCCGCCTCACTGCGCAATGTCACCCATGATAATGCCACGACCGTTCGTCGCAATATAAACTCTGCCGTAGACATTCATGTCTCCTGTAATATAACCGTTCAAGTTGCCGAATAAATGCTGCTCATCATTAATACGCACCCATGTTTCGCCCTTATCTTCAGATTTATAGATGCTGTCACCGTTTTCGCCATCATCTCCCAAGGCATAAATCACTGGATAGCTATCCGCATCTTTTTCCACACCAAAGCCAATACAATCCACTGTCGAAAGGGTTTTCACGTTCTGGAATGTCTCCCCTGCGTCCTGCGTATACATAATCAGCGTACTGCTGGACAGCCAGACGTTTCCCTCCTGTCCCGGAACTGAAATCGGTTCTGCGGAGTCCGCCACCATTTGTCCGGTAGATTCAAACGTACCGCCACCATCTGTAGAAACGTAAAACAGACCGTCACAGGTTGCATAATAAATATCCGGATTTACCCGATCCGCAGCAATTTTTGCATTATAGCCAAGTCCTTCCACATAGTACCAAGTTTCACCAAAGTTATATGTCACATAGGGTTTCCCAGAAACACTCCCGGGAATCCAGATAAACGACGAGCCGTCCGCCGCCATCGCCACCTGTCCGCCGGATGCCTTATCGGGTTTATGTTCCACATAGCTCCATGTCTCGCCGCCATCTGTGGTGTAACAGAGCGCAGTGGTGTCCTCTTCGCTGGCGTATACGGCAATATTAGAATCCAAAAAGGCACAGTCCACATCCGTAGGATTGCCGTTTTTCATAAAGTGGTTATCATCCGGACGCTGCGTCACGTCCAAATGAGAAAAGCCCGTCAAATCACCCATAATCGAGTACATCACCGGAGAATCGCCATCGCTGTATGGCGTCACCATCTCATACACCGCCGTCTCTTCTAACCCATAAGCGTCAAAAGAAATTGTCACTGCCTCTATATCAATATTTGTGATATTTTGGGTAGTGTAAACAGTCGCACCAGTTCCATAAGTGACCTCATCTGCGTTAAATGGGTTGATTTCCACATCAGCAACCCACCAACCAGTTTTTGCCTGATTTTCACCACGTCCCCAGTCTAGCCACTCAGCATCGGACGTATCCATTGTATAATTTACCTCGTCCGTTTTGACGTTAAACAGACTGCTCCACGTTTCACCGCCGTCTGTCGAATAATAGAGGTTATCACCCTCGTTTGACCACCAACCTAGAGTCGATACGACTAATGTATTCGGGTCTTGCGCATCGATGGAAATGCCACCAAAACCACCTTGGCGGCTGTCGTCCAAATCCGGCGTAATATCGTTAAATTCACCCGTTGATGTGTCATAACAATAGACTGCCCCAGATTCCGGCGACAGGTTCGGACCACAGTTGTCGGAGTATGCCAAATATAATTTTCCATCAGAAGAAAAGCTTGCGTGAAGCGGATAAAGTCCCGCTTCCACTGCCGGCAGCGCATCCCATGTCTCACCACCATCAGAAGTAGTATAAATGCATACGCCGTCCGTCATAGCAACACCCACATACATATCTGTAGAAGTCGGATCAAATTCCACCCACAAAATACCGATGCTATTGCTTTCTTGTTTATAATTCCCAGTGACAGGAAACGACGTTACCTCCTCCCAAGTCTCGCCATAATCCTCTGTTTTCCAAAGTCCGCTATCACGAGAGCCAAACCAGACTTCATTGTTGCTGTTGGGGTTGACCTGCATTCGTTCCCCACAGCCTCTTCCGGACTGATTTCCGCCGCAGCCAAAGGGTACGTCATAACGTGTCCATGTTTCGCCGTAGTCGTCAGACGCAAACAGCGCAGCATCGTCGTTCATGTACGTCCCTCCAGCAAAATAAACCCGATTTGGTTCTACCGGATCGGTTGCCATACTCTCGATACCAATATAGCTCCAGTCGTCCGAACCCAAAAAATCCGTAATCGGTTCCCAATCGCCACCGTCCTTTCGGCGATAGAGTCCGCCGATGTCGGTACGGGCATAAGCCAATCCCTCTTCCGTGGCGTTATATTCAATGCCGGTAACATAACCACCATCGCCGATGGCTACGTTTCCCCAAGTGTAGTCCGCAGCAGCAGTATCATCAGAAGCAGAATTGTCACAACCCACGCTGCCCAGCAGCATTGCCGTGCTGATGGTCAGTGCCGCAAAGCGTTTGAAAATTTTCATCATGATTTTGTTTCCTCCTTGAATGGTTCTATCTCGTGTACTGTAAATTAACATAATATAATCATAACCGAAAACGGGCAAGACGTCAATAAGAATTTTGAAATTTCTGAATTTTTTTGTCATCGCTATAACGAATTGATACAGCCCGTGTCGTGTTGCCTTAAGGTAATATGATATTCTGTACCCGAAAATGTACCGGTATGCCATTCTCCATAATCAAATTCAGCTCGCCCTGTATCAACGGCAAAAAGTATGCAAGCGCATTTTCACTGATGTTATTCCCAGCTGGAGTCAAGAAGTCGCCGGGCAAAAATTTCTCCCGATTGGCAATCAACGCCGCATCCGCAGGTTCCATCACGACGGTATAGGGCTTATCGTGTATTTGCCGGAACACCATCACACGGCCGGTTACACCTTGCATCGCACAGCGTACACCAGCCATACCGATTTGTTCCGATTCATCAATATCCGTCTTCGAACATAAGTGGGACGAACAACGCTGCATTACATTCAACTCAATCGAACGTACCTTACAGCCGAATTGAGATCTTGCCATTTGTTTCAGATATTTCCCGATACCGGAAAGATACTTGTGCCCAAACTGATCGATAAGTCCGGATTGTACGCCCTCCGGTACAGCGATTCCCTTCGAAACCGCCACAACAACCGCTTTGTATTTCGCCATCTCCTGTTCTACATCCCGTAAAAAACGCCTTTCTGAAAAATTCGCTTCTGGCACATAAACAAGATACGATGCAGGCTCACCCATTGCGTGCAGCACAGCACTCGATGCGGTCAGCCAACCTGCGTGCCGCCCCATCACCTCCACAATCGTTACAGAGGGAATACTATACACGGAACTATCTCGAATAATTTCCTGCATTGTCGTCGCTACATACTTTGCCGCCGAACCAAATCCCGGCGTGTGATCGGTGATACGTAGGTCGTTATCAATGGTCTTTGGGATTCCGATGACACGGGTATCCATTCCCACCTCTTTCAAATAGCCGGACAGCTTATGTACCGTATCCATCGAGTCGTTTCCGCCAATATAGAAAAATGCACCGATTTTCCGCCGTTTCAAGCACTGAACAATCTGCCGGTAAACGCCTGTCGTCCTCGTGCCAATCGGGAAGCTTATAGCGACAGGAACCGAGTACAGTGGAAGGCGTCTGCCGCAATAAATCCAAGTCCCGATCTGTGCGCAGCAAGGTTTTCAAATCCACCAAGTGATTTTGTATCATTCCCTCAATGCCATTGAACGCACCAAAAACGGCGTCAATTTCCGGCTGTTTCAGTGCCTCTCGAAAAACACCGACCAGCGATGCGTTTATGGCACAGGTCGGTCCGCCGGACTGTGCAACTACAATATTCATAACACTACTCCTTCCCATTTTTGCCGCTGCGATAGGCGGCAATATAATCACGCAAATGTTTTATAAAACGCTGTGCAATGGAACTAAGTGGTCTGCCAGCCATGTGAATATAGCCAATTTCCATCTCTTCATCACTCTCCAGCGGCAGTGCAACGATATTCGTACCGTTCAAATCTTCACTTAAAATACCGGAAGAAATGGTATAACCGTCCAGTCCGATCAGAAGATTAAAAAGCGTCGCCCGATCCGATACCAGAATACTCTTTGGACTTTCGTCCGTACTGTGCAGCTCTTCAGAAAAATAAAATGAATTGTGAATACCCTGGTCATAAGTCAGTCTCGGATAGGCTTTCAAATCCTCCAGCGTGACACACCGCTGTTCCACAAGGGGATTATTCCGACTGACGAATACGTGTGGTTTCGCATAAAACATCGTCTTAAACGTCAAATCATCTTTTTCAAAAATTCGCAGCAAAACCTCTCGATTAAAATGGCTTAGGAACAATACGCCCAATTCGCTGGCACTGGTGCGTACGTCCTCGATAATATCTCCCGTCCGCAGCTCACGCAGAGAAAATTCATATTTTTCCTGTTCATACTCCCGAATCAGTGCCACAAAGGCGTTCACCACAAAAGCATAATGCTGAGAGGATACGGCAAACACCCGTTTCACCGGCGGACCGTCCTTATATATTCGTTCCAGCAGCTCCGCCTGCTCTGTCACCTGCCTTGCATAAGACAAAAACCGAACGCCATCTTCCGTCAATTCCACACCCTTGGCACTACGGTAAAAAATGACAATTCCCATTTCACGTTCCAACTCCGAAACCGATTTGGATAAACTCGGTTGAGACGTATACAGCTTCTGCGCCGCCATGGAAATAGAACCACACTCTGCAATGCGAATGATCGCATTCAGCTGTTGCAATGTCATCGCATTCACCTTACCTTTCGATACCTGAAATACGGTCAATGGCATAAAGCCGCATCCCATTTTCCTTTGTCTGCAAAAGCATCGTCTGGGTGTCTATGCCCTTTATCATTGCCGCCGCCTGAGCCGTATAGGCAATCATACTGCTGTCACAGCGTTTCCCCCGAAACGGAACCGGTGCCATATAAGGGCAATCCGTCTCTAAGACGAGCTTGTCCATAGGAACCACTTCCAGTGCACGCAATGCCTTTTTAGCGTTCTTGAACGTCAACACACCGGTAAAGCCAATGTACATCCCTAGCTTCAGCACCTCCTGTGCGGTCTCGGCACTGCTGGAAAAACAGTGTACCACGCCTTTCGGCTGATAGTATTTCAATATGTCAAGATAATCCTGTGTGCAATCTCGTGCATGAATCATCACCGGCAAACCCAAATCTTTCGCCAGTTCCAATTGCTGCTGAAACAAACGATATTGTTCGATTTTGTCATAACCCGGGTAATGATAATCCAAGCCGATTTCGCCAATGGCACGAACCTTCGGATTTTTCGCCAAACTCGCTAGCCGCTCCAAATAGTCTGCGGGCTCGCTTCCTGCGAATTCTGGATGAATGCCAACAGAAGTATAAAGCCACGGATACTGGGCAGCGAGATTCACGCCGGCAATACTGTCATCCAGATTCGTTCCTGCAAGGGTAGCGAGAGATACGCCCATAGATGGAAGCTTCTTTAAAACTTCTGCACGATCCTCCATGAAGGCATCGTCCAAATAATGACAATGGGTATCGAATATGCTGTGAAACATAGAAATTCCTTTCTCTGTCGATCGACAGATTTATGCAATTTTAAATTTTCTCTTGCAATTTTCTAACGAATATGCTATACTATAGAGTACGCTATAAGGTTACTGTTTCAGATACAGTTTCCATAAGCGGCGATTCATTTTAAATATTCTTATCATAGCATATTTTGCATAGAATTGCAAGAAGCAATCCCCACAAAGGAAAAAAACACAATGAAAATTGAGCAGCAAAAACGATATCGTGCGTGGGCAGAGATCGATTTATCCGCACTGGAGCATAACGTCAATGTGGTACGAGGAAATTTACCAAGTCAGACGGCGTTTATGGCAGTGGTAAAAGCCAATGCCTATGGACATGGCGATGAGGCGATTTGTAAAAAGCTTTGGGAATTAGGCGTGCAGTGGTTCGCCGTATCCAATCTGGAAGAAGCACTGGCAGTCCGCAGCTTTTGTCCCTATGGCGAAATTTTTATCCTAGGCTATACGCCGCCGGAATTTGCACCAGAGCTGGCCCGAAACAATATCATTCAAGGTGTAGTTTCCACAGAATATGCCAAACAGCTGCAACAGTTCGCCCATCAGCCGGTACGTTGTCACCTGAAGATTGATACGGGTATGGGGCGTATCGGATTTCGCTATAACACGCCGGACGACTGTGCAGCAGCACTAAAGCCGCTATTTGGACTGGAAAAGCTATCTATTGAGGGGGTTTATACCCACTTCGCCGTGGCGGACTCTATGATGCCGAACGATATGATGTATACAAACAATCAGCAGGATTTCATTATTGCCATCTATGACAAGCTAAAAGAAAGTGGCTGCCCCGTGAAGCACCTCCACTTCATGAACAGTGCTGCAACGGTACTCCGACCAAATCCAAGGGCGACTCTGGCACGAGTGGGCATTGTCATGTATGGATTACAACCCAACTATATGGAAACAGATATTCGCATCCCCTTGAAACCAGTCATGTCCCTCCGCAGCGTCGTATCGCAGGTAAAAACGATTCAAGAAGGCGATTCGATTAGCTACGGCAGAATGTATATCGCACCATCCCCCCGAAAAATCGCCACTGTCACCATCGGCTATGCAGACGGCTATGCAAGACTGCTCTCCAATCGGGCACAGGCTATCCTCCATGGCAAACGCTGTCTCGTTGTAGGACGTGTCTGTATGGATCAGCTGATGCTGGACGTGACAGACGTTCCAACCGAAATAAAGCCCGGAGACGTGGTCACCATGTTCGGCACTGACGGAAATGAAACCATTACGGCGGACGAATTGGCATCGATATATGACACCATTGGATATGAAGTCGTCTGTGGCATTTCCAAACGAGTACCACGAGATACTATAAACTGTAATGTTTAATACAGCAGCTTTGTAGAAAGGAGAAACTATGAGCGAAGAAAAAGAACACAGCCAAACTTATGGCACGCCTTATGCGGTGGGCATTGACGTTGGATCTACTACGGTCAAAACTGTGCTGCTGAATAAAGAAAAAAATGTCTTATTTTCCAGCTATAAGCGACATTATTCTAAAGTACGGGAGACGGTCTGTGGCGCACTGCAGGAACTTTCAGAAAAATATCAGGATATTGCACTTCGTGTCAGTATCACCGGTTCTGCCGGTCTGGGGCTGGCGCAGGCAGCAAAACTGCCGTTTGTACAGGAAGTTCATGCGGCGTTTCTCGCCGTAAAACAACGTTATCCAGACGCAGACGTTGTCATCGAACTGGGCGGAGAAGATGCCAAAATTATCTTCTTAATTGGTGGCGTGGAACAGCGCATGAACGGCAGCTGCGCAGGCGGTACGGGAGCGTTTATTGACCAAATGGCAACACTTCTGGATATGAGTGTGACACAGCTGGATCAGATGGCACTGTCGGCGAAAAAGGTCTATCCCATCGCCAGCCGCTGCGGCGTATTCGCAAAATCGGACATTCAACTACTCCTCAATCAAGGGGCAAGGCGTGAAGATATTGCCGCAAGTATTTTTCAGGCAGTTGTCGACCAGACGGTTTCTGGTCTGGCGCAGGGACGGCGCATTCAAGGAAACGTTCTATTTTTAGGGGGACCTCTGTCATTCTTACAGGGTCTGCGCAACGCTTTCACTGAAACGCTCCACTTAGACGAAGAACACGCCATTTTTCCGGAAGACGGCAGAACGTTCGTAGCATATGGCAGTGCCCTTTCTGCATATGATTTGAACGACACGTATACACTGGTTCAAATTGCCGATTTACTAGAACACGCTGAAACACAAACAGCACTAAACGCCGATAAACCGCTTTTTAGCTATAAAGAGGAATATGAACGATTTCAGGCACGACACGCTGCACACGACGTGAAGCGACGGGATTTCAAAAGCTATACGGGAAAGGCTTATCTTGGCATTGATGCCGGTTCAACCACTACGAAAATCGTCCTGATGAGTGAGGAACACGAACTGCTCTATGATTTTTATGCGTCTAACAAGGGACAGCCGCTGGACTGTGTGAAACGAGAATTGAGCGGACTGTATGAAAACCTGAGTCCAAAGTGTACAATTGTGGGCAGTGCCGTCACCGGCTATGGCGAGGATCTCATTCGGGCAGGTCTGGGCGTCGATTTTGGGATCGTCGAGACGGTGGCACACTTTAAAGCAGCTTCGTTCTTCTGTCCGGATGTCGATTTTATTATCGATATCGGCGGTCAGGACATCAAGTGTTTCCAAATCAAAAATCACAGCATCAACAGCGTTATGTTAAATGAAGCCTGTTCTTCTGGCTGTGGATCGTTTATTCAGGCGTTTGCTATGGCGTTGGGATACGATATTGCGGAATTTTCAAAGCTGGGACTCTTTGCAGAGCATCCGGTAGATCTCGGCTCTCGCTGTACCGTTTTCATGAACAGCAGTGTGAAACAAGCGCAAAAAGACGGTGCCACAGTAGAGGACATTTCTGCAGGACTGTCTGGATCGATTGTCAAGAACGCTATCTATAAAGTCATCCGTGCAAGAAATCCGGAGGAGCTGGGAAAACACATCGTGGTACAGGGCGGCACATTCTTAAATGATGCTGTATTGCGGTGCTTTGAACGAGAAATCGGTCAAGAGGTAATTCGCCCTGCCATTTCCGGCTTAATGGGGGCGTTTGGTGCAGCACTGTATGCACAGGAAAATGCCAAGGAAAAAAGCACACTGTTAAATGCAACACAACTAGAAAACTTTTCTTACACGGCAAAAGCCGCAACCTGTAAAGGCTGCACGGCGCACTGTGCTTTGAGTATCATTCGCTTTTCAGACGGCACACGCTTTATCTCCGGCAACCGCTGTGAAAAAGGTGCCGGTAAAAAAGAGACGGAAATGCTGCCCAATTTATTCGAGTGGAAATATTGCTATATCCTGGCTCTCAAAGAAAGCCAACCGGAAAAGCCAAAAGCAACGGTAGGTCTGCCGCTGGCTCTGCACTATTATGACCAAATGCCACTGTGGGAGACATTTTTCAAAACGCTGGGATTCCGTGTGGTATTCTCGGAAGAAAGTACCCGTGACACCTACTATAAAGGACAAGACACCATTCCGTCAGATACCGTGTGCTATCCTGCAAAGCTCACCCACGGACATATTATCAGCTTACTAGACAAAGACGTAGACTTTATTTTCTATCCTTGCATGAGCTACAACCTAGACGAGGGAAACACGGACAACCACTATAACTGTCCTGTGGTGGCGTATTATCCAGAGCTGCTCATGGCAAATTGCGAACGACTGAACAAAGAAAATTTCGTCTATCCGTTCCTCGACCTGAATCGGCGAAAATCTACCATCAAAACGCTGAGTCATACATTGCAAAATTACGCAACGAAAAAACAAGTAGAAACGGCATTCGACAAGGGTATGGCTGCACTGGAACAATACCGATTGGATGTACAGAAACAGGGCGCAGAAATTATTCAACTGATACGAGAAAAAAATCAACAAATTATCGTCTTAGCCGGCCGCCCCTATCACATCGATCCGGAAATCAACCACGGCATTCACAAGTTAATTGCAAGCTTAGGTCTGGCGGTCATTACAGAAGACAGCGTAGCAGGGCTAGCTGTTTCGCCGGATATTCAGGTACTCAACCAATGGACATATCACGCTCGTATGTATCGTGCCGCAAATTATGTCACCACACAGCCGGATATGCAGATGGTACAACTAGTCTCCTTTGGCTGTGGTATCGACGCTATCACCACCGACGAGGTACGCCGTATTCTGGAAAGCGGCGGAAAGCTATACACACAATTAAAAATTGATGAAATCAGTAATCTCGGAGCAGTAAAAATCCGTCTGCGCAGTTTGATTGCTGCGATGGAACAAAACCGCTGAACGGATTTTGGGAAAGGAGTCGTCTTATGGCCTATGCAAAATTTACACCGGAAATGAAAAAAACACACACGATTCTCGTGCCAAATATGCTGCCGATTCATTTTCGCTTATTGATTAAGGTTCTGGAACAGTTCGGCTATCATATGGAACTTTTGGAATCCTCCTCCCGTAACGTGGTAGAGGAAGGTCTGAAAAACGTCCACAACGACACCTGTTATCCTGCACTGTTGGTGGTAGGACAATTTATGGACGCACTAAAAAGCGGCAAATATAATGTAGATCACACTGCACTGTTGATTACACAAACCGGCGGCGGTTGTCGGGCATCCAATTATATTCATCTGCTGCGAAAGTGTATGGCGGAACATTTTCCGCAAGTACCGGTGTTGTCTCTGAACTTTTCCAGTCTGGAAAAAGAAAGCAGCTTAGAACTATCGCTGCCGCTGGGACTGAAGATGGTCTACTGCGTGTTGTACGCTGATATGCTGATGACCATTTATAACCAGTGCCGTCCCTATGAAATTAACGAGGAAGAATCGAAACAGGTGCTGGACACCTGGCAGGAAAAATTGGCAAAATCGTTTGACTCAAACGCCTATCTCTCCACAGAGAAAATTTATCAGGAAATTTTAAACGACTTCGCCGCTATTCCGAGAAGTTCTCAATCGAAAACTCGAGTGGGCATTGTCGGAGAAATTTATGTGAAATATTCCCCCTTGGCAAATAATCATCTGGAGGATTTTCTCATTTCTGAGGGATGTGAGCCTATCGTCCCCACATTGATGGAATTTATCTTATATTGCTGTGCCAATGCAGAAACCAATAGCCACCTCTATCACTATCGGGACATGAAATCCACGGCGTTCCAAATCGGCTATAAGTTTCTACATAAAAAACAAGTACAGATGATTCAATGTATCAAAAAACAAGGCATCTTTACACCGCCCCACGACTTTGAAGATTTACGTGCAGCGGCAGACAAATACATTAGCCAAGGCGTATCTATGGGAGAGGGGTGGATGATCACCGCAGAAATGGCGGTACTTGCAGAAACGGGAACGGAAAATATCATCTGTACCCAGCCGTTTGGCTGTCTGCCCAATCACATTGTAGCAAAGGGTATGTCACGGACGATTAAGAATGCATACCCGAACGCAAATATTGTTGCTATTGACTATGACCCAGGTGCCACAAGAGTAAACCAAGAAAACCGAATTAAGCTAATGCTGGCAAATGCTGTAAAGCGATAATATATAATATCTGAAACAGAATTCTGCGCTGTGGCAGTAATTACCACATTGCCGTCTGTATCCACAACCGTAATTTGATCGCCCGCAGAAGCACTCGCTCCTGTTGTGACAACCAAACCAGAGTCGCCATATTCCATCATACCATTATAGGACATCGCCAAAACTACACCGCCCGTGCAGGTCATTGTCGTTTCAAAGTCAATAGAACCGTCTGCACCTGTCGTAGGTCCACAAATAACCAGCGTACCACCGGTAATGTCCAACGTAGAATTGGAGTCCACACTGTCGCCGGTTGCGCAAATATATGTGTAACCGCCAGTAAAGGTCAAAGCATGACTGTCTCCAGTACCACCAGTGTTAATACCATCGTCAGAAGCGTTCAGAATCCGAATTGTACCGCCGCTGACAGTCATATCTGCCTTGGATTCAATTCCCTCTGTCGCATTGTTGATGGTGATTTCACCGTCAGAAATCGTTAAGTTTCCGTGAACACTGATGCCCTTGTTGTCAGAGGTAATATTGAGCGTCGTTCCGGCAAATACGCCAGTCCCTGTAGCGTGTACTGCGTGGTCTGTGGAAGTCACCGTACACGTACCGCCGGACATCACAAGATTTCCGGTACACTTTACGCCTTTACTGCTGGTACTGTCATCCGTAGTATCTGTCGTGGTGGTATCTTCCAACGTCTCGGCACTCCATTCCACCAGCTCTATGGCAGCAGCATCACTTTCCGTAGTATCATAGTTCATACCCATACCGCCACCACGCTGCATATCGCCGCCGCCCATGCCGCCGCCTGCGCCACCAAAGTCGCCAAAATCACCGCCAGAAGAGGAAGAAACTTCGCCGGTAGTAGTAATATTCATCACACCGCCGGTCTGGGTCAAGTCGCCATCCGCCTGTACGCCGTCCGCTTCAGAATTTATCGTCAGCGTTCCATCTTCCATCAGGAATGCACCTACATTGTGTACACCATCTTCCGGCGTATTAATGGTAATCATGCCGCCTGCAATGTCCACATCGCCACTACAATGAATTCCCTTGGCACTGGAAGATTCTCCAGTGTCTGCATCCACTGCCGTTCCGTCGCTGGACAAAGTATACGTGCCGCCAGAAATCCAGACCAGTGTTTCACCCTGTAACGCATCGCCGCCCGCACTGATGGTCACGGTGCCGCCTTCCAGCTGTAAATAGCCCTTCGTCAAATCTTCTGTTTCCGTAGACTTCAAACCGTCATTTCCGGCAGTGATCGTAATATCACCGCCGAAAACAGCTGCACAGTCCTTGCCCTTAATTCCATTCTCTGCGGCAGTCACTGTAATTACGCCATCCACAAGCTTTAGATCGTCCTTACAAAATGATACCGTCGCCACAGTTGCCATTGACGATCAAGCTGCCACTGCCGTTGATGGTCAGCTTGTCCTGTGCATAAATCGCACTCTGGTCAATCTCATGTTCCTCTACCGTGTAGACATCATAAGAACTACCGTCAGAGATGGTATTTTCTGTTCCCTCCGCCAGAGAGATAATGGTACGCTTTTCGTTCACACAAAGAAGAGCCGGACCAGTAGAATTCGTAATCGTAACACCATCAAGATATAGCTTCACTTTTTCTGTACCAGTAACAAGAACCTGCCCATCGGAAAGCTCCCCAGTCAAGCGATAAGTGCCACCTGCGGTAATGGTGATGAGATTGTCCGTAATGGTCACGCCGCTGTCGTCACCGGATACGGTGGAATTATCATCTGACAGGGTGATTTCTGCGTCGAAACTATCATAAGTGGCGGTTAAATCGTCCTCGTCCGCTTCCACACCGATTTCGCCGGATTCTATTGCGGACAGTGTCTCCCCGTTGACAGTAGTACCAGTGTCTTCTGTGGAATCTGTATTTTCACTGCCGGATTCCGCCGCCGCTGTACTGCTGTCTGTACTATCAGCCGCTTCCGTACTTTCTATTTGATTACATCCGGTGCAAGCAATTACAGCAGCAAGCATCAAGCTCATAACCCATGCCAAATTTCGTTTTTGCATTTTTCTTGCACATCCTTTCTTCGGATTTCCTGAGATTTTTTGATTTCGATTTTTCATAGATAATACACTCCTCATTTTCATACCCAATCCCAGTCTATTCTTTTTCTCTCTATTTGTTCTATATGATTTCCATGACTCTATATTATCATACTTATATGGAAAATGTGTGAAAATTTGGTGCAGACATTTCAAAAGTTAATTTTACGTTATTTCACACGCTGTCAAAATTGCACAAGAAAGAGTACCTTTCGGTACTCTTTTTCCCTTAAAAGGATTGCTTAATAAAGCCGCTCGTAATAAGAAACGATTTCGCCAATGACTTCTCGGTGCATCGGGTTGTCTTCTGCGTAAAACTTTTCATATACTGCCGGGTCAACAAAGCCTTCCTTCTGCATATCACCAATGTACATTTTCTTACAGATCATCACACGACGTGCCTGTGCAAACGCCACCCCGCCGTCCAATATCGCCGGTCTTAAGCTCGTGTGTTCCAACTTATTCACATCCCTGCCAGAGTGAGAACCACAATAACTCAGCATCGGTTTATAGCCTGGGTCGAAAAATGATGCAGTGAACGTGTCGTACTTTTCCAGAAATTCCAACGTATAACGGTTGGTACGAACGAAACAGTGCAGCGTAGGCACTGCCCAAATTTCACCAATTGCACCCCATCCCGCCGTCATCATGTTGTAATCTTCCGGTGTTCCGGCAGTCAACAAAAACCAGCTTTGTCCAATCAAAGAAGATGGGCTGCACTGCATTGTATCAAGGTCCACTTTTGTCAAAAATAGATTTTCCATGGTCTAAATCAGATCCTTTCGCCTAATAATATGGCATGACTTGCATGGGCAAGTCGCCTATAGAAAGCCGCTTTTTGACAACGCTCTTTGCTTCCGCTCTCGAGCATTCCAAATGCACAGCTATTCCAATCTGTACAAATGCTATCTGCACCTCGATTTTGTTGTCCCAGTGCATACAACACTCTCCAATTTTATCATACCACGTTTTTTCTATCAGTTCAAGGAACTATTTATGAATAATTTGGCTTTTAAAGCCAATTGATTGTCTTTATTGCATAGTTTCTTGCCAAATTCAATAGAAAATCCAATAAAATCAAACAACCATATCATTACTGCCATCTTAAGATGGGCTATTTTGGTTATAACCGTTTCCGTATTGCAGCCGCAGCTTGTCTGTCAACAGTGCTATAAACTCAGAATTTGTCGGCTTTCCCTTACAATTGTTGACGGTGTAGCCAAAAAAAGAGTTGATGATATCCAAATCGCCTCGATCCCAAGCAATTTCAATGGCATGACGAATGGCACGCTCTACACGGGAAGAAGTAGTATGGTACGCTTTGGCAACAGTTGGATACAGCTGTTTCGTCACGCTCTCCAGCAGTGACGGATTGTGAATCGACGCCAAAATGGCGGTACGGAGATAGTGATAACCTTTGATATGTGCCGGAACGCCCAACTGATGAATCATATCCGTGACCACAAGCTCTAGATTTTCCTCTTGGGTACAGGCGGACGTGGGCAGACGGGCGTTCATCAGCGTCAAAATCCGATTTCCCAGCGCAGCAATTTCAAATGGCTTAATCATGAAGTATGACGCACCATTTTCCATGATCTGTCGCTCGATGAAAAGATTCTCATAAGCGGACGTGACAATAAATGCTGGTCGATGTTCCATACTGCGTGTTTTCTCCAAAATCTCGATTGCGTCCATATTGGGCAAGATGGCATCGATAACCACCACATCCGGTTGGTCGTTGTGAATGGCGTCCAGAATAACCTTTCCATCCCGACGTCTTGTAACCACGTAGAAATCCAGCGAGCGCAGCTCATTTGCACACGCTACACCATATTCTGCACTATCATCACCAATGAGGACTTTTATTTTTTGTCCATGTTATTACCTCCTGTTTTTTGTTCTACCAGAACATTTTAGCACACCTCTTGGAAGTTTGCAAGAATGAAAAAAGAAGAAAAGGAACTTCTTTTGTCAAATCAAAAAAGATTTGAGAACACAGGAGTTTTCACAAATTTTGACAATGGGTTTATGCTATAATTCGCCTAGAATGGATGGTGCCTCGGCATCCTTTTCGGCACGCTTTTTTCGACGTTTTTCCACTGCCTCTTCCGACCAGAATTGTAGCAGTCCCACGCCCCACAAGCACACGAATGCTGCCATAGCAGGAATTTCTTCTAGAACATACAGGTTCTTCACTTGCATATTCAACAAGTCGCTGTAGAAGCTATTGGCGGAGGCATAGTGAACGAAGAGAAACACCATACCGGCACATAATATCCCTCCAGCCGTACCTATACCAATAGAAACCCAATTCAGGTGAAACAAAACGAGTATGATTGCAATCGCCAACAGTATCGTTCCTACAACCATAAACCAACCGTAGTCCGCATAATTAGACGGCCAGTTGTCTCCGGCATTGGCGTTGGAAATCCATCCCCACGCTTGTCCCAGGTGGATAAACACCGTGACAATTCCGGTGAGAATCATCAATACTTTTAAGACATTCCGACAAGTGCGGCTTCGCTGATTTCGCCGATATTGTTTTGCAGTTAGAATTTTTTTCTTTTCCGGCATGGTATCACACTTTCTTTTTTGGAATATTTTTACAGGTTGTCGAACTTTCTTGCATTTACGTGGGTAATCGGTCACAGATCACGCAAGATAAATTGCAGAAAGGAGGTTTTTATTTTTCATGAGACAAATAAGGCTTCATTGGATGCACCGGCTGACGGCGTTTTTCGCAATACTCTTATTGCCGCTCTACGGTTCAGCAGCCTATTACGCATGGCGTCTGCCGGACAGTTATTACGTCAACACAGGCTCGACTCTGGAAATTGACACACGACTACAAATCAAGGCACAGCCGACCGTCTCTACTGTACAAGCTGCTGCGAACGGCGTACGCACGCAAACAGAAACGCTTCGTCTGTTCGGTATCATTCCCATCAAAACCGTTGAGGTAGAGGAAATTGAGACGCCTGTGCTTATTCCCTGTGGACAGCCCTTTGGATTAAAGCTGCAAATGGGCGGTGCTATGGTTGTCGGAATGGGTGACGTAGAAACTGCTTCCGGCGGCTGTTGTCCGGCACAGGAGGCAGAAATTCAAGTGGGTGATTTTATCCAATCCATTGATGGCGTAGAAATCACCTCAAATCAGGCTCTCCAAGCTGTCATCACAGCGTCGAAAGGGGAAACGTTAGAAATCATCAGACGAAGAAGTCTTAGAACGCCATTTTAAGCCGGTTTACGCCATCGATGACGGCGTCTACGAAGCGGGCATCTGGGTACGGGACAGCAGTGTAGGAATTGGCACGCTCACCTACTACAATCCGGAAACAGGCACCTTCGGCGGACTGGGACATCCGGTCTGTGACGTAGACACCGGCGAGATTTTGCCGGTTTCCTCTGGCGAAGCGAATGCAGTTACGATTACAGACGTTACCAAGGGTACCGCAGGCAATCCCGAAATGCTTTAGGGCGTTTTCACCGATGATGAACCGTTCGGAACGCTGCTATGCAACAATCGCTGTAGCGTATTCGGTACAATGGAACGTTGTCCGGCTGTCGCAGAAGCTGTTCCCATAGGACTCAAGCAAGAAATTACTACAGGCGATGCACAGATTCTCTGTACCGTTCAGGGCGACACACCGGAATATTATGACATTCGTATTATAGAAATTGACTACAGCGGTACGGACAGCACCCGTAACATGGTAATCGAGGTAACAGATCCCACTCTGCTTGAAATCACCGGCGGCATTGTACAAGGCATGAGTGGCAGTCCCATTTTACAAAACGGAACGCTTGTGGGAGCCGTCACGCACGTATTCGTGGACGATCCCACAAAGGGATATGCCATCTTCTGCGAAAATATGCTTCGCTATGGCACACAGTAAAAATCAAATAAAAAAAGACCTCACGGCAGACTCACTTCGATCCGGCACGTGAGGTTTTTTGTACAGGAATTTCAATGGCTTGCGCATTCCAGCCTTATTCGCTGAAGCCGCTTTCTACCAGATCAACCAAAGAATTTACAGCCGCCTGTTCATCAGCACCATCGGCGATTACCTTAATATCAGTTCCGCCGACAATACCCAAAGACAGAATTCCGAGCAAACTCTTTGCATTCACACGACGTTCTTCCTTTTCAATCCAGATGGACGCCTTAAATTCGTTGGCACACTGGATAAAGAAAGTAGCCGGTCTTGCGTGAAGACCTACTTGATTCTGCACAGTAACATCTTTAACATACATAATGATACTCTCCCATCTTATTTGCTCTGTGTGCCTTCGCACACTGCAATTGGATTTCGTCTGTTTCTAACAAGTCGATATCTCGTCGAGTGATAGAACACAGACTTTATTTTTTACCATGTTTCTATTATACCGTTTTTTTTGCTTCTCGTCAACGTGCTTTTTGCAACAATTTCGCCTTTTTTCAGAAATTTCTACGAGTTGACACAAGTTCGAGATTTTTTTCTTGTAAAGTTTGTGGACTTTGACAACAATGTCAAAAATTTTACGGAATTGTTCTTGCGTATTTTAGCCTCTGTTCAGGTTGTACAAGAGAAGGCATTATTTTTTGTTCAAATAGTCCAAGTATAAATCCGGTCGATGCTGTTTTGTCATGTCCAGGCTTTGTGCAAATCGCCAATCAGCTATATTTTTGTGGTGCCCAGTGAGAAGCACCTCCGGCACTTCCTGACCGTGCCAGACGGCAGGCCGAGTATATTGCGGATATTCCAGCAGACCTAAATAATGACTTTCCTCCTCAAAACAGCACTCCTCCGGCAAAACGCCGGGCAACATTCTCGCAATGGTATCCACCAAAACCAGTGCGGGCAGTTCTCCGCCGGTCAGAACGTAATCGCCAATCGAAATTTCTTCATCGATAATTTCGTTCAGCACACGCTCATCAACGCCTTCATAGTGTCCACAGAGCAAAAATAAGCGAGGCTGTTGTACAAGCTCTCGTGCCCGCTGTTGGGTGAGAACCTTTCCCTTTGGAGAGAGATAGATGCAGTGCGGCTTTTCCGCCATCTCCCCATCTGCACAAATTGCCTGATAGCAGCGAAAAATTGGATCCGCCTGCATCACCATTCCTCTGCCGCCGCCGTAGGGACTATCGTCCACACGGCGGTGTTTATCCAGGGTATAATCCCGAATATTCCAGCAGTTCACCTCCAAAAAGCCAGCCGTTCTGGCACGCCCTATGATACTTTCTGACAAAACCGCTTCACACATTTTCGGAAATAGCGTCGCAATATCAAAGCGCATCCAGCAATCCCTCCAGCAGCGTCACACGCATTTCACCATGTTCCAAATCCGTTTCTTTTATCACGTCTGGAATTGCCGGCAATAAAATCAGCTTTCTCTTCCCATGAACTTCATAGACGTCATTTGCACCAGTTTCCAATACGTTTGTCAGCGTTCCATAGAGTGCGCCGGTTTCTGCGTCGTAAACTTTCATTCCAATCAGATCTTGAATGAAATAAGCTCCCTCTTCTAATTCCACGTCGTCCCGATTCATATAGAGCACTCTGCCACAAAGCTTTTGATCCGCCTCTTCCAGTGTCTGTACCCCGTCGATATGCAAAATCACATTACCCTTCTGAACACGGGCGTTGGAAATAGAAACCGGCGTATGTGTCTTATCCAAATACAACGTTTCAAATTCGCACAAAAACGCCGGATCATCGCACCACGGCACAACCTTGACGTCGCCGCCAATTCCTTGGGTATTGACAATTTTTCCGATTTCCAGATATTGTTTCATCTTCTCACACCGCCTTTTTGCATTGTGCTTTCTATCGATAAAAAACAGGCGAACGACTTCGTGCTGCCCGCCTGTCAAGAATGTGTTGTCATTTAGTCAATTTTGACCGCAACTTTATTGCTATTCTTGGCTGCGCCTGCCCGCATAATGACACGAATTGCCTTTGCAATCCGTCCTTGCTTTCCAATCACACGACCGGTGTCCTCCGGTGCTACGTGCAAATGATAGACAACGACGCCTTCTTCATTTGGTGCATCTTCAACAATTTCAATTGCATCTGGATTTTCCACCAGACCTGCAACAATTACCTGTAATAGTTCTTTCATAAAACTACCTCGCTTTCCATGCCAATCCTTATATATCCAAGGAACATATGATTTTTCGGGTATTTACCCCACGGGGCAGCCGACTTTCCTGAAAATTTCTCAAAAATCAGCTCTCCGGCGGAGCAATCCCATACAGTCATTTCACAAAAGCCATAAACCCCGCACGCACGTTTCAAAGTGTACCTGCGCACACTTCGCACGCTTTGAAAATGTGCCTTAAAGTACGCCCTCTTTTTTCAAGATCGCCTTCACCGTATCGGTCGGCTGCGCACCATTGCCGATCCATTTCTTTGCTTTTTCAGCGTCTACACTGACAACGCTCGGTTCCTTGGTCGGATCATAGTATCCAATTTCTTCAATAAAACGACCATCTCTCGGATAACGTTCATCGGCAACCACAATGCGATAGAACGGTGCTTTTTTTGCGCCCATTCTTCTCAGTCTGATTTTTACTGCCATGCTCTTTTCACCTCCTTCAAATGAAATCTATAAACAAAGGGGGAATTATTTTCCACCCATCATTTTTTGGATGTCCTCCATACTCATACCTGCCATCTGCTTTCGGGCACGCCTGCCCATCCTTCCCTTTTTTCCAGGATTTCCAAGCTGTTTCATCATCTTTTTCATCTGCTCATACTGTTTCAGCAGTCGGTTGACGTCTTCTACTTTGGTACCGCTTCCTGCAGCAATACGCCGTTTTCGGGAAGGATTGATCAACGATGGTTTCGCACATTCTTCATTCGTCATGGACGTAATCATCGCTTCAATCCGCACGAACTGTCGTTCGTCGATGTCCACGTCTTTCAGCTTATCTCCCACACCCGGAAGCATATTCACGATAGAGCGAATGGAACCCATTTTTTGAATCTGGCGCAGCTGGTCAAGCAAATCGTTCATGTCGAACTGATTTTGTTTCATCTTTTTCGCCATTTCTTCGGCGTCCTTGTTACTGATAGTATTCTCTGCCTTTTCAATCAGCGTCAGCATATCGCCCATGCCCAAAATTCGGGATGCCATCCGCTGCGGATGGAATGACTCAAAATCGTCGAGCTTTTCGCCCATACCCACAAACTTAATCGGTTTTCCTGTAATAGCCAGTACAGATAGTGCCGCACCGCCACGGGTGTCGGAATCGAGCTTCGACATGAGAACACTGTCAATACCCAACGCTTCATCGAAAGCTTTTGCCACATTGACGGCGTCCTGACCAGTCATCGCATCTACCACGAGCATAATTTCATTGGGATTTGTCAATGCTTTTAAATCTTTTAGTTCATCCATCAGTGCCGTGTCGATATGAAGACGACCGGCAGTATCTAAAATCACCACATCATTGCCGTGGTCTTTCGCATATTTCATCGCCTCACGAGCAATAATTTTCGGGGCGATCTGTCCCATTTCGAAGACCTTTACGCCGGCACGTTCACCTACTACTTGCAGCTGATTAATTGCAGCCGGACGGTAAACATCACAAGCGACCAGCAATGGATAGTGTCCTTCTTTTTTCAAATGTTTTGCCAGCTTTGCAGCGTGTGTGGTTTTGCCGGAGCCTTGTAGTCCGCACATCATAATCACACAAGGCGGCTTCGACGGAAATTGAATCCGTGCGTTTTCTTCGCCCATAAGGGCAATCAATTCTTCGTTGACAATCTTAATGACCTGTTGTGCCGGCGTCAGACTATTCAGCACCTCTTCACCAACAGCTCGTTCTGAAACCTTTGACACAAAATCTTTTACGACCTTATAGCTGACGTCCGCCTCCAAAAGTGCCATTCGGACTTCTCGCATGGCGTTCTTGACGTCCTGTTCTGTCAGTTTTCCGTGCGATTTTAATTTTTTAAATACCTGATTCAGTTTCCCAGAAAGCCCTTCAAAAGCCATACCATCGTCCTCCTTTTATCATATTCTGTCATAATAATTTCAATCCCTCAGACACTTGTTCCTGTGCCTTTTTACAAAGGGATTGCAGCATTTCATTTTCTGCGTCAACCTGAGCAATCTGTGTCAAGCTCACCGACAGCGACGTGTAATTCTCTCGCAGCGTGAGAATACGCTGAGCGAAGTGTAATTTTTCTTCCATCGCCTGTAAAATCTGTTCGCCACGTTTGATAGCGTCTCGTACGCCCTGACGAGAAATAGAGACATTTTGCAGCTTTGCAATTTCGCCCAGAGACAAATCTTCACCGTAATACAGTTCCATCATTTCACGCTGATGCGCCGTCAAAAAATCGCCGTAGCAATCCAGCAATAATACGATACGTAAATCCTTCGACACAACGCAAATCCCCTCTCACTACAGCCACTGCTATCTGTAAAAGTCATCACCTTTATAAGTATACCGAATTTTTCTGTTTTTGTCAAGTGTTTTTTTTTCGTGATTTTGCACAAATTTGACTTGGGTATTTCTCCATTCCTCTTGTATATTCGCCGTTCTTTCATTCTTTATATTTATTTTCCTTGACAAAATCGGCAAACTCTTGTATAATAAAAGTGTACAAAAGCCAAAGGATTTCGCTGCAAAAAGCAAACCTTGTGCAAAAATGCCTGCGGCATTTGCAATGCAATGCTGCCCATGGAAAGGAAAAAGGAAAATGACTTTTGAAGAAATGTTTGAACGTGCAAAAACAGCGTTGATGAAAGCAAAGGTGTCCGATGCCGCTACGGTAGCTGTACAGGTGAACGTTACCGGCGATGGATCCGGAATCTTCTACGTAAAAGCAGACAGTGGTGTACTCGCAGTAGAGCCTTATAACTATAAGGACAACGATGTAATAATTACAGCAGATTCTGCAGTATTGCTCGAAGCACTGGAAAAAGGGAAAGCAAGCGAACTGCCGATTGAAGGCTGTCCGATAAAGGGCGACGAACTGAAAGAAATCCTGGCATCTGTTCCGGCAAAAAGAGCAACCAGAACACACAAGACAACCACTACAAAGACGACGTCAAAATCTGCAACAAAATCTGCTGCTGCAAAGACAACGACTTCTAAGACAGCTGCAACAAAATCCACTGCCGCTACAAAAAAGGCAGATGTGCCGAAAACGACAACCAGCAAAAGAGGCAGACCGTCGAAGAAGACTGCTGCCACTGAAGAATAATCTTAGTTATTTATTGTTTTAAATCAAAAAGCTGTCCAAATTGGACAGCTTTTTCTGCTTTCTGATTACGCTTCTTTTTTAGAAGCTTCTGCGCCATAAAGCAAACGGTCACGCTTTTTTCCAAACAGCTTCGTCACCCAACCAAGTACGACTCCCACACAAACCACACTGATAATCGTACCAACGCCAATGCTTCCCATAGAGCGAATACAGATCAAACACGTAACGAGAGACACTACCACCATAGAAACATCAAAGGCAATTTTCACTTTCTGAAAAGCAATGCCGGTACAACTTGAAATCGCCTGCATCGTCCCCTCTCCTGCAAGGGGCATAATGTCCGCCGGCATATAGAGAAAAATTCCAAATGCCACAAAGACGATGCTGATCAGTGCCATGACAATCCGAATAAAAATATGTTCCGGCGTGGGAAGAAACGAGACAAGATAATTGCAAAACGTCGTAAAATAACCAAATACCACGCCAATCAGCACCTGCAATAAATTCCGCACTCGAAAGTGCTTGCGCATGATACATATTTAAATGAAAACCAAGGCACAGTGAAATAGAATCGTTGCTTTTCCCATTTCAATTCCCCATACGCAAGTGATTGTGTATGGAATCGAACTCACTGGCGAAACACCCAAATTGGACTTTACGGAAATGGCAATTCCAATGGTCATCAGAAACAATCCAATGAAATACATTGGCAAACGAACTTTTGCATTTTTCATAGAAACATCTTCCCTTCTAAAATTTCTTGGACAGAAACAAGAGCTGCATGACATTGCACTACTCGCAAAAAATCAGCACACTGATTTGATTTCAGTGGCTGATTTTTTGTATATCTGGTATTTCAAACGATTTCGAACAATACCCTTATTTTTTCTTCATCTGAACCTCTTCCACAAGCATTGCCGTCAAATCCGCAATGGACATGCTGCCCAAATCTTCGCCGTTTCTCCGACGCACACTGGTTGTTTTCTCTTCACATTCCTTATCACCGATGGTCAGCATATACGGCACTTTTTCCAACGTTGCCTGTCGAATCTTATAACCAACTTTTTCTGCACGGCTGTCGATTTCTATACGCAAGCCCGCCTGTTGCAACTGTTGTTTCACCTCATAAGCAAAATCCAGATGCCGATCCGCAATCGGCACAATGCGCACTTGTTCCGGCGAGAGCCACAGTGGCAGCGCACCGCCAAAATGTTCAATCATATACGCCAGTGTCCGCTCATAGCAGCCTAAAGAGGTTCGATGGATGATATACGGCAGCTTTTTCTGCCCGTCTTTATCCTTATAGTACATACCAAATCGTTCCGCCAAAAGCATATCTATCTGAATAGTAACCAGCGTATCTTCTTTACCGAAAACATTCTTATATTGAATATCCAGTTTCGGTCCGTAGAACGCCGCTTCGTCGATACCGATCGTATAATCAACGCCTAAGTCGTCCAGAATTTGACCCATAACTCGCTGTGCTTCATCCCACTGTTCCGCTGTACCTTCATACTTGTTTTCCGGATTTGCCGGATCCCATTGGGAGAAACGAAATGTACAGTCTTCCAGCAGCCCTACGGTATCCAGCATATAGCGTGCCAAATCTAAGCAGTCAGAAAATTCCTGCTCCAGCTGATCCGGACGGAGAACCAAATGTCCCTCGGAAATGGTGAACTGCCGCACACGAATCAAACCGTGCATTTCGCCGGAATCTTCATTTCGAAACAGCGTGGACGTCTCGCCCAATCGCATGGGCAAATCTCGATAAGAACGCTGGCGATTGAGATAAACCTGATACTGAAATGGACAGGTCATCGGTCGAAGTGCAAAGCACTCTTTGGTTTCGTCATGGGGGTCATCGAGGATAAACATTCCATCCAGATAGTGATCCCAGTGACCAGAAATTTTATATAATTCTCGCTTTGCCAAAAGCGGCGTTTTGGTCAGAAGATAGCCGTGTTCTTGTTCCACGTCCTCGACCCAGCGTTGGAGCAGCTGTACGACCCGTGCGCCTTTTGGCAATAAAACCGGCAGTCCTTGTCCAATAACATCAACTGTGGTGAAGAATTCTAGTTCTCGTCCCAATTTATTGTGGTCACGCTTCTTAGCATCCTCCAACTTTGCAAGGTGTTCTTCCAGCATCGCTGCTTTCGGAAATGCCACGGCATAAACACGAGACAGCATCTTGTTTTTTTCAGAACCACGCCAATAGGCACCGGTACAGGACAACAGCTTGAATGCCTTCACCGTACCCGTAGCCATCAAATGCGGACCGGCACACAAGTCTACGAAATCACCCTGTTGGTAGAACGAAATCGGTTCGCCTTTGTCAGCGTGTTCCTGACATAGCTCTACTTTATAGGGTTCTTCCATATTCCGAAGCTTTTGTAGGGCTTCTTCTGGCGGAAGATAGAATTGTTCCAGCGACTGATTCGCCTTTACCAGCTTTTTCATTTCTGCTTCAATTTTAATAAGTTCCTCCGGCGTAAACGGATGTTCTAAATCGAAGTCATAGTAGAACCCTTCATCCGTCGCAGGTCCGATCGCCAGCTTTGCCTCCGGATAGAGGCTTTTCACCGCCTGTGCCAGAATGTGAGATGCCGTATGCCAAAACGTCTTTTTACCATCTAAGCTGTCAAATGTCATGACCTCAAAGGTACAGTCGTGATCGAGGACGGTACGTAAATCACAGACCTTATCGTCAATTTTCACGCAGCAAGCCGCCTTGTAGAGTCCCATACCAATGCCCTTGATGACTTCAAAAGCAGGCGTCGGCGATTCCAGCGTGCGGACGCTGCCGTCCTTTAACGTGAGTGAAATCATAATAAAACTTCCTTTCGTACTCTGTGCAGGCACAAAAAAACTTGCACAGAAAAAATTCTGCGCAAGGGACGTGTAAATCTATACCCGTGGTTCCACCCTTGTTTAGGTATGCCCCAAATGGCAAATACCCCTCATTCTGGTTCGATAACGGAAACTGACCGCTGCGGATTGGGCAGACTCGGAGAGTGGTGTGCCATTTTTATTGTCTTTATCGCCGCTTCCAGCCGATGGCAACGATTCTCTGGAAAAGACCATTTTTAAAAAAGCATCTCTCGTCAACATTTTTTATTATCTTTAGTATAGCACAGTTTTCAGCACTTGTCAAGGGGGATGAGAAAATTTATCGTTCTCTCGGTGTCACCCTTGACATTTCCTCTGTTTTCCGCTATAATAGTAAAGAATATTTTATGCGAAAAGGAGCAGAAAACGAATGCTGTCAAATGAACAAAAAACAATGGACAAAATTGTTGATTTATGTAAATCACGGGGGTTTGTTTACCCCGGGTCAGAAATCTATGGTGGGCTTGCAAACTCGTGGGACTATGGTCCACTGGGAGCGGAACTGAAAAGCAATATCAAAAAGGCGTGGTGGAAACGCTTTGTACAAGAATCGCCCTATAACGTGGGATTGGATTCTTCCATTCTGATGAATCCCCAGACGTGGGTAGCGTCTGGTCATCTGGGCGGATTTTCGGATCCGCTGATGGACTGTAAAGCGTGCAAAACACGCCACCGTGCCGACAACTTGATTGAAGATTTTGACGGTACGGTATGTGCCGGTTGGACAAACGAGCAGATGATGAGCTACATTCGTGAAAAAGGTATCATCTGCCCCAACTGCGGCAAGGGTGATTTTACAGAAATTCGCCAGTTTAACCTGATGTTCAAGACATTTCAAGGCGTCACTGAAGACTCGAAATCAGAACTATATCTTCGTCCGGAAACAGCACAGGGCATTTTCGTCAACTTCGCCAATATCCAGCGTACCACACGGAAAAAGCTGCCCTTTGGCGTGGCACAAATCGGAAAATCCTTCCGAAACGAAATTACCCCGGGCAACTTCATTTTCCGGGTTCGGGAATTTGAACAGATGGAACTGGAATTTTTCTGTAAACCAGATACTGATTTAGAGTGGTTCCAATATTGGCGCAGCTATTGCAAGGACTTCTTATTGTCACTGGGACTGAAAGAAGAAAATTTGCGTCTGCGTGACCACGATGAAAAGGAACTGAGCTTCTATTCCAAGGCGACGACTGACTTTGAATACAAATTCAGCTTTGGCTGGGGAGAATTGTGGGGCATTGCAGATCGGACAGATTATGACCTGACTCAGCACCAAAACCACAGCGGAAAGTCGCTGGAATATTTCGATCCGGAAACCAATACGAAGTATATCCCCTATGTCATCGAACCGTCCTTGGGCGTAGAGCGACTGTTTCTGGCGATTGTCACGCAGGCGTATGATGAGGAAGTCGTAGATGCGGAAAAGAACGACAAGCGTGTGGTGATGCACTTCCATCCTGCACTGGCACCGTTTAAGGCTGCCGTTCTGCCACTATCCAAAAAGCTCAGTGAAAAGGCTCGGGAAGTGTATGAGAATCTGGCGAAATATTTTCCCGTGGATTTCGACGAAACCGGCTCTATTGGCAAACGCTATCGCCGGCAGGATGAAATCGGTACGCCTTATTGTATCACCTACGATTTCGATACGCTGGAAAAAGATAACTGCGTGACCGTGCGTGATCGGGACACTATGGAACAAGTGCGTATGCCTATTGATGAGCTAGTGGCATATTTGACAGAAAAGACTGCATATTAAGAGGCTTGAAATGCATACAAATTATTTTACACTCACAAGCAACAAAAGCAAAACTGTGGCACTGATTTTGTGTGTATTAGGGTTTTTCTGGATAGGTGGATTGCACCGCTTTTATGTGGGAAAATTTTGGACGGGTCTGCTTTGGATTTGCACCGGTGGGTTCTTCTACATCGGAACAGTTCTGGATTTAATCGCCATTGTGTCAGGCAGCTTCGATGACAAAAGCGGTCTGCCGCTGAAACAATAATCATAGAAATGAGAGCATAGAAACATGAACACAACTTCATCTGCAATATCTTATCCTGATGTTTCACAGCTGCACCGTAAACAAAAGGCGGCAAAAATCGGCTCGGTTGGCATACCAGCTGCAATAATCATTGCTTTTTTAGCGAGAGATATCGTGTTCTCCCTTATGGCGTAGAAGTATTATCCCACTTGTACGCTGTACGAGATGACAGGGTATCTTTGCCCGGGATGTGGCAACACAAGAGCAATTTTGTCGATTTTACATGGACATTTCCTCCGTGCATTTACCTATAATCCTACTGTACCGATTTTACTGCTGGTGGGACTGGGTTTTTACGGAGAAATGGTATATTTCGCCATCACCGGAAAACACGTCCACATTGTCCCACGGACCTGGGTGCTATTCTATGTGGTGTTGGGACTGATTCTCGCCTATGACGTACTGCGCAATATTTTTCCCGTGCTGACGCTGTGCTATTAACACGGATCATCATCATAAAATAAACCAAAGCTGCCGTACTTTCTTTTTCCGAAAATACGGCAGCTTTTGAGGTAAATAAGGTAATAATATAAAATGGAGAAAAACATGAAATCAAGAAAATTTCTGAATTAGTACTCGTAATAGCACCCTTCCACATACTGTGCATTGTCACAGTTGAGTCCCTTTTTGGTGGAATGTACATTGACAGAACCGCCGCTAATCGTAATGCTGACATCCGCCTGAATGCCGTTACTTGAAGCGTTCTGTACATCAATATAGCCATCCTCTACGGTGACATAGCCATCAATTTCGGTGCTGTCACAAGCCTTTAAGCCATCTTTACAGGTGTAGACAATAATATTACCACCGGTAACTTGAATACTATCCTCACCATAAATGCCGGCAGAAACGGCATATAAATCCAGCGTACCGTTTTTCACTTTCACATTTTTGTTCGATTTGATGGCGTGCTTTGCATTACCCACAACAGTCATCTCACCGCCACCCTTGATCGTCAAATCATCTTTGCTGAAAATCGCTGCGCTTTTTTCGTTTGCGCTGGAATCAGAGACATAGTTGGTAGAACCATCGACAAGGTGAATCGTGCAGGTGTCAGCACTTTCCACATAAATTGGTGCGGAATAGGAACAAGTCAGAGAAGCACCGTTCAAATAAATGTCCACCTTTTCTTCTTTCGTCGCCTATACGAGAATTTGTCCATTACTCAGCGTTCCGGTGAATTCATAACGACCCTCTTGGGTAAGATAAATCGTATCGCCGCTGATAGTCACGCCGGTATAATCCGAAGCGGTACTACCGCCACCGTCCGATAAGCTAATTACGATGTTGGTTTCTTCTGTGGTGGAAGAGGCATCATCTGAAGTCGTATTGTCGGAGCTGCTCTGGCTGTTGGAAGAACTGCTGCTGCTACTGCTTCCAGAGGAAGAACCGCCGCTGCTACTGCCAGAAGAACTGCTGCTACTGCTGCTATTGCTGGAAGAACTGTTACCGCTGGAAGAATTATTTTCAGAAGAACTACTGCCGGAAGAATCATTCCCAGAGGAGCTATTTCCACCGGAAGATGAGCTGCCGGAACTGTTCGACTTCGTGGTCGTCGTACTGGATTTTGTAGTAGTCGTCGTCTTGGTTGCAATCTGGATAGAACTGCTCTCGTCCGTAGTTTCTGCATCATCGACAGAAGAATCTTCCGCCGCCGTCGATGCGTCTAGGTTCACATCCTCGTTCGTTTCCTCCTCATCGCCACAAGCAGAAAATGCCAAGAGCGAAGTCATCGCACAGAGAACGGCTAAAATTTTTTTCGGGTTCAGCATACCGTATAACCTGCCTTTCATTATGGTCTAATTGGACACGCTTTCGCTTGTAAAATAAGTAAAATCCATTTCTCTTCATGTAGAAAGCGACGTTGTCCAAACACGTTTCATTGATATATACAATTGTAACAGGAAAAGTTGAAAATAACATTGAAAAAACATGGACTTTATCTAAAAATTACAAGCCTTTTTTCAAAAGGAAAGTGCGAACCGCCGAAGCGATCCGCACTTTTTATGAAGATAATGTTACGAGAATGTCAAAATTAAATTAGAAGCCGCCGCCTTGGTTGCCACTGTTGCCGCCAGGACCAGAGCTGCTGTCGCCGCCGCCATTCGGACCTTGGTCGCCGCTTGTGCCACCATCTACATTGCCTTGGCTTTCTATGGTTGTACCGCCGCTTGCGGTGCCGCCATAGCCAAAGCGATAGCCGCTGTTATATGTGCAATTCGTCAGACCAGCGAAATAAGTTACGCCAGAAAGCGTTGCACCAGTGTAACAAGTTGCACTGCTCACAGAATCACAGCAGAATGTCATCATGGTGACATTGTACGGTGTATTCAAGGTAGCCAATACATTGCCGGAACTATCTGTAAAGGTGATCGTGCTGCCAGCAGTAATGCTCAAGCCGCTGGATGCATCAAAGAGTGCATTGCTCGACATTTCGCCCATGGACTCGCCGTTGCCGACTGCGATAACGGTACCGCCATTATAATAGCAAGCGTTGCTGTCTCCGTAGTCAAGCGGTTCGTTGCCACTGCCATTTTGTACCACGCAGACATAGCCGCCGTTGATGGTCAAGCACTGGCTGCCGTCTGAGCCGCCGCTGCCCATGTTGCCTTGGTCGAATCCGCCGCCACCAGAAATGCCAGTGGAGTCGCTGCCGCCTGCTGCGTTAAAGCCGTCGTCTGTTGCATAGACGAGAACGCTGCCGCAGTTTACGATAATATCAAAGCCTTCTATGCCTTCATAGCTGTAGCCGATTTCAATGTAGGGGTCGCTATAGGTGTTTGCTGCCGTCTGACCGATATAAAGGTCATTGTCAGAGTGAATGGCATCGTCTGCACTGCACAGATCATATGTACCGCCATAGAGGTAAACATTACCGCCTGTGTGGATACAGTCGTCAGAGGAGTTGATGGTGATGTCGCCTGCATAAATCCAGGTATTACCCTGATCGGAATAAGTCGGATCGTCTGCATCTTCATCCACATAGCGTCCCACTGCCTTGATACCCTTGCAGCTGTTTTCAGTGGAATTGGTGTTGCCACTATCATTCATGCCGCCTTGGTTGCCCATGCCACCTTGGTTACCGGAGCTGGAAGTAGAACCAGAGCCAGTGTATGTA
>Ga0192245_10008_pt1 | contig 99621 bp, 96 predicted proteins | sample Koala_Koa27_M3_FD_131238 | JGI IMG/M metagenome (GOLD analysis project Ga0192245, IMG submission 131238) | Enriched cells from koala feces incubated with labeled cellulose particles, San Francisco Zoo, California, United States - Koala_Koa2-7_M3 ...
ATACGGTAGCAGGCTCTTTGAATATCAGTATCCCTGCTAATACAGTTCCCACTGCACCTATTCCTGTCCATACGGCATAAGCCGTACCAATAGGCAGGGCTTGGGTTGCTTTTATCAGTAAAAACATACTGATACTCATAGATATTAAGAAACCGGTGAACCACCAGTACATTTCACTGCCTGTTGTTTCTTTTACCTTGCCCATGCACGATGTAAATGCTACTTCGAACAACCCGGCTACAATCAAATATATCCAACTCATAACTTTTATTTTTTGTGTGCAAAGTTCATGAATTGTTTTGACTTGTTATTTAACAAATGATAAAAAGTGATTTACCTGAATTTGGCCCGGATGCGGCTTAAACTGACTTGGGTAATGCCGAGATAAGAAGCTATATAACCTAATTGTACTCTTTGCAATAGATCAGGAGTATGATTCATCAGGTCCCTATAACGTTCCAGAGATGTTTTGAATTGTCTGCCGATAAATCTTTCCTCTGTTTTTAGCAGTTCCTGTTCTGCAAATTCTCTTCCCCAATTAGCAATGTGTATGTCTTTGCCGAATAGTTCATGCAAGGATTGTTTCTTCATCTCGTATAGTTCACATTCCTCCAGAAGCTCTATATTCTCATAGCCTCTTTGGTTGGATACATAACTTTTCATTGAAACTACTGTGTCGCCTTCGCGTCCGAACCAGAATGTAATCTCGTTGTCAGCTAACTCAGTATAGGCGCGGACAATTCCTTTCTTGATGAAGTACACCTTGGTTTCCACTTTATCTGCTTTAAATAAAATGTGCCCTTTGGGATAAGTAACCTCAGAAATAATCTCTTTCAACGTATTCTTTGACGCTTCCGGGAGTTTGCCTATATGATCAATAATCTGATTTATATCCATATGAGTACTGTTTTATATCTTTTTTATGGTGTCCGATTCATACCTGAAACATATCAAGTCCGTACCCGAGCCGTGTCAAGTCCGTACCTGCTCCGTATCTTCTCCGTATAAAGGTACCTCTGAGTGGAGAGTGTACGGAGCAGGTACGGACTTGACACGGTTCAGGTATGGAGTTGGTAGGGTGAAGAAGTGGTTAAACCTATAATGGTTTTATGGGTTTATCTTCTTCTTTTTAACCCTGCCCGTATTCTACTCAATGACTGTGGAGTAATGTATAGATACGATGCCAGATGTTTCAGCGGAACATATTGCAATAATTCCGGGTTCTCTTCCATCAAGGTTAGATAACGCTCTGTGGCACTTGGAGTACCATATGCCAATGTATAGCTGTCAATGAATAGAATTTCCTGTTCAAAGATTTTTCGACCTAAGTTGGATAACTCTATGGAACTATTGAAGAGCTCTTCTAAATCCGGTTTGGCAATACAGTAAGCAGTACTTTCATTCACAGATTCGATGTTTACCTGTAAAATTTCATTATTGACATATCCCCAGGATGAAAAGGCTATTTCACCTGTTCCGGCAAACCAGAGAGAACTTTCTGTTCCGTCTATCATATAATAAGCACGCCAAATACCTTTCTTGAGAATGTAGAAGTTGGTATTTCGTTCTCCATCTTTCACTATTAATTCTCCTTTACCGAAATGATATTCTGTCATGTGTGACAAAAGTTCATGCAGGCTTTTTTCCGGAAGTCTGTATCTTTGGCAGAATTTCTTTATCATCGTTTCCATGTGGCAAAGATACTATATTTTTTTTTTGCGCTCCCTTTTCGCTTTTATATAAATAATAAGAATGAAAAGGGTAGTTAGTAACTCTGCCAAGGGAGTTGCCAGCCAAATGCCCGGGTTACCAAAGAGCAGGGGAAGTCCAAAGAAGCAAGCCGTTAGTAGAACGAACCCACGTAATAAGGTAATGATAGTGGCATAACGTGCCCGCTCCACACTTTGAAAATATCCGATAGATATGATATTGATGGCAAAGAAAATGAAGCCGGTAGCATACAAAGGAAGTCCTTTGCTGGCTATCTCATAAGCCGGGTAACTGCGGTCGATGAACATGGAAACAATCTCTGAACTGAACAGGGCGGTTATGAATGCAAAAATAGCACCGCAACCGATGGCTGTTTTTAGTGCCAGCAAATAGGCACGGCGGACGCGGGCTGTTTGATGTAGTCCGTGGTTATAGCTGATAATGGGTTGGGCGGATTGTGCAATGGCATTATACACCATAAATATAATAGGAAAGAAGTAACACGCGATACTGAACGCTGCTACGCCTTCTTCTTGCAAATAATGGATAAATACTATATTTCCGACGAACATCATGCAGGCAATAGCTACTTCGCACAGGAATGCAGAAGATCCCAGACGGCACATGTATCCTATGTTACGGCGGGTCAGCTGCATGCTTTTACGAGTGAGTTTCACAGGGTAAAAGCGCAAGGCACATTTACGACGGGAGAGGTAGATGATTATCATCAATGCACCCACCGTAGTACCAATAGCACTGGCAATAGCTGCACCGAACATACCCCATCCAAAAGGGAAGATGAAGAGGTAATCAAGAATGATGTTCAGAACGGCAGCCACTGCGTTGCACATCATGGCAAAGTTGGGTGACCCATCGAGGCGCAGGAAAAACATTCCCGAATTAAGCAGAGCGGTAAACACCGAGAATGGAACAAACCACAACATATACTCTACAGCCAGTGGAGTCAGACGCTCGGAACCACCTAAAAGGTGCACTACTTGTGGAGCAAATGAGCAAAATAGTGTAGAGGTACATATCAATAATAGTGAAGATACTGCTATGGACTGCGTGATATTGATGCGGGCAGCTTTTACTTTTCCGTGTGATAAATGAATAGATGCCACAACAGATGCTCCTACACCAAACATTAATCCGATGCCGGTGGAGAATAACCAGAGTGGAGCTACTATATTTACTGCTGCCAGGGCATCACTGCCAATGCCTTTTCCAACGAATATCCCGTCCGTAATGACAAATAATGCAGAAAATATCATTCCAAGTACGGTAGGAAGTAATAATTTGCGGAACAGTGCCGCGATGTCTGTGTTTTTAAATCAATGCTATCTCTTTCCATTCTATTTTAGTTTTTTTCGCCGACAAAAGTAGTGCTTTTACCTGAAGGAGCGATTAACAAATGGTAATTTTCGACAGAAAAAAGGATATATATTCTGCCAAACTGACAGCCTTTCTGCCAACCTATAAAATTACAACCTCTCTGAACATTTTGGCACGACGTTTGTCTTTTTATTGGCGTCTGCTGCTGAGGCAGGCGACTGAAACTTGAATAATAACAAATAAAATATTAAAGATCATGGGAGAAATTATTGGTATCGACTTAGGAACTACAAACTCTTGCGTTTCTGTATTCGAAGGAAACGAACCTGTAGTAATTGCAAATAGTGAAGGAAAACGTACTACTCCGTCTATCGTAGCATTCGTTGACGGTGGTGAGCGTAAAGTGGGTGACCCTGCAAAACGTCAGGCTATCACGAACCCGACAAGAACCGTATCCTCAATCAAACGTTTCATGGGTGAAAGTTGGGATCAGGTTCAGAAAGAAATTGCCCGTATGCCTTATAAGGTTGTTAAGGGTGACAACAACATGCCGCGTGTAGATATTGACGGACGTCCTTATACTCCGCAAGAAATTTCAGCTATGATTCTTCAGAAAATGAAGAAAACTGCTGAAGATTATTTGGGACAAGAAGTTACGGAAGCTGTAATTACCGTTCCGGCTTACTTCTCCGATTCTCAGCGTCAGGCAACAAAAGAAGCCGGTCAGATTGCTGGTCTGGAAGTGAAACGTATCGTGAACGAACCGACAGCTGCTGCTTTGGCTTACGGTATCGATAAAGCGAACAAAGATATGAAGGTTGCCGTATTCGACCTTGGTGGTGGTACATTTGATATCTCTATCCTTGAATTCGGTAGCGGTGTATTCGAAGTATTGTCAACAAACGGTGATACTCACTTGGGTGGTGACGACTTTGACCAGGTAATTATCACTTGGTTGGTAGATGAATTCAAGAATGACGAAGGTGCCGACCTGACTCAGGACCCGATGGCTATGCAACGTCTGAAAGAAGCTGCTGAAAAGGCTAAGATTGAATTGTCTTCTTCTACAAGTACTGAAATTAACTTGCCGTACATTATGCCGGTAGGTGGTGTACCTAAGCACTTGGTTAAGACTTTAACTCGTGCTAAGTTCGAAGCTTTGGCTCACACTTTGATTCAGGCTTGTCTGGAACCGTGTAAGAAGGCTATGTCTGATGCTGGTTTGAGCAACTCCGATATTGACGAAGTAATTCTTGTGGGTGGTTCTTCACGTATACCGGCTGTACAGAAGTTGGTTGAAGATTTCTTCGGTAAAACTCCTTCTAAAGGTGTAAATCCGGATGAAGTAGTAGCCGTAGGTGCTGCTGTACAGGGTGCTGTGCTGACGGACGAAATCAAGGGTGTGGTATTGCTGGATGTTACTCCGCTGTCTATGGGTATCGAAACTCTGGGTGGTGTAATGACCAAGTTGATCGATGCAAACACTACTATTCCGTGCAAGAAGAGTGAAACATTCTCTACTGCTGCTGATAACCAGAGCGAAGTAACGATCCATGTATTGCAAGGAGAGCGTCCGATGGCTGCTCAGAATAAGTCAATCGGTCAGTTTAACCTGTCAGGTATTGCTCCGGCTCGTCGTGGTGTTCCTCAGATTGAGGTAACGTTCGATATCGATGCTAACGGTATCTTGAAGGTATCTGCTAAGGATAAGGCTACAGGTAAAGAACAAGCTATCCGTATCGAAGCTTCCAGCGGTTTGAGCAAAGAAGAAATTGAAAAGATGAAGGCTGAAGCTGAAGCTAATGCAGAAGCTGATAAGAAAGAACGTGAAAAGATTGACAAGCTGAATCAGGCTGACTCAATGATCTTCACTACTGAAAATCAGTTGAAAGAATTGGGTGACAAGCTGCCGGCTGACAAGAAAGCTCCGATTGAAGCTGCTTTGCAGAAACTGAAAGATGCTCATAAGGCACAGGATCTGGCTGCTGTTGATACTGCTATGGCAGAGCTGAATACTGCATTCCAGGCTGCAAGTGCTGAAATGTATGCACAGAGCGGTGCTCAAGCTGGTGCTCAGGCCGGTCCTGATATGAATGCCGGACAAGCTGGTGGTGCTCAGGATAGTGCTAAGCATGGTGACAACGTGCAAGATGCAGACTTCGAGGAAGTTAAGTAAAATCGATAAATAAACGATTGAAATATCAAAAGAAAGAGCTGTAAGTCATTGACTTACGGCTCTTTCTGCGTTTAGAGGGTGTTTGTTTATTATGATATGTTTATCGATATTTAGTCTATATTTGGCACGTATTTGGCACGCGTCTTAATTGGTGAAATTGTGCGTCTTAATCGCCCTTATTTCTCCTTAATACTAAATTTAAACAAAAATTAACGTATGGCAGCGACTTTAGTGTTAGTACCAAAGGTTTGTGAGCATTGTGGTAAACCTTTTATGGCAAAGACGGTTACTACCCGTTTTTGCAGTAAAGAATGTAATAACAAAGATATTAAAGGGAGAAAAAAGAAGGAAGAGGAAAAGAAAAGGATTAAATTAGCTATTGAGAAAAAGAAGAATTCTTTTATTGATATACAGGCTAGACCTTTTATAAAGGTATCTGAGGCATCGAAACTTTTTGGTATTTCAGAGGATACTATTAGAAGAATGGTACGCAAAGGGATAATTCCCGGTGTAAATTTCGGTGTACGCCTTACACGTGTAGACCGTGAAAGCATAGAAAAGTTCTTCACTTCTGTAGATGTACCCGATGAAGAAAAAACGGAATATACACTGGAGGAATGTTATACGATTGGTGAGTGCCTGAAGAAGTATGATCTTGCAGAACATATATTAGAACGTATAATTTGTGGATATGATATACCCAAAAAACAGGTTGGAAATTATGTTTACATACCAAAGATTGAAATAGATAGAGTAATGAATACCAAATTTTAATATATATGAGGACACCTTTTTATTCTACAAAAGTATCGGTTAAGATACGTAAAAGCGAGACCGTTGTTAATTCTTGGAATGTATTTCTTGAATGCTATCCTGTTTTTGAAAAAGGCAGGACAGTGAGAAAAAGAATAGGTATCAATCGTTCTGTAACAACTGTTGAATTTGATAAGAAACATGTTAGCAGAACAAATAGCGATGGTTCTGTTGGATACAGAGCTAGACGAGACAGGAATGGAATTATTGTTTGTAAGTCTGATAAAGATAGAGAAGTAATGCTATATGCTGATAAACTTTGTAGTTTAAAGCAAGCTGAATATGATAGACAAATCTATGCTTCCGATGCTGACAGGAAACTGATGGGATTACAAAAAAACAAGAACGAATATTTATTGAATACTTTGATGAGTTAACAGCTACTCGTAATAATAGTATTTTTGTGAATTGGCAATGTACTTCGCGGTATTTGAAAATATTCATGGGTGATGCTATTATAACTTTTGGAGATATAACAGATGAGTGGTGCCGTAATTTTCGAACATTTTTAATAGGAGCAAAGAGTTTTGCTAAGAATACGGATTATTTATCTTCTGGTTCTTCCAGTACTTATTTCTCTATATTTAAAGCGGCATTAAAGCAAGCCTTTGATGAAGGATATTTTAGTGAGGATGTTGCATCGCGGCAGAAGAATATTCCTGTAAGGAACGCACAAAGGCAATTCTTGTCTTTAGAGGAGCTGAATAAGCTGGTTGATACTCCATGTAAATATCAGCCGATAATAAAGCGTGCAGCTATCTTTTCAGCACTTACAGGAATACGACATGTTGATATTAAAAAAATGCGCTGGGGAGATATCGTCAAAATGGATGATAGATATCAAGTTAATTTTAAACAAAAGAAAACAGGAGAGGTTAATTATCTTCCGATTTCGGAACAAGCTTATTTAATTTGCGGAGAACTAAAGAATTCGGGTGATTTTGTTTTCGAGGGATTACCTGCTCCATCATGGATTTCTCGGCCTTTGAAACTTTGGATTAAATCTGCCAGTATAACTAGGAATATAACGTTTCATTCATTTCGGCATACGTTTGCTACTCTTCAAATAGAGAGCGGAACGAATTTATATATTGTGAGTAAAATGTTGGGTCACACAAATATAAATACGACACAAATTTATGCTCATATAACTAACAAGGAGAAATATAAGGCTGCAAATGCTATAGTTATTGATTTAAAGAATAATGTATTATGATACAACATCAGTTTGGTTATTCTTCAGTTATATTTGAAAAAATGTATTATGGAGAGTTTGTAGATTCAAAAGAATGTGTTTTGAACTTGGAAAATACATTGGGCCTCTATAATGCTGGTATTATAAGTGATATCGAGTCTTTAATCTATGAATTCTTTTATGTAAAAGATTTTGATTTTAATGATTTGTTGCCTAACCACGAAGTAGAAGCCCGAATTATTTTGAAAAAGAAGAATGACCAAACTGTTAGTCATTATAGTTATCATGATATAATGAATAGAGTATTACCAAGTGAACTGCATATTAATTATACTCCGATTGCTGTACCAGAACCTTTCCCATCTGTTTTGCTTGATAAAGACTCATTATCTGGTAGTGCTTTAGAAAGAACTGTGAAATCTTTGTTGCAGTTGGAAAAAAAGCATATTCTAAAGTGTTTTATTTGCAATGCGGAAATCCAGAAAGATGATGTCGATACGAGGATGATGATGGGGCCGTTTATGATGTCATTGTTGGACTATATACAGTTTTCTTCAGGGCTGATTGATGAATTGAAAAAGAATAGTAATAGCGCAAATATTATACAGTGGCAATTCGGGAACTATATTAAAAAAGAACGCTGGATTCCGGTTAAAGAGTCATTGTCGATATTTCATTATTTCAAAAGTCTTCTTTTTGAATTATACCAAGAACTTCTTCTTCTTTTTGGTGATATTATTAATAAAGATAATAAACGCAATTCATATTATGAACTGTATTCTACTTGTTTTGGAGATGTACCATCAGAACGTGAGATTGAATCGTATGAAAGAGCTGCACTACTTTTTCAAGCAGAACAGATTATATTGTTATATGATAAGACTAAGGCTTTATCGTTGTTGGGTTTGATATATTCTTTTTATTCTAAACATAGAAATGATAGACAAATTCAAAATGCTATTTTACGTTTGGAAAATCGCATGTATTGGTTCCAGATGCAATGTTTTGTTGAATTATCTATGTTGGATGATTGGGACTATATTAATAGGTGTCTGCTAGAAATTAAAAATAGCCTGATTGAACAAATAAAGTGTGAGGTCAATCCTCGTAATGTAATTCATCTGCTGGATGAGCTTAAGCGGGGGTTAGAAGATACTGGATTCCTTTTTCTTCCTGGTTCTAAATTAGTTGATCTGGAGTTTTCATTTGTCAGAAATCTTGAGCGTTGGTTAGAAGTGCAATACGGCTTGTATAAAAACAGTGTTTCAGAATATTTGCCAGTTATCGACAACAGGAAATCAGCTAATATGCTTACTGAAGTAAAATCCGGATATAAAGCTTCTGAAATGAAGAATACTGTGGATAATTTACTTCAGTATATGTCTGGAACTAATAGGGAACATGATTTAATAATGGTGCCTTCAGAGTATCAACATATGATTGAATGTTTCTATTATTTTATAGACAATGGGGGTGCACCTCAATCTATGGATGCTGTAAATTGTCGTTTGAATATAGGTGTTATTTCATATACTCTTTACGTTTTATATAAGTTGATTTATCCAAATGATCTGACTAAGAGGAACGCTTGGTTATTATTTATATGCGGCTTGTTTCAAAATTTGCCTTCTCCGGAAGAATTATCTCATAACTTTTCAAGAAGAAGTGAAGAATTTCTTAAATTTTATTTTGCTGGTGATCGAAAAGAACTGTTGGATTATATCCGTAATCATTGATTTTCTTTTATATGTTATGTTCAAGAAGCAATTTGTCTGTATGTAAACAAGGGATTTCCTAAATAAAACTTTCTATATCTAAAAGAAGTATGAGGAATCGTTTGAGTATTATATAGTACCGTGATTTATTTTAATGTTTATTTACTCTGTAAGTGCCAAGGAAATAGGTGTTTATGTTTGGTAAATGACTTAAATCCGTTGAGTACTATTTCCTCATGTTGTTGTCATTAATTCGTCATATATCTTTGCTTCTGAAATTGATATCTGATGATAAAGATTCATTAGTTGTAATAAATTTAAGTTATTATATTAGCAATGTAATATGGAAAAAGAAGGTTTCAAAGATTTATCTTTCAATGATGTGCCTAAGGCGGTTGAATTTCTTATTGATAAGGTTTTAATCATGAGTAGACAACTGGAGTCGATAACTAAATCGGATACCATAAATTCTAGTGACTCCTGGATGACGATTGAGGGTCTGGCAAATTATTTACCAGATAAACCAGCAGTTCCGACAATTTATGCCTGGGTAAATCAGAAGTTGATTCCTTATAATAAGGTTGGAAAACGGTTATACTTTCTGAAATCAGAAATTAATGAATGGTTAAAATTTGGGCGACGTAAAACGGCTGCAGAAATAGCTTTGGAAGCATCAGCACGCTTTGAGAAAAAAAAGAAATAATATATTTATGTAGATATGGATAAATATATAGAATATATTTTGTGTGAACTCCCAGTACCCGTAGTCTCTACTTATCGTTATATAAGTAGTTATCCAGGAGTGGGGGGAATGATATAAAAAATGGTACGGGATATAGTCTTGTGTCTATTAAAAGATTTATTCGTACTTTAAAAAATGCCGGATTAATTATTGAGAAACTTCCAAATAAGCTATATTGTTCTGATATTAAATAGCTTTACTGAATATATGCAATACCCATTAATATTAATATTCTGTTATTTTATATTGGTATTAATGGGTATTCAACTGTCTGTCTTGGTATGTTTAAATAAATATTGTATATGGTGAATGGCGAAATTGGCAATTATGGCGATATACAACTTTAATGTTGTTTGAAGGATTGTTTTGGCAATTTCGGCGATTCTGGCAATATCCGATTTTTTTATGACTACTAAAACCAAATGCTTTCTTTTTTTTATTAATTCCGATATTAATATGTGGATGAAAATTAGTCTGTAAATGTTGATTTATAGGAAGTTTGATAGATGTATGATAATGATATTTCTCAAAATTAATTTTAAAAATAAGCATCTTTTATCTTCTTTGCTTTTAGCCGAATAATAATCTCTTTTTCTTTGTCTGAAAATATGCAATAGATGATTATTACATTTGCAAATAGAAAGAGTGGTGTCGGAAAGTCTAGCTTGTGTTTGGCGTTAGCTAATTACTGGGCCTCTAATAACTTACCTGTAAAGGTGATTGATGTGGATCCACAACAATCACTTTACAATACTCGTAAGAAAGATTTGGAAGTGTATGATATCAAACCTCAATATGATATTTTGAAATATAATCTTTCGGAACAGTTGGAAGAGTGTTTTAAATATATTGATGAACTGAAGGAATCTAAAGAACTTATTCTTTTTGATACTCCAGCTGGAGTAAATAGTGACATATTTATGTACTTGATCATGTTTTCTGATTATGTAATTGTACCTTTCAAATTTGAAACATATTCTATTGATACAACAGGGCGGTATAGTAGAGCCTTGAGGATGTTGGAGAAATTGTATCCTTTACAACAACGTACTGTTATATACATACCTAATATGGTTGATGCTAAAAATGGAAATTTCTCATTATATAACAATATATCTGATTGTGGTTCCAAAACAGGAACCTATTTTGGGAATAAATCTCCTAATGTTCCACTACATAGTTGCATGCAAATGAGAAATTCTCTTTTCCTTGAACCAGAAACTTTGACTTGTGTTTCTCCTTGTTTTGAGTATTTGACTAGAATAATCTTGCACAGTCTATAGACTATTTTATTAATCTTGATTTCTATTATTAAAGTGTTAGTGTACTCATATTTTAAAATATGAGTTGTTTTATGTTACCGTTTTTTAAATATTATTATCTTTGCAACAAAATAATAAAACAAGGATATGAGTTTATATATTGCTAAAATATATATAAACGGAATATCAACATTTCTAATATAAAAATTCTGCTATCATGAAAAAGAAAAACACACAATACTCTGAAGAACAAGCAAAGCTTCCGGTTAATATTATATACGAACATTTTAGAAATGCTTTTTCCAGTGTCGTCGGAAATTTTGACCCATTTGCCATTGATGATGATTATTTTGATATTTTTTCAAAAGATTTATATTATCCATCCAAGCCATTAACAATAAAAGACGTAGGAAGAGACTCATTTTTCTTAGATATAAAACCGGATGAAATAGGTGAAAGTGAATGGGAATTGCTGGCTTTCTCAAGTAACTATAGGAAAATTAGTACAAATGAAAGAATAATGTTTTTATTGGGTAAAATCGGTACAGGCAAGCCTACATTAATAAATTATGTCTATAGATATTTATGTGACAGAACTTCTGTAAAACAGAAAATACTTCCATTGATTATTAGTTGTCAAGATTATTATGATCAGATTTCTGAGAGTCAGGAAGTGGCACAACTTTCCAATTTTGTTCATAAAACAATTGTCATGCCAAGATTAAGTGTACTGGTAAAAGATATTGTAAATGTCGACAAAAAGAATTTTTGGAATTGGTATGAAACGCATTCACCTAATTCCGACTATAGCGCCAAGTTAGATGACTTAAGGTCAATGTACACAAAGGATCGTTTAAAGGGAGAAGTAAGAAAACTGAGAAAAGATGAAAAAGATAAAGATGATTTTTATTTTTCAGTAATAGACTATATAAAAGAAAAGGAAGACAGGTATGTAACTGTTGTTTTCGACAATCTAGATCCTTTTGATATTAATATTGTGAAAAATTTCTACTGGATTTCAAAGACTTATGCTAATAAATCCAAATATGTTAGAATTGTGATGAGCATAAGGAATAATACATATTATAAGGTGCTTGCTAACATAAAACAAGTAAGTATAATAAAAAAACTTGAACATAAAGTGAGTTTATCCAATATACTCTCTAAGAGATGTGACAAATTGGCCCAATATGTAGACAAGATCAATAATAGTCCTCTAACTTTGATTGTTGAGGGAAAAACTATTTTGATCAAACCGGAGAAGCTAGATGAAATGTTTACCAAAATTCTAAAAGCAATTGTTTCATCTGATGGAAGAAATTATCTTTATAAATTTTCCAAGGATAATATACGATCTCAATTGGAGCTGCTTACTATCATTTTTTCTTCTGGGATTATCCCTAAAAGTATTTTTGGAAAAATATTCCTTTTAAATGATAGTGGAGAGGAGGCATATACTATCCCCACAGCTTTTATCGTTAGGGCAATAGTTACTTTTGGGTACTCTACCTATTTTACAAGTAAATCAAGAGAATTAGGCATACCCGGAGTAATAAACGTATTGAGTTGTGCCTATAATGAAAGTAGTGTTAAAATATCTATAAAACTATTCATACTCAGATACCTAAAAAATAGAAGAGCGAACTTCTCTAAAATAAAACACGACTGGTGTTCTGTAACAAAAAACATATATGACACTGATATTGTTATTGATGCTTTCAATTATTGCATTACCAGGCTATTTAATGCAGGGTTGATACATTCTCCGGACACTCCATTTATTGAAGACTTTAATAATCATAATGATATTCACGAATTGTCACTTTCACCTTTGGGAGATTTGTATGTTGAAGATTTAATTTGTAACCCCGAGTATCTGTTTTTTGTTAAAGACGACGTTTATGTCAATGATACTACATCTTTTGAAGGTAGTATTGAGGTATTCAGTAATTATCCTATAAATAAGCATTATTGGATAAGTTTTCTTAATATTATCTATTTTCTAAAGCAATATGGAGATATGGAATTAGGCGTTTTGCATAAAATACGCGATTTTGAAAGTTTAAATGATTTCATTCCTTTGTTTGCTACGGAAGATGACCCCTTAATTACACTATATATATTAAAGGAACTCAAAAGGAAAATTACGACTCAAAAAGACATGGACGGATTTATTGAAAAACAAATATTTGACCATAGGGTACCGCAGGAATTAAATAATACTATTAATTATTTTGAAGAAAGAGTCAAAGAAATTATAAATTAATTATGGACTGTAAGAATTGCATTTATTTCTATATAGAATCAAAAGATAGAATAGTTAAAGATCCTGCAGATGGTGATGCTGGGAAATATTCATGCAGGAAGAAACTGTATTCACTATATACAGAAAAACAACTAGAAGCATGGATGAATAAGCGAAAATATTGTTATCCTAAAATGGAATCAAGAATTTCTCTTAGTGTATCTATTATAGCGTTATTAATAACAGTTTTTTTCCCATTTGGCAGACTTGTGATGGTAAAAGGAATTACATAAAAAAAGAGGATGTGGATCTTATAAAACAGTTGATTGCCCTCCCCGATGAAAAGAAAAAGTCTATAACAAATGATTCTGTAAATTTGAAAATTAATAATATTATATTGAATGTTGAAACGCTTATAGTGAACACTTTGAAATCCAGTAAAATGAATGAGAATAAAATAAAAAAAAGGAATGAAAATAATTTAACAAAGTAGTCTGGCTTATAAAATTTGTGGTACATAGACGTTTGTTGCAATATCATTGATAGAATTATTTGTAATGTGAGGATTTATATGAAGAGTCGGAAGAAAGGTGGAGTTTACTCGTCTTCCTGTAGAAGAACGCTTGGTAATGCCTTATTGATGATGAAATTGATCTCACCTGCACTTTTGGATCGTATATTTAAGATGCTACTTGGGAGGTATTACTTCAGTATAGTTTGTTTTTAACCTAATTACGAAGATGTTTACTTCTTTTTTTAATATAAGAAATATTTTTGTATTTTTATGTGGTTCTAAATTTCAGTGCTATGCCCAATCGATTCATACTTGTTAAGATTGTCATTTATGCAGTGCTTCTGCTGTTTGCAGAGATGTTTTGCATGGGGCAAAGCAAGCATGAGGAGAACGGAATCTACCGTTCATTGGTGGACAAAGAAGCCCGCGACGGCACTTATCTCAAAGCATTGGCTGAATTCGGGCTTTACCCATACCGGCCGGATCATCCGCCTTGCAGAAGCAGTTAGCCACAATCATCTCGTTGCCTGAAAATACGGCTGCCGAAGTTATCCTAAAGACAGAGGCACTGGAGGCTTTGGCACAGAAAACCGCTCGCAGAAAAGATACTGCCACAGAGCTGTCGGCACTCAGTGAAGCGTTCACTATTGCTTTTTGGCATGAACCAAAGAATTACAGCAAAGCCTTCTTGTTGGCCGTCAAACTGAAAAAGAGGCTGGCAGAGGTGGATGACGCGCAGTTTGCTGGTCGCGGTGAGGCATATGTAAAGTTAGGTGAGGCGTACTATATTTTCAAGGACTTCGCTAAGAGTGTCGAACAGCTCGAAAATGTGATAGGCAAACTGGCCCTTTCATTTGGCGACTGCTCGCATCTGGAAGCACTGCGTATTTCGGGAATATGTTATGCAAATATGCCGGGGATGATGAAGCGTTCCGATTCGTGCTTCATGGCGATGATGCTTTGTCCCGATATGGTGCTCGACCGTCCCGTCTACGATGCGCTGGCTATCTCCAAACTCGGCTGCAACGCCATGATGCATGGCGATTTCGACAAAGCCCTTGCTCTTGATCTGGAGGTGCTGCCCCAGCTGAAACAGTAGAAAGATTATGTCCATATACCGGGCATGTATGCCTGTCAGGGCTTTTGTTATCTGGACAAGGGGGATTATTCGGGCCTGCATGGTGATCGATAGCATCAGTGCCTACGCGCACAAAGGCTACTATAACCGCAACAAGCGACTCAAACAGGCTTACACCCTGAGCGGCAAATACTACTCTGGCGTGGGCGATGCACGGACTGCCCAACTGTATAACGATTCACTGGTGGGGGTGTACCGTGCCGAAGAGAGTGAGTACACCTCGCAGTTTATCAGCGACGCGCGGCGGCAGGTGGCCGACGAAGAGGCTGATTTTCAGCTACAGGAGCTGTCGCGGCAAAAACAGTTGGTGTTTATGTTGTTTCTGCTGGCGGCGGTTTTGTTGTGTGGCTTTTTCGTGATCCTACCGACCTGATAGAGCTGGCGATTGCTATTTATAACATCAAGCTGATCCGCAAGGCATCGGACGAACTGATTACCTATGCCGAGATCGTGCGTGCGCTGAAAGTCATATTCGGCGTCAAAATCCCCAACATTTACAGCCGTAAGCCCCGCACGATGGAGCGTAAGAAGAACTCCTCGCCGCTGCTGGAACGGATGCTTGCGCTCTACCGGCATGAGGTAGAGGAAATGTATCGGTAAATCAACCTGTTATAAACTAAATGGTGGTATCTGCGGTCTGATAGAAGAATACTGCAAAATAACGCTTAATAAACCTTGTTACCAAACACTTACCATGTTCAACCCGATTTTGCTACCGTTTCGAAATCTTTTGGCTATCTTTGCAGGCAATTTATAATCAAACGCTTGTGGGTCGACTATTTTCTAACAATACGATTAATTGCTGCCGTTGTGGTATTAATAATGGGCATCTGCCTATTGGCTGTTTATGTGCCAAAAGAAGCCGCCCTTAAAATTCACGCGTATTGTTGGCTATTGCATATATTGCGCTTTCAACAGTCGGGCTGTCACAGACATTTCACCTGATGAAACCCGAAGGAGGGATCGTTGCTATTGGCTATTACACTCACTATTGCACCGCTTCAGGCATTATTGTTTACTTCGGCTCTTATCACTCTGATAAACTCCCGCTTTGTCACTCTGCGTAAGATCTGGGCTCAGGTAATCCCGATTTTGATTTGTGGGACAACGTTGATGCTGATTTATTTCAATCTGCCGACAAATGCTTTTCGTTCGGCTTGTTACGTTGTACTGCTACTCTATTTTCTGCAAATCGTATTATTGGTAACGGTATTCCTGAGAGAATACAAGCGTTACCGTCAGAAATTGGACAACTTCTTTTCCGGTGACGAAGAGCGCAGAACAATATTGGAACGCAATATTTTTTATGGCAACAGGAGTGGGCTTGATGGCGGCAACCCTTCCACTGATTGCAAGTCAAACCGTATATCTCATTTTTATTTTGTCCTACCTGCTTCTGTATCCGCTTCTTGCAATTAAATATATCAATTACGTCAACCTGTTCCATCGAATTGCGCCGGTTGTAGACGCTTCAGAAGAGAGAGCTCCCCGTAATCATTCTGAAAATCAAAATATTTCGGCTGCAATTGAATGTTGGATGAACAAAAAAGGATTTATACAGCAGGGTATAACGCTGGAGTCGTTGGCTATGGAGCTGTGTACAAATCAATCTTATCTTTCGCGACATATCAATGCCCGGTTCGGCCAAAACTTCAAGGCGTGGATCAATTCTCTGCGCATCGCCGAATCCCAGAGATTGTTAGACGACCATCACGACTTGTCGCTTACAGAGGTGGCTAAGCAGTCGGGTATTCCCAGCAATAGTACTTTTTACCGGAATTTCGTTACTGTAACGGGTATGACTCCTGCTGAATATCGGCGGCAGAAACAAAGTGAAAGTGAGACAAAATAGATGAGCCTGAAAATTACATTCAGGCTCTTTTTATCCCAAATAAATAAAAAAATCCCAAAATACGACATGATTTTTACTTGTTTTGGGAAAAATGGTTCGGGCAGAACAGTGTAGTTTTGTGTATTAATATATTATAAATACTATGCTCGAATTTAGTGCAATGAAATTAGTATGGTTGATTTCGGCTGTCGTAACGATAGTGCTTGGAATCTGCATGTTGGTTATTAATGTTCCGAAAGATAAGGCACTGCGCAACTATCGTGTCGCACGAATATTCACCGCATTGGCCTATTTTGCTTTGTCGGCGTTCGTCTTGCTGGCGTTGTTTGTCGTGAACGAACCGGGAAACGGCACTATGCCCGACGGCGACCCACTTGAAGTGGCTATAGTGCTGATCGTAGCTCCGTTTCAGGCGCTATTGTATACCTCGACACTTGTTACTCTAATCAATCCGTCATATGTATCCCAACGCAGAGTATGGGGGCAGGTTGGAGCCATTATAGTCTACTTTATAGGTTCTTTTGTAACTCTTTCGGTCGTTGCGAGAAGTCATTTCAACACTGTTGTGCTGATTGCCACAGGAATCTATTGTCTGCAATTAGCATTCTATACAATACTTTTTTGCGGCAGTATAGGTTATATCGCCGTAAACTGGATCACTTTTACTCAGACACAGAGAAACGCAGATTATTGTGGGTGAGGAATATCTACTTTCTGGTTGTTGTTGTGGGCGTTGCCGCTGCAATAGCCGATATTGCCGCTAATTCAAATATTTATATAGCTTTCATAATTTTCTACACCATAGTTTACACTTATTTTGTTGTGCAATATATTAATTATGTCGCTCAATTTCAGACTATTGAGTTAGTGGTATCGAATCTAAGAGATTCAGAGGTTCAAAACGGTACGGCAGATATCACCTCTCGCAGAACTTATCGCAGCCCCCTTGAAAGCGTTTTGCGACTCACAAAGACAGCATGCAGCATCAACCTACGACCTGCCCTTTTCTTTGGATGGATAATTTTTTGATACCTTTTGGACTGTACGGACAAGATTGCTGAACCAATCGGTGATAGCAGTTCCGTTGATGGTCAGGCGCAGGCGGGTTTTCTTTTCGGGGTCGGATTCAATACGCGCGGCAATATTGTCAGCCTTGAAGTTGTATTTGTGTTCGTCGGAGTATAGTTCACCTGTAAATTGAACGGTTTTACCTTGCGTAAGTTGCTTTGTATCCTCCTTCGAAAAGCCTGTTGCAATATACTCTTTCACCGCCCGGACAACCTCATTTCAGACTCAGAAATAACTTAAAGACTAGTTCAAAATAGCTACGTATACTGTCGATATCAAGGTCGTTTTTCCCTCTCTAAGTGCAGTTCCACAGCTGAAAGTTCCACCTTTTTGTGCTCCACATGGTCATTCATAACAAGAAATTTCTCCCGTGCCTCGTCTTTCTGGTCGTATAAATCCCACGTTTTTTCGCGCACTTCTTCCTGTTCCTGCTTAAGGTATTCCACATTTTTGGCAATCGTCTCTTTCTGGGTGAACAGCTCACAGTAATACTCCTGTGTGGTGATGTGGCGAGCCTCTGAACCGTCAATATCATGCTGTAAACTGTATTTTTCCATTACAAGGACAATCAAGACAGTTCACGAAAAGACGGCCATACGGCAGGTATGCTGAATTTGGTGCTAGGCGAGCTGGAAAAGAGGGATATGAAACGCCGCAAGAACGAAAGCTAGACCTATTTCCTCGATAAGATGCGAGAACATCTGCACCTGTATATGCAGCGCGACGATGAAAAAGCAATGAAACGGCGACGTTTATTAACATTGTGGACGTGATTCCCCATCTGCTTTTTATATAAATACCGATTATTTGTTTTGCGAATTGCATTCAATCTATGGAATGACACGAAATTTTGGAAAATTTAGTGGCGCAAAAGTGGCAAAAATGAGTCAGTATGAATTATTTCCGAGTATTTTGGGAGGTTCAAATGATTGCTGGGTCTTCGACAATTTGAGTCATTCATTCTGGAAATGTGCTTCAAGTGCTATTAATTTCACCTATTTGCCGGATGACGAAGAAAGAGTATCTCCTCTTAACATGAATGTTAGAATGATAGACTTAATGCAGATACAAGACTATGCATCTAAGCCAACAGGTTACGCTGTGATGCAAAGTTTGACTGACAGTGAAGAATACTATTTGGCTTTTTGCACGCCAGGGGATAGCTACATTTTTAGTTCTTTCGATACTATTCCGGTAGGTGCCCGTATGCCTGAAGCAAAAGTAAAAGCCGCACCTTCCATTGGTACTTATATATATTATGCGTACGACAACAAGCTATATGCGCATAAAAATTTGAAAGGGTTAGGTTGGGAACGGAGAGAAGTCCTGATAAAGGAGTTGCCTGTGGGAGAGAATATTTCTTTTATAAAATCGGTGGATAATCCAGAGTCAGATAAAGCAAGTGTTGCCGTACTGGCTAATTATGCAGGCGGCTGGAGATTATACCTATTTGAACTGGTTGGCACCGGTAATCCGGAGATAAATCCAGATCCTGTTAAAATACTCGAAGGTGTAGGGAATGCACGTTGTTTTATGTTACGATACTAAATTGAAAAATAAATCATTTAATTTTTTTTATATGATGAAAATTGTAATATTGTCAGCACTACTTTTTATTTATTCCAGTCAGCTTTTCTCTGTGACTGTTGTCACTGGAACATGGAACAGGAAGGATGAAAAAATCAGTTTATTTGAAGTGGAAAACGGAAGGTTGAAAGAAATTGCATCTTTTATCCTTTCTCCTAAAAAGGAGTTTAGCTTTGCTTTCCAGCAGACTGCCCCCGGATTTTATGTTATAGGAACATCACCCCAATCAACAACGAATAACTACGTTTTCTATTTAAATCCAAACGATCAGTTGTTAGATATTAACGTTGATGATGAAGTAAGTTATAGTTTGCCAGAAAAAAGCACTTTGCCAAACAAGGAAATAGAGCGATGGCATAATTTAATATTACCACTGAAGGCCAGAGCTGTTTACTTCATGAAATTTAATAGTGATTATAAAGATTTCTTTCCTTTACTAGAGCAAAAATTGAAAGAGATTGAAGCTTATACTCCTTCTAATACTAGTGACAAGGAATTTGATAAAGTTTTTGAAAAATATCGTCGCTATGACTTGATGTGCGATGTACTGAATTTTTTAAATACTCCACGCTCGGAACATCCTACCGTTAAGGACTTTCCGGCATACTTAAATGCAATCAACCTGTCGGAAGTAACCGCCGATCCTGATATTCTGGATTTTCCTTATAGTATACGCCTGATTGATTTTGTAAGGAGATTGTCTGTGAAGAAGTTAACCGAAAAAGCCTCGAAAGAGGAAACTGTTCAAATAAGAGACACTTATGAATCTCTACGCAGGGATTTACCGCAAATAATGAATTCCACAGTGAAGGGAGAGGTTATATTGGAAACAGCCCGGAATATTAAAACGTTTGAAGAGCTTACCCAATTAAACAATGAATTCGGTAAATTTCTGGTGACTGAGAGTCAAAAAGAAAGAATGCATCATATGTTAGTTGACAAAGCTGATGTGGCGAATGGGCAGGAAGCATTCGATTTTAAATTCAAAAATGCGGATGATAAAGAAATTGCACTTTCAGACTTTAGAGGGAAAGTGGTGTATATAGACGTATGGGCAACTTGGTGCGGACCATGTCTTAAGGAGATTCCACATTTGAAAAAGTTGGAAGCGGATTATAAAGATAAGAATATTGTGTTTTTGGGAGTATCTATCGATTCGCAGAAAGATTATACTAAATGGAAAGAATTCCTGAAACAGGAGAGGTTGGTAGGTATACAATTATTTGCAGGAGATAAAGCAAAGGATATAAGCAAACCGTATAAAATAACCGGGATACCCCGTTTCATACTAGTGGGGAAAGATGGTAAAATTATTTCGGCTGATGCTCCAAGACCTTCTTCTACTAAGGTGAGAAAAATGCTTGATGCAGCACTTCGATAAGTGTTGAATGAACAAATAGAAAGTAAGTCAAGTTCTGTACATTTATTAAATGAAGGGGATAGCATTTTTAATTCCGATGAGTAATGTACAGAACTTGATTCATCTTTTGAGAAGACATGGTTGATTAACAAAAACAGACTTGTTCAACGTCGGAATCTTCTTTCACACTGCAAAAAACTCGACATCGCGTAAGTATTATACTACTACAAGATCTGCTTAATGAAAAGGAGATAACGATTCCTTAATTCCAAAAACAGCTATTTGCGCTGAAACAGAAAATCAAAGAAAATTTTCCTGTTGATGCCAGCGAAGCTGATGTGTTATATATTATGGCATTTTTGTTGTCTATTATTCATCTCAATATTGGGAAGTGACATCCCTCAATAGGGTATGTTGGCCAGGCAGTATCAATCGAAAAGACAGACGGAGTAACTACGCAAGGCTTAATCGAAAAGTTTTCTGCAGACAAATATTCCTTAGGACAAACTCTGCCTTGTACTGACGGTTTGCAATATTATTATGTATTTCTACTGGGAATCGGAGGATATCTCGTAGGACTGCGACAAACATGTGTGGCCGATGCTCTATTTAATCCTGCCTTTAATTTTGTGTACTTTCTTATTTTTTCGTTCAGGTTTTCAAGGAAATTTGTAATATAGATGATGTTCCTGATTCACAGGGGAAATTTATTTCAGTAAAGAGAATAAACGGGGAGTAGATCAGTTTCCTCAAGAATGAATCATTTGCTTCCGAGTTGCCATAAACCTCCAGTTCATAAGGGGGAATATTATTCTCTGCGCCATATATGTTTATTTGTAAATATTTAACTATTTGACTATGAAAAACTATTGTACACCAAACGCGCATTTGGTAGTATTTTTTCCCATTCAGTTTCACTTTTTTTATTCATAGATGTGGAAAATCGCACTTTTCATATACTTCTTTTTCTTTATATAAGCTATTTTTGCTCTTTAAATAGAATTTACCCCATGTTCTGAATGATATTGCCCATTCTTAAATTGTTTAAAACTTTACACTTGTGTTAAATAGTAAACACTGTATGAGTTTTTGAATGCTGTATTGTGTTTGCATATTGTTAATTAACTAAAAAATATTTAGAATGAGAACTTTTCATTTTAGTTCGTCAATGAGTGATTTAACACTTCTCTTTGGAGATAGAGTAGCGCAACTTATGGACAGTGTAAAGGGTATCGGTGTGACTTTTTCCGACTTATCTCTGTCGGGTTATTCAATTTCCCTTGAAGGTGCAATTATAAGCTTTGTTGTTCTTTTAGGAACGTTTGCCATGCTGGAACATAACGTCTGGCTGCTTTCACATGAGAGGTTCAAGTTTGTTATTGGCATAGTGCATAGGGCGCATATGCCGCAGGTGTTGTTAAGAAATGGCCTGGAGGATGTTATGAAGAGCGGAATATCTGAAGAAACCTGCCGGATGTTAAAACCTCTTCTGGAATATGCTGAATACATCATTTGTCATAACCGAAATATATTGTATCTTGACAGGGCGGACTGGAAAGTAGTATCCGAAAATCGGACCGCTGAAGTGGAAATTCATGGCTATGTCCAGATGGTTGCTGACTTGTGCCGCCCCTATGCCGGTGTACATGGTATAGGGATGGAAATCAATCACAGTGCCGAACGTACAAGCTGTAAGATCAATGAGGCTATAATGACGGTGGCTCTGCAACACCTCCTGAACAGAATGGTCGAAACCACATCTCCTGGAGGTTGTATATACATAACTGTTTCTCATGAAATTGGTTTCTGGAAATTGCGGGTCGGAAATTGCAAGGAAATGGGAAGGAAAAACTTTACAACCATGTTCTCTATGCTTGGTTACAGCGGTCTTCGAACAGTGGAGAAGATTATCCGCTTACATGGAGGCCGGATGACAGTTTACAAATATAAGAACTCGGTAGTATATCAAATTATTGTACCTGCGAATTGCCATTGCCAGAACAGGGTAGAAGCAGGTACGAACATATTTTTCCGCAAGCAGATATACTCTCAGGAAAGAGAAGTTCCAGAATGTAGTGAAAACACACGTACTTCTACGAAAGAAAATACCCCGTACATTCTGTTAGTTATGACGGATCACATTTTCGGAGATTATCTGCAAACTGCCCTGGCCGGCGAGTTTAATATTTCACTACAGAAAAACTTTGATATATCAACTTTGGTTTCCGTTAAAGAAAAACCGGATGTGATCATAATAGATGAGAACGTGAACGGAATATGCGGGGATGAGTTCTGCTCACGTATAAAATCTGAAGAAACGACAGCAGCCATACCAGTTATTCTTCTGGTAGAATACAGTGACAACAGGAGTTATCTTTCTCATACCGGGAGTGGAGCTGACAGAGTGGAACTACGTACAGTCGGTATATGCCGGCTCAGGGCTGATATACATATGCTTATAAACAGTTGTTTGCTCCTGCGTAAACAAGCGAACCGGATGTTGGCAGATACTGTACATATACTCTCTGAAACCATAGGGAAAGATGATGACAACCTGCTTTTTATAAGTAAGGTTCGGGAACTGTTGGAAAAAAACTGGCTATGGAAGGGTACACGATCGAAATGCTCTCTGCGAGCATGGGGATGAGCCGCACCTCTTTTTACAACAAAATGAAGGAAGTTACCGGGAAACCTCCTGTGGAATATATGCTCACTTTTAAAATGGAAAGAGCAAAGACTTTGTTGGCTTCCGGGAGGTATAATGTAACAGAAATAGCAGGTATGTTGGGATATTGTGACGATAAATATTTTGGAAAGAAATTTAAAAGTTTCTATCATGTCTGTCCCACGAAATTTATAAAAGAGGGATAAAACAAACGACATTCTGTTAAAATTATTCTGGCAGAAAAGAATACTGTCTTCTCTGCCAGATTTGTATATTTAGAAAGTTGCGGTACATCATCAAACAGGAGATTACCGAATGCATACCTTACATCATAAATATGTAATTATTAAACAGGTAAATTATGAAAATCACTAAAAATGGTTTTGTATGGCTTACAGTCAATTCGAATAAAGCCACCGAGATATGGTAAAAAGAAGTGTTAATCTATTTATACCTATGATGATGATTCCGAAGGACTGATTGAAAGTGAAGTACAATTTGCTAATGCTATTGTTTGTGAAATGCAAATAGGTATTGAGGTTCGACAGATAGAGAATTTAAACAAACAATTTTAATAATATATAGTGTGATAAAAGCAATAGTTATTTGTGGCAGAGACGCTGTCAAGAGGTATGATGAAACTGGCACAATTCCTTCGGACAAATGGTTCGATAGTCATGGTGGTATAGCCGATGTAAAAAAGTTTAAAACACAAAGTGAATATGAAGTCCATTCTATGGGACTTAATGATGTCAATAGCTGGGAAGAGACTGCTCTGATAGACAAAGAATTCACCAAAAGTAATGACACATCAACAGATTATAAGTTCTGCAAAAAATGGAGATGCCTCTTCAGTGATCGTGAACATGACGTTTACTGCCAGCTATAAATTAAAGCACATACTGGGGCGGAGAACATTCCTAACTTAATTAATGTAGAATGTCATCTAATATTCAGTTGTTTATAGAAAGAATCAGACTGCCGCATAAAATCTCGTTTGCTTATATTCTTCATCTACTTTTTTATTTTTTTTATTGAATACTTAGTTCGAAAATAAGTTGCTTTATTGATTCCAATAAGCAAAAAACGTGAGATACTGTTTTCCTGGGGATTGAAAACGTATCTCACGTTAATAAAAGCGTGCTGTTTGACAATGTAAGGTTTTAAACTGCGGGATACAATAACTCGCCGCTTTTTCCGTCTTATAGCCACTTATTTTCTTCAGTATTTCCACATCATTCTACACATCCTTACTTTTAGAGGTGACTGTCGATATATTTAATAATATCTTCGGACGAAGGACGGGGAGCGTTAATATCAATTATCCTGCCGTCTTTATCAAACATCATAAAACATGGAATGCCGTTGATCCCATAAAGTTTCAATAATAGTGAATTGAAATCACCAGGCACAATAAATTGTGACCATTGTGGTTGATCTTTTTTTAATAATTCTCGCCAAGCTTTTTGATTGCTATCTACCGAAATACTTATAATCTCTATCATAGAATCTCCTTTATAATGCTCTGCCAGCTTTGCCATGAAAGGAATTTCTTTGAGACACGGACCACACCAAGTTGCCCAGATATCCAAATAAATTGCTTTTCCACGGAGATCGGACAGTCTTACTGTTTTTCCATCAGGAGTGTTCATTTCAAAGTTTGGAGCTTCATTGCCAGGGGCAAATGATTTTATCTTTTCATAGATAGACTTGATATGAGCTAATGATTCTTCAGAAAGTAGCTCTTTAGCTGCTTCATATACAGCATCCATCTGGTCGTCGCTACCTCCACCAAAATACTTTTGGCAGAAAGAATAAGTTTCTTTGTCTGCTATAACTTTGTTCGCAATCTCATCTTTAATAGCCTGCAGCACTGCTAAAATATTTGAATCTGTATTTCCCGAAAGACATGCTGCCTTCCAATACAGGTAACTTGATATTTTATCACCTATTTGTGTTGAGTCATCCAAATCTATGGCATTCATGAAAGCATTGAAGTCTGCATCCATATTAAGTGGCTTTTGAATATCAATTAAATAATACATATACCGTATTTTAATTTCATCAAATGTCTCGTTCATGCTTCGGGTTTTATATGCTTTAAACCCTTCACTCTTTACATTATTCAATGCTTTACAAAGTGAGTCTTTTAGCAAACAGAGACCGACCTCATAAGCCTTGAACCCTGTGTATTTAGCAGGATCACCAGCTTGAATAAATGCTTTCTGTTCTTCTTCTGTAAATTCATATACCGATTCCAGATCACCTGAAACTTTTAGAATAGTAGGATTATTGACATCTGCTTCCAGATGAGTAGATGTACCATTCTCCATGAAAATATTGAGAAACAAATTGGTGTTGGGAACATATAACATGTAATACGTCGGAGCATCCACTTGAGTATTGAACTCAAATGAACCATTCTGTCCTATCCGTATGGTATCTCGTTTATTATCTTCGGCTATTAAGATTATGAACTCAGATTCGCAATTGGCTATTTTACCGGTTAGCCGTGCCGGTTCGGTAAGTTGGGTCATCGAGCCAACCATAATTATACCGAATATAAGAGACATAATATTCATCATATTCTTATCTGTTTTTACTGATATACTCTTTTAAAATTTTATCTATATCCGGGCTAGAAGGGCGTTCTGCATTAATATTGATAATCTTTCCCTCTTTGTCAAATACCATAAAACGTGGAATTCCACGAATATTATATTCGTTAGCAAATGTGGAATTAAAATTATCCGGTATAATATATTGAGTCCACGTAGGTTGGTCATTTTCTAACTTTTTATGCCATTTGTTTATATCGTTATCCAAGGAAATGCTTATAAACTCAATCTCTGGATTATTTTTGTATTTCTCAACTAATTTTTCCAAATAAGGAATTTCAGTACAACAAGGTCCGCACCAAGTAGCCCAAAAGTCAATATAAGTAACTTTTCCCTTTCCAATTACATCTAGGAAATGAAGCTTTCTCCCTTTCACATCCTGCATTTCAAAATCGGAAGCTTTTACACCGGGAAGCAATTTTGCCAAGCGATTAAAAGTTACTTCATTTCTTTTGAATGCTTCACTGTTATTTGATATCTCTTTATACACAGCAAAGGCAGGAATTAAATTTTCGTTCCCTCCCATTATCATCATTGACTCCATTTCGAAATCGGCCAGAAACTCACGCACTTTAGGATTAGTGATATAATCGCGTATATAACAGAATTCGCGCACATCTTCCGGCTCATCTTTGTATAGTTCAGGATGTGTCTTTAAGTTAAATCTTACCACATTTCCGACAATTGTAGACTGATCCCGACCTGCAATATTGATTGTATCATTGATATCAATACTGTTTACGTAATTCATGAAATCAACATCTTGACTTGCATCATTACCATCTCTTTCTAAACGCCATGCATAAACAAATTTTCTATTATCGGGCATAGCATCTATTTCTCTGTTTTTTTCTTCGGCAAATTCTGCACAGGTACCTTTTAACTTTTCGCGCAAAAAAATCTGTCGTTCTTTTATTTGGCTCAGATAATTTTTAAAAGTAACAGGAGAACCATCTTCGTTTTTAAATTTATACTCATGGATTGGATATATATTCAAATATTCACATTCTTTTTGAGTTACTCCGGCAAAAGTCGGGGTAGAAACATACCGTCTTGTAGTTTCCTCAAAGAAAGTAACATCCTGCATACCTCCGGTAATATTTACCTCTGTTGTTTCACCAGGAATCATATAGCAATTTATCACGCTACGATCATCATCCCCCAAATATTCCAAATATAAACCATGCTTTGAGTTTTTGGAGCCTTTTACTTCAAAAGAGAATGATCCATCTGTCTGCACTTGAATGGTGTCAAAAACATTTTCTCCATCTTTCTCACTAATTAGCAACAAATAGCCGTCATTTTTGTAATCATCTACTTGTCCTTTTAAAATGGCTACATTCGTGGGTGCATTATTGCAAGCCCAAAAGCCGGCAGCCATAAGCACACATACCACAAGTCCTATTTTTTTCATCTTACTATTTATTTAATTAATAATTATCTCCATTTTTCATTCCATTTAAGTACACTTTCCGGTAATTGCAAATACAGGTTATCTTCTTGCATTGTATATATAGCAGTACCGTCATTATGAGTAATTGGCTTCTGATTTTGGAAAAGAGGATCATTCCATAAACGTCTCAGATTATAATATCGTTGCTCTCTCCCCATAAATTCCCGATCTTCTTCTTCAATACAGAATTTTATTAAATCATCTTTAGTATGTACCGTACCCGGAATCCCTTCATGCCCTGTCAGCATGCGATATTTCCTGAATTCCACCAACAATTCCTTTGCACTATTTTCCGAACCAACACGCGCTTCACATTCGGCCAGTGCCAAATAGACTTCAGGAATTTCAACTCCATAATTTGTCGTTTTATCCCGGATACATCCTACAGGATAAGGATATGGAGTGCCATTTTTATCTTTTGTTGGAATAAGATTACGACGCAAATCGTTATCATCAAAAAGATCATAACACTCTTTTTTCAGATAGTAAATGGCAATATCAAAATATGCTATATAAAACACTCCTAAAAAGGTGTTCTGTTTTACCCATAAAAATTCCGGATTAGCGTAAGTATATGGCAATAAATAATTAGGCATCATTTGTTCTTCATCGCTTAGCTCTTCAAGGGTTAATTCTCTATATCCGTATTTTTCTTGTAATGCATTAAAATCAAGTATATAAAAGTCTGTTTCGTTTTTTAATCTTTCATAAGCCATTCTTAATGGTCCCAATGCTTTTTCATATTCCCCCATCATCCAATACATTTTACCAAGTAGTGCATAACCGGTTGTTTTATAAATACGCATATTGTGATCTTTTCGATCTTCCAGTTCCGGACAGGATTCTTCCATTTCAGTGATAATGAAATGATAAAGATCCTTCATTGTTGCACGTTCAAATGATTTTTCATTTGAGTTGGCATCTTTTACAATAGGAATAGTTAGTTCTGTATCTGCATTATTTGCATTATATGGTTTTGAGAAAAGCTGCGCTAAAATGAAATGCATCCAAGCGCAGCTCACGCGAGCTTCTGCTTGTATTGCTTTCTTTTTCATTTCTGTACCGTCAGAAGAATTCATTACCTCATTGGCTATTACATTGTATGTATATATATTCTTATAACATCTTTCCCACGCCGTACAGTTCTCTGTTACTTTATAAACGTCTTTTTGATAACGGAAAGCTCGCTCAGCCGAATATTGATCATAATTAGTAATCGTAGTTGGGAAATTGACAATGCATTCCGGAGTTAACTGAATTTGATCAATAAGCCAATGGGTATAATCCGCCATGGTCATGTTCATAAAGGTAATGGTATTAAATAAACCATTATAATGATCAGTAGTTTCTGCTATTGCATTTCCACGTGGCTGGTCATCGAGAAATGAATCACAACTACTCATGGACAGTATAATGACCATGAATGCAACTGAAATATATCTATTGATTTTCATTTGTTATTAAATTTAGAAGTTAATATTAAATCCCAAAGAATAAGAAGAATTATATTTATTTCGCCTTGCACTCTCATAAACACCGGATGAAAGAGTATAAGCTTCCGGATCAATACCTTCTTTATTAAATGCAATCAAGAAAAGATTCCCTATTTGTGCCGTTACTTTAATACTTTCCGCTCCGATTTTCCTGCATAAATTCATAGGAATAGAATAAGCGAAAGTTAAGTCACGTAGTTTGATGTATGATGCGTCTAAAACCCTGGTGTCTGCTTTATAAAAAAGGTGTGCATTTATTTTATTATCATATCCTGCAGAATAGCGGGGTATGTCTGTATATTTCTCATCACCGGTTTTACGCCAACGATTGTCATACTCTTTAGAAAGATTAGTTCCCGTGCGCCCAAAGAATACCACCCCATCTTGTCTCAACTTATGCCCTAAGTTATAGATAAATAAAAAAGATAATTCAAAATTCTTATAAGTGAAGCGATTGGTTAAACCTCCATAAAACTTAGGTATGGTTGTTCCGCAATATATGGCATCTTCTTTGGTTAAATTTTGAGTTGCTGTTTCTGTCACGATATCACCGTCTTTGTTATATGCCTGTGGACGTCCATTATTACCCAATCCTGCATATCTGTATGAGAATAACGCTCCCATAGGGTAACCTTCCACATAATCACTATCAACTAGATCGAAAGCCAATTCTATTGGATTTTTCACATCCAATCTTTCGATCTTATTTTTGTTATATGATAAAGTTAAAGTTGTATACCAATTGAATTTACGTGAGAGTATATTGTGTGTGTTTACACTTAATTCAATTCCCCTGTTACTCATTTCACCCAAATTGCCAATTGTCGATAGCCAACCGGTCGTTGGATTAAGATTAACTACTCCGATAAGATCTTTTGTATATTTATCATAATAATCAAATGATAAAGAAATACGATCATTCAGGAAACGGGTATCAACACCTAGATTTATAGTACGTGTCTTTTCCCATGTCAACAAATCGTTTGCAGGTGTAATAATATCATAGCCCGGAGTTTCAAACCGTGGATGGGAAACAGCCTCTAATATATTATACTTGCCTTCTGTGCCCGGTAAGGGAGAATTACCAGCTAGCCCAAAACTTGCACGGAAGGTTAAATCATTGAGGAAATTACAACTCTGCATAAATTTCTCTTCTGTCATTTTCCATGCTGCACCCACTGCCCAAATGGGCTTGTATTGATTACTCGGATTACTGCCGAATAAGTTTGACTGATCTATACGGATACTGCCATTTAAAGTATAACGATTATTGTATGTATATGCCACATTTGCATACAAAGAAAAATATTTTTTAGCAGATTCGCTTTGCGCATACGCAGTTGAGCTTATAGAGGCATAACTGCCCAACGCTACAGGCACAATAAATCCGCCGCTTAAAGCATATAAATCATACTCTTCGCAAAGCATCGTTTGCATATTGTATCCTCTCAGGTTGTTTTGATAATTAGTGGTACAATATGAACGGATTTCTGTACCAGCTAAAGCTGTAATTTGATGTAATTCATTATTGAAAGATGAATCGTATACGAATTGATTGCGTAATGTCCAGTCGGTAGTTAAAGCGTTATTCAACGAAAAATGCCCTCCTGTAGTGGATACCCTTAATGCATTGGTAGTTGGATCATAAGTCATGGCTCTTTCTTCACGTACCATGTAGGTTTCTGACGGACGATACGTCTCTACTTTAGTATTGATTCGACTGTATTGATAACGTCCTTCATAACGTAATCCTTCAAATAAATTGATAGTGAGCCCGGTATTCAATCTTACGTTTGAATTTGTTGTCTTATTAGTACTGGCATTAAAATCTTGTACCGGATAAAAACTTAAATCTAATCCTGTAATTTCTTCCGCGAATTCACGTGATGTACTTGAAAGAATCATGGATGACTGGTCAACCCATCCATTTTCATTTTTAAATATATTATAAGGCATATTATAATAATAGGCCCCACTCGAATAGTTAATCCTGGCTTCAGCTTCTTCTTGTGTCTCCATAGATGACCATGGATTTATTTTAGCTTTTTTATTACCCCAATTCGCATTAACGATCAAATCCCATTTAATCCATTCGTTGAATTTGAAATCTTGATAAGTATTAATGGTTACTTTATCACTCCAGTCTTTAGAGATCCCTTGGTCACCTTTATAACTCAATGACAGAAAATACGTATGCTTGGTACTTCCACCACGTATCGATACATTATGCTGGGTAAAAAGTTTATTACTCATAAAATAATCCTCATATTGTTTTCTCCCATTTAGTCCAATCAAATAATTTAACTGTTCATCCCGGTTGTTTTGGGTTATTAATCCTTCTTTGAATTGGTACATAATATCCTCATGAGGCATAATAAATGGTGTGTTATCGTTATAGCTATGAAACATTCCTATAGGTGATTGTTTAACATCTGCATACGTATAAAACTCCGAATATTCATCAAATAGTTCTTGCGCGTTCCTCATGAAAGTTTTGGAATCCATATAATTATAATACCCGTAGTCAGGTTTACCATAGTAAGTAAATGAGCCGTTATAAGAAACACTTATTTTCTGATTATTGTCTCCGTGTTTAGTAGTAATTACAATAACGCCATTAGCAGCTTGTGATCCCCATATCGATGCGGCTGTTGCGTCTTTCAATACGCTGACACTCTTTATATCGTTATTATTAATCATATCTTCTACCAAATTCTCATCTAGAGGAACTCCATCAACAACAAACAGAGGCGAACGGCTCGAATTTATAGAAGTGGTGCCACGAATCAGATATTTATCAGCTCCACTGCTATAACTTATATTTAAGCCGGTAGATAAACCTTCCAAACCATCTATTACACTGTTTGTATTCAATGCTTTGACTGCAATATCTTCCCCCTTAATAATGTTATAGGATCCTGCGCTGCGCTCTTTGGAGATAGTTTGATAACCAGTTACTACTACATCATTTAAGTTTTTTATATCATCTTCAAGTATTATTCTCAGAGCCGCTCCCACTCTAATTTTACGTTCTGTTCCTTTTTTCCAATAAAAGAAATTACTAAGGTCGAATTTTCGTCTACATCGTCTAATGAGAAACCACCGTCCAAATCTGTTATAGTTCCTTTTGGAGCACCTTTAATACGAATTGTTGCTCCAATCAACGGCTCCCCCTCTGCATCTAATACTACACCTTTAATTCCTTCATCGGCATTCTTTTTGGAAGTATCAATGTTCTTTTCCGGATGAATAAGGATAAATTTTCCGTTTACAGTCTTTGTCAAAGGTAGATTTTTAATTAAAATATCGACTGCTTCCGGTAGTGTTTTCTGCTCAATAACTGCGGTGACCTTAAATTTATTAAGCTCATCATGATTAAAGTTCATTTTATAATAACCGGATTGCCGTTCCATTTTAATTAATACGGCGGGTAAAGCTTCTTCTTTGCAGGTTATTGATATCTTTTTATCTGGACTCTGTGCACAGATTTCACCATGAATACAGAGTAATAAAAGACATAGCAGAAATGCAAGCCTCTTATAGTTCTTAGTTTTTACTGTTTTTCATCATTTCTTCGCATGGCTTATTAATTTAGTATTTTTACACTATATTAAAACTCTCTTTTAAAAGAATTACGTAGTCTTGAAAAAACAGGTACCAAAAAAACAAAAAAAAGATAAAACGTAGAAAAAACTTTTATTTGATAATGATTTTACCGTCTTTTATGCTTGCATGAACTACTTTAAGAATATTCAAATTACTTAATGCATCCATTAAATCCTGATCACGATCGGCAACAAAATGTAAACGGGTGTTTATTTGCTTGGAATTTTCAATAATAATATCGACATTATACCATCGACCCAACTCCTGCATGATTTCAATCAAAGGAACATTATTGAAATAGAAATATCCCTCTTTCCATTGGATGTATGAATATGGGTCTACTCTACTAATTGCAAATTCTCCTTTTTCATTCAACAAAGCTTTCTGCCCGGGAGTTATAAATTGCATTTCTGGATGCACTTTACTTTGAAGCGCCACTTTTCCATTAATCAATACAACATAGGCATCTGTTGCGGTATAAGCTTTTACATTAAATTCGGTTCCTAAAACAGAGGTTGTAAAAAAAATATTTTTAACTTCGAACGGATATTTTTCATCTTCCGCGATATTGAAGTAAGCTTCTCCGTAAAGGGTTACAATACGTTTATTATCCGTAAATTGTTCAGGGAAAATTAATTTACTATCAGCATTGAGCCACACCTTACTTCCATCGGGTAAAGTTACTTGATAATCTTTACCACGAGGGGTGGTTAAGGTAATCCATTGGGGTTTTATGATTTTTGCAGAACGGTTGTAGACTAATGAATCTTTATTTGCATTTATTCCTTTTGCCAATAATACACTATCTGCAGTCTGTCCCGAGATGATATAAGTTTCTCCCGCTTCGGAAGTGAGAACCACATCATTTGCATTGCATATTGCATTAAATACTTGAATTTGTTCTGTTGCTTCTGGTTTAATGAATGTTTGGGGTATAGCTAGGAAAAGTGCAATAGTTGCTGCTACTCCTACAGCGAATCCGATTATCAAATTCAACTTATTTTTGCTTCTAATAACTTTCGGAAAGTTCTGTTGTTTCCGGCAAAACTTTTCCCATTCTTTTTCTGTATCACAGGATGGAACATGTTTGCGATTAAATACCCGCTTACATTCCATTACTTCCCGTGGTGAAGGCATGGATTGTTGCTCTTCTCTTTCTTCTATGTATTGTTTATCGTTATTCATACTCTATTATATACACTCAAAAACATTTTCGGGTATCTGTTTTTATTATTCTTTCACATTAAAATGTGCACGTAACATTGCGAATGCTTTTACGATATGTTTTTTATTCCATTTATGCTGATTTCTAAAACATCTGATACTTCTTTATATTTCTTATTATGGTAATAGCACTCTTCTAAGATATATCGGGTTCATGGCGACATTTTATTTATTTCCTGTGTCATCTCATTAATTCTGCTATCCATTGTTTTCCAATATTCATCTCCTTCTTCCTCAATGGTTTGCATGCAAAATTCAAGATATTCTTCTTTGTTCTTTTGTTTCCGCAGGTAATTTAAGGATTGATTGCGAACACCGATAAACAAATAGCCCACTATTTTGTCTCTTTCCATCCGTTGCCTTTCACTCCATACTGTAGCAAACACTTCACTGACAATATCCTTGCTTGTCTCAATATCTTCCACATAATCATAAGCAAAATAATAAAGCCGTGAATAGTATTCACGGAAAAGCCGTTCAAAATCTTGTGTGGTGATAATGTCGTTACTCATGACTATTCATCAAAAATGTCTGTTCCACACACAAAGTTAATAAAAAAGATGGGCTATTCAAATTTTAATGGTTGAGTTCACTTTAAAAAATCCGGCCTCTTCACTTCTTTGTTAATAATAGAGCTCATACAAACATTCTTTAACATTGCACTATTTGAATTATTCTTTATGTTTCATGTATGAAAAAAAGAAAATTCTTCATATTTAAAAAAAACTCAAAAAACAGTATGCCTTATCTTATGGAAAATAAAAAATTCCTCACCATGTTTGGACAGTCGGGGATGAAGAACAAAGCCGAGTTTATCTTCGTCCAAGACATAGACCGCAAGGTTTCTATGTAGCCATACCGAGGAAACAAAAAATAACGTTGCCCGACTACCCGCCTATCATACTCAATTATTGGGATCGTTCCATTTATGGCGTGGGCATTGTCCGCCGACAGATAGACGGTTTTGAAATACCCACTTACGACAGGAAGAAATCGGTCTGTGACGCTATCCGCTACCAGAACAAAATAGGGATTGATGTGAGTTCCGAGATATTGAATAACGGGCGGAGTAAGTACCTGCACAGAGGCAGGAACGGAGAAATACGAGAAATTCCAAATGGATATCGGCAGACGCAAGCGGACACTTGTGCAGTACGACTACCGTTATCAGAACAAATTCATTATCAAAACATATTAGTGTTATAGTCTATGCCATAGATATTTAATTGTATTTTTATTCTGATTTTATTTTATCACTAAAATACATAGTTTATGGATAAACAATTGCTAAAAGAACGCTATCCGTTTTTAATCCAATACATGGAGAAAAATGGAATGTCTAAAAGTCACATTGAAAAAATTAAGATATGTGGAAGACTTATCATGAAAGTTATTGACAACCCTCTTATAAAAACATACGAGGAGCTATTTGAGGCAATCAATAACTGTGGATACTCAACCACCCGTTCATCTGTGATGAAACGCAAAAATTCCTTAGGTATAATCAAACAGTATGTTGAAACAGGAACATATCCGAGTGTATCGTCAAAGACTGGTTTTATGCGCTATAATAGTAAAGACAAATTAAACAAAGAGTTTAGACAAGTTATTGATTATTATGACAGTATTGCTCATAGTTCGGGATTGAGTAACGGAACTATATACTGCCGTATCCATAATGCAGCCCGCTTTTTGTTGTTTATGCAGGAAAAAGGGAAGGGCACTCTTTTTACAATCGATGAGAAATCGGTTTTGTCATTTTTTTTATAATGGGGCAGAAATTGTAAGGTCGGCAAGTTGCATGAAAAAAATTTCGTATGTATTAAGGGCTTGTTCGTTTCGATTCCCTGATTGTTAAAGGATTCTTACTTTTTTGCCTTGCTTGAAAAAACGTAGAAAAAACATTGACTATATCTCTGGCGATGAGGACATCCGACTTAGAAGTGTTTTGGATGAAAAAGACACAAGGATATCTTTGAGGGATAAGGCAATTGTGGTTTTAGCATTTTATACAGGATTACGTGGGTGCGATATTGCATCACTGGTGTATGAAAACATTGACTGGGAAAATGAAATTATTAAAATCACTCAGAACAAAACCAAAGAGCCATTGAAGCTCCCTTTGCGCCCAATAGTTGGAAATGTGATATTTGAATACATAACGAAAGAACGTCCTCAATGCGATTGCCCTTATATATTTCTCACGTTATCACGTCCTTATCAGAAGTTACATACTTCCAGTCTTTGGAGTATTGCAAAAAAGACAATGCTTGCAGCCGGTGTCAGGGTTAATGGTGAACGTAAAGGTTTGCATTTGTTAAGGCATCATTTTGCGTCTTCACTATTGGAAAAAGGTGTTGAAATACCTGTCATTAGTGCAGCTTTAGGACATACCGCTGTCGAACCCACAAATATATATCTATCTACAGATATGAAACATTTGAAGTTGTGTGCTTTGTCCATAATGCAATATCCTATCGGAAAGGAGGTGTTTGAATGAAGCCTTATCATTCTTGTATTGCTGATATGTTGATGTCTTTTGAAGAATATCGGAAAGCATCAGACCGTTGGAGTGAAACGACATATGGTATATATCTTCATCTTTTTGACAAATTCTTAGTTGAAGAATATCCAAAGGATGAAACTCTTACACAAGAACCAATTGACAGATGGTGCACAAGAAGAGATACGGAAAAACCTAATTCTTGCCGTTCTAGAATATATCCATTATTATGTTTTTTGAAATTTGCTACAAATAGAAATATGTTGGATATTATGATACCGGAACCTCCCAAGCGGCAAGTACCATCATATATTCCACATGCCTTTACGGAAATCGAGCTTGACAGATTCTTTTATTTTTGTGACCATTTGTATAAAAGTGAGCCTAAAAAGATTGTCGGGAGAATAAAGAAAATGACCGTACTTATATTTTTCCGTTTATTGTACAGTAGTGGTATGAGAACAACGGAGGTTAGACTTTTGCATAGAAAAGATATTGACCTTCAATCAGGAATAATAAAAATCAAACAAACCAAAGGACATATGGAACATTATGTTGTACTTCATGATACCATGCTGGAATTGATGAAGATATACGACAGGGCTATTGAAAAAATGCAACCCAATCGAACTTATTTTTTTGAATGCTACAAATCAAAGTGTCACTATAAACAAGATTGGGTATCCTATGTTTTCAGAGCGATTTGGAAAAATGTTAGTACATCCAAAGCGACTCCTTATGATTTCCGTCATCATTATGCCATTGTGAATATCAATAATTATATAACAGATGGATTTAACTTCCATTCCAAATTTGTGTATTTAAGTAAGAGCATGGGACATAAAAGTCTTGAAAGCACTAAATATTATTACAGTTTAGTTCCTGAATTGGCAAATGTGATGGATAAATTGACAAATGAAACAATAAATTTAATTTTGCCTAACATCAATGAAGAAGAAAAATAACGAAGCCGTGCTAATTGCACGCCATATATACAACTGGCTGAATGAATATGTATCATCGACATGTTTAAAGAGTGAACACACAAAACGAACCTATGAGGTTACATTGTCACTTTATGCCAAATTTTTAGAAGATAAGAAAGAATTACTCCTGCAAAAGTATCGGCAGAATGTTTTTCAAGAATATTTGTGGAAGAATGGATAGGCTGGCTGAAGAGAGTGCGTGGGAATAGTAGCGAAACCTGCAATAACAGACTGGCTTCATTGAGAGCTTTTCTCAAATATCTTGGTAGTAGAGAAACTTCTATGAGATATTTGTCTGTTGAAACTGGCAACATACCAAGAATGAAAAGTACTCGTAAGAAAGTGCATGGATTAACCAAAGAGGCCATGCAAACCCTTTTTGCAATTCCTGATACAGCCACGGCTTATGGACGACGAAATCTTACATTACTTGCTTTCCTTTATGGTACTGCGGCACGAATAAGCGAGGTTTTATCTGTTAGGGTAAACCAATTGCGACTATCGTCAAACAAGCCTCACGTCACAATTATTGGCAAGGGCAATAAAATCAGAACTTTATACTTGCAGCCTCGTATTGTTATGTATCTTAAAAGGTACATAAAGGAATTTCATCATGATAATTATGAATCCGAACATTTTTTATTTTTTTCCAGAAATAAAGGGTTGGATACTTCTATGACTCAAGAAGCCGTTAATAAAATGCTCAAAAAATACGCCTATAAAGCACATGCTCAATGTAAGGATGTGCCTTATGATTTGCATTGCCATAATATCAGGCATGCAAAAGCTTCACATTGGTTAGAAGATGGAATGAATATCGTACAAATATCTTTGTTGTTGGGACATGCAAATTTGAATACAACAATGATTTACCTTGATATAACAACAGAACAGGAATCAAAAGCATTAGCAACATTAGAAAATGAGAAAGATGCTAAGATAGATAAAAAATGGAAAGGAAAGTATGAATCCATAGCTTCTTCATGGGGATTAAAAGATTGAGAACAATTAAATTCATTATCAGAACTTTTATCTACTACTAATATTGGAAATTAGAGATTTAGGTCAGAAGTTTTGATAATGAATTTGTTCTGATAACGGTAGAAATCCGAAAGTTTGGATTTCTACCGCCACACGGATGGGGAATTATTCTCTTGTGTCAAACCCACGTTGGACGAGTGCCGAACCGCACGGGACAAGTGGCTGACGCCAAAAAGAGGAAAGGAGGACAACCGATGAACGCAGCCTACCAAACGCTGATAGTCAAGTTCAGCGAGCCTATCACGGCATTGGACGGCTTCTTTGACGATACTGAAGCGTGTGTAATAAGTTCAAAAAGTCAAGCTTGAATCCATTTTTCGTTATTTTCCCAATAAACTTCTCCTGTTCAATTTGGTATAAGTTTTCCTTAATAAACCTTAATTAGACTACATGAAAGGCTGCATCGTAGAATAGGAGTCTTTACCCAAAAAAAAGGTTATTTTGCCTTAAATTAGCTTTTGGAACTATAAACTTGTTTAGCACAACGCTATTATTAAGCTGTATTCCAGCGAGTTATAATATTTATATTGTGGATAATCAAAAAGAAGGTATGCCAGTTTTGACACACCCCCATCCCGAATCTTTATATGATCTTATAACAAACCATTGTTATTTGATAACAAAACTCTGTTTTATGTAAAAACAGAGTACATAAAGTGAGTACATATTAAATCCAATATCGTCAATAATGTATGATTATAATCGAATGACTTTTGCAAAATAACGAAAATTAATATTAACATTAAATTAAAATGAATGAGATATAATACATTTATTAAAATATGGAAGAATCATCATATATGTGCTTCCATAATTTTAGGGCTATCCTTATTGTCTGCCCCTTTGTCATACCCTGTCTATGCAGAAGATAGGGTATCTAATGCTATGGTGCAAATTGTAACACAAACGAAAACCGTGAAGGGAACCGTTGTTGATGAAAGTGGAGAGCCGCTGATTGGTGTTTCTATTCTTGTGAAAGGGACAAATACAGGTGCAATTACTGATTTTAACGGTCACTTTTCTATCGATCTTCCGGCGGAAAAAAAAGAATTGGTTATTTCTTATATTGGCTACAAAGAGCAAATCGTGACTGTGACCGGTAATGCTCCGATCCATGTGAAAATGATGTTGGATACACAGGCTTTGGATGAGATTGTGGTAATTGGCTATGGTGCAGTGAAAAAACGTGATTTGACGGGAGCTGTTAGTTCGGTGAAAGGAGATGAAATCAAGATGGCTCCTGTTTCCAATGCAATGGAAGCTCTGCAAGGAAAAGTAGCCGGTTTGGATATTTCCCGTACAGATGGACGTGCCGGTGCCGAACCGACTGTATTATTACGTGGTAATCGTTCTTTAAATGCGAAGTGCGATCCTTTATATATCGTGGATGGTATCCCCGGAAGCATTTCTGTATTGAATCCCAATGATATTCAATCTATTGAGGTACTAAAAGATGCATCTTCCACTGCGATTTATGGTTCTGCCGGCGCAAATGGAGTGGTGATAATTACTACTAAACAAGCTGACAAGGGAAAGGTACAAATAGATTTCGATGCTTATTTTGGCGTGAATACTTCTCCGTCTTACCCAAAAGCGTATAACGGTCAGGAATGGTTGAATTATTTGGAAGCTGGTTATTATGGAGCTAAAGGACAAAATTCAGCTTCCCGTGATGAATTATTAATGGCTTATAGCTTAAGCCCCGAACAATTGAATCCATATATCGACGCAGGCAAATGGGTGGATTGGGTAGATGAAGCGCTACATACGGGAATACAAGAAAACTATAATGTTTCGGTTCGTGGTGGAAATGAAAAACTACAAGGATATTTTTCTCTGGGTTATAATAGAGAAAAAGGCATATACAAGAATGACCAGAATCAACTTATCACAATGCGAATCGGAACTACGGTGCAACTTGCATCATGGGCCAAAGCCGGAGTACAGTCTACATTGAGTTGGAAAGATAGAGATACGCGTGGTAGCCGTCTTAATAAGTCGTTTGATGTTTTGCCTTTGGGAGATGTATACAACGAAGACGAATCGGTTAAAGCATCTCCTATCGATGGAAATTCGACGGTAAGTTTAATAGCAGATGATGTGGATGGTGTTTTTGTAAATAATAACAAAACGCTTCGTGTCACAGTCAATCCGTTTGTGGAGATGAATCCTGTGAAGGGATTGTTGGTTAAATCTTTATTGAGTGGTAATTTCAATATAGGCCGGACCGGAATTTTTCAGAATGAAAATACGTATATGAGTTTGACCGGTAGTGATAAGAACGAAAAAAGAGCATCCTATAATACGAGCATGTATTATAATTATCGTTGGCAAAATATTGTAACTTATAATTTTAAAGTAAAACAGGATCATGATTTCACTGTTACGGGTATCAGCGAATGGAGCAAATCGCGTACGGAAACATCCAGTGCGAATAGTGCCGGGTTTAATGTAGACAATTATTTATTCTATAATTTAGGCTCGGGCATTACTCAAGGTGTGGGATCCTCCTACAAAGAAACGATGATGATGTCTTATGCCGGCCGTTTGAGCTATTCTTACAAGAGCCGTTATCTGGTAACCTTATCTAATCGTTGGGATGGTGCTTCACAACTCGCAGATAAATGGTGTGCTTTTCCGGCTGCTGCCGTTGCATGGTGCATCAGTGATGAATCCTTCATGCAAGGAGCACAGAATTGGTTGAGTAATTTGAAATTGAGAGTGGGTTGGGGCATTACAGGGAATGCTAATATCGATCCGTATGTAACTGTAACAAGTGCAACTTCTCCGGATCTGAAAATGGATTTGGGTACAGGTGCTGTTCCTTTAAGTATAATGACCGAGGCATGGGGCAATAAAGATCTGACATGGGAAAAATCTTATAATACGAATGTCGGCTTGGATGTAGCTCTGTTTAATGGGCGGATTGATTTGGCAATAGATTATTATTCTACCAATACCAAAGGTGTACTTTATGCACGTCCATTGCCTGTGTCTTTAGGTTCTTTTGATGCAAAGAAACCTTTTACCATGATGTCTAATATTGCATCGATTCATAATAAAGGATTGGAAATTAGCTTATCTACCAGAAATATTGAAACAAAAGACTTTAAATGGAACTCTAATTTGACATTTGCGTCCAACAAAGAGAAATTAAAAAATATAAACTTAGGCAGCTCTACTTCTGTAGACGAGTTGATTTCATTAGATTTATTCTTGGGTCATCCGGCAAAGGGAACACTGTATGGCTATAAATATGCCGGAATCTGGCAGGAAAATGAAGCTGAAACTGCTGCGTTGTTCAACCGTAAGCCCGGTCAGGTAAAGTTGGATTCTCCACGTGTCATGCACGACCAGGACGGTTATTATTATATGGATGATAATAATGTGCGCCAAAATATCACGGCCTCTTCCAAATATAGTTATTCAACGAAAGACAGAACGGTGCTGGGTGACAATACACCTGACTTTTCAATGGGTTTCCAGAATAGTTTTTATTGGAAAAATTTCGATCTGAATGTATTGGCTAATGTGCGCTGGGGGCAAACGGTAAATTCGCCGGTGCTGGGCTTCTTTAAATACGGAAAGAAAGTGAACCTACCGAGAATTTATGACTACTGGACTCCAACAAATACAGGAGCACATTATCCACAGCCTAATATTAATGGCAGTGCCAGTGACGTCGCCTTAGAAAGTTTGTCTATCGTCAATGCTTCTTATATTAAAATTAAGAATATTACTTTGGGATATACATTACCAATGAAGCTGTGTCATAAAGTGGGTATTCAAAAGCTGCGTGTTTATGGAACAGTTACCAATCCGTTTGTTTTTGCAAAGAGTGATTTACTCAAAAAGGTGGATCCCGAAACGGGGGGCAGTGATTCTTATCCACTGTATAAACAAATAGTGTTTGGTATCAATATGTCATTCTAATAATTGAAGGAAAACAACAATGAAAAATATATATAAATTAATATTCGCGCTTTGTTGCTCTGCAGGATTGCTAACGGCTTGTTCGTTGGAAGAATACGATCCGAGTACAGAATCTTTGGAAAAAGCCTATTCTTATCCTGAGGGATATAAATCATTGCTCAATTCATGTTATATGAATTTGTATTATATCTATGGAAAAATAGATGGCATCGGTCCGTTGGAAATGGGATGTGATTTATGGATTAACTCGACGAATGCGGAAAGTACTTACAGTGCTTACCGGGATTTGAATACTTCAGTTGGTTCGTTAAAAACGATTTGGCAGTCACTCTATGCAACAGTAAACTTGTGTAACACAGCTATTACTTTGGCTGATAAAGTAAAAGATTTGACTACTGAACAAAGAGATCAATTGGTAGCTGAAGCACATTTCTTGCGCGGATGGGCATACTTTCATTTGGTGGAACAATTCGGCGGTGTTGTATTGACTGAAAGCGGTTCTGCAGTAGATGCAATAGTAAATAATTCTCCGAAACGGAGCGAAGAAACTGCATTCTATGATTTGATAATCAGAGATTTGCACTTCTCTTGCACTCATTTGCCTATCACTCAAAACGAGCGTGGGCGGGCATCTCGTAAAGCTGCGTATGCAATGTTGGCGAAAGCTTGTTTGCAGCGTACCCGTTTAGGAGACACTCAGATATATGCGCAGATTGCTTTAGATGCAGCTCAGGAACTGATTGATAATCCTTCAGTATATAATTGTTCACTCTATACAAGTGATAATAATGAATCTGGCTTTGCGAAATTGTGGAAGGACGAGAATAATAAAAACAATTCAGAATTTCTTTTTGTAGAAGCGATTGATGCTTCTACTAATTATGCAAATATCGAAGGGACTAACCGAGGACGTACCAGGCAATATTATTTGATGGATTTAAAGGGAGTAGGTGCCGCATGGGGAACACAAGAAAGCGATACGTGGCTGGGACGTGCCAATTCCAGATCGTTCAAACCAACTAAATATTTGATGACCGAAGTATTTGATCCTCGTGAAAATACCCCGGATACCCGTTATGCCAATACGTTCATTTATAAATATTATAATGCTTCGTGGGCAGATGTGAAGATCACACAATCCATGATTAATACGTATGGAAAAGATCCATCTTTGCTTAATCATGTGATTCTGAATACTGCAGCAGTTCCTTCTCCCAATACAAATATCAGAAATGGCTGGAAGTCGGCTGCCATTAATATGGAGAATGATAAAGGATTGTCTGTCTTTACTCCCAACTGGACGATTACTCAATCAGGAAAAGCAGCTATGCCCTGCCTGGTGGCAGACCCATCGGATATGTTTAATGCAGACGGTACATGGACGGAAAATACTCAGATAAAAGAAGTGTATCCTTCTATGTCTAAATATTCAGGATGGACGTATTGCTACGACCGACAATCCTGGATGGGAGATTTTGCTATTATTCGCCTGGGAGAAGTTTATCTGATTGCTGCCGAAGCTGCATTACTTTATAATCAGGATCGGGCAACTGCGTTGAGCTATGTGAATGATATTCGTAAACGTGCCGCAGTAAAAGGCCGTGAGAATGAAATGTTAGCAGGTGAATCTGATATGACGGTAGAGTATATATTGAAAGAGAGAGCTCGTGAATTGGCTGGTGAACATTTACGTTGGTATGATTTAAAGCGTACTGGTAGTTTGACTAAGACATACCTGTCAAGAACGAATCCGGATATAACTTTGTTTGACGAAACAAAACATTTTGTTCGTCCTATTCCGGTGTCATTCTTAAATGCTATAGCAAATCCGAACGAATTTGGAACAAATGGGTATTAATACTCTGATAGATTAAATTTTAATTTAGAGGGTGCATTTTGCCACCCTCTTTTTATTTATTATCGGAGAAATCGTTATTTCCCTTTCTTATAATTCTCCAATCCGGTCTGTAAGAATTCAATATACTTAGGAATATCTTCGTTATAAGCATACGACTTATTCAACGGTTTACCCTGATTGTCCAGCAATACATAGAAAGGCTGGGCATTGGCTCCGAATTTCACACGTTGCAGATAGCTCCATTTATCGCCGACAGTACGCAAAGTACGTTCTGTACCATTTTCGATAATCTTCACGGGTTCGGTCAACGGAGTTTTATTATCTACATAAAGTGTAATCAATACGTAGTCGTTATTAATCAAATCACTCACTTTCGGATCAGTCCATACCGCTGCTTCCATCTTACGGCAGTTTACGCAACCATATCCGGTAAAGTCGAGCATAACCGGTTTTCCGTTCAGACGGGCATATTCCATTCCTAAATCATAGTCATCGAATTTCGCGTGTACATCATTCTTATGCAGATTGAAATCTTGCGTCTGCATAGGCGGAGCAAATGCAGATACGGCTTTCAATGGTGCTCCCCACAAACCGGGAACCATATATACGGCAAATGCTAAAGAGATTAACGCCATAAAAAAGCGGGTTACCCCCACCTTATTATCATCGTCATCGTGCGGGAATTTGATCTTGCCCAACAGGTAGAATCCAAGCAAAGCAAAGATGACAATCCATAAAGCCAGGAATGTTTCGCGGTCAAGCAATCTCCAACCATAAGCCAAATCAGCAACTGACAAGAATTTAAGTGCAAATGCCAATTCGAGGAAACCCAGCGTAACCTTGATAACATTCATCCATCCGCCGGACTTCGGCATCGATTTCAGCCAAGACGGGAACAGGGCGAAGAGTGTGAACGGCAATGCTAAAGCAATGGCAAATCCTAACATACCGATTGCCGGAGCAGCTACGCTTCCTGTTGTAGATACCTGTACCAGCAGGAACCCGATAATCGGGCCTGTACAAGAGAAAGAGACCAATGAAAGTGTGAAAGCCATCAGGAAGATACTTAGCAATCCGGTCGTAGATTCAGCTTTGCTGTCTACTGCATTTCCCCACTTCGAGGGTAGTCTGATTTCAAACGCTCCAAAAAATGAAGCGGCAAAAATCACCAGCATCAGGAAGAAGAGAATGTTGAAAATAGCATTGGTAGATAAAGCGTTTAATGCGCTGGCGCCGAAAATCAATGTAATAGCCAAACCTAATGCCACATAAATCACAACGATAGATGCGCCGTATGTCCACGCATCACGAATTCCTTTCTTTTTGTCTTTACTACGTTTCAGGAAAAAGCTGACTGTCATAGGAATAATCGGCCACACACAAGGAGTGAACAAAGCGATTAATCCGCCAAGGAAACCTGTAATGAATATATATATCCACGACATATCCTCCTGACTGTGCTCTTCGCCTAATGCTTGCAGATCACTAATAACGGGTTTCCAAAGTTCACTGGAGGCAACTGCCGGCAGAATATCCGTGACAGCTTCAGTTGTAGTTGCAGGCACCAACTCCATCATAGCAGAAGAGTCTTTTGAAGCAACAGTAGTTGCATTTTCTTTTTCCGCTACTTTTTGCTCCGGTTGTTCCATTTTCGCTGCAGCAGCATTTCCGGCTTTCGCTACTCCTGTAAACTTGAATGGCACTTGAGTAGGAGGCAGACAACTCTCGTCATCACAAGCTCCGTATTCCAGATAACCTTCTATCGCATAAGCTCCACCCGTAAATTTCACTTTCTGCACAAACTTTGCTGTATTCTCGAAATAACGTACCTTCATTTCGAACAATTTATCAAAAGTAGATACTTCTTTGCCTACAGGCTTCAATTTACCAACAAGCTCGACACCCGATTTATTATCAACATTAAATGTTGCAGAAATAGGACCGCCATCTTCCAGGTCGGTAGAATAAACATGCCAACCTTTATCAATGGCAGCCGTAAACACCACCTCTGCCTCCGTATCGGAGAGAGGTGTCAGCTCTGTTTTAAATTTTACCGGATCTTTGATCTGCGCTGGCAATGTATATACAACAAAGCTTAAAAGGAGGAAAGAAATTATTTTTCTCATCTTATTTTTGGGGGGTTATAATTCATAGTCTACGCATGCACGGCTTTCCTTTGTTTCAGCCAGAATCTTTCCGGCAGCTACCTGGTCGGGATGTGTTGCGTAGAATTTCACATCTTCTAGTGTATCAAACTCACTGTAAAGCACAATATTCCATGTTTCATTGGGATTCATATTCAATCCGACTTCCACTTTGCGAATTACAGAGATTTTAGCAGGCAGAGCTTCTATCGCTTCCTTGAATTTAGTCATGACTACCAGTTTCTCATCTGCAGGAACTTCGTCTTTTAACTTAAATAATACAATGTGTTTTACCATTACGTTGTTATTTTAATAAATTGTTTCAAAAAGTAGACTATCTGGAGTACTATCCACGTACGGAATCACGTTGCTATTTTAATAAATTGTTTCTGTATTAGACTTGTTAATGCGTTTACCACATTACTAGTAATGCAAAAATACTATTTTTGATTCAAATATACATTTAAAGAGATGTTAATTATAGGAATAGCAGGTGGAACTGACTCTGGAAAGACCACCGTCGTACGGAAAATTATAGAAAGCCCCCCGCAGGAGAAGTATAAGAAACAGTAAGCATTCAGGCTTTTGCACATTTCTGGAATTTAATTTTTGTGTAGGAAATCAATTCATGGAATATAAAATAGTTCTCATCTGATACGTAATACCCCAACTTAGTATCCACTAAGACATAAGAATAAAGGATGGAGTCAACTCCATTCTTTATCCTTTCTCCCTCCTCCTTCCTTTTATATCCTCTCCTTTTATATGTAACCACATTCCCGTCCTATTTATCTTACCTTCTCCCCTTTATAGCTTACGCCAGTCCTCCTCATTCTTCACATCCTTGTAGCCGGCTATTTTCCCGCAAAGATAGAAAGGCGGCTCCATCCATTGCAAAGCTGCTTCACATGTGATGTGAAAAATCTCCCTCTCTCTTCATTCAAGCGTATTTCCCACATCAGCTTTGCCTAATTGTTTCCACCCATCTTTTGGGCTGAAAAATATTTCTCCCACAGGTCTGAAGAGGCTGAAGGGCAGGGAATAAAAATAAATTCAGTCATGAGTTACAACAAATTAAATTCGTTACAGGCTAATACAAAAGCCATAAGGATCGCTTTTAAGGTTCGGAAAGAACAAAGAAAAGCTACGCTAGAAGAACGTGCTGTATTGCAGCAATTCACAGGTTTTGGCGGTGTTTCTTACATTCTGTCATTAGATGGCAGAAACACAACCGAAAAGAGTGAAATCAACAAAGCCTTGCAACAACTCAGCAGTGTTCTTCTCAACGGTGTAGATGGAGACCAGAAGCTATAATTCCTTTAAATATCAAATAAACGATAAAACATATTTCCGTATTAATGGAAGCTGATGTGTCTGATTATGCCAAACCCGACGAATTGGAATAACAGCTTTTCAGTACTCTCTATCCCCTTAAATATGAGTTGTATCAAGAAACAGAATTAGAGTATGCGAAGAACTTAAAATTAACAATAACTGAAGAATAATTATGAATGAATTACAAAAACAAATATATGATGTTTTAGTCAATCAAAATGGAGAAACAGTTGCGAGAGCATTTGCAGACTATTATGGAAACCAATTGCTCACAAAAGAGTTTGCAGAACATTTGGTAGAAGAGGGCATTGCTGATATTTCGGAGTTATCTGAATTGAACGACGACGAAGAAGAACTTTAAAATTGTATATATATGAAAAACCACTAGTGGGCACTTTAAATTAAACATCGTTCTTTGAAATCTTTGATAATCGCATAGTTATGTATCTTTTTGAGCGTGACGATTTGAATTGAAAAGTTGTTTTAGCTTTGCCCAAAAGCTCAAAACAATGAATCAAGGCAAATATATCTTCGCTCAACTTACAGATTTTCTTCCCCGTCGTGTCTTTGACCGTTTGGTAGAGAAGTACTTCGGGAATAAGAAAATCAGAACATTCACCTGTTGGAATCAGATGCTGTGCATGATCTTCGGACAACTGACCGCCCGAGACAGTATGCGTGACCTTATGCTCAGCCTTGAGGCACACAAGAATAAGTACTATCACTTGGGACTCGGTTCAACAGTTACCCGTACCAATCTGGGGAAAGCAAACCGGAATCGGGATTATCGTATTTACGAAGAATTTGCTTATATCCTGATTGCAGAAGCTCGTAACTGCTACTACAAAACTGACTTTGAAGTGAAAGTTGACGGTAATGTTTATGCCTTTGATTCCTCCACCATAGACCTTTGTCTGAATGTTTTCTGGTGGGCGGAATTTTGAAAACACAAAGGAGGCATCAAACTTCATACCTTGTACGATGTAAAGACTTCCATACCGATAATCGTACTGATAACCAATGCCAAAGTACATGACGTAAACATGCTGGACAAGTTAAACTATGAAAAGGGAAGTTACTATATCATGGATAAAGGATATGTTGATTTTACCCGTTTACATAAACTTCACACCAGCGCTGCCTACTTCGTTACACGTGCAAAGGATTATATGAGATCCCGTAGAATGTATTCACGTGAAGTCGATAAAACAACCGGAATAAAATGCGACCAGATTGGAATGCTTGAAACGTATAAATCGCTCAAAGCATATCCGGACAAACTCCGGCGAGTTAAATACTACGATGAAGAACTGGACAAAGAATTTGTGTTCATTACCAACAACATGGAACTCACAGCAGAGGAAATTGCTTTGCTATACAAAAACCGTTGGCAGGTGGAACTATTTTTCAAATGGATAAAGCAACACCTGAGAATAAAATCTTTTTGGGGTACCACGATGAATGCAGTCAAGACACAAGTGTACTGTGCTATCATAGCATACTGTCTGGTTGCCATTGTCGCTTACAAATTGAAAGTTAACCGTCCAATCTACGAAATTCTACAAATCTTGAGCTTTTCTCTACTGGATAGAACACCTGTAAGAGAGATACTTACCGATTGCGATTACAAAAATGTCAAAGAACTAAATTATAAACAATTGAAAATCAGCTGGGACTAAGTACCCAGTAGTGATGAAAAATGATAAAAGAAACCTGTTTATAGAATATTGTAAAATTGTAAAGTCTTTTGGTTATCGTGTATTTATTTGTACCAATCCATTGTATGATTATGCTTATATAGTCAATGAGAACTATGAATTGAGCTATATGAATTGGGGGATTTTGGGTTTGGTGTGAGATTTTCAACTTCACATAAACCGTGTAAAGAATGCGGAACTGGCTTTGGGCTTAACAATGGTATAGATAGTTTCTCAAAAATAACAAAGCAAGACGTTGAAGGATGTTTTATTATAGCTCCCATATGGGCTACATGTTCACAAAGAGAAGCGGTAAAGAAATGGACATTTACAGAACGCATGAGAGATGACGAATTTTTCAGAGAAAATATCACGGAATTTTAATTTGATATTATGAATACAAAAGAATTAATAGCTCATATAGAAGATACAGGAATTATTACCAGTGGTCAATTATCCACATTGGTCAAACGTGCAAATGATGGAGATAAAGATGCTAAAAGCGTTTGTTTTAAAGAGTGTTCAGTGTTTGTTGATGATCTCTTGAAGGCTCATGAACTGAAAAAGTTAGGAAATGAAGCTAGAAAAAGAGATTCTTTGTTCGGATGGCGTGAGAAAAATGTACTGCAAGAGGATAATATAGAATTAAATCTATGCTACTTTAGAGAATCTACGCCTGTTTACTGGGTGTTCAGTGATAATGGGTCGTTTGAGTATATATAACTAAAGAAATAAATATAGTAGGATGAAAGCTCAATTAGTTAATTTCTCGACTAAACTGATGTTTTCAGACTAGGGAATTACATCTTCAGATATTGATAACATCGAAATACAACCCAATCCCGATTTGATAGTAAGGCAGAAATGGTATGACTTCCCAGAGGTTAGTCTCGACTTTTTGTCCCATGTTCCTACACAATCTCTTGTAGACTTCTGTCCCTTTTTCAAAGCTCCTAGCAGGAAAGAGAGAGAATTTCATTCACAATGCTTTACTAACAGGAATAGTTCAAAAAAAACTCAAAAAAGAACGAACTTCAATAACTTCAGTATATTTAGCATGTAAATAATTATCTTGAGCTCAGATCACTAAGTTATTTCATCTAATTTAATAACACAATTTTCAGAGATATCAAAAAAACAAAATCTTATTTTTCATCCTGCCGTCAAAATCTCATTTATCATCTCTATGACTGATCGACTTATTCATACACAAATTTCAGTCAAAGCCGGATATACAAACTTACAGAGTAAGCCTGTTGGTTTCTACAGAAAATCTCCAACTTTTGCAAAGCTAGTATTTTCTGCGAAAAAGTTTGTTCAATCCTCACTTTGTCTCATTTATGCGTATGAAAAAAGTTTAAAATAGTCATAAAGATAAACATCAATAAGTTATCAGACTGAAAGGGAACTAAATTAATTCAATTATCAACAATTAAAAAAACTAATTATGAATTTACAAGGAAGCATTAACTTATTAGCTTTGGAAATGGCTGGAGTAGCAAAACTATTAAAGGAAAAAAATGTGTAGTAATCCCAATTCAGGAGAATGACATCTATATTAGAATGGATGACAATTCAGTTGCGAAATCGGCCTATCTTGACCTGAGCATTTTCGAGCGTAAAGAGACTGGTAAATACGGAGATACTCACAATATGAAACAATCTTTCTCCAAAGAGTATCGCGAAGCTACGCCCAAAGAATCGCTCGAAAAGAAACCGTACTTAGGCAACCTGAAGCCTCTAATATTCGATACTAAAAATGGAGCAAACACCGCTATCGCTCCTGTCCAGAAAACAGAAAAAGACGATCTGCCTTTTTAATACAATGAATGAATACTGGCAGGAAGCAGAGCAAGTAAGTCCTAATGGGTGTGTATCCCCTGTCAGTATTTTATTTCTGAAAAAAATAGTGGACACCCGGTAAGAACCACTGGTGGGCTGTATACATTCTAAGTCGGGCCCATAGAATTAGCAATTTCCGTAAACAATGAGTTATATTGAAAAAAAACAATAAAATTCAGAACAAGAATCCTGGATTCCAAACATTATATAATTGTATATGTTATAGCTTGTGCATCAACACACCTCCGTTTCTTTTTATTGTGGGAATAATTATGATGACAGTTTATTCAAATTGAACTATATAATAAGAGCGGATTCAAAATCAGAAAATAAAATTTTCTAGGTTTAGTATGATAGTATGGAATAATAATTAGTTTAAAAACCAATGTGATGCAAAACAAAGCTAAAGGAGAACATTTGGATTCTGTTAATCCAAATGGAGCAGTTACTAAAGGAAGATTTATCTTTGAACGATCCTATCCACCACCAGAAAAGAATTTTCCTCTTTCAGGTGATATCTTCTGTTTTATATCATTATGTGTTAGTGATATATGCCATTATATGGGGGTAAAGCAGAATAATATCTTTATGTGCAACAGAATTATCTCTTTATGCAATATTTAGTACAATTTTGTTATATGTACAAACAAAAAGTCTACTTAACTTTGCCCCCAGTTTTCAGGTATGAATTTTATAGTTAGGAATTAGGTAATATGTATATATGGGGAATAGATAAAAAGCGATTGATTGTGATAGCATTTATGATGATATTACTTTTCGGTTTCTCAAAGTTGAGTCGTGTTTCAGCTTTTCCGTCCAGAACAGAACTGCCACCACATTTAATATTTTACTTTGCAAATAATAGCTCATTGCTTATGCGTGACTATTATACGAATCAGAGTGCGCTCGAAAAACTTGATGAGATGTTGAAGAATCCTGAGTATATCTCTGGAGTGGATTCAATAACAATTTTCGGCAGCGCTTCTCTTATAGGAAATTTTCAGGTTAACTCACGCCTTTCATATGAACGCGCTATGGCATTGAGAACTTATATCAGATGGAAACATCCCGGAGTTTACAATGACAGGATCAATGTTTTGCCATCAGTTTTCAACTGGGATGTCTTGATTGACTTAATCCAGAATGATCCTAATGTGCCTAATAGAGAAGAAGCTTTGAGAATTTTAAGTTCCTCTGTTGGCAATCAATTGAAAGTGAATCAAATAAAACAGTTAGGTGGAGGTAGTACTGATTTTTATATTACTAAAAATTTTGCGAAGTATATGCGTACGGCCACAAGTGTATTCTTTTGTATAAAAGAAAAGCAAGAAGAAGTACAAGAACCGGAAACTATTGAAATTCAAAATGACTCGGTGCCGGTAGTAGTTGAAGAAATTGAAGAAATAATTCCAGAACCCATAGAACTTCCGGAAGTCGTTTCTCCGATAGTATTGCCACAGCAAAATATGTACAAACCACTTTTTGCCGTGAAAACTAATCTTTTGTATGACCTGTTATCCGGTTTTAATGTAGAAGTAGAGGTGCCTATTGGCAAACATCTCTCCTTGGCTGGTGAGTGGATATTCCCTTGGTGGATATGGGAGAAGAAACAATATGCTCTTGAGATATTGAACGGGAATCTGGAACTGCGTTATTGGTGGGGTAACCACACAAAAGAAGATTTGCTGACCGGATGGTATATGGGAATTTACGGTGGAGCCGGATTGTATGATGTAGAATGGAAAACGAAGGGATATCAGGGAGAATTTATAGTACCTTTTGGATTATCAGGTGGTTTTGCACACAAAATCTCTAAAAACTGGCGACTGGAATATTCTCTTGGAATAGGGTATATGACTAATAAATACAGAAAATATATTCCTCAAAAGTGTGGATACGACGATGAATGGCATTTGATCAAACAAAAAAGCGAAAAGTCTACCTGGATTGGACCTACGCGTGTCAAGGTGTCCTTAGTGTGGATGATTAATCAAAAGTATAAAAAATAGTAAGGATCGGGACAATGAAACTCATATATTTAAAATATAATATTTTGGCTTGGAGCGTTCTATTGATTCTCTCTTCCTGTCATCGCCGTCCGCTGGAGGATACATGCGAAAATAGTGCCCTTATTCCGATAGGAACTCTGTGGTCCCGGGCTGCCATCAATCCCCAAAACATTACCGCCTTGTTTTACAATCAGTATAACGGAGAATTAGTTTTGGAGCATAGGTTTGAGAATAACCCGAACCGTATTCAAACATACGTTAATGTACCGGTGGGCAAATATACCATTGTTATTTTCAATGAGCTCCGGGGGCAGGTTAAAGGAGTTGGCATCCGTGGATATGAAAACCTATCCACTCTTCAGGCGTATGCCACTCCTGATCCTACTGCCAAAAGCCGGAGTAATGACAATTCATACATATACGAACCGGATATTTTTGCTTCGGTTACTGTTTCAGATTTTGATGTGACTAATGAAATGATTAATTATTCACGTTATTATTCAAATGGAGAGGTCGTAAATCGATCTATGCAGGAGTCTATAGAGACCCTTGTTGGATTGGTCCCCTTACGCAAAGTGCATAAGTTCAATATTGTCGTTCATGTAAAAGGATTGAATAACGCACGTATGCCGGCATTGATTGATTTGCTTGGAATTGCAGAGTCTTTCAATATCAAAGAAGATAAAAATTCCAAGATTGCAGCTACACAGCAGTTCACTATGAACAACAGAGCATATGATAGCGAATCCAAGAAGGATGGAACCATTTCGGCAACCATTTATACCTGGGGATTTTTGGGTGAAAAGCCCAATGAGACCAATGTGCAACGTGATTCTCCGGTCCAAATGGACTTCCTGTTTATGTTGGTCGATGCAGAAAAAACTCTTATCCGTCAACAGGTAAATGTAACTTCCTTAGTTCTTTTCCAGCCTGAGACTAATGGAGCGAGTACTTTGAACTTATATTTGGAACTGTCAGATTCTTTACCCGATGTTGTTCCGGAAGGAGGCGAAAGTTCGGGTTTTGAAACTGAGGTAATTGATTGGGACATAATAGAAGTCCCTCTGAATGCGAAATAGTTTTTTAATGTCTAAAATGGATAGAATATGTAAATAGGGGGTAAAAGTAACAGGATAGTTTACCTTCAGGTTACTATCCGGAAATTCAGTTGTTTGCCAGGCAAAAACTGATGTAAATAATTAGATTTATACAAATAAAAAAAAGGAAATGAAAAAGATCTTTATGATGGTGGCAACTGCTATAACTTTGTTTAGTTGCTCACAAACTGAATTTGAAGAAACTTTTGTTGGACAAAAAGAAATTAAATTTTCGAATTTGAACGATAAGGTGAATACTCGTGCTGCTAATGATAATAATTCCAATTATAAGGTTTATGCAGCTTGGAGTGGTGCTACTAATAGTAACTGGTTTATCAACGATGTGGTTGATGGTACAACCAATTTACCTCAAAATGGTCCTTATTACTGGCCAACTACCGGGACAGTAGACTTTTATTCATGGGCTCCGGCAACTGTTACAGCAACAGGTGCTTATACTGATCTTTCAATAGTTTATGTTGTGCCTAGTAATGCAGCTGAAGATTTTACTATTGCCAATCCTAAAACAGGTTTGAGTGCCGGTACTGTTGCTTTTGAATTTGCTCATAAGCTGGCTAAAATCAGTGTAACAGCTTCATTGAGCCAAGATCTGATAACTGCAGGCTATACTCTTACTACAACCGGGCTTACTGCCAATCTGGGAGTTCAGTCAACAGGAGGAACCATTGTTCCTACAACAGCAGATGCTGCGTGGACTGCACCTAACACAACCATCGCCTCTTACACAGGAGCTGCTTCATATATGATTATGCCTCAAAGTTCAATTGGTTGTACCATACAGGTAACTGCTGGAATCGTAGTCAAAGATGCTAATGATCATATAATTTATAGTGGTAATTTGTCACAATATACAATTAAGTCTGGTGATGTACCCGCGGTAGGTACTGTGTCCGCTAACACATTTGGCATGGGTAAACACTATATGCTAAATTTAACTATCGCCGATGACTCAACAGGCGGTGGTGGAGAAAACATCTTCAACATTATTACATTCTCCGCTAACGTTGCCGATTGGGATACAGTGGGAGGTACAGACACTCCATTACCTCAACCTTAATTTTTGGATTATTATTACAGGCTGGAAAATATAATTTTCCAGCCCTTTACCTGATTTAGACAATGAAATTTATGGAGACTTTCAAATTGACATTTATGTGTCTGGCGGCTTCTTTCTTAACAGTCTCCTGCACAGAAACAACTGACTTAAACAGTTACGATTACGAAACTAACGGGATACAGTTTACAACATCATCTGATATTCCCCAATCACGTGGCCTACCCATTTCGTCTGCCAATGACATGCCGAATATGGGAGTGTTCGCTTATTATACCGGTAATGGTATCGCTAATAATTGGGGTGCTAAGGGAACAACCGCTACTCCCAATTTTATGAATAATATTCAGATAACTAACAATGGAGGTCTCTGGAGTTATGATACTCCAGTATACTGGCCGCAAGCTGCTGATGCCAACGTAAGTTTCTTCGCCTATTCACCCTATGCTACTGCCACCAATGGTATTACTATGAATGTGACTACAGGCATTCCTTCCGTTGATTATACTGTACCTACAAACTGTTCAGATCAACCGGACCTAATGGTTTCGGCCCTCTTGCAAGATCGCAATGTAACGAATAATGGTTCATCATCAGTTAATTTCCAAATGAGGCATGCTCTCACTTGTATCGGCTTCAAGGCTTCAGGCAACGGAGAGCAAATAGAAAAGATTACAGTCAAAGGTGTTAAGAGATCCGGAAGACTTAGCATAGCAACTGATGGAACCCCATCCTGGGATCTTACCGGTGCAACAAACGAAATTTTCGAAGCTATAGTTGATGACGGTGTATACTTGCAACCTACAGCAGAACTTGTCAATACAGGTGGAGGATACCTGATGATGGTTCCACAAACTTTGGCATCCGGAGCTACCCTGACGGTGGAACTCAATACAGGACGAAGCTTTGATTTTGATCTTGAAGGACTTTCTTGGGGTGCCGGACAGTTTATCAATTACACCTTGTCAATCACCCCGGAAGCAGCATTGCTGTTAACTCCGGAGAAGATAGTCTTACCTCCAATGGGCGGATTCTCTCAGTTCAACGTAATTGTTGATAACGGATCTTCTTTAGACTGGACTATCTCTATTAACAATTCAGGCTTCCTGATATGTGATAATCTGCCGGATATCCTTAGCTGGGCAAATGGTACATTACCTGCCTCTAATGTTCGTAATCTGGACGCATCCACGCCGGGCACATCATTTACTGGTACGGGTACAAAAACTTTATATGTGTGGAAACCAACTGTAAACCCCAGTACAGATGTTGAAATTACAGGAACTATTTCCAATGCCGTCGCCCCTATCGGCGCCTCTATAAATGTCATCCAATTGCCCGATTATTCTATGAGTACTGTCCGTGACAACTATATGTCTGGTGAATATGTCGGTGCTTTTTGGAAGGCAGGTCAGAAAGGTGAGCGTATAATCCGTATTCCGGTCAATACCATTGCGGATCGTTCGGGAGATTGGGACGCTTCTGTGTTCTGGCTCGGACCGGGATGGAAAGCCGGTGATATCGTGTTCAGCAATGAAGAATCGGCTGATCCAGGGATAACTTATAATTCTACTACAGAGAATCCGGCGGATATGCTTACCAGTGATGCTGTATATACCGTCCCGGGCTATGTATCATCTGCTTCCGGCAATGCCATCAGCGGAACGGGAAACTACATCCATTTCCGTATAGGCTTGACTTCCATTTATACTCCGTCAGAAACTAATCCGGCACGTTATGCATTGGTACTCCTTCGTTATGGTACTCCACAAAAGTATCACATAATTTACATACGTCAGGGCGAAGAGGCTGATTATTTGATGGATCCTTTTGACGATGCACGTGGTACCTCTGCGGTACGTTTTTGTGCATATAACACCACTGCTTCGGATATGAATGATGATGATAATGAAGATTTTGTTGAGATTTTGCCTGACAGGTCAAATTCAGTGTTTACAGATTATCCTAGCCAGGCTGGGGCATTGTTCCAGTGGGATAATTCACCATATTCCCCTTTAGCATATCATCCTGTTAAACCTATAACCCCTAATTTATGGTTTGACGTGGAGACTACAAGTTTCTGGAGTTCGATTGCGGCATCGCAGGAAAGCTGTCCCCCGGGATATCGTTGTCCTAGCGACGGTCTCACCGCTATTTCCGCTCCTAACAGCAATGATGCTCTTATAAAGAATTCTGAAATACGGCAATCGTTGTACGCAATTCCTAAGACTGGTGATGAGGTTAGTAATGCAAATCTCAGATGGGGATTTTATGCGGATGGATATTTCGACCGCAGAGATCACAACAATCCTTTTGTTTCGAGCCTTGGGCTAGGTGGCAAGGGCATGATTGCCAATACAGCAGTCTCCTGGCAAACCAAAGATGTGGCATATATAGGAAGTCTTCTTTTCAATCCTTTTGCTGATAGTCCGCGCGAAAACGCTTCCCTTTTTATTCCGGCAGCCGGAGACAGATATTCCGAAGGGGGGTCCCTTATAGAGGGAGGAGAGGCTACTCTTATTCTATCGTCTTCAGCACCTACATTGTCTGATATGTGGTATTATGTTGCAACATCCTCTAATGCGCAGCAGTTATCTTCTACCAGAAAACATGCTCTGAGCCTGCGTTGTGTCTTGGCTCCATAAGCCTAAAAAGCTAAACAAGCTCCCTTTATTTTGGTCTGGTTCATTATAGTAACCGGTTAAAGATAAAGGGCAGCTTCAGCATAATGATCTTCCTCAATCCTTCGATTAGTCTTGCTCTTCCGATTTTTTTCTTATTTGCAAGGGTGTTCCATTCAAATATTTCTTGCAAAATGTATTCAGACGAGATTGATCGACAAAACCAAATTCATATGCAATATTTTTAATAGAAACTGTTTTGTCCATCAATTTGGCTTTGATGCCGGATATCTTTTGTTGCTGCATCCACTGATAGGGTGAAATGCCGAAATGCTTTGCAAATAACTTTTTGAATGTCGAAAGATTGTAGCCGCATAATTCGGCTAACTCCTGTACGGTTTTGGCTTGAAGATAATTAGTTCTCACTAACGTGTCAAAGGACAGGTCTTTGTATAGAACAGGATAAAAAAAGTGTGCTAGTTCATCTGAAGTATAAAAGAATCTAAATACAATGAAGATTTCCACAGCTTTTGATTCCTGCAAATAATCACAATATATTTGATGGTCCAGATAAAATAAAACAGATTTCACAAAATCCTGCATGGGAGTGCCCATCCTCAATGTGTTGAATTTGTAAGTTAGGGATTTCATGGTGCGCCATACTCTCTCTGTATTTATATTAACACATACGTGATAGTGGGTTGTGAAATTAAGAATAAGCATAGTTACCTTTGTCAATGCCGTAATTTGATATTCATGATGGTAACCGATTAGTACCATTTGATTTACCGCACATACATGAGTCTTTTTTGTATCTCCGACTTGTACTTCTCCTTCCAAAATAAATAATATGTGTCCGGCATCAGGAGAGAGTAATATCTTGTCTTCTTGTTTAAATTCACGTTTTACGAATCGACGATGTATGTTCGAACCATTGGAACTACAACAAGCACAATCATCAAGAGCATTTTTTATCTTCATAACTATATGGTTTTTAATTAGGCAATTCTATACTTATTGATTATTCTAAATCAAAAATGGAAGAACATAACAATCAATAAACAATGTGTTGGTTTATTTGTTTGAGTTATGAATAATGATTAGCCATTCAAAATCTAAAATAGAATCTGAAATCTATTAATGTGAAGGAATGGCAGTTAAAAAACTGACATACCATGTATGCAGTCAACATCTGACCATACGGACCTTAAAGTTTTCATACTGGAGATGCTCTTACACAACCAATATGTACGCGACCCAAAGATATTGAATATAAGTGTATTATCAAAGAATTAGAATGAAAATATTAAAGATTATGGTTGTCAGATTGCACCAATATTATTGAATAGATGATAATAAATATTGCATGGTTGATACACATTTATCTAAATTGTTCTTTCTGCATAATTATAAATTGGGGGGAACTTATTAAAATATTCCGTCTTTATAATTTGATGAATTCATCAAACTCCATTTTAGTTATATACGTTCATGCAAATATTGCATAATTCCTTTTTTACTTTGAGAAGATGTATTTTGAGCTAACTGTTCTATTTATATAAGAGCAAGTTTAAAATTCATCTCTGTGACGCATTGATATGTGTTTGATTTTGTTTGTGCGCATTTTTAAGTAGTAGATTATGAGTTGGTTATGCATGCTGTAAATGATATTTTTGTATGCTTCAATTTGGTTTTTATACTGTTGTATTAAGTTAAATATGATAATATAATTGCATAATATAAATATTATACAGTGTTTGTTGTGTGGATATAAAGCGCATAAATAAACGAATGTGCTGTGTGTTTAGTCTTTACATACAAATATGAAAATATGTCGTTATTTAAATATAATAGCTAATATTATATCATTATGCTATATTTATTTCTCTTTGTTTGTGAAATTAATTTATTGAAGTTAAATATACTACATTTATGATATATTTATTCAAATTTTCTTTTTTTCTTGTGCTTAATAAATATATTTGCATTGCGGCAGTATAGTATTGATTTTTTCACATGTCTAATTTTAAGAGAGAGAGTATGAAAGAAAAATTAATGTTGTTGGCCTGTTTCTTTGTAATAGGGACAGGTGGTGTAACAGCTCAAACGTCTTCTGTTTCGGGAGTAGTAATTTCGGAAGAAGACAGAGAGCCCGTTCAAGGAGCGTCAGTATTGGTTATAGGTACCACTTTGGGAACTATTACCGATGCTGATGGCAAGTTTACTATTACGCACGTTCCAAATTCTGCGAAGACTTTGAGAGTTTCCTATGTGGGAATGCAATCTCAAGAGGTACCAATCAGACAAGGAGTCATAAGGATTGTATTAAAACCGGATGCAAAAATCCTGGATGAAGTTGTGGTTACGGCAATGGGAATTTCTCGTTCCGAAAAGACTTTAGGATATTCTGCTACGACAGTAAAAAGCGATCAGATTGTCAGCGCACGTACCACCAACGTCGCCGATGCGTTATCTGGTAAAGTAGCCGGCCTTCAAGTAAGCACTACCTCGTCCGATCCGGGCTCGGTAAGCAACATTGTTATTCGTGGCTTTAGTTCTATCAATGGAGACAATCAGCCGCTATACGTAGTGGATGGTGTGCCACTACAAAATAGTTTGTTTTCCGGTTCCGGTAAAAACGTATCCACTGGTGGTATTACCAACATTGCTTCTGAAGATATCGAGTCAATGACTGTTCTGAAAGGCGCAGCAGCTACCGCATTATATGGTAGCCGTGCTGCTAACGGCGTTATCGTGATTACCACGAAGATAGGGAAAAGCGGCACTAATCGAAATTTCTCTATTAATTATAGTGGAAGTTTGCAGGCACGCCAGATATCTTATCTACCCAAGATGCAGAACGAATTCGGACAAGGATGGAATGGAGCTCAGACCTTCATTGAGAACGGTTCATGGGGCCGGCCTTAGATGGATCAATGCAGGTGTATGGTCCTATTTGGAATAATCAACAACTGATTCATGAGTATAGCGCCAAAAAAGATAATGTAAAAGATTTCTTTGATATTGGCTGGGCGCAAAATCATAATATTTCGCTGAGTGGTGTGTCGAGCGACAACAAAATGGATTACTACCTGTCGTACTCCTTTGCAGATGACGACGGTATCATGCCGAAGGACTACGATACTTATAAGCGTAATACCATAGCCTTCCGTAGCAGTTATGAGCCTGTCGATTGGTTGAAGGTTTATTCTTCCGTAAACTTTGCCCGAAGTACCACAGACGCCGTAGGCTCCTTTCAGGGCACTTCTGTTATCGATGGTCTATATGAAATGTCACGTGACGTATCTATCGTAGACATGAAGAATACAAATCTGGCTTTTTTACTCCGGAGGCTTATTTTACACCTTACGGTATTACGAACCCTTATTGGTCTTTGGAGAACAACTACCACCATACCAACTCCAAACAGATTTACGGTAAACTGCAACTGGACATCAAGCCGATTAAATATCTGACACTTTCTTACCGTATGGGGTTTGACTATACAGATTTTGATGTGAAAATCGGATCGCCGCAAATTAATCTGGATGACGCACTAATTAATGAAGATTACGGCTATGCACCTTCACACATGAATCAAAGCGGGTTTGTATATGCTTCCTACGGGCGCCGCTATGAAATGAATCATGACTTTCTTGCTAATTTTGCCATGAAGCTGCTTAATGAAAAATTAGATATAAACGTGAATGCCGGTGTGAACATGAACGAACGCCATAGTACCAATATGACAGGGCAAACGGATGACCTGACATTTTATACCGGTTTCTGGAACCTGAGTAACGGCGCAATGAAGACTACTCTTTCTGAAAGAGAGAGCAAACGTCGTCTGGTAGGTCTTTTTGGTGATCTCACGCTGGGATGGGATGATATGGTTTTTCTTAATTTCACCGCACGAAACGATTGGTCTTCTACCTTACCCATTAACAAAAATAACTTCTTCTATCCGGGCGCTACGCTAAGCTGGATTTTTACGAGGCTGATCCCGGAAAACAAGGCCTTAACCTTTGGCAAAGTTCGTTTGGCATACGGTAAGACCGGTAACGATGCCGATCCCTACCAAACGGGAGTAACTTATGTACAAAGTGTGGCGAATGGCTATTACGGAAGCAATATTGCCAAATTCCCGATGAATGGCGTGAATTCTTTCCAAGCATCCAATACAATGGGCAGCTCTTCATTAAAACCGGAAATGACATCTGAGTTTGAAGTCGGTATGAATCTACAATTCTTCAATGGCCGGTTCGGTATCGATGTTGCTTATTACAACCGTACAACTAAAGACCAGATTTTTACATTACCGGTTGATCCCTCTACCGGTTATAGCTATATGGTGACTAACTTCGGTAAGGTTAGAAATAATGGTATCGAATTAGTATTGAATACAACGCCTCTTCAAACCAGGGATTTTCGTTGGAATTTGAGTTTTAACTTTGCCAAGAACAAAAATAAGGTTATTTCATTGCCCGAAAGTCTGGAAGGAGGCAAGGTGTCTATTTATAGTTTCTCAGCGGGAAACGATGCCGTATATATGTATGCGGAAGAAGGCAAGCCTATGGGACAGTTTTACACATACCTGCCTAAATATACGGAGGAGGGTAACCCGATTGTTGATGCGAACGGTCAGCCTATCTTGAACACGACAGTAGAAGACACCGGGAAAAATATGAATAATGACTGGATAGGGGGAGTGAATACAGCGTTTACTTATAAAGATTTTACGTTGAGTGCATCATTCGATATCCGAAAAGGTGGCTATATGTTTTCACGTACCAAAAACCTGATGCAATTTACCGGTAATGGTACTGTTACCACTTATAACGGACGGCGTCCGTTTGTCATACCTTATTCTGTAGTGGACAACGGAGACGGTACTTATTCGGAAAACACCACTCCTATCTATCAACATGACGGCAGTTATCAAAATTATTTCAATAACTACGGATATGGTTCAGGCGGGGAGGCTTATCTTGTTGATCGCTCTTTTCTCAAGTTACGCAACGTCAGCCTGACATGGAATCTTCCTAAGAAATGGATACATACAATGTCTTTGAGCAATATTTCAATTACTGTTTTTTGTAATAATGTGTTTACATGGACGGCCAAAGACAACTATTTCATAGACCCGGAGGCAACTACTGTCTCCCAAGCAAGTTATGGAGATTTGGCAACACAGTTCGGTGAGCTTTATGCCAATCCGTCTTGCCGTATTTTTGGATGTAACCTAAGCATTAAATTCTAAATGAAAGGAGAAACAGAATATGAAAAAGAATTTACTCATATCCATCATTGCATTATGTCTGGGGGCTACCTCTTGCGACAGTTATCTGGATATCAATGAGAACCCGAATTCACCTTCGGGCAATAATATAGAAACCGACATGCTGATGCCAGCCATAGAAATGAATGTGGCATCAAGCTACGGCAACTTTCTGCGTATTGCCGGCGGTTATCACGCACAACAATATGCACATTTGAATGGAACCAGCAATTATGTGGATTATTCGCAATTCAGTATGTCAGCCACCCGCAGCAGTGGTACATACACCCAATTTACCCAAAAGGTGCTGTCGAATTTAAAGACTGTACTAAACAAATCTTCGGAAGAAGAAGATTGGGGAACTTATCTGGCCGCCGCTACCTTACGCGCTTTCGTTTATGAAACCTTAGTGGATTGCTATGGTGAAGTGCCGTATTTGGAAGCACTTGATCCTGAGATTCTTGCACCCAAATATGATGACGGACAGGTTGTTTATGAAGGTATAATCGGAGAAATTGATGCAGCTTTGGAAAAAGTATCAGGCTCAAATCCTGTTTGTACTAATTTCCTTTATCCTTCGGCTACCGCAAACCGGTGGATTCAGTTTGCCAATGCCTTGAAGCTGAAAATACTGATGCGCATGGTTGGAGTCAAGGATGTGAAGTCTGCGGTAGCTGCTTTGATTTCTGAAAATAACTTCCCGACTGCCGACGTAAGCTATAAAGGCTGCTGGAAAAATGAATCCGGACAGATGAGTCCATTTTATGCAGAAGAGTTCAGTACTGCCTGGGGATCGCAACAGACGAATATTGCTGCCAACATGGCCATTATCGGTACAATGTTCATTAAAGACTCCGAAGGTAATTTGGAATATCAGGACCCGCGTCTGGAGGCGTTCTTTGAAAAGAATTCCGATGGTGCATATATCGGCAGCGTTTCGGGCACGAATTATCCGAGTGCTTCCAAACTGACTAAGTGGTGTCGTCCGGTAGCTAATTTCGACATGCCTGTTTATCTGATTGCAGTATCGGAAATAGAGTTTTTCAAAGCTGAATATTTTGCACGTTATGGCTCGGAAAGTGATGCAGCTTTCCATTATGCTGCTGCCATTGAAACCTCTTTTGCCGCAGCAGCAGTCAGCGGGGCGGACGTATATGTGACGCGATATCCGTATGAACAGGACAACTTCAGAAAATGTATCGGCATAGCCAAATGGGTAGCGCTCTCAGGTGTCAATCCCTTTGAAGCCTGGTGCGAAATGCGCCGTCTTGACTATCCGACATTCGGAACAAAAAAAGGCAGCGATTTTTATAAAATAGGGGATGATGATTCTTTCAACGTCTCAATCTATGAGCCCGGTACACTCTATACGCCCATACAAGTCTTCGGACAGGTGGGTGATAATAAAATTCTGGAACGTTATCCGTATGCGGAAAGCTCGTCGGCACGTAATCCCAATACTCCGGCGTTTCCAGGTTATACTTCGCCCGTATTTTGGGCTAAATAATCAGTTTACTATATAAAAATGAACGGAACAATGAAAAATAATTTATTATATTTAATGGTATTGCCGCTTGTCCTATGGGTGTCAAGTTGCGATGACGAATCTACTGCAGGTGTAACAAGAATAACTTACTATCCTACGATAGAGATTCTGGGAAGCCCGTCTGTCATTTTGAATACAGGCGAATCTTATACAGACGAGGGTTGTTATGCTGAACTGAACGGTGAGGATGTCAGCGATCAGGTTATCGTTACATCCAATTTAAATCCTAACAAAGTAGGGATCTACAAAATCTCGTATACTACACTGAATGAAGACGGTTTTTCAGCAGGCACGTCACGAATTGTTTATGTAGTGCATCCCACCTCCATAGCTACTCTTTATTTCGGGGAAAGCGAGACAGCTACAAGGCATTACTATAATGCTCCCATATATATTACCGACAATGGAGATGGCACCTATCTGGTAGATGACATACTTGGAGGGTTTCAGTTCAATGGAGTAAATCCGGGTTTTGAACCTACCTACGATTTTCATACAGAAGCGGTCATCAGCATTGCCGAAGATAATACGGTTTCACAGATTGGAGAAACCGGAAGCTGGTACTTTGGTGATCTGGGGACGAAAGTCAAATTGGCAGATGGGATTTTTGATCCGGATACAAGAACTTTTGTATTGAATATAGACTACGGAGGCACACCTCTGACTGTAACATTAAGAGCAATTACTAAATAAATATGCGGAGTATGAAAAAAGCAATATATTTACTGATGATGTGCGCAGGTGTATTGGTAATATCCTGCGAGAAAGACGAAATAGGCAAGACGGCCACACAGGCGCTTGCAGGAGAATGGTATGTAACGGTGGATGGTGTAGATGCAAACGGCACTGTGCTTTACGAAGATCCTTACGGTACAGGCCATATGATGCTGAATACATACAATACGGCCGGAAATATCCCTACTGAAATGTATGTGGATGACTTGGGTAATTTCTGGGAATACAAGACAAAGGTAAAATCAGATATCAAATCACTTACCTTCAAAACCGAGGGGGCTGTGGCTAACGAATATTACAATTGTAACGTGACGATTGAAGATGGCAAGGTACTTTTGGGAATGGCAACAACTCCGCATGGTACTCCAGCTGACAGCATTGTATTTTATGTTACATTCAGTGATGATGACAATATTCCTGGATCTTATTCCAAACTGAAAGTCGCAGGGTATCGTTATACAGGCCTGGCTTCGGATGATTGAGTATCTTGAAATGGAACTCAGAAAATTGTATGCTGGGTATTGAAAAGATATTTTGACACCTGATATAATTCTCTCTAACTTTACATTTCTTGTTTTATGTAATAGTACATAGAAACAAGAAAAAAAAGGGAATGAAAAAGATTATGAAAAAATCCATAAGTTTTTTCGAAATATTATGTTAGTAAGCAACAATATGGAGCGATATTTCGTTCTATACTTATGGAAAAGAAATTTTTTATTCCCTTTTGTGAACCAAAATTAAAACAGTTTGTTCGCTATTTAAGAAATTAGTATTAAGGCTTTATGTCTATGTGAATAGGCACTAAAGCTAGTCCTAATTGTCTCCCCAGACATTGCGGAATGATTAAATAGTAGTTTTGTCGTGTTTTATTTTGTGTTTGTGTTGTGACGGTACTCCGATGTGAATCGAGGTATCGTTTTTTATGTCAGCCAGGGGGGGGATATGGTTAGGGAACTCAAATCTCGCAAATTTGAATCTACAAGAAGATAAGGCAACGGAAAGCGTTTACTTGAGATGTGTTGTCAAATATTATGCTATGCATAATGTTCTGTATATCTCATCTTGGCGTGGGCTAGCTGTGTTGCTTATCCTTGTAGAGGGGCAATGCGAGAGCCTGAGTTCGGGATAAGCAGAAGTACAGACTCCCATGCCTTTTTTTATCACCGCCCAATCCGGGGAGACTATAAGCGATAAATAAAACGCAAATGGATTACAGTGCTCCCAATTCTTTATTTAATTGTTTGAATGTAGTTCCTGTTAAGATTCTAGGCACATTATGTGCCCTTTTCTTATGCGTGACTACTTATGCGCAAGATGTTACTGTGCAAGGAAAGGTTACTGCCAATGGTGAGAACTTGGCGGGTGTGACTGTTGTTGTGAAAGGCAGTAACGGACGGCTGGGAACAATCACCTCGATTGATGGCCATTACTCATTGAAAGTGGACGGAAAAGCCACTCTTGTCTTTTCATACGTCGGTTATGAAACGATGGAGGTTCCGGTAAAAGGGCGAGCGATCATCAATGTAGAGATGAAGGAAACTTCTCTGGCGGTTGATGAAATCGTTATTACCATACCTTACGGCACTATTTAAAAATCCACCTTTACAGGTTCGGCCGGAGTAGTTGATAAAAAACTGATTGCATCATCACAGGTAAGTAGTGTGTCAAAAGCATTGCAAGGCAGCGTAGCAGGGTTGCAATCATTCTCTACAAGCGGACAGCCCGGAGAAGATGCCAGTATCTATATCCGTGGTATCGGTTCTGATAAAATAGTTATCGGGATAAGATAAAGTCAACTGGAGTAGTTTGATTATTTGCACTTGGTAAGTGCAATATTGCTATCTTTGTTCGCAAATCAAGAGAATATGGATAATCTTACTAAAATTTACAAGAAACTACTCCGTGAAACGGATACAAGTTTCCTTCGCTATCTTTATAACGAAATAGACTGAAACAACCGGATTGTGGGTATCAGAGGTCCGAGAGGTGTGGGTAAGACAACTTTGATGCTTCAACATATCAAGAAGGACTTGAACACCGCTGATGTACTTTATATCAATGCTGATGACATATATTTCAGTGATCATAGATTGATTGACCTCGCTGAAAAGCTGGTTCAGAGAGGCATAAGTCACTTGTTCATAGACGAAATTCATAAATATAAAGATTGGTCGAAAGAACTGAAGTTGATTTATGATTACTATAGTGAGTTGAAGGTGGTGTTTTCCAGCTCTTCTGTATTGGACTTGAACAAAGGGACCTCTGATTTGAGCAGGCGAGCTATAGTATATAATCTGTATGGACTTTCTTTCAGGGAATATCTGGAACTTTTTCAGGGTATTACTACTCCTGTCTTTTCGCTGGATGAAATTGTTTCTGGACGCCCTGAAGAGGTCGGATTGAAGACACCGTTGCTCTATTTTGAAGAGTACCTGAAATGCGGCTATTACCCTTTTGCCAATGAAAACAGTTTTGATGAAAAACTATGGCAGATTGTGAACCTGACACTGGAAAATGACATTCCAGTGTTTGCAGATATGCCGGCTTCCATGGGACGGAAATTTAAGAAACTACTTGCCGTAATAGCTCAAAGTGTTCCTTTCAAGCCCAATATGAGCAAATTGGCTGAAATAATAGGAGCAGGACGCAACCAAATGCCTGATTATTTCCGATTCATAGAAGATGCAGGCATGATAGCCTAATTGAAGGATGACACCGGAGGTATCAGAGGACTTGGCAAAATAGAAAAAGTATATCTTGATAATACGAATCTGATTTATGCTCTTGCAGAAAACGAGGTGAATGTAGGAAATCTACATGAAACGTTTTTCTTGAATCAGACAAGGGTGAAAACCATGTTGTTTCATCTTCTATTGCGGATTTTCAGATTAACAGGCGGACATTTGAGATTGGCGGAAAATCCAAAGGTAAGAAACAGGTTGAGAGTGCAGAGGAGGGGTATGTTGTCAAAGATCAGATCGAATTCTCTTCCGGCAATATACTCCCGCTATGGTGGTTGGGATTGAATTATTGAAAATTAGAGTAAACTGATGGATAATAAAGAAAGTTATACAAAGGAACTGTAGTTTATAGAAGCAGGTTATTAGCTATAATTATTATAGATTTCCAATCTTGATGCTTGTTTATCTCCGGTGGTAAAAAAATACACTATTGTGTAGCTAAATGAAGTTGATGATAATGTATTTTTGTTTTCAAAAGAAGTTAATATGCTTGAACGGTATAGTAGAAATTATATTTATGTAAATGAGGACGAACAAGAATTAATTAAAAATGTTCGAATTCTTCTTGGAGGAGCAGGGATTGGAAGCGTTATCGCCGAATGTGCATTACGTTTTGGTTTTGAAACTATTACAATTATTGATGGTGACAGAGTAGAGGAAAGTAATCTAAACCGACAGAATTATGCGTATGAAGATATAGGTAACTATAAGGCGGAGAGCTTGGCTAAACGTTTGTTGCAGATAAATTCAAGTGCAAATATTCAGTTTTACAATTCATTTATCGATCATAGTAATGTAGAGCGATTTATTAATGGACATGCGATTGCTATTAACGCTTTGGATTTTAAATCTAATATTCCTTTTGTATTTGATGAAATTTGTCAAGCTAATAATATTCCAATTCTGCATCCTTATAATTTTGGATGGGCAGGATTTCTTGCTGTTACCAAGCCAGATACTATTCAGCTCGATGTATTGACAAAAAAGCCTGAAGGTTTTGAATTGGAAATGGCTAAGTATGTTGCAGCGTATGAAAGACATTGGCTTACTCCCCAAGATTGGTTGGATGATATAATAGAAAAATATAAAAATGAGAAAGAAATACTTCATCCTCCCCAATTGTCAATCGGTTCATGGATAGCCGCCGGACACTGTGTGAACGTGATGTATAACCTGGTAACAGGGAAAGAGGTGAAATGTTTCCCCAAGTTTTATTTATCTTCTGTATTATGTGATACAAACTAATGAACAATTACAGCAATTTGTAATTGGTGGCAAAGGATAATGCTTCAATGATATTTTTAACTTCCAATTTTTCAAAAAGTTTTCGTTTGTAGAACTTTATCGTATCTATTGCCATACAAAGAATGAGAGCTATTTCATTCATGGTATATCCTTTAGCAGAAAGTAATAGTATGTCTTTCTCTTTCTCATTTAAAGTTATACCTTTGTTTTCTACCCATTTATGGATTTCTAAAGAGTATTCCCAGTACTGGGTTATGCCTGATTTTCGTAATTCTATATGTCCTGGTGTATTGTGTGAGGATAAAGAAACGACACCAGCTGCTAACCATATACGTCCTTCACTTGTTAATATCAGTGGAGTTAGCTTATGATTAATGAGCACTTGCTTTTTCCCATTTATCAAATGAAAATCATAAAATATTGTGTATTCGGTTCGTTCACCGGGCGGAATTGTATGGAAAAAGTTGAATCCTGCTTTATTGATTTCTGTTAACATATTAAGTTCTTTAGGAGGTATATGATTTATATAGAACATATATCCTAGGTTTTTTACCTGCTCAGAAGTATGACCGCATAGAAAGAGGGGATTATCTGATACGTGAAAAAAGTTTCTTTTATAATAATCAATAATATATAGACTTTGATAAGTGGTTCGTGAAATAGCATCAAATATCTTAATCAATAGTTCTACCTTTTGATATTCTTCTTCAGATATATTATTTACTGAATTGGAGCTTATGAAAAAATCTTCTATTTGTGCCATATTTATACTATCGGTTAACAGTGTAGCAAATTTAATTATTTTATTCAAAAAAATGAAGGTTTTACTTCACAAATGTGTGGCAATTAAACAAAAACTCTTTCAATTACACTTTTGTGTAGCAATGTTTTTTTATACATAGGTAATTTTGTATCAACAAAATAAATAAGATTTATGAAAAAGGTAAAAGAACAAAACGGAAGTTGTAGCATTTTTAGAGTAGATTCGGAATATCTACGTAAAATAGCGGAATTCGTTGTAAAGACAAATTATAGTCATCATACAGGAAGTGTTTATCCTGAGAATATAAATGAAGAGATTGATGCAGTGTACCAGGAGGAAAAAAAATATGCTTCCACCTCACAAATGTTTATAGCAGAGAATAGTGAGGGACAAATGATCGGATGTATACGTGTTGCAAAATGGGATTTGGTGAATGAGCTTCCTATCCAAAGAATATTTAATATCGATCCTTTGGAACGGATTAATAACATTGAGCCGATTTCTTCAATCTGGCACGTAGGACGCTTTGCTGTAGATTCTCATGCGGGAATTTCGACAATTTCTCTGTTCAAACAATTGATGGTATATGCTATTACTCCGATTTGTAAAGAGGTAGATAGTTATATGGTGGCTGAATGTGATAGTAAGTTACTGCGTGTCATGGAGGTGTTAGGGATTGAAACTATACGTTTGGGTGACAGTATTCATTATTTAGGTTCTGAAACTATACCTGTATATGCCACCCGACAGGGATTATTGAATTTCTTTCATAAGTATTGGACCATGGGGCTCTGCGAATAATTATAAAAGTGCTATGAATGTTGCTTAACGACCAGGGAAATGATATTGGTATTATTCAGTTCTTGTAGTATATATTATGAATAAATTTACAGATTCTTCTGTTAAAATGTAAACAAAATATTGTGAGTAGATAAAATATAAAGAAAACTATTGATGACCCAACAACCTAAAAGAGATATACGTATAGCCACATGGAAAGAACGTATTAATGATGTTTTAGCATTGTATGATTTGAAACATAGCGTGAGAAAAGAAGCAGAAGAAACCGGAATTGTTACGGAAAACTCTATATTTCCTCTATCCATAGGATTTTCATATATTACTAAGCGAAAAAACACCTGGATACTAAATATGAAATATCATAACTATGAGGAGTGGAAAAATGATTGTGAAGATAATATGTGGGAGTTCCAGGTATGTAGGGATGAAGAAAGTGGGGAGTTTTATGCAGTTCGTCCTTTCAAACTTCCTTCTGGCAAAGTTGTCTGCTGTATATTTTCTCCTCTTTCTTTTAAAGAATATGTGGAATTTCATCCAGTAACGGATGATGAGGTCTGTTCAGTGATGAATGCTTTGTTGGATTTGCTAGATATGGAGAGTATCATAGAATATGAAGGCATGTTGTATATTTCATCAACAAAGATGTTTGTAGTAGGTGTTCCTCTGACTCTACCGCAACATTCTTTTTTGTTTGATACACAAATATATTATAGGAGAATGGCAGTTAATGTGGATATACCGCACGGAGCCTGTATGGAAATGTTGCACCGCTCTAATAAGTTATCCATGGAATGGGAATCACAACAGGATATCCAGTTTATGACACGAGCATTCTTTAAAAAATATTCTTGAAAAAGATACTGTCGTTTTTCAATATGGTATTTATGACAGAAAATAATGTTTCCATACTATCCATTTCACTCTTGCTTCGGATGGAAGCAAGAACGTTTTTGCGAGAAATATTGCTCCAATTACTTCTGCCTTGGAAGATTTTAGTTGTTTTGCATAGCTTGACAGGCTACTGCCAGTTGTGAGCAGATCATAGACTTCTTTTTTATTCAGCAGATACTTGGAACGATTCAAGATTTTTGTTGGTACATTAAATTGTGTCCTTAAAAGTATTCTGTTACATTGTTGCTATACATCTCATATGGAATACAAACTTTCTAATAATGAAATAGGGAGCACGGTAAAATAGCAGGTCATATTGTAATAGAAAAAAGTTCTCAAGCGACTCTATCTGCCATTACACTCGCTATCTATATTTATTCGTCCAATATATGATTGTAAATGAAGTCTCGTTCAAGGAATTGAATGGAAATCATATTTTCTATATAAAAATGCAAATTTGGACTTTAAAACTGACAGTATGTACTGTATAATATATATATTTAAAATGAACTATATGTTGCATGGGGCTGAATCTTATTTAAGCTGGATGTTTATTCATATTTGTTGGTAATATTGTAAGTGGTAATGGCTGGTTCATTATATTCTGAAGTTTATAGGAAGTGGAACATATTGTCATAGAAATGCGTATAAATATATCTGTTTTATAAATTTCTTATGTTGCAATGAGGTATTCGTAATATGGGGATGTAAGAAAGTGTATAGATATTTATTTAAAATAACAAATGAGATATAAGTGGTTTTATGAAAAAGTTAAATGATTAAAATAACGTAAAATACACATTTGTTTATGGTAATACAAACAGTACGTATTGTATAAGATTTAAATATAACTATATTTGTGCAGCATAGAGATGAAATTGAAATTCAAAGTCTAATTTAATATTTTATTACGTATAATTAAAGAGAAATTCCTCCGATGACGGAAGGACCACCAGTATGGATGTGTATATCAGTACCTATATTTATTAATAATACTGAGCGCTTTGTCTGTTAATACCCTTTTAGCCTGTCCTATACTAATGTATAATTGTTTATTTCAACGATTAATGTAGTTACAAGATTATTTGTATGTTTACACTCGTTCGCAGCTATAATAGGTCAAGTTTCATTCGGGAATGATTTTAGGCTACTGTTCCTGAAGTTTTTAGAAACGGGATTCTCTGTGAAATCCATATTCTCCTTAAGAAATTGCTTCTTGTCAAGTGATGTTCTACATGATTGACCGTGAAATTCCCGATCATGATTTACAGAAAGCCACAAATGAAGAATAGGATCATATTGTGGCTTTGTTAAAGAAAGAAGATCTTTTCAGCAAAAGCTTCTTATTGAGAGTGATAGCTTATCAATAATGCAGATTAATTTCCGCTATTATTCTTTTTGCATTTTGCTATTCGGAGAGAGATGAATGAGTTTGCGTAATAAATCTATTGTAATATTAAATTGACCTAGCAAATCGATTCCTATAGATCCATCCGGTTCATCATCCGCTATCTTTCTTCCCGAAGACGCCTGCAAAGTAATTGGTATGTTTTGAAGTTTGATATTTTTACCAAATCTGAAAGAATAACATTTTCCATTGAATACAGGGGTTACAATACCTAAACTTTGGGTAGTTCCTTGATTTTCACTTTTGAAACCACTCAGTAATAATCTGTTTTTTCTCACAAAAGCCTCGAATCCAATTGCATGATAATGCGCTCCGGTATCAAATACAAAACTTCCGGAAACCTCTTTTTTACCAACAATATTCAGTGTAGCCGGTACCATTACGATGCCTGACGGGAGGGTAATATCGAGTGTTTCTCCATCTTTATCGAAAGCATACTCTCCAAAAGAGAAGAGAGAAAGAATTTGTTTGTCAAAATCCAGATTTAAGATATACTCCTTAGCCAGATTCAGTCCTATAATTCCATCCATACGAGTACCCAGACCCTCAAACAAGGCTATATTTTGATTTTGCAATGAAAAACTGTCGGAAAAACAAACAGTATTTCCTCTGGATACAGGCACTTGCATACCACCACCCACAACACTTACATTATTAGTATGCGTAATCTCCAAATTGAGTGAATCACCCAGTGACTTTCTTATTGCCATTCCGTTGGCTCCAGTATCCAATATAAAATGTAATATTTTTGTACTGTTATTCAATTTTATAGGCAGCATAATACTCCCATCTTTGCGATAAAAAGGAATTTCTGCTTTTTTCTTCGATTTGTCATATCTGCTCCCACTACCGATAAAAAAAGCGATCAAAGTAATCAACGAAAAGTAATTTATTATTTTTATCAAAAGCAACAACACCCTTTACTTTGGTTCCATCTGTATTTACAAAGCTCACATCTACTAAAATGGTGTCAGCTCCGGTCATTTGAACTGAGTTAAACTTTACAGACTCTATTTTTTTACTTTCGATAATTTTCTGCAAATACAATTCGGATGCCGGATAAGACGAAATACTTGCCGAGAAGTTTGGGTTGAGGTCTTCTAGTATTATTTTTATGTCCGAAGTTTCAAACATAGCATTTAGCTTATCGAAAAATGTCTTCAGACTATCTGTTTTGGTCTGAGCTTGAGAATCATTGGTTATTTGCAGAAGACAAAAGAGAACTACTATAATTCTAAATATTGAATATTTCATATTTTTACTTTTTTTAGGGGTAGAGCCTGTTAACCTTTTAATATACAAATGGGGCATATTATTACTTATTCTAATAATCATCAGAAAGCAGCTTTTATACCCCATCTACAATTACTATAATTATTTTCTCTCACGCATTCAGCAATGATATAGAAAACGCCTTGTTTTTATTTCTTTAATGCTGCATCCAACAGTAATTTAATTTCCGAAGAGCCCGGACGAGGTGCATTTGTATATATTATTTTCCCGTCTTTGCCTATTAGAATAAAACGGGGAATACCGGAAATATCGTATGGTTTTACAATTTCTTCTTTTTTATCTCCGGCAAATAACTGTACCCCTCCCAATTTTTCCTTGATTAAAAAAGCTTCCCATTTTTTATAGTCATCTTGTTTATCTACCGAGACACTCAAAAAATCGACGTCCTTGTTATGATATTCGGCTTCGAGTTTTTTCAAATCAGGAATTTCCTTGATACATGGCCCACACCAGGTTGCCCAAACATCTATATAAACCACCTTCCCTTTAAAGTCGGATAGCTTCACTTCTTTACCGTTCACATCAGGAAATTTGAAGTCAAATGCAATTATTCCATCTCCCATATCAGATTTTTCGACCATAATCTGGTGCATACGTTGTTTCTGATCATCATTTGCAAGGAACTTCGTAAACTCTTCGTTATACTGTAACAATCCCTCGACAGATTTAAGGCCTTTAGTCGCCTTCAATACCAATTCTCCTCTGACCAGTGGATTTTGTATTTCCGGTATATCCCGACGAAGCGATTCATAAAAACCATCTATTTTTTTCGCTTCTTCTTCTGGGGTTTTGGCTTTGAGTCTTCTATTTTTTAGGTATCTGGTTCTCTCAAGAATACTCATGCCATAAGGATAATTCAAAAGGGCCGGAGAATCGGTAATTTTTGATAAACTGATTCGATTGATATAATCCGGATAATCTTCATCTTGAGGATGTGCCGTACGAGGCGTGTTTAAAAAGGTAAGCACATCGTTCAGTATATTGTATTCCCTATATTTCTCAAATGCGGCATTAAATACCACGTCATCCAAATATTCGGGTTTAAAAGCGTCAATATCCTCTAACTTTTCTTCCAATAATGGAAAATAGTCGACATAACTGCTTAAATATTTCGTGAAATAAACAGCCTTATCTTCGAGCGGAAACTGCAAGTTATACCAGCGCTCCATCTCTTTGTTCTGAGGAGTATTATCTCCCACCAGTTTATACCTATCATTATTTATGATAACATTCAGGCGATCATTCGGATTGAGGTAGAAAACAAAATTGTTGACTGAAGATAATAAAGATGTACCAATCACATAGAATGCAGGATTGGTTTGGTTAATTGCAAACAAAAATTCATTTTGTGGCGAGAGGTTCGACGCAGCAAGCTCTTTGAGTATTCCGTTTTCTACTTCAAACAAACTGACCTTTGTATTTTTCTTTCCCCATTCAGGGTCTCGATTCCATATTCCATTAATAATTGTTTGGGCACTCATGCAAAAGATACCGCAAAAAGAAAATAAAAGCAATAGTACTTTTTTCATTGTAACAACATTTGTTTTTTATTAATAATAGTAAATCTGTATTAGAAAAACGTTCAATTTACTGCTGCGCATCTTCGATGCTTTTATTTGCGTTATTATCGACCCCTCATCGCAATGGCGTGCAGGAAGGTGTGTGGCAGTAAATAAATCAAACTGTCTATTAATAATCGCGATAAATAACATCTCGGACAGTACCCACTCCCTTAAAAACTTCTTCCGGAGTTTCGGTTTCTAATTCCGGACCGGTGCCACGTATGTTGAAAAAATAAAGATTCCAACCACGCGGGCTGTTGGTTACCACTTCCAAATACCCATTATGCCTGATATAAGCAATGGTCTCATCTGCGTCAAATGTTTTCAGCAATGGTTCTTTGGGCATTGCATCTTTAGCGATTTTGTGTGCATACAGTTTATTACCTTGTCCAAAGTAAATAAACGCGCCATACCCCGGAACGGCTCTGACCGACGCTTTCGCAACTAAGCTTCCGCGAGGTATTTCCTCAAAGGAACCAAATGGATAAGCATTGCCCCCCGGGTTGTACATCATGGCCATCAATGCCAGCCTACAGTCTTCAGGGTCGGTGATGCTTTGCATGATTATATAACCATCTGCCATAATAGGTAATCCGTCTTTTTGTAGCATACACAGCAGTTTGTAATCCATATTTTTAATAGATACCACTGACGGCCTGTCGACGATTTCTACTAATTCTGCTGCATTCCGGCTGGCGCCATAAAATGTTCTGCTTAGATTATCGAAAACCAAGGCGCCACCTACTAATGTTGTCATCATGTCGGGGTTTATATCGCATTCGTTGGTAGTTGGTGGAAGTACGTACCCTCCAAACTTGCCTGTCTTTCCCGCTCCTAGTCCGTTCAGAATATGTAATTTACCATTATTCACAAGATACGAACTGGGCCCGCTATTAACAAATCCTTGCGGCTCCCATATTCCGGGGTATTCATAAAATTCGTCTTCTGTTTTTTTTAAAATATTCAGGTTGGAAGCATGCACAGTATTCATCTCATTGGTAGATATGATATGGAACACTTTCTGGTTGGTCAAAACAGTTATTTTTCCATCTTCATCGACTACTTCATGAGCGTAATCTCCACTTTGATAGGCCAATCTGACTGCATTTCCTTTAAGGCCACTTCGTTCTTTAAGGTTTTTGATAACATCTGGATACAGTTTATACTCTTCTTCTGCATCATTATACATTAGGTAGTCAAAATCTGTTTCGTTATCCTTATCTTTGAGCAGATACCAACCGGATACAAGAAACGATTCGTTTATTGTCAGATCTACCCTTATTGACTTGTATACACCTAAAATATTATCGAGAATTTGAAAGTATAAATTATACTTACCGCCATCCTGTTTAATTTGTGTAGACAAATTTCTTTCAGTGCCTATGATTACTTTTTCTACTTTACTAAGGTTGCTTTGAGGAAGCGTAAACCAAGTATATGTGTAGCGGCTTTCGTCTTTAATCCCCTCAATAATGGGGGTTAATTCTAAAACCGAGCCCAAAATAACTTCGACGTTTTCGAGACCAGAAATTTTCAATGGCATCAATATTTCAGGATCTTCATATTCATAATTTCCCTTGTCATCAATACATGAAGCAGAAAAAAAATGATGCAAATAACAATATTGTAATAATATTTAAATATTTCATAATTAAATGTGTTTAATTAAAATGTAACAAAATCTCCGTTCACCTCTTTTAATGGTTCATTAGGATGGGCCTCATTATACTCTTTGAGCTTTTGCAAGGCTTTTGTTCTCAGATAAGTGAGATAATTAGTATCTGATGATGGATTTCCCCAATCGATATCTCCCACATAGTCTATTATAAATTTCATTTTCACACTCCCCCATGTTGGTCCGAAAGTGCTTTCCCAGCTCGACCAATTACTGGGTTTTATGGCCATGGCAGTAGTGGTTACAGTGAATCGTGTATACCTATCTACTCCTGGGTGAAAATATTGGTTCTCGGCTATTTTCAGTTCCAATTTGATTGTTGAAATATCCATATCACTGTGGCGTATCCAAACAATCGGAATAGAGTCATATACTCTTCCTGCGCGTATCATTATGCGCGACATCACTTCAGGATCACTAAAAGAAACATAGTGAACACCTGGGATGGCAGCATTCTCTTCTCCTTCATTGGCCTGCACGATGGATATCGGCCGGTCTATATCGGTGGGCGACCCCATTGTATTCATCCTTATCATTACAGTAGACTTTACAATTTCCGAATTGAGCAGGAAAAATGAATGCCTGATGCTATCAACCTGATATCCGGTTGGTTTCCCATGAGATAAATAAGAGAAATATACAGCTGGGTTCTCTTCATACTGAGGCAGTTCGTTTTGTTTACAACTCACGGCCGCTATAGAAAGCAGTAAGACCAAAATATTTAGTTTTATATTGTAAACTTTCATATTATACTTTATTAGTGGTTAATATCTATTCAAAAGATAATTGTCCTTTGGGTTTCGGTAACACATAAGCCCCTTGTGGGATTTCGAAAGACAAAGGCCATCGATAAGTGCGGTAATTATGCCGTTTGTAAAAAAAGAACATTTGTCCCTCACCAAAGAAATCTTTCCGATATTCCTTTTCCATACGCGAAATGACAGCGGCTTCGTCCGTTAATGAATTAAAAATGGTAGCATCGAGTGAACGAGCCTCTCCGAATTCACTGAATAAAGACGTAGTTTCTTCGCCTATAGGCAAATTTTCGATCGCTATAAAATACATTTCGGCGAGCCTTAATAAAGGAATCACATTTTTAGCTTTTGCGTTATTGCTTTTGGAGTATTTAAGAAAATGATTCTCCCAATTAGTGGTAGTCTCATCAAATTCCCAGTAAACACCCTCTTGTGCTCTTACGTCGCTTCTGTGAATACCTATTTCGTACGCTTCTTCAATAATAAGTCTTGACTGCCGAAAGATTGGCTTCTCATTAACGAATAAAGGCTGTACGATATTTTGCAGATCAGCATTATGCAGACCAAAGAGATGTTCACAAAACATGACTAAATTGCCGTCGACTCCGTAACTGTTTGTTCTATTGCTAAGCGGAAATTTTTTTGTACCGTTTTCGTTTTCTGCCTCAATAACAAGTTTTGCATAGGAAGCTGCTTTTTCTTTGTTTCCTATCCAATGATAGAAACGTGCTTTGGTTCCTAATACTGCATAATAATTAAATCTGTTTTGCCGATAACAATACCATTCATCTTTGGGGGCATTGCCTCCGACTATTTGTTTATTAAGTTCGTTATTCGTATAATGAAAAATAGGATCGATACCCGCCAATAACTTTTCCGCATCATCCAGATCTTTTTCCAACAACTCCAATACCTCTGAATACGATTTGGATATAAGTTTATTAGGATCCTTCGTCATTTCCGTCACATAGGGTATAACATCAGTCTGATTACTGGTAAGACCTAAGGGTACAGGGCCATAGAAGCGAAATACTTCCAAATGAATAAAAGCGCGAAGACCTAACGCTTCCCCTTTTATTAATTGATCGTTATTCTGGGAAAAAGTGATCTTGTTGCCCTCCAGATTTTCCAATATATTATTGATTTGTGATACGGCGTTGTAATAATCACTCCAAATAGAATTAATTATTGATTCTACGCCGGGGTAAGTATAATCGTACTCCTCGCCGATTTTATAGAGTATATTTCCTATTAACGCTGAAGTTTGGCTTCCCTGACTGGTATTAAAACTCGGTATCTCCCAACTTCGTGCTAAGGCTTCGGGTACATACATACTTGTGTTTCTTCCGTACAAATTGGACGCACCCAATTTTATGTACACTCCTGTCAGAGCACTTTTATAACCTTCTTCGGTGCTGAACAATGTTTTCTCTGTAGTCTCCGAGCGAGGCTTCACATCCAGCCAATCATTGCAACCGGTAAATAACAGGATGCAACCAATTAATATACTATAATATAAATGTTTCATCTTTATTCATCTTTTTGATTAAAATCTGGCCGTAAGCGACATTGAGAATTTTCGGGAGTAGGGGTAGTTAAGCCCTCTCTCTCTTTTTATCGTAGAAGTATAGAACAGGTCTTCGATATATCCTTTGAGGGATAAATATTGGCAAAAGAGATGTTTTCTTGTCCATTGAGACGAAAATTCATAGGTCAGACTGAGTGACTGACAACTGAACGAGTTTTCTTTCATAACAAATCGGCTGGTGGCGTTGGTCGTACTAAAATCCTGAATGCTTTTAAAAGTAACAATATCTCCGGGAGCCTTCCAACGGTCGTAAAAGGCACGTCTATCGGCATTGTTATATGGATAAATATTTTCCACTTTGTTTGCCAATGTAGAGTTATAGATATACCCTCCGTAGGTGAACCCGAAGTACGCTGCTAATGTAAAGCCTTTATAACGCACGGATGTGTTCAAATTTCCAAATATTTTAGGATCCGCAGTACCACAGGCCACTTTATCCCTTGGGTCCCAAATGTATGTTTCGGTACCATCCTGTTTCACAAATATTTCCTGTCCGTTACTTGGGTCAATACCTTTAGATTTCACCGCATAGATCGTATTAATAGATTCTCCCTCCTTATATAAAAAGCTCGGATTGATTGTTTTTTGTTTGTCTGAATCATCTTTCAGCAGCTCTTCATTGAGAAATTCCAAAGAGTTGGATATCTTCTTAATTGTATTTTTGTTTTGGGCAATATTTCCGCCAACAGACCATGATAGGCCATTTTGACGATTTTGTATCAGATATATATTAGCACTTATTTCGAAACCTTTGTTCTCTACTTCACCCACATTGGCACGGTAACTGCCAAAGCCTGCCGAAGGAGGCAAGTTGATATCGGTCAGCAAATTATCAGTCAATTTTTTATAAACGTCAATATTGAACCGGATCCTATTATTCCAAAGCTGCCATTCTGTACCTATATTGTATTGGTACGTCTTTTGCCAGCCTAAATCTTTATTCCCCAACCCCATCAGAGAATTGCCATACCAACCCCTGTAGCTTTTTCCACCATTGTCTTTGTAGGCAATCAAAGCCTGATACGGGTTGAAGCCTTGTGAACCGGTTACTCCGTATGAAAAGCGCAATCGGGCTACATCAATAAATTTATCCTCTTTCAGAAATTTTTCATTATATAGGTTCCACCCCAATCCGATAGACCAAAAGGGTGCATACCTATTGTCTGCTCCAAATTGCGAGGATCCCTCGACTCTACCCGAAAAATCGACAAAGTATCTGCGATCGTAGGTATAGTTGCCATTAAATACTCCTCCTACTCTGCGGGTAATGGCTTCGGAACCACCGGGGCGTCCATCTTTCTGATATTTTCCAGCCATTCCCAAAAAGTCCATATTGATTACAGATATGCCTTCTCCTACCACAATGTAGTATTCATTTTTACTTTCTGTTATATTGTATCCCAATCCAGCAAATAATTGGTGTACATCGTTAAAGACTTTGGAGTAATTAAGAGTAATATCAGCATCGTAAAGAAACATATTTCCTGAGCCGTATGTATACTGTCCCTTGCGGTCTGAGTCCTCTTCGGAATAATTATCAAATATGGAATTTTTAGCTGATACGTATACATCAGACCTGTTGGTCTGAGAAGTGAAGCTGAAACGCCCTCTCACAAATAACTCAGGCAAGATACGCCATTCTATTGCAAAATTGTTTGAGATGTCCTGATACTTATCCTGATTTTTAGATGGCAAAAGCGCATCATATAAAGGATTGGGTGGGCTATCAGTCTGATATCCGCTGGCTAATTGAAAATACTGAGTTGTATCCAGTACTTTTGACAAGCTGCCGTCCTCATCGTATGGTGCATAATAAGAATTGGTCAGCCCCCATTTATCGAAGCTTCCATAAGGCGAATTCTTTCCGGTTGAAGATACAATAACCAATTCATTTCTGAAGCTCAGGTTTTTAATCTTATACATCAATAGAATACTTCCCTCCAAAACGCTCCGATCCGAACCTTTCATGGCTCCCGCTGTGCGTTTGTACGAAAGATTTGCCCCATATAGCATGGTTTCGTTTCCCCCTTCTAAGGATAATCCCTGACGATAGCCGACACCTGTGCGTACCGGATATTTTAGCCAGTAGGTGTCTACTCCTCTTTCAACATTGAGTTTACGCTGGTTATATGTATCCAATAACGTCTGTTCTTGTAATAACTGTCCCGGGTATGAATACAGGCCGGCAGCCTGTTCGTATGCCAATTTTTCACGGGCATTCATCAAATTGTATGACCTGAGATCGGGTGCCTCTATATTTAACGAAGCATTGTACGTTATCTGAAGGCGACCCGGTTCAACGCGCCTTGTAGTTATTACAACCACACCGTTAGAACCACGTGTACCATAGAGTGCTGTAGAACTGGCATCTTTGAGCAATGTGATGCTTTCGATCTTGTTCTCATCCAAATCCATTATCCTTGTCAGCGTCACTTCAAAACCGTCCAGAATAAATAACGGTTGATTGGCTTGACGCAGGCTTTTACTGTCGGTCTGTAAATCTTTGATATCAATTGGTAAGCTCGAGTTACCACGCATGGTGATACTGGGCAAATTATTGGGATCAGACCCCAAATTAATATTGTCTGCTATTCTAAAACTGGGATCGATATTTCGTATCGAACTCAATACACTTCTATCTCCTGCCAATTTCAGCTCCTTGGATGTAATAGATGTGGCAGCTCCCGTAAAACTCTCCCGGGCTTTGTTGAATATACCTGTCACTACAACTTCCGATAGCTCAATACCTTCGTTAAGTATTACGTTCATAAATTTTCCGTTATAAGGAACCTCTTTAGTTTCCATTCCTACGAACGAAAATACCAAGACCGGATTTTTTATATTTTCCGATATACGCAGAAGGAATCTTCCATTAATGTCCGTGACAGTGCCTAGAACCGTGAAACCCTTCACTCTGATATTTACTCCGAGGAGAGGTTCATTCTTCGAATCTGTAACTTTTCCTGTAACATTCACCACGTTTGGTGATGAATTTTGTGCTGTATTACTCTCAATAAAGACTATTAAAAAAAACAGAATAAGGCTTTTTCTTATAAAAGAGTATAGGCATAGCCTTTTGATAAGAAGTTTGGAGGCTTTTTCATAAATTTTGTTTTAACAATAAAAAGAGAATTGTTTTTACGTATATGGTTTATAAAACCATGCTTTAGATTGAGGGGACCATGCTAAATTATTAAATAGCATATCAAATGATTATAGCTGCATCAGGGCATCTGTATTTTTTTTTTGATAAATATATTATAATTTTGCAATATTATCACCTGTGTTATGTTTATATAATATATTTTTATTTTATTTTGCAAACTAAATAATAGTGCTTCAGCATGATGTTGACTTATGTATATCGCTAATTTTCAAATATTGTCATATTGTAGCCTGGTTGAACTGAATAAAGAAACAAACATTAATCGTTAACAGGTATGATAATTAAAAATTATGCGGCTTTATACCATAATATTAATAAATTATTCATGAGATAGGTGTCTCTTTATATGAAAAAATACTTATTATCAAGGAAAGTGGGTATGCTAAATGTGGAATGGAAGAACACTTATAGGTACAGAGAAATTTAAATTACTCCTCTGTTTATATGTAAGCAACATAGTCTTTTACAAACTGCTCTGTAATATTTTGGAAGAAATAAGTTGAAAAGCTCTTATTTATACCGCTCGTTTGTGAAACTATCCAGTTCGAGTTTTAGATAATGCAGGCGTCTAGCATTTGTAGAACAATTCAGAATATTACCATTCTTTACTATTTCCGTTTTACAGCATGCTTCAATGTAACTATTATTTATTTCATAGGGAAAATAAGACTTATTTGAAAAACAAGGCGGCTAATGCTTTCTTCGTCGTGGAATAACATACAAAGACGAAAGAAGAATGTATTTTTTAAAGAATATGTGGAATTTCATCCAGTAACGGATGATGAGGTCTGTTCTGTGATGAATGCTTTGTTGGATTTGCTAGATATGGAGAGTATCATAGAATATGAAGGCATGTTGTATATTTCATCAACAAAGATGTTTGTAGTAGGTGTTCCTCTGACTCTACCGCAACATTCTTTTTTGTTTGATACACAAATATATTATAGGAGAATGGCAGTTAATGTGGATATACCGCACGGAGCCTGTATGGAAATGTTGCACCGCTCTAATAAGTTATCCATGGAATGGGAATCACAACAGGATATCCAGTTTATGACACGAGCATTCTTTAAAAAATATTCTTGAAAAAGATACTGTCGTTTTTCAATATGGTATTTATGACAGAAAATAATGTTTCCATACTATCCATTTCACTCTTGCTTCGGATGGAAGCAAGAACGTTTTTGCGAGAAATATTGCTCCAATTACTTCTGCCTTGGAAGATTTTAGTTGTTTTGCATAGCTTGACAGGCTACTGCCAGTTGTGAGCAGATCGTCTACAATGATAACTTTCTTTCCTCTTACAGCATCACTAATAATGTAGTTTGAGCTCTCATTGATTTTATCCCGTTGTTGAGAGGTATGCTTGCTTTTTCTTTCACCAGTGAAAATAATATAATCTAACCCGGATTGAACACCTCGAAACTTGTAAAAAAAATCAGCTAATGTTTTAAAACGTGTATAGTAACGCTCCTCTGTACTACATGGCATAAACATGATTGTGATATCACAGGCTGGTTTTAATGCTTTGAATGCTTGTGCAAAGTGGGGACGACAATCGTCTTTCCCCTCTTTAAACAAATAAACTGTTTTGGAAAAGAGCCATTGATCTTCTGCAATCCAATTATGAAGTCTCTTTGGATAATAATAATCGGCAAAGGTACACTTGATTTTTCCCCGATAAAAAGGTTTTAATGGTAACTCTTTGTCGAACTTCTCAGGACAAGCCAACGCAAATAATTTAGCTGCGTCTTTATGCCCAGCCATTAAAGCATGTTGGCCAGCCCATTTCCTTTCTTTGCGATATGGGGCGTTTTGTCCGTATAGTACCAGGGCGGAAGATGCTTTCTTTTTCCAATATCGGGCATAAAAATAAAGTGTAACCAAAAGTATTACAAATATAATGAGAGATATGATTATATAAGCCGGCACTTTATTTTTTATATTTAGATTACCTTGGTAATTTATGAGTTTGGTGCAAATGTAGTTAATTTGTTAAGATGAATGTGTTTTTATGCCGAAAAAGGTATTTTGTCCGCATATTTTTTTATTTTTGCCATCAGAAAGGTTCGAGAAGTTTAATTAACTGAAGCTATAGTGAGAGATGAATATATATTCTCGTATTCACAATCAAAGATAACCATTACTATGTGCATAATGAACATAAGAAGATAATTTGGTGTTTTACTGTTTGTAATGAGTTTTAAGGAACTGCATATTTTATCCTTTTAAAAGGACTTGATATATAATTATTACTTATAATAATAGAGAGCTTTAATGAATAAGACAATACAACTGCTTGTTGATGCAATATGTTTAATTCCTAGGCAATTTTTTGCAAATGATTCCAGTGATGACGTTTCTAGAATGATTCATGAACGGTTTGTGTCACAATTGACGATCAAGTATAGAAGACTCACTGGATGCTATTGTAGAACTGAATCAATTCTTCCTACCTCTGAAACTATCCAAAAATTTGCATGTACTGCGGAGAAAAAGGCGGTGATTAAAAAGTTAACTACTGAAATTGCATCAGTAATCAGTCCTCATCCAACTCTATTTATGGAACAAGCCAGTAACCTTTCTCTGTTAATGACTATAGTAGAGGTTAAGACGGAATGTAAACTTCAACGAGCTGTGTTTTATTGGGATTTGTTCAAACTTCATTTTTTAGTTGAACAAGACAGGTCTTCTTGTGGCGTTTATTTTATTATTAATCAAGATGTCGATTCTGTTCAGAAGAAAATTAGTGCATATTATGACCGAGGGTTTTATACTTCTTTGAGAGCAGAGAATATCTTTTTTCTTATCAAAAAGGATTATAAATCTGATGTTGTTGCGCTGGACTATAGAGGAGAACGTTGTATTTAGAGATGGACTTCCTAGGCTGTATAATCCATAATGGCATGTTCGATTGGTTTAATGAGTTGTTCTTGACTCTGTAGGTCTGTAAGAATGACTGTTAATATTGCTATTGTAGTATCTTTTACTTTCTAATAGCAGAGAAATAAAAAAGAAATTATTTATTGAAAAGATGTAGGATGAAAGTATTGTTAATTCTTTGTTTTTTGTATCTTCGCAGAAACTAGAGATTTCTTTAATAATTAATATATGAAACTAAAGCATATCCATATTGATTCATACAGAGTGTTTCGAGACTTTGATATAGACTTTTGCCATGCTGGTAAGATTCAAAACCTTGTTGTAATAACGGGAGTTAACGGCAATGGGAAAACTACGTTGCTAAGGGATGTGATTACCGGTGCAGAATCGGCGGTTAAGCCCAAAGGATGTGTAACAATCGAGGAAAAGGGAATAACAAAGGCATTTACACTTCCTATTATTCCAAGCGATGAGCAATATAAAGACGCATTTTCTAATGTTATATTTTATAGGGCTGACAATAAGAACTCTGTCGCTGATTTGCAAAAGGAAATTATAAGATATGTTGATAAATTTGTGTATGTGCAAGGGAAAACTAGTTTTGATGCGTACCGAGAAATTCAAACCTTAATTGAAGACATATTTGCCGATTTTAATCTGCAAATAAAATTTAAAGGAATCAATGAGGATAAACAGCTTATTTTCATTAATCAAAATAGTGAAGAATTCGGCATTGAAGGACTTTCCAGTGGTGAACAACAGATTTTATCAAAAGTGTTTCCTTTGTTTACTGACACTATGAAAGGACATGTTATTTTGATTGATGAACCGGAAGGTTCCCTACATCCGTCGTGGCAAGTAGGGTATATTCCCGTTCTCCGTCGATGTGCTCAAAATAATGATTGCCAATTTATACTTGCAACTCATTCTCCACAAATTATATCATCAGCACATAAAGAGGAAATACGTATTTTTGCACGTGATGATAGTGGGTATGTTCGGGCTGGAAATTGTATTGATGGTCCTTATGGATGGACAGTTGAGAAAGTACTAAACGAGATACAAAAAGTAAAACACCAAAGAGTGCCTGAAATTGAAAAACGACTTGACGAGTTGCGTAATATGGTGCATGAGAACTTATATGATTCGGAAGAATTCAAAGAAGAAATGGCATCGCTGGAAAACTTATTGGGATTTTCGGATAGTGATTTAGTGTTAATTCGGATGGAGATTATTCGTAAAAAGAAAAAGGCATGAAACAACTTGTTAAAGGAAGTGCTCCTGATTTTTTTACTAAATTTATTACGCATAAACAGCCGAAGTCATGGGAAGATATGGGACCCATACGTCAGGAGTTGAGAGAACATATCTTAACTGAACAGAGAGATTTGTGTGCTTACACCGAAGTTTACTTGTCTGGTGGGGATAGTTGCCATATAGATCATTATCATACCCGTAATTTGTTTCCTGAAGAAACATTTAGCTATGATAATATGCTAGTGTCATGTAATTCGGAAATATTTGGTGCGAAGTATAAAGATAAACAAATTAAAGAAAAAGCTGATTATGAAGATTTGATAAATCCATTGGAAGAAGATCCTGCGGATTATCTTGAATTTACTTTTACCGGAGATGTTGTAGCTGTTGATACCTCGACAAAGGGTGAAAAAACGATTTCTGTCTTTAATTTAAATGAGAAAAGTTTGGTAGAACGTAGGAAGATTGCAGCACTGAATTTAGCTTCAATGATGGACTCTTTCACGGAAGAAGATATGGTAGGTGCAATTGGAGAATTTGAAACAATGATTCGACAGCTATATAGGGAGGTTAAAGAAGAAAGCAACTCAATTGATGGTTCTCCCGTATAGTTTAAAATAGGTAGGTAGCGGAATTGCAAATTTGAGCAAAGTGTAGCGAATTGAAACAGCGTTCGTTACGCTTTTTTACAAACTATAAATGCTGATTGTATTATGAATAATTATTCCTTTTGAACTGATACTATTTTTTTGTTAATGTCAGCTTTTCATAATCGAGATACAAAGGCTCATTGTCTTTAATACATGCCAAATCTCCTTGATAATCGGCACACCCACATGCTGCTCTTGCTGTTATCTTTATATCCTCTATTCTAAAATCTTGTGAAGAGATGGCTTCGCACTTATCATGGTTAAATATAGTTAGATTTACGCCTCCAGAATGTAGTGAACTATTATACCGTATTCCGTCATACCCAAGACTTTTAATATACTCTGCTATAATCTGGGATGGGAGATAATCATCGGGATTGTTAGTAGGTTTAGAGAATGCCCCTTGTATCATTCCCATAACATGCATTTCTATTGTTGCATTTTTATTTCCCGACAAATCAAGATCAACAGCAATATTAGCAATTTTAAGTGGACTATTAACTCTTATTTGTGCAATATTTACAGCATCAAATATTAATGGTCGCACTTCGAATAAAGTTGTTGTAGGACTTTCTGAGACATAAAGATACCGAATATATTTAGGGTTTGCACGTCCTTCTGAAACTTTCGTTCTTTTAGGTGGAATGAATGAGGCTTCTTTTGTAAGCCCTTTGAATGGATTAGACTTACTGTGATAACTTATGCCTAACCACTCATCATCTGATGTGCTAAAGCATTTATATACCATATGGTCATTTATACAACAATCATCTATAATTCTTGCCCTGAAAAATGTCTGACCTGAATGAACTTCAATAATATTTTCTGATATATATTTTGAAAGTATATCCAAGAGTTGGTGCTTTACAAAAAAGCGATCTTGATAAAATAGAGCTCCCTTAAATGCATACCAAAGCTTACGAGCTACATAACTGGCATCGGTTTCATCAAGATATTTATTGGGATTTTCTCTATCTACTCTCATTCTTTTTCTTCTTCTTATTATTATTATTGCAAAAATAGCCAATCTTGGCGAATTACCGGCTATAGTTGCTGAAATTTGTGCTTTAAAGTCGGAAACCTCCATCAGTTCTGTCGCATTGGTGCAGGCGTTGCAGTATATCCCTTCTTGAACGCACATTTCTTCAGCATCAAGAGCAACATTGCGTCATTGTATGGAGAATATCGCCTTGTATTGAGAAGTAGCCACCCATGAAGATGCTATTGAAGCCCTGCATGAGAAGATACAGGCCATGCAGGCAGACCGCCACGCTAAACAGTGGCAAGCCGTCGGAGCACGAAGGAAAACCTTATTTGGCAGAGCACAAGCGGAATTTCACGAGCGAAAGGACAGGTTTTCAAGTGATGAAAGTCCCAACAGACAAGACAAAATTGCTTTTTGCCATCCATCGAAAGTAGATTCTAAGATGGTTCAAGAAGAAGTTCGACAAGCTGCGGTAGACTATGCGTCAATTCGTGTAATCGTAACGGAAGAACAGAGAAACTAAGTGATAAGGATAAATAATCTATTAAACCAAAAATAGCAATTTTCGGGTCGTTAAAGAAAAAGGGATGTCGTAACTTTGCACTGTCGAAACGAAAAACATATATTGCATTATGAATAAAAGACTAAATATCATGTTGTTGGCTCTGTTTTATGTTTTATGGACGGAACAGCTGATTTATTTTCGCAGAATATGAACAAAAGAACCGAAGAAACCCCGCAGTCCGTTATTGCCAATGTGCATGAGGCTGCCCAATTGCTGAAAGAGAAAGGTAGCGAGACCCTTAATGTGCTTACCGACCCGGAGTCCGAATTCAATGACAGAGATGCCTATCTCTTCATTATCGACGTGGATGAAAGCCTTGTTATTTCCAATCCCCGTTTTCCAGAACGTACCGGGGCAATATCCGGGAGCATCTCGATTGGTCGGGAAAACACTACGGCGTGGAGCTGTGCGAGGTTGCCATGCGTGGCGGCGGCTGGATTGAGTTCGTATGGCCGAAGCCGGGAACGGAAGAGGGGGTGCGCAAGATTTCCTATATCTACCCGATTCCGGGAATGCGTTATACGGTATGCGCAGGTATTTATAACGATTCCATGACGCTCGACGAACTGAACGCCCTGACCGGATACGGGAAAAAGAGGGTGGCTGTCATTTTCGAGATGACGCCTACTGCCGAAGGCAAAGTGGACTATTTCAAGATGGGGGCGGCCTTGAAGGAGGAGTTGCAGCAGATGCCGGGCTTCATCAGCGTGGAGCGTTTCGCCAGTGTAAATCACGAGGGCAAGTTCCTTTCGCTGTCGTTTTGGGAGAGCGAAGAAGCAGCGGCAGGTTGGCGCAATCAGGTGAATCATCGTCAGAGTCAGAAGATGGGGCACGATAAGTTGTTCGAAAACTACCGTATCTCCGTAGGCGAAATCGTGCGCGAGTACATAGACGGGAACCGTAGAGAGTCTCCTGCCGATTCCAACGAATATCTTGGAACTAAATAACGAATGGAGCAGTATTTCCCATACGGAGATAAGGAAATCGCCTATCTGAAAGGCAAGGATAAGCGGCTTGCCGAGGTAATCGACAAGGTAGGCATGGTGAAGAGGCGGGTGATTCCCGATCTTTTCGCTGCACTCGTACACTCGATTGTGGGGCAGCAGATTTCGACCAAAGCGCATGAAACGATTTGGCGGAAGATGGTCGATGCGTTCGGCGAAGTTACTCCCGAAAAACTACTCGACCTTTCGCCCGAAGCGTTGCAGGCGTTCGGAATTACTTTCAAAAAGGTGGATTACATCCGAGCGGCGGCACGGAAAATCGTGTCGGGCGAGTTTAACATCTGTACGCTCCGAACGATGAGCGATGCCGAAGTCTGTGCCAAGCTGTCGGAACAGGACGGCATCGGCGTATGGACGGCGAAGATGCTGATGCTCCATTCGTTGCAACGTCCCGATATTTTGAGCTTCGGTGATTTGGCGGTGCAGCGTGGTCTCCGGATGCTGTACCATCATCGCAAAATCACCCGCGCCTTATTCGAGAAATACCGCCGTCGCTACTCGCCTTACGGCAGCGTTGCCTGCATCTACCTTTGGGCGGTATCGTCAGGTGCGGTGACGGGATTGAAAGATTATGCACTGAAAGATAAGAATGATGGACGAAAAAGAAAAAATGAAGGTGATTCTCGACCGTGACAGTCGTTACGACGGCGTATTTTGGTATGGAGTGAAATCGACGGGTATTGTATGCAAGCCTTCGTGTAGTGCAAAAATCCCGTTGCTGAAAAAATATTGAATTGTTCGATCATGTCGGGGATGCCATAAAGAGAGATTATAAGACGTGCAAAATTTGTATGAAAGTTATGAAAGAGAAAAATACCATCAAGATAAAGCGTTACGAATCGCCGTGCTGTGTGTTGCTACTTGGTTCGTTTGATGATAAGCTCTGCCTGTGCGACTGGCAGATAGAGAAACACCGCGACTATGTAGACAGGCGGCTGAAACGAATCTTGCGAGCCGAGTTCGAGGAGGGTACGTCGGAGATTATCGAGCAGGCCGCATGGCAACTCGACGAGTACTTTGCCGGAAAACGCAGGGAGTTCGACGTGCCGCTACTGTTTGTGGGCACTGAGTTTCAGAAAGCGGTGTGGAATTTCCTGCTGAAGATACCTTTCGGCAAGACGGTCTCATACGGTGAGATGGCACGGTGTATCGGCATGCCCAAAGCTGCGCGTGCGGTAGCCAACGCCAACGGAGCCAATTCTATGTCGATATTTGCACCCTGTCACCGTGTGATCGGTAGCGACAGTTCGCTAACAGGTTACGGAGGCGGATTGGATGTCAAACGGTTGTTATTGGAATTGGAGGGTAGTGTTTTATGATATTGAATGTAATTCCGGTTGAATGAAAGAAACACAGAACGAAGTAAATTATACCCGAATTGCCGAAGCTATTCGGTTTATACGAGATAATCGCAAGGAACAGCCCCGGTTGGAGGCCGTAGCCGAGGCAGTGAATATGAGTCCATTCCATTTCCAGCGTATTTTCAAGGAGTGGGCTGGAATTACGCCGAAACATTTTCTGCAATATCTCAATGTCGAGTATGCCAAACGTATTTTGCAACAGACACACGCATCGCTTTTCGATACGGCGCAGGAGGTGGGATTGTCCGGCCCGGCACGGTTGCACGACCTGTTCATCACCGTTGAGGGTATGACACCTGGAGAGTACAAGAACGGTGGGGAGAATCTTTTTATTAATTACAGTTTCGCCACGACGCCTTTCGGCGACATACTTATTGCCTCCACTCCGAAAGGTATTTGCAGCATGGAGTTCGCCGACGACTATATGGAGGCTTTCGGTTCTCTGCAAAGACGGTTTCCCCATGCACGGTTCCGGCAGATGCTCGATGGCATACAACAGAATGCGTTATTCATTTTCACGCAGGACTGGAGTCGGTTGGGCGAGATAAAGCTGCATCTGAAAGGTACGGAATTTCAGATGAAAGTGTGGGAAGCGTTGCTGAAGATTCCAATGGGAGGAATGACCACCTACGGCGACATAGCCGCGAGCATCGACAACTCACGTGCCTGCCGTGCGGTAGGTACGGCTGTGGGCGAAAACCCTGTCGCATTCCTTATCCCGTGTCATCGTGTCATCCGCGCAACGGGAGAAATAGGAAATTACCATTGGGGCGAAATCCGCAAAACGGCTATCATTGGCTGGGAGGCTGCTAAAAGAAAAAGTATCTCAAAAACTGAATAAAAAAATACTAGGAAGGAGTGTAATTGAAACGGATGCCAGTCGAAACAACTGAGATGCAGCAATGAAATGAAAAAGAATAACTTTTTATGTTTATACCTTTTTTATTTCATACATTTATACGACTTTTGTCATTAAAGAGTTATTTGACAGTATAGACCTGAAAATCGCACGGTTGCAAATTAGTTACCTCTGTTTCTTTAATGTTTTGTTAAATATCTATGTGTTAATGAATTGTGTAAAATTGATAAAGTCTAAAATAATATCTTTTATGGGTCTCTGTGAAAATGTATTATGAATAAATAGCTTCATTTCGTTTTATTAATATAGTAAATTATTGTGTTTCTATAAATTGTAGTACTTTTGAATTCAACGTTCAAATATTAGAGTAATCCCCGTGCTTTTCTTCGGCAGGATTTAGTTGCTCATTGCAGTAATATACTTGATTGCTGTAATGTGGCTTAATCAAAAAAATATCGAAGAAAATGATTAGAGGAAATGTTGTTTTGTGTGGTAAAATCTGTAATACCGCTGCATTGAAACCCAATAAAGAGGGTGAAGTATTCACTAACTTTACAGTAAAATCCTGTTTGCCTAATGGAGCAGGGAATACAAAAGATTGTTATGTATTTGTCCGCAAAAAAGGAGGTACTGTAGACGAACTCAAACAATATCCAGTAGATACATTGGTGAAAATAGCTGGTATATTGACTTTCCGTAAAAGTAAAGAAGAACTGTATATGAACCTTATTGCCGAATCAATCACTTGTTTCGAAGGAGAAATGGAAACAGAAATAAGTGGGGAAATCGAATTTTATGGTACAATCGGTACTGTACCCACACTTAGAGATGATAAACATGGTAATAAGTATCTGTATTTTTCAGGTTTCAGTAGTGAACAATCAGGTGAGGAACGTGTGTTTACATGGGTACGTTTTATCCGTTTTTCGATGCAAAAAGAAGAATTTCTTGAAAAAGGGAATGGGATTCATTTAGTGGGAGCACTGGATATTCTTTTCTATAATGGCCGTTTGAGTCTAGGATGCCGGTTTAAAGAGGTACTCCCTTGGGGAAAGAAGAAAGGGGAATCCGAATAAAGTGAAGTATGGCTGCAATTATGAACAAAAACTACGCCCAGTATGATGGGCATAGTTTAGAAGAACGTGCTTTAGAACGGTATGCAAAATTGATAATTGAGAAAATAAAGGCTATTGAAAAGAATGAGCTGGAACCGTGGTTTAATATTAATTCTAAGGAATGGCCAAGAGGACTGTCTGGAAAGAATTTCAATGGTATAGCTGCAATGATGCTCTTGCTTCACTGTGAGAAAAATGGGTATCGTGTACCTGCGTTCTTGACTTTTGAGCAAGCGATGGGACTTAACACCAACAAAGGTGTGTCTGAAGGGGACAGACCTCTTGCTGTAGAGAGAGAATTATTCACAAAAGGTGTCTGTACTAAAGGGGGCTAAGAGCTTTCCTGTTCTTTTTTCCACATATAGTATTATACATGATACTACAAAAGCGAAAATAAATTATGATTACTACAAGAAACTATCCAAAGGAAAACAAGCAGAATATAAAGTGTATTCCAAACAACAAGTATGTAACGTCTTCAATATTGATCAAACGAATTTACGGGAAGTTTGCCCGGAGTTGTATAACAAACTTGAAGAAAAAACAGGTCGCTACCACCGGAACTAACGGCCGATGTTTACAAATTTCCTGCAATAGATGAAATATTAATGAATGATGATTGGATTTGCCCTATCTATTTTCAGGATAAAAATGAAGCGTATTATTCGTCGACTTGTAATGAGATCATAGTTCCTGAAAAGGAATATTTTGATGAGGGAGAATCATTTTATGGAGCAGTTTTGCAAGAAATGATATATTCTACCGGTAGTAATATTTACCTGAACCGAACTGCCCCCAATAATAGTTATTGGGGGAATTCGGGAAATAGAGGTGAAGATCTACTTGCCGAACTTGGTAGCGCTTTAATCATGCATAGGTATGGCTATTCGAAAACTATAAAGAAAGAAAATTACTCATACATAAAAAGTTGGATTGAAAACTTGGAAAAATCTCCTGAGTTTCTTAAAAACGTAATGGCGGCAGTGAAAAGTTCAACGGCAATATTGAATGAAAAGATTGAAAATACTAATCGTCGATTGTCAGAAGAAAATGCGGCTACTCAGAAGAAAGAAATATTGTATGTAACTGAAATGCCGCAAAAAACGGTTTCTGAATTTCGTATGTCCGACAAGGAATCGTGTGATGCAGTTTACAGATTGTTTCTTAATGATTTCTATGATAAAGACGCCAATAAGCCGATGGAGATATGTAAACCAACAGACAAAATAGTTCGGTTGAACAGTAAATATGCCGATGAAGCACTTGACTATTTGTATAATTGCTTAGATTCAGAGTCGTTGAGCAAGTTAATAGATGTCGGTAACTATTTTAATGGATATCCTATCGAAAACTATTCTGATTTTTTTAATAAACGTTTTACAACAGAATTTGAAAATAGAAGGAATGATTCAGCTTGGTTAAAGAAGCAAGGATTAGGAGAAAATATTGTCTGGGATTTAAAGTTTATCTCGGATGATGGTTATCATTTGGTAAAGGCTACTTCAGGAAAGAAATCCCAATTGGGAGCTTTAGATTATAATTGCAATATCTTTTTGCCATTTACAAATGTAGGGGAAGATTTTAATATAGAAACAGATTTAGGATACATGACAGAATTTCGCAGACGCCTTTTGTACCAAAATGAAAAGGTTGACGCTTTTGGAAGAATATCTTTTACTGGTCCGACGATTCGTGATGCTAAGACCGGTAATATAAGTCGTAAGCTTTTGATTGATGGCGAAGCTAAGGCTACTTTTCTTTTAAAGCCTGATGATTATATATATGATTTGAATTTTGTGCTGGATCTGGACAAATCCAATTCTTCAGAATCTGATATTGAAGGGAGAACTAAAATTGGTCAACATTGGTTTGGTGATATTTCCTATAATAAACACTTGGATGTCTATCAGGTGGCCGTTAAGGGTATAAGGGATTTATTAATATCAAAAGATAAGTTTTATCCAATTCGTGTTATTACAGAGAAAATGAATATGCCCTTGTTGGATTATTGCATCTCTAAAGAACGTAGAAAACAAGAAAAACGTGAACGAGAGGTTATGAAAGAACGAGTTAAAATACATCCGGAATTGTCTATATTCAAAAATAGTAATGGGATGTGTGGACTTTTGGACAGTAAGGAACGGGTTGTTGTACATCCTCGCTGGCTTGATTGTAAGACAGAAGCGAATGGCGGTATTGTTTTTTGTGGGTTTACGACTCGATATGGGGTGGAAGTGCCTGAATCCTCACAGGCTTTTACCAAAAATGAATTGATGAATATGGCAAAGGCACTAACTCGGATATCAGATGTAAAAGTGGAACAGAGAGGCAGGAGCGAAGAACATTGGATTGATGTAAATATTGATGACAAGCCAATTTTAAGCGAGAAAATTACAGAACGAGATTGGATAGAATATCAAGGAGCTGCTATTTCATCACTACAACTGGGAATGAAATATTTCTCTAATATTCTTGCAAATAACCTGGAACAGAATGAAAAACATGAGATGCGGAGATAATTGCTGTAAAAAAACTACGAATAATAATGAAAAATGCTGTTTATGCTTTTCGCTTCTCAATATATTATGGACTTAATGCTTTTCATTTAATCTCTATTTATTGATTTGCCAGAAATATGCTTTTAGGTTTAAATTTGTGTAATATAATAAAAGGCAGGGAAGACTAACTTTCCTGCCTTGCCATAAAAAATATGGTATATAAAGTTGAAATGACTTTATTAGCTGACCTTTACTTTAAGTAGATTTCAATTTTTGTGCAGCGGTTAACTTTATTGGGTGAATAGATATCTACTCCACCTTTACTTTCTACTGTAATGAATTGGTCTGTTATACCCCTCTTTCTCAATTCAGAAGAGATATATTCTGCTCGTTCACTGCTTAACTTTGTATTGATTGTAGCGTTACCAGTATTGTTGTCTGCAAATCCAGTTACTTTTAGTTGTAAATTATATTTTCTACAAATTTTTGCAATTTCATCTAAATTTGCTAATTGAGAATCGTCTGTAAGGGTTGATGTAGATATATGGAAAAAGAAAAGTATTGGAGACCCTATACATACTTCTTGACCAGTCAACAGACTTAGATATGTACGATTGTTTGATAGCATCTCTTTTGTTGGGTAATTGGCTAGTGAATCTTCTTCATTAATAAAACTTTCTGTATCTAAAGCAAACAATTTATAGTTTGGGTAATCAGAAAAGGGTACTTTCCCATTTAAAATTTCATAGTTATTATTTTGTTTGGGTGTTATAGCTGATAGGCGCTTTCTCAAAGAATTAAGTCCACTGTAACTGTTTACAGGATAATATGAAATGTTATTGGTTGATAGAGTAGAATCAGATGCCAACGATAAGTTGGATTTGGTAAGTTCATTTTGAATACAAGATAGTAAACCCTTTATTTCAAGAATTTTATGCATTTGTGCAATGACGTTGTTATTTAGTTCATTTTCTTTTTCTAATTGCTTTAACTTATTGAGAGTAGTTTTTTGAAAGTTGTCATGTTGGTTATTAGGACTATGTTTCCAACCTTTTTTGCCGAATCGAAAGCTAAGTCCTGCAGATATATGAAATAGATGGTCAGCAAATTTATTTCCTTTTCCAGTACCGTCGAAATCGGCAAAGGTCGTTAAACCTCCACATTCTAGTGAAAGCGATAGGTGATCATGAAGCCGTATATGATTTAGTATTCCATAATTAAGTGTAAAGGGATGTTTGTGTGTCGTATTATTTTGGATAATGCCGGTTCCTACAAATGGAATGAACTGCCAATGCATTTCTTTATCTCGAAAAATAAGGTTTATCATATTCCATAAGAAATCTGCATGAATATGATAATAATTATGTTTTTCTATTAAGTGACTTTTTAAATGAAATCCCTGAAAGGCAATTCTGCCTCCTGCTGTAGAGCTAAACCATTTATTAATAGAAGCGTGAAAAATAGGGCGAGTACGTCCGAATAAATCTTCGCATCCTAGCGGTTTTCCAATGAATGTGCTTACTCCTCCTGCTATGTTTAAGAACCAGTTTGATAATATTTTATGTGAGTATTCTCTGTTAGGAAACACCATTTCTTGATATTCTCCTTGGCTTGATGGAATATCAGTTTTCTTATACATCGATTTTTGGAATGTGATGTATTTGATGTTATTCTTTGAATCTTGTTCTTCAATGGAAGGTTGTACCTTTTCTTGTGTAGACAAGCTATCTTGTGCATGGGAGAATGTCGTTGATGACAAAAGAAGGACAAGTAGAATATTTTTTCGCATTTTCCTTTATTTTATGATTAAGTAAATTAAATATCAAGACAAAATAAAGCGCTTTGCGAGGCATGACAAAGAAAAGAGAATAAATGGTTTGAGATTTTAGTTTTAATTAGTAAAGTGCGGAATAAATCATACATAACATGGTCAAAATCATACATATCTTTATTTAAGAAGTAGACTTGTATGCAATTAGTTACCTAAACAATGAATTAACTTGTCTAAACGTTTGTGCAAATTAGAATTAATTTTTTTGAGATTTCTGTTTTTTGACTTTTTATTTTAAATAGTTAGAGCGTATCTTTATTTCAAAGATAGCGTATATGGATACAAAATATTCGAATTATTGGGAACATTTGATTCAGGAGATAACACCTATGATGAATATAGGAGAATCTCTTTTAGAAGAAACGATAACTTTGGTTGAGCAATATCATATAGATTTAACTGCTAAAGCTGATTGGGAGAAGCTCCCAGATTCTTTTAAATATGAATTGCAGTCGTGTATATCTTCAAAGACTCACACTTTGTCAAATGATAGTTTACTTAATGAATTTGTACGGTCTAGCAGCATGTTTCAAATGGTTGTGGATAAATTGGAAATGCAGTATTCCAATTTGAAAAAGAATGATACTTCTGCTCGCTCCTTTCTTCAAAACCTTATGCTAGAGGTAATGAATACAAGCATTGCTTTGAACATTATGAGCCTTGAAGATTGGCATGAGATTATTATGAGTAAAAAAGAGGCATATCTTGTAGATGATGTAACCGGATATGTTTATAAGAAATTGTCTAATCTTCTTAAACCTAAAGAAGAAATTAGTATCTATAATTATTTTTATAATAAGACAAAGCATGATGAAATAGACAAATTGCTTAATGAGGCTAAGGGCTGTTTATTGTTAGCTTTTACACATCGCGAACTGACGAAGAAACGGGGGCAGGGTATGAGCAGATTTGTCATAGATTATATTAAAAAATGGCAAAATGAAGGTTTAATGAAACCTCTGAAATCAATTTTTCCTTTTTGCCAGTGTTTACAACAATATTGGAATAATGAAATAAATTTGGGAACCAGGCAAGGACTAGAGGCTATTTATAAACAGAAAAATTGAATATAGTACTTACTGATAATTCTTTTTTAGTAAGAGTTTTGAAGCTCTCTTAAAACCTATTATTATGAGCAAATAAACTATTGGAATGAATGCTGGCATTAATTAGCGATTATTCAGTCCAGAAAAAGGCGTTGGGATTGGTGGTATGAATGCTCTGGAGAAATTAAATAAGTTAAAAAAAATC